>Ga0187882_1000005_pt1 | contig 307904 bp, 301 predicted proteins | sample June2016WEW_19_1_3_FD_132991 | JGI IMG/M metagenome (GOLD analysis project Ga0187882, IMG submission 132991) | Peatland microbial communities from SPRUCE experiment site at the Marcell Experimental Forest, Minnesota, USA - June2016WEW_19_150 | ecosystem: Environmental > Terrestrial > Soil >... | reverse complement strand
TGATTGACTGGGTAATTGACTACCCCTGCAATCCGGTTTGCAGGGGTAATTGCAGGGGTAACGGGGTATCAAAAATCAGGAATTTTGGATAAAATATGCTCGAGCAGTCTTGTAGAGATACACCAAGGTAAGACTTTTGTTATTTTCAGAAAAATTCACGCGCGATGCGCGGAGCGCATCGTAAGGTAGCGCAGGGTTAAATTCAACAACAAGATTCTTTATAAATGCGTTCGAGCCGAAAATTTTTTGGGCGGGGAAGCAGTATTACTTTTTTGCTTTGTCGGCAAGTTTTGCTAACAAACTAATAAGTGCAATAAACTCAAGTGCCATTTCTGGATCATCCTTTATAATCTTATGCGCTCTGGGATTGCGTAAACCAGCAACTGCACCAGAGAACAGCATCATAAAACCCCTCTGTTCGTCTATGTCGGAATCATCTTTAAGATCATTAAACTTTAGAACGGGATTCTTTGGGCTAAAGACGGATTCCATAAGGGCCGTTCCATCCTTACCCTCCTCGCCACTATTTAATCTTACAAGAGCATTAAGAGCCTTCTCTGCATCCTCGACAGCGTTTGCGTAATGACCATCTCGAAACAACTTACCTGCCGCCCGTTCAATAGCTGGATGTAATTCCAATCCCTCATAAGCTTTTAGGGTTTTCCCTGTTGAAGTTTCCCCAGCGTCTTTAAGTTCTTCCTCAAAGCCGGATTTTATAGAGACGAGTTGGGCCTTGGCACTTTCCAATCCCTTGCGAAAATCTTTCGCAATCACATCGGATGTCATACCTCCGTACCAGAATCCAGAATGAATATGTTTGAAGCCGTGCTGATATCTTTCATATTCTACTGTGTCCGCGCCGAATACATCGACAAGAAGCGCGTCCAATTTACTTTGAAGTGCGCTAATTCTAGTATCGCTAAATTCAGTGATATCTTGAGGGATCAATTCTTCTACGTCGGCAAGCCGTCGCTCTATTTTGGGTATGGCAGCCTTCATCTGCTCATATGATAAATTCGCTTGCCGACGTTCCTGTGGTTTGGGTTTTGCCATGATTACTTCATTAATTCTAATACGGATACATTAATTGCTTTTGCCAATTTCGCAATAGTTGAGAGCGTCGGATTTGCCTTGCCATTTTCTATATTACTAATAAATCCTCGTCCCACGCCAAGCTTGCGAACTATATCGCCTTGCGTTATACCCTTCGCTGTCCTAATACGCTTAAGATTCTTGCCGAGCTTTGAGGCCTCGTTTCTCATTACTCACAAGTATATCGCTTGTTATATTATATGATAGTATTACAATATATTGTAATACCCATGATCAACTACTTCCTCTACGCTCGCAAATCAACCGACGTTGAAGACAAGCAGGTGCGCTCCATCGAAGACCAGCTCGCCGTCTTGCGTGCTCTGGCAAAAGAGCAGGGGCTTAATATCGTATCAGAGTTCGTTGAGAAGCAATCCGCGAAAGTGCCCGGCCGCCCCGTATTCAACGAGATGATGGAACGCATCCAGAAAGGAGAGGCGCAGGGCATTGTCTGCTGGAAACTAGATCGCCTCGCCCGCAATCCAGTGGACGGTGGGCAGGTGAGCTGGCTTCTGCAACGGGGTATTATCCAACACATCCAAACGAACGACCGTAGCTATTACCCGACCGATAACGTCCTAATGATGAGCGTAGAGTTTGGTGTCGCTAACCAATATATCCTCGACTTGGCCGCAAACACGAAACGAGGCCTCTATGAAAAAGTGAAGCGTGGCGAATTTCCCTCGCTTGCCCCCATCGGTTACTTCAACGACCCGCGCACGAAAACGATCATGGTGGACAGGAAAACAGCGAAAGTCATTAAAGCTGCGTTTGAACTCTACGCCGAGGATAATTCCCGCTTGGAGGACATATCCACGTTTTTCGCCGAGCATGGTTTCCTCTCCAAAGCCCACAATCCCTACCATCGGGACAGAATCACCCGTATTCTCTCCAATCCATTCTATTGCGGCCTCTTTAGATACGGCGGGGAGATATACGAGGGCAAGCACGAACCCATCGTCTCCAAGCGTCTGTTTGATAAAGTTCAGGATATCCTCAAGGGGAACGGGAGGCCGCACCACAAGGCGAAGAACGAGCCACGCCCATTATGCGGACTGTTCCGTTGCGGCGAGTGCGGGATGATGGTAACAGCGGAAGTCCAGCGAGGACACACCTACTACCGATGCACGAAGAAATCGGCCGTGCGATGTTCCCAGCTTTACGTCAGAGAAGAAGAGCTTGATCGCCAGCTATCGGACATCCTCAACCAGTTCGCTATGCCTACTGATTGGGCGGCGGAGCTTTCCAAGATGGCGGACAAGGACGAAGGGGAATCCCTCCAAGCGTCCGCCGCCGCGAGCCAAGCGGCAAGGTCGGAGATCGGGGTCATTTCAGAAAAACTCCAACGCCTCCTTGCGGTATATCTCGACCAAGATATAGAGCGGGAGGCCTACCGCTCCGAGAAGGCAAGCCTACTCTCCCGCAAGAAGTCGCTGGAGGAGAAAATCGGGGAAATGGGCCGAGGGGCAATCGCTTGGCTCGAACAGTTCCGAAGCTGGCTGGGAGATGCGCAAACGCTTGGCGGAGCCGCTACTTCATCTGACCTCTCCCTCAAAAAATCCTCCGCCCAAAAAATTTTCGGCTCGAACGCATTTATAAAGAATCGTGTTGTTGAATTTAACCCTGCGCTACCTTACGATGCGCTCCGCGCATCGCGCGTGAATTTTTCTGAAAATAACAAAAGTCTTACCTTGGTGCGCATGGTAGGAATCGAACCTACGACCTCGTTCTTATCAGGAACGCGTTCTACCACTGAACTACATGCGCCTTATGATCACTTTATTCTTTTCTACACTACCAAAACCTAAACCGCAAGTACCGGGGATCGAACCTTACGCAGCACCCCGACCCCCACTCTGGGAAACCCACGGTTTCCCACCCGCCGCGCTTCGCGCGGCTCTTTCCTACACGGGGTGCTGCTCCGGTCCGCTCCAAACAAAACAGAAAGGTTTTTTTCTGTTCTTTTGAGAGGATCTCGGAGGCGATTCGCGCTTGGTATCCGCCGAAGGCGGATGCGAATCGCCGAGAGCCAGCGGGCGCGCACCGCAGGAGTGCGCGAACCACGTCTCTCAAAAGAACAGAAAAAACCTTTCGTGCGTCCTGGAGGGATCGGACCTCCGGCCTCTACAGTGTCATTGTAGCGCTCTACCACTGAGCTAAGGACGCCAGGGGCTCGGGTTTATTCTACGGTCTCTTACTGCGGCTTGGCAAGACCCGGAAGGTGAAGGGCCTCCGCACCCTCCAGATTGAAACTGGTATTCGCCCCTACCGGCACGTTCGCCTGGACCGCGCGATTCACTCCCGCGACTACATCGCCGATTCCCCAGATGAAATACGCGACGATAATCGCGAGAAAAACAATCGCGAAGACAGCAAGGGTAATCTCCGGATAACGTCTAAAAAATGCCTTCATGATCCTTTGGAAAATGCCCGGCCATGCGCGGTGAGGAGGTACGACGCTCCACTGCTCGCAAAGTCAAAGGAATCAATCGCGATGATGAATCCGGACGCTTCCGCCTCAAGATCGTTGAGAAACGCGACGAGATCGCCCGGGGCTCCCGTCGCGATCAGGGAAAAGTCATCGCTGCCGGGAGCGGAAACAGTGGCCTCGGCGCTCACTCCCTGGAACGCGAACGAAACCGAAACATTGTGCGACTGCCCGAGGGCATTGAGCGCCTGCGGGAGCCCCACGAGCTTATCATGCGTCGGCAAAATTGATTCCAACACGGGCGCGTAAGGAGCCGCTTGCGCCGCCTCGCTTTTGAGGCTCGCCAGAATGCCGACTGCCGCATTCTCCTCTGCGATGCGGGTCCGATCGGAAACGATCTTATCCGCTTGCGCCGCAATGCTGTTGGAAAAAAAGTAAATGGCAACGGACGCCGCGGCAATGGCCGCCGCGATGATTCCGATGCTTATTTGCAGTTGCCGCTTGAGATCCTTCATTACGCTGTTTCATTCTACCATTAAAAATTTATGAACGCACGCTTTACTTTTGGAACGTTTTCCGCAACGCTTCTTTGATGGATAAGGAAGCATACTACTATAATGCGATCGCCGTGGGCACGGGCGGCGATTACCGGAAGATCGCGGGGTTAAAAAAGAAATGCGGCGACTGGAAACGCGCGTACGAAGCACTCCGGCATTTCGGCATCCCTCCGCCCGATGCCGAAACGGAATGGAAAAACCTTGCGCGCGCGGACGTTGCCCTTGTCCTTTTTGAACATGACTCATATCCCCCGCCGCTCCGGGAAATAGACGATCATCCCTTCGGCATTTACCTGCGCGGCGCGCTCCCGCCGCAGGACGCGGCGCTTTTCGCAATCGTGGGCACCCGGCGTGCCACACCCGAAGGAAAGAACATCGCGCGCCGTTTCGCGCGGGAACTCGCGCAATGCGGGTTCGGCATCGTGAGCGGCCTTGCGTTCGGCATTGATGCCGCAGCGCACGAAGGATGCCTTGATGCCCGGGGCGCGACGATCGCGGTGCTCGCCGGAGGACTGCATGCCGTGTACCCCCGCGAGCATGCGCGCCTCGCGGAGAAAATCCTTCAAAGCGGCGGCGCGCTCGTTTCCGAATACCCGCTCGGTGCGCCTCCGTACGCGGACCGATTCCTCGCGCGGAACAGGATCGTGAGCGGCCTCTCGCGCGGTGTCGTAATCGTAGAAGCGCCGCAGGGATCAGGTTCGCTTGCGACCGCGCGGTTTGCCCTTGAACAAAATCGGGACGTGTTTGTCGTGCCCGGTTCCACTGTCCATCCGAACTTCGCGGGCTCCCACGCGCTCATCCGTCAAGGGGCAACACTCACAACCTCTCCAGAAGAAATTATGGAAAGCTACGGCATCTCTCCCGCGGAGAAGATCGCCGCGCAAGAAAAAACGGCGTCACCCGAAGAAAGGCTGATTTTAAAGGCCTTGCGGGAAGCCTCCCTGCCTCTCGCGGTTGACAAAATCACGGCAATCACCAACCTGGAACCCCAAATCGCGAATCGGACGCTTTCGTTCCTTTTGCTGAAAAATCTCGTCAAAGAATGGAGCGAAGGGTATACAATATAACAACACAACCAACCATGGACCTCATCATCGTGGAGTCGCCGACGAAAGCGAACACCATCGGAAAATTTGTGGGCAAGAACTTTGCCGTGGCATCATCCTACGGGCACATCCGCGATCTCACGAAAAGCAAAATGGGAATTGATATAGAACGCGATTTCGAGCCGCAGTATGTGATCCCCGCGAAGGCAAAACCCGTGGTAGCTAATCTGAAAAAACTGGCCGCAAAAGCTGCGAGGGTGATCCTCGCGACCGACGAAGACCGCGAAGGCGAAGCGATTGCGTGGCACTTGGTCGCGGCGCTCGGCCTTCAAGAAAAAAAAGGGGGGATGGAACGGATCGCATTCCACGAGATCACCGAATCCGCAATCAAAGAAGCGCTCCTCACGCCGCGCGGCATTGATGTGAACCTGGTAGACGCCCAGCAAGCGCGGCGCGTGCTTGACCGGCTCGTGGGCTACGGCCTTTCGCCGTTCCTGTGGCGGAAGGTGCGGTACGGACTCTCCGCGGGACGCGTGCAATCCGTCACCGTGCGGCTCGTTGTTGAACGCGAGCGCGAAATCCAGGCATTCAAGAAAGAAGAGTACTGGTCCATTGAGGCGATGTTCCGGCCGCCCAAAGCCAAAACCGCATTCCCCGCTTTCCTGCATTCCATTTCCGAAAAAGCAATCGGAAAGATGGGCATTAAAAACGAGAAGGATGCGAAGCGCATCATAAAAGATCTTGACGGTGCGCACTATCGCGTCAAAGAGATCACTACAAAAGAAGTCCGGCGATATCCCGCGCCGCCGTTCACTACCTCCACGCTCCAGCAGGAAGCGGCGCGCAAGCTGGGATTCTCGGCAAAGCAAACGATGGTCATCGCGCAGAAGCTCTACGAGAACGGGCACATTACGTACATGAGGACGGACAGCGTGCACCTCGCGGAGGCGGCGCTCGTCGCCGCACGGCAAGCGATCGGGAAAGAATTCGGGAAGGAATACGAGCTCGCGGAACCGCGGCGGTACGCCACGCGGACGAAAGGAGCGCAGGAAGCGCACGAGGCCATCCGCCCCACGAATCTCAATGCCGCTTCCGGACACGCGCTCGGCATCAAAGAGCGCAATGACCAGCGGCTCTACGACCTGATCTGGAAACGCACCATTGCATCGCAAATGAAAGAGGCGCTCCTTGAACAAACCTCGGTGGATATTGAAGCCGACACTGCGCGCAAAGAGATCTTCCGCGCGAACGGGCAGGTCGTGAAGTTTGACGGATTTATCCGCGCCTACACCGAAGGCCGCGACGAAGGCGCGAACGGCGAGGGCATGAGCGCTGCGGAAATAGAAGGACAGCTGCCGAAGCTCATGAAAGACATGGTACTCGCGCTCCAGAAGATAGCGCCCGTCCAACACTTCACGGAACCCTTGCCCCGCTATACCGACGCCACGCTTGTGAAAGCGCTGGAAACCGAAGGGGTGGGCCGTCCGTCCACGTACGCGCCGACCCTGAGCGTGATCCAAGACCGCGGCTACGTGGAAAAAATTGAGAAAAAATACCATCCGACGGACATCGGCTTCGTCGTAAACGATCTCCTTGTGGAAAATTTCCCAGAGATCGTGGACATCAAATTCACTTCGCACATAGAAGAAGAATTGGACGATATCGCCGAGGGGAAATTAAAATGGACCGAGGTCTGCCGCGAATTCTACGGCCCGTTCAAAAAAGAATTGGACGAAAAGGAGGCGTCCGTCACGAAGCAGGTGGAAATTTCGAACACCCCATGCCCGCACTGCGGGAAACCGATGGTGATAAAGTTCGGCCGCATGGGAAAATTCCTTGCCTGCCCCGATCCCACGGTGAAGGTGACGCTCCCGATGCCCGAGGAAGCGGCGAAGATCCGCGAGCTCGAGGAAAAAACTAAGGACGAACGCTGTCCTCTCTGCGGCAAACCCATGAAGGTGCGCCGTGGACGCTTCGGATTTTTCCTCGGCTGCACGGACTATCCGAACTGCAAAGGCATATCAAAGATCTGGAATAAAACCGGTTTCACATGCCCCGCATGCCGCGACTCCGCCGACCGCTGGGAAAAGCCCGGCGACGTCGTGGAGAAAAAATCCCGCGGCCGCGGACGGCCGTTCTACGCCTGCACGCGCTATCCCGCCTGCACGTTCGTGATGAACAAAAAACCCGAATCAGAGGCCGACCTTGAGGAAGCGCTGAGGCGTTGGCGAGAAAACCCGCCGAAGGCGAAGGTAAAAAAATAGCGCGCAGGATTTGCGCGCGCCTCGCCGCGGTCATAAGATAGGTACATGACTATAAAGGAGCTCGCCAAAAAACAACCCGACAGCCTGATCGGCAAAGCATACGCCTTCGCTCTCCGAGTGCACAAAGTGCAACAAAGGAAAACCGGCGAGCCCTACTTTAATCACCCGCTCGCGACTGCGGAAACGTTGAATGGGTGGCACCTTGACGAAGACACGGTCGCCGCGGGCCTCCTGCACGACACCGTGGAAGACACCGGCCTTCCTCTTGAAACCGTAAAAAAGGACTTCGGAGACGATGTCGCATTCCTCGTGGACGGCGTCACAAAACTCGGCCGCATCAAATACCGCGGCGCGGAAAACAGGGCGGAAAATCTCCGGAAAATGATCCTCGCGATTTCCGAGGACCTCCGCGTCGTTTTCATCAAGCTCGCCGACCGCCTCCATAACATGCAGACGCTCGCGGCGCTCCCCCCTGCAAAGCAAAAGCGGATCGCGATGGAGACGGATGAGATCTACGCGCCGCTCGCCTACCGCCTCGGCATGCACAATCTTTCCGGCGAACTGGAAGATCTCGCGTTCCCCTATCTCCATCCTGCCGACTACCGATGGCTCCTTTCCACGGCAAAAGAGCAATATAAAGAACGGCTCGCATATTTGGAAAAGATGAAACCGCAGGTGCGCAAGCTCCTTGAGGAACACGCGATCAAACCGCTGGATATAGAAATCCGGGCCAAACGTTACGCCAGTTTGTATAAAAAACTTCTGCGCCGCGACATGAACATGGGGAAAATCTACGACCTCGTCGCGATGCGCGTGATCGTAGCCACCGTCCCCGAATGCTACGCCGCGCTCGGCGTGATCCATGAAGCGTGGCCGCCGGTTCCCCACCGCATCAAGGACTACGTCGCCTTGCCGAAACCGAACGGTTACCGCAGCTTGCACACCACGGTGATCGGCCCGGACGACAAAACAATTGAGTTTCAAATACGGACGAGGGAAATGCACGACGAGAACGAATATGGCGTCGCCGCGCACTGGCTCTACGACCAGAAACGCCGCGGCGAAAAAATTTCCGGGAAACAGCTCGCAGAAGATCTCTCCTGGGTACAGCAACTCCGAGCTTGGCAAGAGCGGTTCTTTGGCGGAGGAGAAAAACCGGAAGAATTTTTGGACGCGATGAAGATTGACTTCTTCCGCGGACGCATCTTTGCCGTCACGCCGCGCGGCGACGTCATTGACCTGCCGCAGGGCGCCACGCCCGTGGATTTCGCGTATCATATCCACTCTGCCATCGGGAACACTGCCGCAGGGGCGCGGGTGAACGGCACGCTCGTGCCGCTTGACCACAAGCTGAAATCGGGGGACGTGGTCTACATTATCACCCAAAAAGGGAAAAAACCGTCGGATGACTGGCTCCGCTTCGTCGCGACCGGCATCGCCCGTGACCACATTCGCGGGGCGCTGCGCGGGAAAAACAAGTTCGTGCGCATGGCGAAAGCGCCCACGCATGCGGAATTGAAGCTCACGGTGGAACCCCGCATCGGCCTCATCAGAAACATTTCAGAGGTGATCGCGCGCCAGCACCTCGCCATCATTAACTTTTACACCGAAAACCCGAGAGGGGGCCGCTACCAATTCTATCGGATTGAAATCAAAACCGCTGATAAGGACAAAATTGACAAACTGATCGTCAAGCTGAAAGCGATAAAAGAAGTGAAGGAAGAAAGCTACAAACTGCTGTAGCTGGTAATTTAACTGTCGTGAGTGACGCGGTCGGCTGATAGAACTAGCTGCCGGAACCGAGCCGACGCAGAATGTTTTCCAATTCCTCTTCTGAGTAAAAGGCGATGGTGATCTTGCCGGTGCCCGCGCCTTTGTGGATCGTGACGGGCGCACCGAGGTCCGCGCTCAACGATTCCTGCATCGCTTTGAGTTCCGGCGGCAGGGGCGCTTCCGCGCTCTTTGGCGGCCGGCCGCGGCGACGCCCGCCCGCGACACTGCTGCCGAGTTCTCCTACGCGCTCCCTCACATCGCGCGTCGTGAGCCCATGCTGCACGATATCCTCAAAAAGGCGCTGCTGCGCGCCCGGGTCGGGAACGGCCAAAAGTAATCGCGCGCTGCTCTCGGAGATCGTCCCTTTTTCCACCGCCGTCCGGATGTATTCGGGAAGATCCAAAAGTCGCACGGCGTTCGCCACAACCTCCCGTGACTTGCCGAGCTTCGCCGCAATCTCGCGCTGGGTCATCCGGAATTCCTCCTGCAACCGTTGGAACGCGCGCGCGGCCTCTATCGGATTCAAATTCTCGCGCTGGATATTTTCCAAAACGGCGAGCTCCAATTTTTCGCGTTCAAGATCCACGTTCCGGATAATGGCGGGCACCGTCGCGAGCCCGAGCATTTTCGCGGCCAGAAGCCGCCGCTCACCCGCGACCAATTGGTATGCGACGCCTACGCCCCCGGACGTTTCTTTTTCAATGCGCGAAACGACAAGTGGTTGGAGAAATCCAAACTCGCGGATGGAATGTGCGAGGTCGCGAAGCCCCGCTTCGTCAAAGTTCCGGCGCGGCTGGTTCGGATTCGGCGTTATCCTGTCCACTTCAATATGAAAGACCGAGCCCATTTCCTGCGGTTCGCCGTTAAACGCTTTTGCCGCATCTGACGCGGGAGGAACCGTTGGCTGTAGTTGCGGCCGTGCGGGTTGCGGTTGCTGGGGTTGCGATTGCGGTTGCGAAATCGGTGCGGCTGCCGCTCGCGCTTCAATTGGCGGGGCTACGCGCGGCTCTTCCCGTGCCGCATCGGCGCGCACAATTTCCATTTCCGAATCCGGCGGCAGAGCCAGCGCCTGTGGAGCTGGCGTCTGCGAAACCGGCGGCTGCGATGACGGAACATTCTGCCCGCCGCTCCCGCCGCCGTTCCCGTTACCGCCGCCGCCGCCGCTTCCGTCCCCCTTCTTCGGTATTAACGACTCAAGTCCTTTGCCAAGCATATGCGCAGTAAATCAAATATTGAAATTCCCGAAATTTTCGCTCGCGACGACCTCCCGCGGCAGATTGAAATCCTTTTCCTGTCCCATGATCTCGTCCGCGAGCCGTTTATACGCCGTGGCCCCCGGCGAATCCGGCCGGTATAAAATAATTGGCTTTGAAAAACTCGGCGCCTCCGCAAGCGCGACCGCGCGCGGGATCTCTACTGCAAACACGTGATGCGGGAAATGCCGCCGGAGGTTTTTTGAAACCTCGCGGCTCAAGTGCTCGCGCTTGTCGTACATCGTGATGAACGCTCCCGCGATGCGGAGCGGATGCTTCAGATTGTTCCTGATGAGCTCCACCGTCTCCAAAAGCTGCCCAATGCCTTCCAAACTGTAATACTCCGCCTGCACGGGAATGAGCACTTCGTCCGCAGCAACAAGCCCGTTCACCGTGAGCAAACTCAAGCTCGGCGGAAGGTCTATCAAAATATAATCATAATTGTGCCGCAGCCGGTTTACGAACTTCCGCAAAAAGTACTCGCGTTCGGGCACGTCCACAAGTTCCACGAGCGCCCCTGCAAGGTGCGGCGCCGCGGGAGCAAGATGAAAATTAAAAATAACGGTCGGCTTCACGATTTGTTCGTATGACACGGTCCCCAGAATACCGTGATAGACGCTTGGCCCTTCTTTTATATTGTGGCCCAGCGCCGAACTCGCGTTCGCCTGCGGGTCAAAGTCAATGAGCAACACGCGCCGACCCGCAACCGCAAGGTATGCGCCGAGCCCCACCGCAGACGTGCTTTTTCCCACGCCTCCCTTCTGATTGCAAATCGCGATCACGCGCGCCATTAGCTTGATTTTACCGTGTAAAATAACTATTATCAATCGTGCGAGCGTGCGAGGTTACAGCCCCACGCGCCCCACGCGCCCGGGTGGCGGAATTGGCTATACGCGCAGGACTCAAAATCCTGTGATCGCAAGGTCATGTGGGTTCGACTCCCACCCCGGGCACCAAAGGAACGCGCCTTTTGTTAATAAAAATTTAATATTGTTTGCATATGATTACTTCTCGCCGAAGCCAAAGACAAAGCGGCAGTAAATCCTCTATTTTTCAAACACCAACAAATAATGCCTGTCCTTGATTGTTGGCTGGTCAAATTTTAAATCTCTTTCACGAACCAATTTCCAACCATATTGTGTAAAACGCTCAATCCATTTCCCCGGCGTTTCGAAAGTGCCGGGGACAGGCACATCGGCGTTGTGAAAAAGGCGATTATATAGGTAGTCGTTCATAAAAGTTCTATTCTTGTCTCCCTCCATATCGTCTTCGGTTTCACCGACGGGAACGGTTTCGATAATTACAAGTCTCCGGCGAACAATCCTATCAAGTTCATTCAAAATATTTTCGTTATCTTTCTCGTGATGAAGAATGTTTGCAAGCAAACCAGCTTCATAATTCCCGCTGCCGACATCTACCCGTCTGCCGTTAAAAAGCAAAACGGGAACAGATACCTCCGATGCCTTATATGACCGCACGTCGACACCCTCAATGTCCAAACCAAGCTTATCGTGCAAAATTTGCGTAACTTGCCCATCGCCAGCGCCATAATCAATTACCTTTCCTTTGATGTCTCTCAAGTACGGCGAAACCTGAGAGGCAATAATTCTGGCTCGGTTCCCAAGCTTTTCATGCAAAACTTCAATAAGGTTTTCTTCCCTATCACCAACTTTCAATTTTGTTCCTTCAAATATGTGTAAGATTTCAGTTTCAATTTCCGGCAATGGTTCATCAGTGGAAAGTAAAGAGAAGACATTTTCGCAAAGCTGCTTCGCTTGTTCGGGTGAAAGACCGAGCTCGTGGAAAGTATGCGTGAAGTCACCTTTAACCTTTTGGCGCGTTTCCGGTTCCCGCAAAGACAACTCAATTCGCTCCTTTATTGTTTTAAGCGCCACCTCTTCTCCGCTTGGTTGATATTTTTCCATCGCCATTTTTATTTTATTTAATCGTGCCCAGGGCCGGAGTCGGACCGGCATGAGCTTTCGCTCACAACGTTTTAAGCGTCGCGCGTATACCATTCCGCCACCTGGGCATAAAACCAAATTAAATCTAAACTAATTTTACCGCGCCCGCAAGAATGCGTCTTGCGTGAGGCCTGGGCGGGAATCGAACCCGCGTATATGGGTTTTGCAGACCCATGCCTTGACCATTTGGCTACCAGGCCGTGCTTCAATCTTACTTTTTTAAGAGCGCTTTTTCAACCGCCGCGGCATTCTCCACGCCATGATCAATATAGAACGATATCCGCGGCATCGGCTTGATATTGATCTTTTTCGCCAAAAGATACTGGAGATAGCCCACGCGCTTTTGGAGTTCGGCGAATACGGCGTCGCCTGCAGACGACGGGATCGCACTCACGCCGACCTTCGCACGCTCCAACTTTTTATCCACCGTAACCGCGGTGATCGTGACGAGGGCATCGGGAAATTCAACCTCCCGGATAATGATCTTTGAAAATTCCGCACGTATTAATTTGCCGACCCGCTCGGAACGAAAAAAACGCATTGCGAAATTATTTATGAATGACGAGCATGTCGCCCGTTTTGATCAACACCTGCGAGTTCGCGAGTACGCCGATCTCCTTTCCTTTTTCCGCCTGAGTGATTTCCGATTTCTTCTCGCGCAGATTGAGGACGCGACCCGTGCCGACCGCCGCTTTTGGCACATCGCGAGAAGCACCTCCCTCCGGAGCGCCTTCCACAGGAGCGCCCTTCTCGTCGGCACCTTTCCCGGGAGCAACCTCCGCCGTGCCGCGCCGCAGAATTTCAAACGATGCCTTTTCGCGGAAGATGCCGTTCACCACACGCCCCCCGAGGAGCTGTTTATCCAGCTTGTCCTGATTAAAAACCGCGAGCACCTCAAGCTCCCCTGCGGCTGCCGGACCCAGTTTTCCGGCAAGGAAATCTTCCACGGCCTTCACGAGGTCGTAGACGACTTCCGACGTAATGATCATGACCGATTGCGCATCCGCAAGGTTCCTCGCGCCTTTCTCCACTTTATTTTTAAACCCGATAATCGTAGCGTTGGTCGCCTGCGCGCGCCGTACGTCACCGTCGGTCACGGCACCCACTGATTCCTCAACCACATTGACTTCCTTGCCACCTTGCTTATCAACACTCTTCAAGACTGCCGAAAGCGCCTCAAGCGATCCAGCGTCGGAAGCCTTGAGGATCAGATTCAGCGTGTTCGGTTTTGATTTTGCAATCTGTGTGGCAGCCACGGCGCGCTGCGCAGATGATGCAGCCTCCTTGGGTCCCCCCACTGCAAATTCCTCCCCGACTTTCGGAAGCTCCTCAAAACCGATGATCACCGCAGGCGCGGACGGCTCCAGGCTCGCCGCGGACTTCCCGGCAAAATCCTCAAGCATTTTCACCTTGCCGCTCGCCGTATGCGTCGCGACCGGATCGCCGCGGTGGAGCGTCCCGTTTTTTACGATCACGCTTGCTTCAATGCCGCGCTGCGGATCGCGCCGCGCCTCAAGAACATAGCCGGAAGCCGGAGCCTTAGGATCGTATGTCAAATCTTCCATGTCGGAGGCGAGGAGCACTAAGTCTAAAAGCTCGCCTACGCCCTCGCCCGTCTTTGCGGAAACCCCATGATAACTTATCTGCCCGCCGTAACCCTCAAGCATCACCCCCGCATTCATCAAGTCCGTTTTTGCCTTTTCAAAATTGCCGCCCTGCACTTTGTCAATTTTGTTGAACGCGACGATGAACGGCGTCTTCGCGTCCTCCAAAATCTTGATGGATTCTTTTGTTTGCGGCTTTACCCCCTCGTCTGCGGCAACAACAAGGATCGCCATGTCCGCCGTCTGCGCCCCGCGCGCACGCATCGCCATGAACGCCTCGTGCCCGGGCGTGTCAATAAAGGTAATCTTCCGCAGCACACCGCTTGGTGCGCCGCCGCCTGGCGCGTTTCCCTCCTTGGCGCCCGCCGGTGCGTGCACAATCTCGTACGCGCCCACGGCCTGCGTGATGCCGCCCGCCTCCCGCGCCGCAACGTTCGTCTTCCGGATGTAATCCAGAAGCGTCGTCTTCCCGTGGTCCACGTGCCCAACGACGACCACGATTGGCGGGCGCGATTTCAGATTTTTTGTCGCCGTCTCACTTGCCATAACCAATGAAATGTAGCAGAAAATCTTGATAAAAACAAGTTTCTCGTGTACTATGACGAAGTAGTTTGGAGGCGTGGCTGAGCGGCTTAAAGCAGCATCCTGCTAAGATGTTAAGGGAGAAATCCCTTCGAAGGTTCGAATCCTTCCGCCTCCGCAATGTTGCACACCCGTTCGAGGGACAGTTCCCCCTCGGTTTTTCAGTGCTTAGAGAGGTTCAGATCAGGCGACAAAAAGTCGCAGGGCGAAAGGACTCCGCTAAATTGCGGTTAACAGACGGGAATGTGCTATACTAAAAGCATGCTTTGGACAATCATCATCGTTCTATTCGTTCTTTGGTTGTTGGGATTCGGCTTCAAAATAGGGGGGAAATTGATCCACGTATTGCTCGTTATCGCTCTCGTTATAATCATCTATCGGCTTTTGTTCTAAGTTCCAAAACCAGGCACGATGTCTCCGTTATGGACCAGCACTAAGGAGAGGACCTCAAGCGAGGTGCCTATGATAGCCGCGCCAAAAAACAATCGGGCTATTGACTTGAAGAATTAACGTATGCCCTTGTTTTCGGTCCGAAGTAACCGCTTGCTGGCGTTATGCCGACACTTTGCTGAAATTCCGCAAGCGCCGCGCGGGTAAGAGTTCCGAAATACGTTGTCGCGCCATTTCTGGCAAGAGCTTGCGCCGCGGGACCTTTCCCCTGCGAGATCAAGAATTGCTGAAGAGTCGTCACGTTGCTACCTCTGCTGCCCGTACTGAGGTCGGCCACAATCGCCCGAACCTGCTGGCCGAAAGCGGAAGCGGAAGCGGAAGAACCCTGCTGTGCGGCCTGCTGCGCCTGGAGTGAGTGCAAAGTTCCTAACAAACCGTTCAGCTGGGCCTGTAGGGCGGCGTTCGTAGATGGCGTCGCAGGAACTGCGGGAGTGGCCGGCGTGGCCGAAGTGCTTGTCCCCGATGGCGGGGTTGCAGGAACTGCCGGTGTTGCGGGAACCGCCGGAGCTGCAGAAGTTGGCGTGGTAACGGCGTTTGAGTCCAACGTAACTGCGGTCTGTGCGAGTGCTCGGCCATTCAGCGTTGCGCCGGTGTTCAGCACGATCGCTGTTTGATCCAATATATTTCCATTGAAGACGGCCGTCGTTCCAAGCGTCGTCTGCCCTGCGACAACCCAGAAAATATTACTCGCCCGTGCGCCACCGGCGAGGACTATCTTCGTGGCGGAGCTAATATTAAGATTTTGCGCCACCTGGAAGATCCAAACGTCGTTTGCGCCGCCCGAGAGAGTAACATCCGTTGGTATGGTGAGGCCGGTACTCCATTTATAGACACCGGGGGTGAGTGTCAGCCCGCCGATATTTCCGGCTCCCAGTTCAGTAACGTTGGGCACCCGCCCCGCCGCGTCGGTGTACGCGGTTTGCATGTCGAGAACCGCCGTGGTCAGGTTAGCAGGAGTCGGATCCGCATAGTCGGACGCATATACTTTCCCGGTCACTAACGCTGACGTGGAAAATGCGCTTGCCGCGGGAAGCGTTAACGCAAATCCGGTTATGTAACTCGCGGCTGCCGGACTAAGTCCAAGATCCCCGACAATCGAGGTGGATCCGGTGGTTGAGATCCCCGTTTTTGCCAGAATCACAAAATTGCCCGCCGATCCAAGATTTACCGCTGCCGGGCCGGCCGCGAGCGCAGCTTGTCCGGCAAAACCGAGCACCAAGGAAACAACCAATGCGCCTATCGAAACCTTATTAAACATTTTCATAGTTTTATTTTTTATTTCTTAGTTTTTACGATCTCCGACCTTTGTCACATAATTAAGTATACCACCCTAACCTCTCAAGCGCCGCGGTCTGAAACGGCGGGACGGTTTTTGGGTATGGCGCTGGGCGTGAAACAGGAATGTCCGCCGTTCCCGCTCAAAAGGTTGCGGGGCGGCGAGAGGGGGAGGAGGAAGCGCCGGCAGCCGTGAAACGGGCAGCGTGGCGCGCATCAGGCGCTCAATGGCCTGTACGTCCCCCTTTTGATCCGGCCGTGCAAAAGAAATGGCGTGGCCGCTCTCACCAGCCCGGGCGGTACGACCGATGCGATGGATATAATCCTCCGCAACGGCGGGAAGGTCATAATTGAGCACGAGTTCAATGTTCTTCACGTCAATGCCCCGCGCCGCGATGTCCGTCGCAACCACCACGCGATATTTGCCGTTCTTGAAACCATCAAGGGCTTCTTGCCGCTGGTTTTGCGAACGGTTGGAATGGAAATCCACTGCGGTATGCCCAAGCGCGCGAAGATGGACCGCGATCTTTTTCGCGCCGAACTTCGTTCTTGAAAATACAAGGACCGAACCGCGGTATTCCTGCAGGATCTTTTCCAACAATCTCGGTTTTTCCGCCTGGGTCACAAAGAACAATTCCTGCGTGACATCCTTTACCGCCGTGCCCGAGCGTGCAACCTCCACGCGCACCGGAAGTTTAAGGAACGCGCGTGCCATAGCTACGATGCTCTCCGGCATCGTAGCCGAAAAGAGCATGGTTTGCCGCTCGCGCGGAAGGACCGCGAGGATCCGCCTGAGCTGAGGCGCGAATCCCATGTCAAGCATCCGGTCGGCCTCATCAAGCACGACGATGCTCACCTCCTTCAGGCTCACCGTCTTTTGCTCAAGATGGTCAATGAGCCGCCCGGGGGTCGCCAAAATGATCTGTGGCATACGACCGAGCGCATGCCATTGCCTTCGTATGGGCTCGCCGCCGATAAGCACCGCGGTCTTTACGCCCAATGGTCCGCCGATCTTTCTGAGCGCCTCATCCACTTGTAACGCGAGTTCCCGCGTTGGCAGAAGGATTAGTGCGCGACGGCGGGCGTCCTTCAGCATGTTTTGGATGAGCGGGATGCCGAATGCGAGCGTTTTCCCGGTACCGGTCTGCGCGATCCCCATCATGTCTTTCCCCTCAATCGCCTGCGGGACGGATTGCTCCTGGATGGGCGTGGGCGTCGTGAAACGGAGCTTATCAAGAATGCCGAGAATGCTCGGGGCGATGCCGAGGCCGCGAAAACCGGACTGGTCGGACATGGGACTAATTTTAATGTTTGACGCCCGATTCGGAAAGATAACTCTGCAGCGTATGGTGGATCTCGCCTGCCACTTTTCGGAGAAGTTCCCGGCGCTTCCAGAACGAATTATTATCGGAAACGTCCTTGTTCCGGATCAAGCTCAACTCGCGGATCGCCACATAGCGATCATGCCCGAGATCATTCGTGGTGCGGACATCGATATCTTCTATCCCTTGATAGACCTGCCTCATAACGGAGTATTTGGGGGAGAGTTCCTTGGCCCGGCCTCCCTTTTTCGCGCCGGAGAAAAAGACCGCGAACGAAGGCGTGGATTCGATATATTTGACGAAATCATGGAGCGAAACGAAAAAAGTGAAGCTTGCGGGAGTTTCGCAAACTTCTTTGAGCTTTCGATCAAGAACCAATTTTATTTTTTTCGCTGATGCCATTTTCCTAAGCATACCATGCTTTCGAGAGAATAGCGATGATCGGACCGCACCACGTATCCTGTTTTCAAGCCTTCAGATGAGGCGTTTACATATGCACTAAAATTTTTCCGTAAATACCACAAGCCGATTGGAATAACTCTTCTCTGCCGCATTCCAAGTCCCCTCGCACGTTATAAGATTAAGATGCGCTTTCCCGTCGTTTGAGCTAAACACATCCGAGCCATCCCCGTTTTGGTCATACGCCTGAATTCCGCGCACCACAAACGTGGTAGTCTCCTCGCGCTCATCTTCAACGTATACCTTGTCTCCTATGCGCAATTTATATAAATCATCAAATACCGCCCGTATGCCGTCTTTCCATCCCTCATGTCCCGCGATCACGGCACTGCCATTCTCCCCGGGGCGCGGCCCGAGATCGAACCAGGCCGCGTCCGTGGGACCTTTTGGCACATCCATTGTCCCCTGCGGCGTAAGACCAACGTATTCAATGCCGGCGTCGACATTGATCTTTGGAATCTTGAGGCGAATCGGAAGTTCTGATCCCGCCCGTTGCAAATCTGGCGGAATCTGACTGCCGGTCAGCGGGACCGGATTTGCATAGAAACCTTTCAGAAAGAAAATGACCAGTGAAGAGAATGCAATCCCCACAATGCCAAGAATAATCAGCGACCACGTTAACGAGATTTTTGTACGTGCCTCGAGGCCAAACACATCGGTTGATTCCCGTGAGCGTCGAAACTAGACCCTTCGTTTTTTTAGAACTACGACGAGCGAGGCAGAAGCTAATGCGAGGACGCCAGCCAATGTGATGATGCCCCACGGGATACCGTTCTCCTTTGGAGGAAATCCGGTATTCGGAAGTCCGGGAGCAGCCACAAGTACCGTAGCAAAGGCATAGCCCCGGGCGGTAAAACCATTTGCCGTACCTTGAGCCGTAGCGACATTACTGGTTGAAACCGGAACATTCGTTTGACAGGTATAAGTCCATGACTCACCGGGATTGAGCAGGCCATTGTTGTTGCCATTAGCAGTGGTACCTCCGATAACGCGAGAAACCGGACCGCATTTGTCGTCAGTGACAACTACATCATGCATCGCAACCACGCCCGGGTTTGTCACGGTGTATGTGTACTTGACATTACCACCTCCGAATGGAAATGGGGTCAGGCGACTCGGCACCTTTATGATGTTAATGAGAGGGGGGTTTAACGGCACGCCAACAGCAACGGTAGCGATTGCGGTTGCGATTGTGGCCTGGTGATAGCTATCGTCGCTGTAACCGGTCGCGATTGAAGTGTTTGCAGTAGTCTGCGAGAGCGTTGTGGTACAGCTGTATTTCCATTTTTCGCCCGGATCAAGTTTGCCGTTGCTGTTCAGATCGCCGGAAAGCAAAGTTACCGGACTGCACTTATCGTCGGTCACCGTAACATCCGTCAACGCCTGCTGCCCCCCGACGTTCCAGACTGTGTAGTTGTAAGTAACCGAACCGGCTCCTCCAGGCAAGGCTAAGGGCGTTGGAACTTTGAGTATTCCGATCAAGGGTACTATCCTACCGCCGCCAGTGCTAGCACTAGCTGACGGCGCAACCGGTGCCGGGACAGGCACGGGAGGAGGCGGGGCCGCACATATCGGTCCCGAAATAGTATTGGTATCCAACGTTACTGCAGCAGTTTGCGCGAAGGCTCGACCGTCCAAGGTTGCGCCGGTCTGCAGGGCGATGGCCGTGGACGCGAGAATATTTCCTATGAACGTAGTGCCGGTACCGATAGTCGCGGAACTGACGACCTTCCACCACACGTTGCAGGCTAAGCCAGTCCCATTAAGAAATTGGACCTTGGCGCCGACACCGGGTGATGTAATGAGCGTAGCCGCGGATCGGAAAATCCAGACCCCACTGGGACCGCCGGTGTCATCCAGCGTGAGCGTTCCCGACAACGAAAACGCATCCGCACAATAAATGCCTGGCGCGAGGGTTTTCGAAGCTAGATCAATAACACCAGTTCCGGACCAGTCGGTAGTGCATGCTGTATTTGGCGCCGCGCTAAGTGCGCCGAATGCGGCGGCATTAGCAAGCTGAGCCGCAGCCGCGGGCCCATCAGCGAGGTGTGGATTGCCTGGAGCGAGGAAGGTCACGGTACTGGTGCCCGTAAAGGACGCGGCTGGGGACACGCCGACATCTCCACTGATCGTTGTAACGCCGGTGTTAGTGGCTCCCGCGCCGGATAAAACCGAGTAACTGTCAGCCGCTCCAAGGCTTGGAGACGCTGCCGCGAACGCAGTAATTGGCCCAGCGAGACCGAGCACGAAGGAAACGACCAATGCGGTTACTATTGAATTCTTATTAAGCTTTTTCATAAGTTGTTATTAATTTATTTTTATCTCCAAGTATCATCGACCTTTGTCACAGATAATGTGGTTATATTCCATTATAGCATATCGCCGCTGCCACCACGCATAGCGAGGCCCCCGCCCCAGATTCAAATCTTCAAAACTTTCCTGACTTTTTTCACAACATCCCGATACTCCCATTCGCTCTTGACCATAAAATCAAAAACTCCTAACTTTTTCGCTCGAGCCATAGTGTTGGAGTCGTGAGAGTTGCTCCACATAATAACTCGGGCGTTTTTACCCCACTTGTCCTTGCGAAGGTTTTCAAGGAGGTAAAAACCATCGGTATTGGGCATAAGATAGTCCACAAGGATCACGTCGGGATGATCCGCGAGCGCCTTAGCCAACCCCTCTTGACCATTACTTGCCTTGAGTACCGAGAAACCTTCAAATGCAAACTTGTCCGAGATACCATTCAAGATGAGCGTTTCATCTTCAACGATTAATATTTTTTTTGGTGGCGCATCCACAAATGTTTTAATTTTATTCTAGCCTTTTAGAACCTGCTTTCTTCTTCATGCCCGCGAGAGGAATCGAAACATAAAACGTCGACCCTTTATTTTCCTTTGACGTGAACCAAATTTTTCCTCCCGTTTGCTCTATCGTTGCCTTTATTATATATAATCCCAGGCCGGTACCATTGGGATCCTTTACGCGCGCATTATCGGCTCGGAACATTTTTGTAAAAATCTTTGACTGCGCCATTTTGGGAATTCCATAGCCAGTATCGGCAACCGAGATAAGAATAGCGGAACCGTCCTTTTTTATATTGAGCGTAATACTCCCTTCGGCGGGAGTATATTTCACCGCATTGGTAAGCAAATTTTGGAAGATCATCCGGGTGATGTTCGGGTCGGCATTAAGCAGCGGAATGCCTTTTTCGAAACTCGTCTCCACCCGTAACTTTTTATCCTTAATATCGCCCTCAAGCTCTTTGAGCATGCTCAGAGCGACCTCCTCAAAATTTACCGGCTCAGGCTCAACGGCGAACACGTTCAAATCAACCCTTGAAACATTAAGAAGCGCCGTGATAAGCCTGATCATGCGATCGTTGGCATTCTTTACTGCCTCAAGATACTCGCGCTGTTTATCGTTTATTGGCCCGCGATCTCCATCCAGGAGCATGCCGATGTATCCTTTCAGGGCCGCAAGGGGCGTCCGAAGCTGATGCGAAGCGATAGAAACGAATTCATCTTTTGCTAAGTCGAGCGATCGCAACTCTTGGTTTGCCGATTCAATTTTCTTGGCGCTCGCGGCGAGTTGCTTGGCCGTCACGGCAAGTTTGCTCCTGATGCTTTCCTTTTCCCTGGCCGTCACCGCCAGCTTGCGCCTGATGCGTTCCTTTTCTTTGGCGGTCACCACCAGCTTGCGCCTGACGCTTTCCTTTTCCTTGGCGGTCACCACCAGCTTTCGCCTGATGCGTTCCTTTTCTTTGGCGATCGCGGCGAGTTGTTTAGCTTTGAGGCGGAGTGTCTCAGCCGTGATCTCCAGCTTGCGCCTGACGCTTTCCTTTTCTTTGGCGGTCACCACCAGCTTGCGCCTGATGCGTTCCTTTTCTTTGGCGGTCACGGCGAGTTGTTTGGCCGTCATCGCCAGCTTGTCCCTGACGCCTTCCTTTTCCTTGGCGGTCACCACCAGCTTGCGCCTGACGCCTTCCTTTCTCTTGGCCAAAACCTTGAGCTTGAGAATTGTATTGCTGGATGAAGAAATGGCGGATTTTTTATTCATAATATAAACCAATTTTAGTCAAAACCTGGACCCTGCGCTGATGGAGAATGTTTTGCGCGGTCCTATTGAACAGCTTCATTCTAACACACGAATCGATGGCCCGCACGGGATTCGAACCTAAATTCCTCGTCCCTCTCGGGTTTGAATAAACGGGCGTCACCGGCTTTTTGTTACCGTGATCGTTATGCTCCCGTCGGCGAAATTGCCCGCATGATCAAAAGCCCGCACAGTAATGACGTGGGTGCCCCTTGGGAGAGAGACGGAAAGCGGTGAGGCCGTAGGCAGGAAAACGCCGTCGTCAAACTGGACGTAATAGTTACCCTGCAAACCGCTTAATTCGTCATTGCTTTCGAACGTTAGCCTTATAATCTGGCCCTCAGATACCGTTGTTTCGCTGGCCTTGATGATAGGTTGCGACGGCGGCGTTGTGTCTATCATTACCTTGTAATCGGAAACCGCGCCGCTGATCCCTCCTTTTATCGGCTGGATATGGAAATAATAAACGCCATCGGTAAGGCCGGAGAATGAAACCGAGTCGGCGGGAGTCGTGCTCGCTCCCGCGAGCGTTGCCATGGCAGGAATTTTATTCAGTAAATAAAGATAGCGATAGCCAGGAGAAGCAATCCATGTGAAGAGGCCGTCCGGCTCGTCATACCACCTGGCGCTGTTGGGATACGTCGGAGAAAATACTATGACCGAAGAGGTGCTGTTTTCCGCCGTCGCTTCGTAAATGATGCGATAGCTGCCGTCGGTCGCGAGGCGCAAAACATCCGTGCCCAATCCGTCATTCGCCAATATCTGCGTGCCCGTGCTGAAATGTAACGTCACGTCTCCCTCTTGGATAGGCCGCAGGGCGAGCGTAACTACATCGCCGCTCTCGCCGGAAAAACCTGGGGTCGGAAGGCCGCAAGTCACTTGCACCTCGCCGCGTTTATTGTCAATGCTTTTCTCTAGAAATATTGCTGGCGCGCAAAAGGAATTCGCAGTAATAATATCTGCTACCCAAACCCTTGCGGGATCATACGTTACGTCAATCTGGGCGGCATTGATGGCTTCTCCGCCCGTTGACACCTCGACCCCCACCCGTTGCTCCGACGACCTGCTCAAAACGGCGAAGCTTGGGTCGAATGCAAGCGTTGAGTTATAAATGGTGTACGACGGTTTCTGGACGAGAATTGAATGGCTGTACAGCAACGAACTGTCGGTGAAAAAGATTGCGAAGAACACGACAAGCGAGCAGATTATGAGAATCGTAACCTCTGTTTCATAGCGCCTTTTCGTCGCTCCGCGGGTGTGGAGATAGAACATGATGAGGGCGAAGATAAGCGCGACGATCGAAGAAAAAATAGCGGCTTCCGCGGTATAGCCTGCCGGGTAAAGCACGAGCACCCCTCCCGGGCTTCCTCCGTAAGGACCGGGGAAAACGAAATTTTTCACGAAATATGCCCTTCCTTCCACAATTACCTCGCGGTCCGATTGTCCCTTCAGAATCCAATCGGAGCCGATGTTGAAATATGCCGCAAGGAGAAGTTTGGTGTCCGGATCTTCAAAAGTGGTTCCGACCACGCCGTCCTGGTTTGAGTAGAAAATGAGATTTTCTCCGCCAGTCAAATATTTATCCCTGAAGTTGCGGGCATAGGCATCATCAATTGAATAGCCGCCGAACACCGCTCCTACCATTTGCCCATGGTCGGTCACAGGATAGCCCGCAACCACTAAGAGCGGGGTGTCGTTCCCGCGCTCTATGGAGACCACGGCTATTCCCTCTGCCACTTTCTGCCCGTAGGCCGTCGTCTGGAATATATAATCGCCGATGCGGGAGGAAGAGGCCTGCGTTTGTGCCAAGACAACCCCTGCGTCATCCGTAACGCTCAAGGCATCGAAGTGATGAATCGCCTGCTCGTCCTGGAGCGCCGAAGCAAGCTGCGGCACGTCTCTCGCCTCAATCAGTTTCGCGAAACTGGAAGGGGTCGCAACCTCCCCTATGTTCTGAAAGACATATTGCGAATCCGCATCAAGACCGTGCTGTGCTTGCCCCACCTTACTATCGAAAAATTTCACTTCAAACCAATGGGTAACCTGATATGAAAAAAGCGACGCTACCGAGAACGCGGCAACGGTCGCCACCATCACGATAAGGATGAATTTTTCTCGCCGAATGAATTTTATAACCCGGGCGGGCATCTCCTATATCATAACATGGTGGAATTCAGCAGTTTTCTGCAAAAGAGGTTTCGAGGCTGGCTAGCGTCGGCCCGCTCCCGCAGGAGAGTTTGGCACAAAACTGTCCCGACCGAGCCGGCGCAAGCCAGTTTCAAAATCCGCGCGATAGGGTAAAATGGTTTTATGGAAGGGACAAACGGCACCGCGAAAAAGACCTCCTACCCCAAAAGCAAGATCAAGGTTTTGCTTTTGGAAAATATCCACGCGGACGCGGCAAAAACATTTTCTGCCGAAGGATATCCCGTAAAGACCGCGGATCGGGCGCTGGATGAAGCGGACCTCGTGAAAGAACTTGCCGATGTTCGGATTTTAGGCATTCGCTCAAAAACCAAGATCACCGGCCACATTCTTGCCGCGGCTCCGCGCCTCCTTGCGATAGGAGCATTCTGTATTGGGACAAACCAAATTGACTTCGCCGAATGCGACAAGCGGGGCGTTGCCGTTTTTAATGCGCCGTATGCGAACAGCCGCAGCGTCGTGGAACTCGCGCTCGGCGAAATACTGATGCTTTTGAGAAAAGTTTTTGACAAAAGCGTACAACTCCATGCGGGAACTTGGAACAAAAGTGCTTCTGGCAGTTTTGAGGCGCGCGGCAAGCGTCTGGGCATTGTGGGATATGGCAACATCGGGTCGCAGCTCTCGGTCCTCGCCGAAGCGCTCGGCATGGAAGTGTATTTCTACGATATTGAAGAAAAGCTGGCCCTTGGAAACGCGAAACGATGCAAGACGCTCGCGGAACTCCTCCGAAAATCCGACGTCGTTTCGTTACACGTTGACGGCCGTGCCGAAAATAAAAATTTGATCGGAGAGAAAGAGCTCGCACGCATGCGGCCCGGTTCGTATCTCGTGAATATCAGCCGCGGTCACGTCGTGAACCTTGATGCGCTCGCGAGGCACCTTACCGCGGGTCACTTAGCGGGCGCCGCCGTGGACGTGTTCCCCGAGGAACCCAAAGGCAACGCCGACCCGTTCACAAGCCCCCTGCAGGGACTCCCGAACGTGATTCTCACCCCGCATATCGGCGGCAGCACTGAAGAGGCGCAGAAGAACATCGCCGGCTATGTCGCTGGCCGCGTCATTGACTACGTGAACACCGGCGATACCAGTATGTCCGTCAATTTCCCCAATGTCCGGCTGCCGCTTTTGAAGAAAGCCCATCGCATCATTCACATCCATGAAAATATCCCGGGCATGCTCGCGCGCGTGAACGAAATTTTCGCCGCGCACAAAATCAACATTGTCGGGCAATATCTGAAAACCACGGAAACGATCGGCTACACGATCACGGATATTGAGAGCACCCACGGGAACGAAGTTATTGCCGCGCTCAAGGCCGTGCCGCACACCATCAAGGCGAGGATTTTATACTGATATCCAATGACCACGAACCCCGTTTATTTCACCGTCGGCCCCAGCCAGTTGCATCCGAAGTTTGAAACCTTCATCGGCAGGGCGAACCAGGAGGCGATCGGCTCTATTTCGCATCGCAGTGAACGATTTTGCAAACTCTACGCCGACCTTTCGGAAAATCTGAAAAAACTTTTTGCGGTGCCCGGGGATTATGCGGTGTTCTTCGCCGCCTCGGCGACGGAGTTCATGGAACGCACCGTCCAAAATTGTTCCGAAAAGGGTACGCTGCATTTCGTAAATGGGGTATTCTCAAAAAAGTTTTTTGAGATCGCGCAAGCGAACGGCAGGGCAGCGGTCGCGGTCCCGCCGAACGATGATCAATCTTTTTCTCTTGACCGCGTGCCTCCGGGCGCGGGCGTGCAGCCGGAGCTCGTCTGCCTTACGCACAACGAAACAAGCAACGGCACGACGCTCCCCCGCGACTTCCAGGAAACGGTGCGGACCGCATTTCCCGACGCGCTCCTTGCCCTTGACATCGTTTCTTCCGCACCGACAAGCGAAATAGATTGCGCCAAATTTGACTGCATTTTCTTTTCCGTGCAAAAAGGTTTCGGATTGCCTGCGGGCCTCGCCGCGATATTCGTGAGCCCGAGGGCGATCCGGAAGGCAGAGCAGATTGAAGCGCAACGCACCGATTCGGGCGGCGGACAGTATACCGGCTCATTCCATTCATTCGCCAATCTTCAAAAACATGCGAAAAGGCATCAAACGCCCGAAACCCCCAATGTTCTCGGCATGTATCTTTTGAACGAGGTATGCCTTGATTTTCTTGCGCGCGGCATTCCCGCGCTGCGGGCTGAGACCAAAGAAAAAGCCGCGTTGATCTATGCCGCGCTTGAAAAATATCCCCCGCTCACTCTCACCATCCGCAATAAAAAAATTCGGTCGCAGACAGTCGCGGTCGCCGAGGCCAAACAGGGCTCAAAAGAGATCATAGAAGCGTTAAAGCAAAAAGGATTTGTGATCGCCAGCGGCTACGGCGCCCAAAAAGAATCCCAAATAAGAATCGGGAATTTCCCGAGTCATACCAAAGAGCAAGTAGCGAAGCTTTGCGAGGCGCTTCGCGATCTTCCTGTTTGAGCAGCAGGGTAAGCGTGGCAGCGCGAACACAGCAGCATTAGCATGGTATAATCCAAAAATTGCGTATCACTAAAAAAACCGGCCCCTATCTCGTGTTCTTCGCCGCAATGCTTTGGGCGACGGACGCGCCGTTCCGTCTCTACCTCACAAAAGGGCTGAGCAGCAACTTTATTGTCCTCGCCGAGCACACGGTGGATATACTTGTTCTCCTTCCGATCCTCATCGCGGGCTTCGCGGGCATCAAAAAACTTTCGTGGAAGGGGTGGCTCGCGGCGCTCGCGATCGGCATAGGCGGGAGCGCGCTCGCGTCGGTGGCCTATACGCAGGCCTTCCATTACCTCAATCCGTCGGTCGCGATCCTGCTCCAAAAATTGCAGCCCCTGATCGCGATCGCACTCGCAGCCGCACTTCTCAAAGAACAGCTTGGTAAAAAATTCTGGCTCTGGGCAGTGGTCGCGATTGCGGGCGCCTATCTTATTTCGTTCCCCGATCTTAATCCGCAAGTTTCCTTCGGCGGAGGATTGAATCCCAATCTTCTGGGTGTGGGGCTCGCGCTTTTCGCCGCGCTCCTCTGGGGCGCCTCAACCGTGCTTGGGAAATACGTCCTTCGCGAAATTGATTTCAGGCTCATGACCGGCCTGCGCTTCGCGTTCGGGTTCCTGTTTCTTCTCCTCCTGAATTTCTGGCAACGGTCGTTTCCCGCTCCCGGCCAGTTCTCCCCGAAAGACGCGCTTTTTATTCTTATTATTGCCGTCGCCTCCGGCGTCGTTTCGCTTTTGATCTACTACAAAGGCCTTGCGTATACGAAGGCGTCCGTCGCGACGATCGCCGAGCTCGGATTCCCCATGGCGGCCGTGGTCGTGAACTGGATTTTTTTGAGTGCTATGCTTGCGCCAATGCAAATCGCAGGCATCGCGGTGCTTCTCTTCGCCGTCTTCAAGCTCACGGGCAGCAACGCAAAAGCGGACGCGACCGACGCCGAGCTAGTTCCGATCGCCGCGGGCGGCGTGGAGGTCGCGGGATAGGAACCACCACTGTTTGATCTTTTTGACATCGCTCGTAATGGCCGCGATGAGTTCTTCCGTGTTTTTGAATTTTTTCACCTCCCGTATTTTTTTATACGCAACGACAATGAGCTGCTCACCGTACAACTCGCCGGAAAAATCAATGAGGTGTGCCTCAACCACATTTCGTCCATCCTCTTTGTAAATCGCCGCGGGATACACGGTCCCTTTCCACGTTGCCTCTCCCGCGTAAATGCCGCTCGGCACGGATTGTGCCGTACCAATGTTTGCCGTTGGGAATCCAAGTTTGCTCCCTTCCCTGTCTCCTCTCTGCACGGCGCCCTCTATCTTGAAAAGGAAGTTGGACCTCATTCAGCGCCTAGAGCTTGAGCACATAGATATTCGTCTCTTTCTCCTTGAAGCCGTGCTTCAGATAGAGCTTGTGGGCCGCAATCCGCTCGGCGCGACTTGAAAGTTCTATGTTGCGCGCCTTCTTTTTCTTCGCAATAGCGATGAGGCACCGCACCAAGCGTCCCCCCAAACCCCTGCGGCGGTATGCCGCATCCACAATCACATCTTCTATCCGCGCGCGGATCCCAAGGATGGTCGGCATAAGGACAAGCGTCCCCGTCCCGACGATGTTCCCGCCGTCTTTCAAAACAATAAGGTGGACATTCCGATCGCGCGTGATTGCGCGGAGCGCGGCGTACGATAACGCCGCCTTCCGCGAGGAAGAAAGCTGGGGGACAAGGCGGCCTATCATGCGGGCTGCACTGCGCGACGGCCGGACGAGCCGTGAGAGTGTCATCTCTCAATTTTACCACAGCGCCGTCGCGTCTTTGAATTCGCACGCGAGGCGCGAAGGGAGTATAATGGAACCATGAAAATCATAGTTATCCTCTTCGTCTTTATCTCGGCAGGGCTGCTTTTTTCCGGCTACTTGAGCGCCGTAAAACTTTTCTCCGGTGCCTGCGCATTCAACGAATCATGCCCGTACTTTCTTGGCTACCCCGCCTGTTGGTACGGATTCTCCATGTATCTTTTTATGTTCATCGTGACGGGCATAGGACTCACGCGGAAGTTGCCCCTCGTCGCACTGTGTAAGGCGGATGCGGCAGTATCGCTCCTCGGCATCATATTCGCAGGCAGCTTTGTCGTCCAGGAAATCGCGGCAGCGCACGTTACGGGAACGCTCGGTCTCTCCACCTGCGCGTACGGCCTCATCTTTTACATCGCCATTTTTGTGACTGCGCTCGTGGGCCTTCGAAAATCCCGCGCCGCCGTAGCTTCCACTGCCTCCCCAACCGTAGAACGCCCCGCCACAGAACACCATGTATGAGCGCATCCTGAAGCCGATCCTTTTCCGTTTTGATCCGGAAGGGGTGCATGATTTTTTTGTAGCGTTCGGCGAAACGCTTGGAAAGTTTTCTCTCACGCGCCGCCTCACGGGCGCTTTTTGCGAATACGATCATCCTGCGCTCCGCACGCGGGTGCTCGGCATTGATTTCAAAAATCCCGTCGGGCTTGCGGCGGGGTTTGACAAAGACGTACGCCTCACGGGGATCATGCCGTCGGTCGGATTCGGCTTCATGGAGGTTGGCGCGGTGACGCATCATCCCTATGAAGGGAACAAGGGCCTCCGGCTCGCCCGCCTCCCGGCCGACCAATCGCTCATCGTCTATTACGGTTTGAAAAACATCGGGGCGGAAGCCATTCTTAAAAAACTGCAGCGCCTGCCTTTCGCGATACCTGTGGGCGTGAACATCGCGAAAACAAACCGCGCCGACATCAAAGGAGAGAAATCGGTTGAAGATTATGCAGCGACCTACCGGATGCTCGGAAAATATTTTTCGTACGTGACACTCAATGTTTCCTGCCCGAACGCCCAGGATGGCTGCATGTTCCAAGATCCGAAATTGCTGGACGAGCTGCTCGCGGCAATTGCAAAAGAAAAAAAACCGTGCCCGGTGCTCCTCAAAATTTCTAATCATCTCACGGAAAAAGAAGTGGACGAAATCCTTGCGGTCGTCAAAAAATATTCTTTCGTGGACGGGTTCGTCGTCGGCAATCTCTCAAAACGGCGCGACATCCTCGCGTTCAAGTCACCGAAGAAACGGCTTGACCTCATCCCCGCGGGCGGCATTTCGGGGAAACCGATCCGCGAACTTGCGACGGGCCTCATCCGCCACATCTACCGCGCGACCCGGGGGGAGTACGTCATCATAGGACTTGGCGGAATCTTCACCGCGGAGGATGCCTATGAAAAAATAAAGGCGGGCGCCTCGCTCGTACAGATCATCACCGGCCTCATCTACGGAGGACCAACAGCCGTGAAAAAGATAAATAAAGGGCTCGTCACGCTCCTCGCGCGCGACGGCTACTCGCATATAAGCGAAGCGGTCGGGAAAGAAACCGGGCGGTCTTAGTGCATTACACAGAAAATCACTGTGCCGTAGCGGCCGCGGGCTCGCGCTCCTCGTACAATGCTTTCCTGCTTTTTCCAAGCAGCCAGTGCACGAACCACGCCGAGGCAAGGCCAACGAGCACGCCACCCAGAATATCAAGCGGCCAGTGGATGCCGACGTAGATGCGCGCAATGCCCGTGAGCGCGGAAAGCCCGAAGAACCACCATCCCCATTTCCGGTTCGCGTACCACACGGTGAGCGAGAGCGCGAAAAACCATGCCATATGTCCCGAGGGAAAAGACCAACCGGATTCCGCGATGAGCGGCGCGAAATTATAAAACGAGAATGGACGCTCGTGATGGTAAAAAAAACGGATGATCTCGGTGAGTAATCCACGCGAGAGCATGACGGCGATCGCACCCTCGGCGAACAGGTAGAACTTTTTCCGCCAGCCGTTTTCGTACCACGCAAGCACCAAAAAAGCCGCCACGAGGAGATACGGCAGATACTCCGCAAGAAAGATGCCGAGATCATCAAGGAAAAAATTCCGGCCGGCGAACTGATGGACAAGCTGAAAAAGCGCTTGGTTGAATGCGGCCATACCCCTTAATTAAAGCACATCTGCTGAGCAGGCTACTTGGCAACGTAGGCCAAAAGGCCCATGTACCGCGCACGTTTGATCGCCTGCGCAAGTTTCCGCTGGTGCTTTGCGCAAACGCCCGTATGGCGCGGATCAATGATCTTCGCCTGACTTGAAACAAAACGCCGCAGGAGATCCACCTCCTTATAATCAACGTTCTTCAAATTCTGCGAGCAGAAAAAACACTGTTGGGGCATGATAGTTATACTTTCTTTACTTGCAAAGAATCCAGCTCAACCGCGGTATCGCGTCCAAAGATCGGCACAAGCACCTTGACGCTTCCCTTTTCTTCGTTCACTTCCGCAATCTTGCCGTCGTAGTCCTTGAACGGCCCGTCGGTTATTTTTACCAAATCGCCCACTTTGAGGTCAAGAATCATCTTGCCTTCGGCAGCGCCCGTGCGCGCGAGCAATTGATCCACCTCTTCCTTAGAAAGCGGCGTCGGCGTCGTATTGTCGGGACCGACGAAACCTGTCACGCGCGGCGTATTCCGCACCACGTACCACGAATCCTCGGAAAGGATCATCTCCACGAGCACATAGCCCGGATAGATCTTTTCCTCAATGGTCTGACGCTTGCCGCCCTTCACCCTGATCGTCTTTTCCTTCGGAACCAGAATATTGAATATCTTGTCGCCCATCTCCAATGACTCCACGCGTTGTTTCAAATAACGCGCCACCGCTTCCTCGTAGCCGGAATACGTCTGCACCGCATACCATTGCCGCGATTTTGTCTTCTCGCTGTGCATGCCGGGACGCGAAGGATATAATGCCATGTTAGCGGGTAATCAATGCTTTAATGACGTTGGTAAAAAGATAATCGCACAAGCCGAGGAACGCAGCGATGCCGAGAGAAATGCCGATCACGATCATTGTGAGCCGCACGGCCTCCTGGCGTGTCGGCCAGTTCACATGCCGCAGCTCCTGCCGCGACTCCGCAAAAAAATGTTTGATGCGTGCAAACATAGTAATCACTATACCCCCCTAAATAAAATACCGCTATATCTGCGGCATTCGGAGGCATTGTGGGGAGTATAGCACCGCGAGAGACGCCCGTCAAGCTTTTGCGGCGACGGTTTCAATATGCATCTTTCCGATGCTCAACCGCAAGAACATGAATGTTGCCTTCAATCAAATCAATATAACGCGGTACTCGCCCACGCGAAATCGATAGTGGCCCAAATAGCTGCCATGAAGTTTTCTTGCAAAGACAAGCGGATTATCGGAAGCAATGTAAAAAGCGAGTTTAGACAAAATCCTTTCTTGGACGTCGGCAGGAAAACTCCGCAGATCTTCCTCTGCGTGTGCCGTTATAATCATGAAGCGATATCATTTTTTAAGAAGCCGGCTTCTGACCTCTTCAAGAGTAGCATATCGCCCCTTTTTAATGTCTTCACGCGCCTGCTTTATCTTCGCGATGAAACGCGGCGACTGGCTCCACGCAAGTTCTTCAAGACAATCTTCGATTTCCTCCCATATCTTCGCGGGCATGGTCGCGATCCGCTTTTTCCCAACCTGGGTGATGCGCACTTTCTCCGCCTGCTTCATGAGATTTGCAACGGTCATCTTGATAAAATCTTTTTTATTTTCTCGACGTGCTTTCATCGTAATGAAAAAAGGAACAATTGCAAGCTTTCTTTAATAATTTTTTAATGCTTCCTCCACATAATTTTACCATGCCCAGGCCCGGATATTTTAGAAAACGTCGGGAGCGGCTCCTGCGGGAAGACCCGCACTGTTATTGGTGCCGAAGAGAATTAAAACTATACCCCGACTACGGAAAGGGCGGACTTAAGGCGACGCCCGAAGATTACGCCACGATTGACCACCTCACCTCAGCGTTTATGGGTCCGAGAAAAGATGTCCGGATGAGGATGCGGACACTCGTGCTTAGCTGCCCATCATGCAACAACGCGAGAAACACAAAAGAAATGAAACGGCACCCGTGGCTCGTCCGATGGAAATCCGGCTCATTCCCGTCCCCATTGCGATGGCTCGGGAAATTATTGAAACAACACCGATTACGTAGGTTTGAGGGTTAAGCCGTGCACAGGAGAGCATGCAACGATGTTCGAACAATATTGAGTCAAAAACTCAACTTCTCAACAGATACTCGGTAATAAGGTCGATGTGAGTTCTCGGCGATCCGGGATCTGTGGTCTCGAAATAATCCCAATTGAATCTCTTTGCGCGTTCCTTGATGTCAAGATTTTCTTGTATTCTGTCTAGAATTTCTTTTGTTACTTCCCGTCTAAATTGTTTTTCGCCTTTGCTTAAGAGCTCTGAGCTTTTATAATCACCAACCCTTTTTGTATAGCTTATCACGTTTTCGATATGGGATTCTCTATGCCAGATAAACACCTTTTTAAGTTTGAGGTGCTTTAATGCAAGATCTTTTGTTCGCTCGGGAAGATCAAACGCAACTCCCTCGATGATAATATCCGATTGATATTCAGGCGTATCATTTGTTTTAAGAAACTCAAGGACATAAAACTTTGCGTGTTCGTTTCTTGGTTCTGCATTTTTGTCCGGAATAAAAGACGCCGGAAAATCAATATTTTGCACATCTTCTCGCATGCGTATAATATCGGTCTGAAGATAAATCGGATTCTTATTCTCATAAATTTTATGAGCCTCAATCCTCTTAGCTATCTCTGATTTGCCAACTCGCGACGGCCCTCCGATGATATATACTGTAGCCATTAAGTGCTCAGGCCTGAACGATTTTCGAACGACCTTATTAAGCAGCTCGGAAATATTGCTTAAATAGCCTCTTCTGGCTGCGATATGATTTAGTTCCATCCAGAACGACCACTGGTTCATTGTGAGGATATTCAGTTTCCTCATGTATGCCAAAAACAACTCGCTTCCCTATTTTGTGATACTTTCTAGCTTTAACCCGTTTTAATGCTACCGAGAGAGGGGTTTTTATCCAAAGTACGGCATATTGTGCGCCATTCTTTTTTGCAATTCGCGCCATTTCCGTTCGATGGATCTTCTTAGTAAAGTTGGCATCATACACGACGCCAACCCCTTTTGAAAGAAGTTCAACAACAAGAAAATCAATCAAGCCGAACAGCTTGTTATTTTCTCCGGGCTTATAGGTCGGCTTCGGGAAAACAATGTCTCGAATTTTGTCGCTACGCAGATGGACAAGCCCACGTTCTTTGCAAAGCTTCTCAGCAAAGTAACTTTTTCCTGAACCAGGAACACCAACGGTTACAAATAATACCGCCATACTGCTATTCTACAAAATTAAGTAATTGTGCGCAGGTGTGGACGAGTTTCGAACGATCATTGATTTCAAAAAATTAAAAACGGCAAGGATTGCAGCTGTCGGAGCTTTAGATGCTCTGCGATAGCCCTTGCCGGGTCTGGTGTGCGCTTCTGGGGCCCAGGCGTGCATGCACGCCAACCTGTGCCAGTTTCAGAGCAACCACACAGGGAGTCGACCAGTGTCTCCCTGCCACACGCGCATTATAACAGCGTTTTAGACTACGTCAATTAAGTGCGCAGGGGATTCAAACAAAAAGCGCAGTCCTCCAGTTTTTGAGGAACCGTGCGGAGGCCGAGTTAAAAATCCGCGAGCGAATAGGAAATCCGCCGGGTGCCCGGGAGCAGCGACCAGGGTGGCGGATTTCCGTACATGAGCGAGCCGGATTTTTGCGAGGCCGGAGAGGGTTCCTCAAAAGCGGAAGGGCTGCGCACTTATGCCTGAAGATCCAAATTCTGCACCGTCGCCGCGTGCGCCTGGATGAAGTTCTTGCGCGGTTCCACGGCATCGCCCATCAGTATGTCAAAAAGTTTGTCCGCCTTTTCCGCGTCGTCAACCATCACCTGCTTCATCATGCGGTTCTCCGGATTCATGGTTGTTTCCCAAAGCTGACTTGCGTTCATTTCGCCCAAGCCCTTGTAGCGCTGGATGTTCGGGAGGCGCGTACTCCCGCCCACGTTTTCGCCCTCGGACACCGTTTCTCCCTCTGCAGCAGTCCCCTCTGCGACGGCCGCGGAGGAGGCGGCGCCGGCCGGGGCCGCTTTTTGTTTCGCGGATTTTTTCTCCGCCGGTTTTTCTTTCTGCATTTCCGCAATCACCCTATCCTTCTCCGCGTCCGAGAACGCATAGCGCACGGCCTTGCCGAGCTGTATGCGGTAAAGCGGCGGCTGGGCGATGTACAAGTAACCGCCTTCCACCACTTCCTTGAAATAACGGTAGAAGAGTGTGAGAAGCAGCGTCCGGATGTGCGCGCCGTCCACGTCCGCGTCCGTCATGATGATGACTTTGTGGTACCGGAGCTTCCCCATGTCAAACTCCTCGCCGATCGCCGTGCCGATCGCGACGACAAGCGCGCGCACCTCCGCGTTCGCAAGCATCTTGTCCAGATGCGCCCGCTCCACATTCAAGATTTTCCCGCGCAAAGGCAAGATCGCCTGCGTGTGGCGGTTCCGTCCCTGCTTTGCCGTTCCGCCCGCGGAGTCGCCCTCCACAATGAAGAGTTCCGATTCCGCCGCGTCCTTTGAGATACAATCGGCAAGCTTCCCCGGCAACGTGAGTCCCTCAAACGCGCCCTTGCGCAAAACGGTCTCCCGTGCCGCGCGCGCGGCAAGCCGCGCCTTCGCGGTAAGCAACACCTTCGCGACGATGGACTTCGCTTCCTGCGGGTGCTTCTCTAAAAACTCTTTTAGCGCCTCATTCACAACGCTTTCCACCGCCGTCCGCGCCTCCGGATTGCCAAGCTTCGCTTTGGTTTGCCCCTCAAACTGCGGTTCGCGGAGCTTTACGGAAATCACGGCCACCAATCCCTCGCGCACATCGTCGCTCGTCAGGTTCTCATCCTTTTCTTTCAGGTATCCTTCCGTGCGCGCATGGGCATTCAAGGAGCGCGTGAGCGCCGACCGGAAACCAGTAAGGTGCATCCCGCCGTCAGGCGTGTAAATGTTGTTCGCGAAGCTCATCTCCTGCACCTTCGTGTCGTCCACGTACTGGAACGCCGCTTCTACCTCTATCTTCTCCTGTTCTTTATCAACGTAAAAAATATCTTCCTGCAACTTGTTCTTCTTCTCGGCAAGAAACCGCACGAACGAAAGCAATCCGCCCTCAAAATAAAATCCGTAGAATACCGGCACTTTCTGCCGCCGATCAAATATGTTGATCCGCACGCCTTTCGTAAGATAGGCCTGCTGGCGCAGGTGATCTAAAATCGTCTTGTCGTCAAACTCAAGTTCGGTGAGAATCTGCGGATCAGGCGAAAAAGTTACCTTCGTGCCGTGACGCTTGGACGCGCCGACCCTCTTCACTTTGTATTTCGGCTTACCGCGCACATATTCCTGAACGAAAAGTCCACCATCGCGCTCCACTTCCACTTTGAGCCACTCCGAAAGCGCGTTCACGACCGACACGCCCACACCGTGTAGCCCGCCCGAAACCTTGTACGATTCGCCGCCGAATTTGCCTCCGGCGTGGAGTGTCGTCATCACGGTCTCAAGCGCCGACTTCTTCGTCTGCGCGTGCCTTTCCACCGGAATGCCACGACCGTCGTCCGTCACCGCCACTTTGTTTCCAGGCGAGAGTTCAACCGTGATATTCTTCGCGTATCCCGCCATCGCCTCGTCAATAGAGTTGTCCACAACCTCCCAAATCAGGTGGTGCAATCCGATGGAGCCCGTGGAGCCGATGTACATGCCGGGCCGCTTGCGCACCGGCTCAAGTCCTTCAAGAACGTAAATGTCCTTCGCGCTGTAGGATGCGCTGCCTTTGTTGGTATCCTTTTTGACCTCCTTTTTCGCTCGTTTTTTGGGCATTTTCGGGCCTTTCCGGCCCTCTTCAAAAAATAATCCCGCCGGAACGGATACCTTATTCTAGCACATTTTGCGGCAAAATTCCAAGCGTTTATGGACACCAAAAATCAAGCAGTGGCGCGGGATTTTAGGTAGCGAACGTCCTCCTTTAGATAGTGGACATCTTCCTTGAGAACCCTAATGTCGGCGCCCTGGGACATAACCTCCCGCTCCAGTCTCCCCATTCTCTCCTCCATCCGATCTGTTTTTTGAGAAAGCACGGCTACCCGCTCATCTATGCGAACAATAAGTTCTTTTGTAGAACCAAGTAGAAGCGTGGAAATCCAGTTGCCTATAGTTTGAGTAACGGTAAATTTTTCATCCATGGTAGTAGATAGTTCCATCGTAGCGATCGCCATGATAATGTCAAAGATTTTTTAATAATTTTTTAATCTGGTTTTTCTAGAATTGCGCGGTCTGCGGGACGCCGAGGCCGGTCACGTAGTCGTAGCGCGCGCGGGCGTTGCAGTAATATCTGCACGTGCCGTTCGCGCCGCTCGTGATGTCGCGGAAATATTTGAGCGTATCGCCGGACGCCTTGTCTGAATACAACTTCGGAAGCGAGACGGAAAGATTAAGAGCATGAATTGCCGCCCATTGCGGCGCACCAGCGGACGTGCCGCCGACCGTGTACCAGCCGTTTTTTGAGGAACCGGTGGTACGGTAAACCACGAATCCAGATTTGGGATCGGCGTTATAAGCCACGTCAGGAACCGCGCGATGGCCGTTCGCCTTCGGGATGCTGTACGCTTTTTGATAATCCGGCTCCGGTTCGTATGCACTCACGCCGCCGCCGCTCCCCGCCCACGCCGATTCAGAAATGAACGCACCGCTTTTGAAAAGTTCCAGCGACGTGCCCCCGACGCCCACCACATTCGGCGACGCGGCGGGCCACTCCGCGCCCGCGCCGTCGTCGCCGGACGCCGCAAAGAATACCGCCCCCGACTTGCTCACAAGATGCGAATCAAGCGAAAGCTCTTCGGGAAATTCCTCGCCGCCCCAGCTCATGGAGATCGCGACCACGTCCTTGCGCGATGCCGCATAATCAACCGCCGCAAGCAGGTTCGCCCCGCTCGCCGTCTTCGCCTCCACAAGCAGGATCTTCGCCTGCGGCGCTATGGCATGCGCCCATTCAACATCAAGCGATTCCTCCAACGCCCACCCGCCGTTCGTAGCCGTGGAACTCGCTATTTTATGCTTTTCCAGGCAACCGTTCTTCGTTGTGCACGCGGGCAACCCATAGGTCTTATTGAACACCGCGAGGTTGCTCTCAATGTTCGGGGCGTCGTATGCATCAATGATGGCAATTGTCCCTTGCCCACCCGTGGACGGCAGGTTGTAGATCCTTCTGATTTCCGCGGGGGTCACGCCCGCGGGCGCCTTCTGCGCCGACCGGAAAATGTGAATCGGCGGTTTGCCCAAGAAGCCGGAGAAATGATAAGCGGCCTCCGCCGTCCGCAAAGATGGCCAAGCCGATGACCAAGCCGGCAGCCACGCCCACGCCATCCCCGCCATCCACGCCCAACCGCCCGCAACCGCAACGCACAAACAACACGACATAATTTTGTTTTTCATGCCGCAATCCTAGCACAAAGGGCATTAAAACTTTTTAAAACCGTTCTTGACAAGGAGAATTTCTGACTTATCATAGGACTATGCCCGCGGGTACCCAATCCCGTATCGGCGTAAAAGCGGTCGCAAGGCCACAAGGCTGATAGCGGGCATGCCAAAGATCCGCTCAATGACGAGCGGCTTTTTGTTTGGTCTCAAAAACGCTGAAGAAATGTTTATGACCGTCTCCCGTACTTTCCGAAAAAATAGTACACCCCGCCGAGGGGCGGGGTGCGTTGTGGGAAATCCCAATAATTGTTCTCTGATTATAACGCGGGCCGACCAGTGCCGTCAAATAGTTTTTAATAATTTTTTAATGCGGCGCTGGATCCCGCGTGCATCTGCGCGCACCTACCCCTTCGTGCTGCGGTCGTTCACGCTCACAAAGCGGAACCCTTCCGAGCGCATGGCGGGGAGGATGTACGGTGTGTCGTCGTTCTCCATGGAAAGCGTGGGTCGCGCGGGCGAGAGATGCGTGACGCGGCTCAAAGCCTGCGGCAAGCTTTCATCAAAGCGGAGATGCATGGTGGGCCCCACAACCTCGCCGTCCTTCACGAGGAAAACACCATGGAGCGTGGTGCCGGTCGCGCTGCCGTCCTGCTGGTGCGTCGCGCGGATATAATGGAGCGTCGTGATCCAGAGCGCGGGCTTCTTTGACGCGCGGATCATTTCCTCCACGCTTGATGTGCCGCCCTGGATCGCAAGGTGCAGCGGCAGGGCGCCAAAACTGCGGGCAGAAGCGGGCAGCGCGTGACCAGTGGAGACCGTTCCATATTTTTTTGCGAGCGCGTTGTCATACGCAACGTTCTTCGCAATACCATTCTCCACAAGCACGAGCTTCTGTTTGGGAAATCCTTCATAATCAAACGCTTGCGGGATGCCAAGCGGATTCAACGGGTCATCAATGATAGTGATATTCTCGCCCATCACGCGCGTGCCAAGCTTGCCGGAGAAAAAGCTCGTGCCCTCCTGATATGCCTTCCCGTTCCACGCCTCCGCCTGCCCCGAAAAAATGGCAAGGAGTCCCGCCCAACACGATGGCTCCATAATCACGTCAAACCGCTGCGGTCCCGGTTTCCCGAGAAAGGGATCAATATATTTCCCGCCGTGCGCGGAAAGATATTTTCTCTGGATTTCCAATTTCTTTTTCACATCCTCCGCGACCGCAGCGACCCCGAATTCTTTGAGCGACTTTCCCGCCACCGTGCGATAGGCGGAGATGGAGCGGTCCTTCGGATCAAAACCGAATATGGAAAGCTCCGCGCTTGTGGACTTTGCGCTCTGCAAGGTGCCCGCTGAGTTCGCAAATGTGAGCTCGCCCACGCCCTGCGCGATCGCCCCGTCGAATATGAATCCCGCGGGTTCAATGATGCCGTTTATTTCCTGTATGGTGCGCACGAGTTTTCCGTCGTCCATTTGCGCGGTCTCCGTATCATAAAGGAGCGACTCGGGAACTGACGCTTTGGGAAACGGTTTCGCGGGAATGAAAAGCTCTTCCTTTTCGCGCGGCAGGAGGCGCGCCTTCACGAACAGATTTTCTATTTCGCCCGGAAGCGCGTCCAGGGAATCGCATGAAGCGTTCACGCGCTTGCCGTCAATGATACAGCTCACCATGATGGAAACGCCCTCACCCGCCGTCGGCTGATAACTCTCGCCGTCCGTGATGCGTTTGAAGGAGTGCGAGCCCTGCGCAACCATCACTTCAGTGAAGGCCGCGCCGCGCTTTTTCGTGTCCTCCAAAACTTTTGCGATTATTTCTTGTGCGTTTTTCATGTTGGGAAATTTTTGAAAATACCTGGAAAGGTGTGCGCGTTACTTTTTCATCGCGGCCGCCGAACGCGACGAATCAACGTTGATATTTTTGTACCATGTGGGCGGCGTACAGTGCCCGGTCGCCATGGTCTGCACCGGCCTCCCTTTGCCGCAATTGCCGACGCCGAGCAAGAGCGCGCTCTTCGCATCCGCGGGCGTCACGCAATTCCTGAAGAACTGTTTCAAATTATCGCCGCGGTACACCGGATTGCGCCGCGGCTCCCACACCGCCTTCCCGTTCCGCAAAACTTTCTCCCATCCGGTTTCCGTGCCGAACTGGAAATCTCGGCGGTACGGATCAATGGACCAGCTTTTGTTGTTGCCAAAACGGATCGTTCCCACGGGAACGCGATCCAACATTTCTTCATAGGAGATTTCGCCGGGCAAGAGCGATATGTTGTTCATGCGAATGAGCGGGAATGAGGCATAGCTTGACGCACGCATGGCGCCGCTCGCTTCCGTGAAATAATTTTTGGCGAGCTTCCGATTAAGCGACAGTGCACTCTCGCGGGAAACGAGGAGTCCTTTCCAGATGCCACGGTCCACGAGGACTGTCTTTTTTGCCGGAATCCCTTCGTCGTCGCACGCGAACGTCCCCACACCGCCTTCGGTCAAACTGTCCGCGACGATACTCACCGCATCCGAGCCGAACCGGAATGAGCCGATCTCGGGAAGCACGAGTGAGAACAAGCTGCCGCCAGAGAGCGACCATTCCTTGTCGTCCACGCGATCCCCTTCCGCACCGTGCACGGTCTCGTGCGTCGCATGCAGATTGTTCTGCTCCGGCATCAAGATGATGTCGCGCACGCCGGTCGGGGTTTCCGGCGCGTCCAAAAACCGGTCCGCCTCCTCCGCAATCCGCCCCGCGTTTCCTGCAAGATCAAAATCAAGCACCGCTTCCCACCCTTTTTGCATCACCGACGGGAAGTGCGAGGGATGCGAACAGGTCTGTTTGTCAGGATCGGCATGGTCGCGCTCTGCGGTCGCGACGACGCTCGCGCCCACGCGCGTAAATGTCTGATCGGCGAATACGCTGTTGCTTGTAAATAAAATTTTTCTAAAACGGTAGGAACTTATGTTCCCCTTTCTCAAGAATACGCGCTTGCTCGCTCCGGCCATCGCACGGTCCGCGCGCAAGAGCAATTCCACTTTTTTATCAACCGCAACGGAGAACGGGTCGGTCTCGTATTTAGAAGCGTAACGATACTCCTTTCCACGCTCGTCCTCGCCCAAAGGAAGCAGCTCCACCGGCTGTTTGCGCGTCGCCGCGTTCGCGCGCGCGTTCGCCACGGCGCGGTCAACAACTTTCGCGATTTCCGATTTTGAGAGCGCATCGGTCGCATAAAATCCCCAAGCGCCCTCGCACAGCACCCGCACACCGAACCCGGCATGCGCGCCCGTGTTCACGGCAACCACCTCGCCGTTCTCCGTTTCCACTTCTTCAAAGCGATCTTCCGGGTAAACGCGTATATCCGCATAGGAAGCACCCGCGCGCTTCGCACGCCGGACCGCTTCCTCCGCAAACGAACGCCAATCGTCCATAGTCATTCAATTGTACAGAAGCACATTCCGCAGGGTCAAGCAACATTTGACTTTGCAATCTCGCGAGTTATAGTTTCTGCGGAAAGCAATTTGTCTTAAGTAAGCCGACACGGGGGTGTCTCTATGCATATTCTCTCGCAGATATCGTGGAAGTGGGGAGTTTTCCTCCTGGCCACCGGAATCTTATTGAGGCCGATCGCGGCCAGTATTGCAAGGACTGTATTCAATGCAATGCTCCCGCCCCCAGGCCAAAGAACGCCCGACAACGTGATAGTCGCAGTGGTAAATGGACCGCCCTGCCCACTGTGGGTTGTAGCTATCCGCTGGGCAGGGAACATCCTCATCATCCTTTCGCTGGCGTCACTGGCAACCCATCTTTTCCACCGAATTATTGGGTGACGGCGCCAGAATGTTGCGACCGATGGGGCCGTCTCGGCCCCATCTCAACCCGAATCTACAAACTTTTGCAGCTTCAGGTTGGGATAAATATCCGACCCAGTTCTAAATCCTGCGCACGGGAACACTGGCACCAATTCCCCCGCGCTTGTCGTATAATTATCCAATGAAAAAATACCTTTTGTCTTTCTTCCTTGTCATTGCGTTCGCGTTTTACGTTATGCTCAACAATCAGATTTCCGTGGACGTCGGCCCCGCGAGCGGCGCGCCGATAACGGCAAACACTGGCGCCAATGCGAACAGCGCAGCGAGCTTACCCGCCGAGCCGACACAAAGGAGCGCGGGCAGCGGCGCAACGGGCCAGACGGAGGACAATGGCTCGGAGGAGGGAGGAACCGCAACGCCGGCACCTGTGCCTGCGCCGACACCGGCGACAACACAAACGCCAACCCCGGCGCCGGCACAAACTGCCGGCATGTATAAGGACGGCTCGTACACTGGAAGTGTGGCCGACGCGTACTACGGCGATGTCCAGGTGAAAGCCATTATCCAGGGCGGTCAGCTAAGCGACGTACAGGTTCTGCAATATCCGAGTGACCGCGGCACTTCGCGCTCAATCAATGACGCCGCAATGCCACAGCTCGTGCGGGAAGCGATCAAGGCGCAGAGCGCGAATGTGAATATTGTCTCGGGCGCCACGCAATCAAGCGAGGCGTTCCGGCAATCGCTCGCTTCGGCGCTCGCGGCGGCAAAGGCGTAGCTGCCGCACGCGGCGAGCGGGACAATAGCGATGAAAGAAACACGAATCCTTATGGGCATGCCGATCACGGTGGAGATCGCGGATGCAGCAGACACGAAAGGCGCGGAAGAAGCCGTGCGGGTGGCGTTCAATTATTTCAAATATATAGACGAAAAAATCAGCACCTACAAAAACATGAGCGAGATCACCGCGATCAACGAAGGGCGGCTGAGCGCACGCGACTGGAGTGAGGACATGAAAACGATCTTTGAGCTTGCCGAAGAGACGAAACAGCTCACGGATGGCTACTTTGACATCCGGCGGCCGGACGGCACGTATGATCCGTCGGGAATAGTAAAAGGGTGGGCAATCCGGAATGCCGCGGACCTGATAGAAAAACGTGGCTTCAAAAATTTCTACGTGGACGCGGGCGGCGACATCCAAACCCGCGGCACGAACGCGGAGGGTAAAAAATGGGCAGTGGGGATCAAGAATCCGTGGAATGAGAACGAAAATGTGAAAGTGGTGTACGCAAGCGGCGAGGGCATCGCGACCTCGGGAATCTACATCCGCGGCGCGCACATTTATAATCCCAAAACGGGTGAGGCAGCGGATGAGATCGTAAGTTTGACCGTCATCGCGTCCGACATCTATGAAGCGGACCGCTTCGCGACCGCCGCGTTTGCTATGGGCCGCGCGGGCATTCGTTTTATAGGGAAACTGGATGGTTTTGAAGCATATATGATAGATAGAAACAAAACAGCGACCATGACGAAAGGATTTGAAAAATATGCTCAACGCAATAGATAGCTTCCTCAACCAGATCACGATGTACCGGCTCCTGCTCTATGTGCTCGCTGCGTTCCTTGCAATCGCCGCCGCATTCGGTGCGCTGGGCATCCTTCCCTATTCGCCCGCTGCGATCGCCTTTTCCACCGCAGTGCTCCTTGTGGTCGCATGGATTACGAACCAGCTTTTTGCAAAAACCTTCGGCGCACAGCCGAACGTGGAGTCGGTGTATATTACGGCGCTCATTTTGGCGCTCATCATTGCTCCCGTTGCGCCCTCTGGCATTATCGCCGATATGGCAGGCCTTTCGTTCCTTATTTGGGCGGCGGTGTGGGCGATGGCATGTAAATACATGCTCGCGATCAAGAAAAAACACTTGTTCAATCCGGCGGCCTTTGCGGTCGCGCTCACCGCGCTCACCATCAATCAATCCGCTAACTGGTGGATCGGCGGGAACCTGCCCACGCTCGCCTTTGTCTTGATCGGCGGATTTCTCATCGTGCGGAAAATCCGGCGATTTGATCTTGTCTTTAGCTTTCTCCTCGTCGGCCTCGCGACCACCGTGCTTACGAACACCACCTCTGATCCCGTGACCACGCTCCAAAAAATATTCCTCCATACGCCGATTTTCTTTTTTGCATCAGTGATGCTCACGGAACCTTTGACGACTCCTCCCACGCGCACGGGGAGAATCGCCTACGGGGCGCTCGTCGGACTCCTCTTCGCGCCCGCAATCCATCTCGGCTCCGTTTATTCCACACCGGAACTCGCGCTCCTTGTTGGCAACGTTTTTTCCTATTTCATAAGCCCGAAGGGGAAATACGTGTTCTCACTCAAAAAGAAAGTGCCGGCTGGTACCAGTACGTACGATTTCGCGTTCGCGACGGACGGACCGATCTCTTTCCGCCCCGGCCAATACATGGAGTGGACTTTGGGGCATAAAAAAAGCGACAGCCGCGGCAACCGGCGTTACTTCACCGTCGCCTCGTCGCCCACCGAGCCCGCCCTGCACCTCGGCGTGAAATTTTACGAGTCCTCGAGCAGTTTCAAAAAGCGCATGCTCACCCTGCAGCCGGGCGACGAAATTGTGGGCGGCCAACTCGCGGGAGATTTTGTGCTGCCGAAAGATAAACACAGAAAACTTGTCTTCCTCGCCGGTGGCATCGGCATCACGCCCTTCCGCAGCATGGTCAAATATCTCGTGGACCGTGAAGAAAAGCGGGATATCGTGCTCTTTTATTCCAACCGCACGGCGGACGAGATTTCGTACCCAGAAATATTTGACGAGGCGGCACGCACGATCGGGCTCCGCACCATCTACACTGTGACGGGCGCCGACGGGCCGCTTCCGGAAGGCCTCTACCGTGGGCGCATCAATGCCAACCTTATCGCAAAGGCAATCCCTGATTATCGCGACCGGACTTTTTATATTTCCGGGACACGCGCGATGGTGACTTCGCTCCGCGAAACGCTCCGTGAGATGCATATTCCCGGCCGCCACATCAAAACCGACTTCTTCCCAGGGTTCGCGTAGATTCGCAGAGAGCAGATTTACAGCCGCCGCGGAAACTGCAAGAATACCATCATAACGCATGGCATATTGCGAACATTGCTTTCCGTTCCCGCCGCGGCACTTTGAGAACTGGTTCAACGACCTTCTGGAACTCCTGTTCTATCCTCCCTTTGAACGCATAACGCCGTCTTTTTTTAATTCACAGTTTTTTGAAAAGGCAATCACCGACTGTTTTGTTCTTACCGGCATCGTGCGGAAGGAAAAAGAATTCCTGCTTAACGAGATAAATCCCATTGCGGCGCTTTTTATACAACGCGGCAGGGCGAGAGGAATAGAATTTGAAGCCCTGCGGGGCCCTTTCGGCTATCTCACGTTTTTCCGGATGCGCATCGGAGGGCGGTCGTACGAATTTGACCGCCTTCCCGGCGCCTCCGCGAACTCCCTCGCTGCGGACGACAAATGGCACACGAAAAAAGCGCTCCGCACGCTGGGCTATCCGGTCGCGACGGGAAGGTCCTTCTGGTGGTTCCAAAAACGCAAAGCGGCGCGCTACGCGGCAACGCTGGAATACCCCGTCGTCGTAAAACCGCGCAAGGGATCGTTGAGCCAGCATCTCTTCATCGTAAAGAGCGCCTCCGAACTCCTGCCGGCGCTCCGCGGTGTGAACGCATACTCCCCAGTCTTCATGGTGGAAAAATTCGTTCCCGACGCCACGCTCTACCGCATCACGATCGTGGACGGCAAGGAAATGTTCGTCGTGAAGCGCCTCCCCGCCGAGGTCATGGGCGACGGGAAAAGCACGCTCCGAGCGCTCATCCGCAAAATAAAATTCAATCAAAAAAATCTTGACAAGACCGTTCTCGAAGAACAAGGGGTCGGCCTTGATTCGCTCATCGCAAAGGGAAAAAAGATATTCCTCCAGCGCAAGGCCATCCTCGCGCTTGGATCAAAAATAGAAAAGGTTCCCATTGCCGAAGTGCATCGCGACATCGTCGCCATGGGCCGCGCCATTGCAAAACACTTCCGCCTGCCGCTCGTCGGTATTGACATCCTTCTTCGCGATCACGCGCGACCGCTCAAGGGCCAAACCGCCGCAATCCTGGAACTCAACACCCTCCCGAACATCCTCATTCACACGTTCAGGAAAAACGGCGAAGCAGAGAACGAAGTCGCTGATGCACTCGTAGATTTCGCGCTTGCACGCTTCGGCGGCGGACGCAGCGCAGACGGCGCACGCGGCGGTCAAACCAACCAGCGCTAGGACTGTTCCGAAAATTCAAACGCCGGCGCGTCGGGATCTTCAATAACGCGCCCGCTCTCCAGCTCCCTGGAATCCCACTGAATTGCCCAGCGATGCCGCGGGTTCAGATTGCACTGGCACCTGGTTACTGGGGTGCCAGAAGGGGTATCGAAATCCGTGATCCTCAAGCTAAACGGCTGCTTCCCCTTGCAACGGGGGTAATACCGACAAATGAAAATTCTTTCAAGCGCCCCTTCCCTCGCAAGTTCCCCTTTTTTTGGTATCTCAAATTTGCCTCCAATCGGGTACGGCGCGAGTTCCGGCGGAAATTCTCCTTCTTTCGCCAGATATTCTGCGTAGCCGGGCAACTCCTCCGGCAACCCTTGGGGTTCCTCTATGTGCGAATGTTTTGGCATACTCGCATTATATGAAACGCAAGGTCTCCCGGCAACTTCCTCTACGCATACTTTAGCATTATCAATGCATCAACCAGTTTCCCTTTGTGTTGAATTTGCTTTGGCAGCCGAGCTACCGTTTTAAAGCCCATCTTCTTATACAGGCCTATCGCCGGCTTGTTGTTGGCGTAGACTTCCAATTGAATGATTTTTGGCCTCGGCTTCAGTTCCTTCCGGGCTAACTTAATAAGTTCGGACGTCAAGCAACTGCCCAAACCCAAGCCCCTATAACCGCCGATGATTGAAATGCCGAAATTGCCTATGTGGTTCTTCTTGTATCTTCCGAGCTCAACGTGCGCCACGCCGACAATCTTATCCCCGTGCTCGGCAACGAGTTGAACCCTCGTTCTCTTCTTGACTCCCTTTAGCGCCTTGCGCAGAAACTCCGCTTCGTCTTTCAGTGTCATTTTCTTATCAATCAAAATCTTCACGTCTTCCCCAACAAGAGAGTTGATGAAAGATTGAAAATCCCTTGCCCTCGTAAGGTCTGCGTTTCTCATCGTCCTAATCGCCAGTTTCTTTCCGCCGAATGTTTTGACCTTCATATTCCTACTCTACCAAAAAACCGCCCTCGTCAAAAGGCGACTGACTTGCGGTGTGTCCCGGTCTAGAACCGATATCTAGTAAGCCTTTACAGGCTTTTAGAAAGCGAGCCGTTTGAGGTGGGTAGGTCGCTAGCTCTTAAAGTAATTCTTAACTCCTGATTGTAAGAAAAAATAGATTTGGAAGATGAGCAGACAAGCCGCCAAAATATAGAAAGGCGGCGTCCATCGGAAAAGCCAGTCCGCATAATAGATGGGGTAATTTACAATTCCGTTAATCAGAGGTCTCGCAATGTCTAATAGTGAGGCGGCACTCAATACAACCATCACGATGGGAACCCAAGAGCGTTTGCTGCGTAATAGGAAGAAAATGACCAGATAATACAAGCCTGTAGCGATATTCGAGAGAAAAATGGCGGGATTCAGCGCTGCTGAAATCGGCTCGGTCTTGGGAACACCCTGAAGGGTGATGTATAGAGGGATTAAAAGAAGAATCATTAGACAGCCGATTACGAGGTAGAAAATTTTCAAAAAATTCACTATCTTCCGAACGCTCGAATCAGGAATGGTCATATCTCTATTATAGCTTAATGCGCCTTGGTCGCCCTGCCACCATGGGCGGGGCGGTCTCTCGAACTAGTGCTCAATTCCGCGGAGGCGAGAGGATTCGAACCTCTGATGCCTTTCGGCATGCGCGCTCTCCAAGCGCGTGCACTAGGCCACTATGCGACGCCTCCGTTGGTCTTCAAAACTACCCGATTATTGTGCCCTGAAAATCCTTTCCGTTCAAGAGGCCGCGGAAGTTCGGGAGATTGCGGCCGTCTATGATGATCGCTTTCACGCCCTCGCGCGCGGCGAGCGCGGCACCCACGGGATCAACCGGCGCGTGGAGGCCCGGCTTCCACTTCCGCGGGATGAGCCGCCGATACTCGCGCCATGTGAGCGCGTGGAACGGTTTCGCGTCAGCATGCTTCGCGTGGTCTTTGTCGTACACATGCGCGGGTTTCCCTGCGACGACAACTTCGCGTACGCCAAGATCCGCCGCGACGCGAATTGCGACGTAATCCGTGGACCAGCCAGGCCGCCAGCCCGAAGCAATCGTAATCGGGTACCTTGGCTTCCTCACCTTCACACGCGCGTCAACAATCACCGGGTCCGCAATCTCGCGGAAGATGGTGCGCAAGAGATGAGCATTGAGACGCGTTGCATGGATGCCGATCCAATCTTTATCCTCGTTGGTCACCTTTGCTATCTTCCCGGCCGCTGCCTGAAAATTGCGGCACAGCTTGCCGCCGCCAAGTACGAGCACAAACTTCATGCCGCGACGAAGGAACGACGCCACAAATCTTTTGAATTGTTTGACGAATACCGTATCAATCTCGTCCGGATAAACAATAGAGCCGCCGAGGGCCACCACCACTGTTTTTCCGAACGAGTATCGCATGGTTCGTTAGACTGAAAGCGCGCGGAGCGCGGCGATCCGCTCCTCAATCGGCGGATGGGTCATGAAAAGCTTGTGCCACCACGAGGTCTGCGAGCCCTTAAAGGGATTATCAAGCCACATATGCGCGGTGGAATCCTTCGCGGAACGCATAGGCACGTTGTCCTGCCCAATCTTCTCTAATGCCGAGATCAACCCCTCGGGATAGCGCGTAAGGAGCACGCCCGAAGCATCCGCAAGCGCCTCACGGCGGCGCGAGATCGCAAGCTGAATCAACATCGTACCAATCGGCGCCAAAATTGAGAGCACGATCGCGAAAATGAAAAATATTTCTCCGGACTCGCTATTACCGCCACGCCGCCCGCCGCCAAGTCCCATGCCCCCCATGAAAAGCGACCGCAAAAAGAGGTCGGCGATGAGCGCGATGATACCGGCGAGGATCGCGGCGACGGTGGATACAAGGATGTCGCGGTTGCCCACGTGCGAAAGCTCGTGGGCAAGCACTCCTTGCAGCTCGTCCTTATTCAGGCGCGCGAGCGCGCCCTGCGTGACCGCGACCGCCGCATGCTGCGGGTCGCGCCCGGTCGCAAACGCATTGATCTGCATCTCGGGCGTGAGGTAGAGTTTCGGCATCGGCAGGCCCGAGGCGATGCAAAGATTTTCCACAATATTGTAGAGCATCGGATTGTCGCTTTTCTCAATGGGCTTCGCGCGCGCGAGCGAAAGCGCAATGGCCGCGGAAGAATAGTAGCTGATGAGCGAATAGACGACGCTGAAGATCAGCGCGAACACAATGAAGCTCGGATCACCGTACGCCTGCGAGAAAACATACCCGATACCCACGACCACGACGAAAAATACCACGAACAAAACCCATGTTCTGCGGACGTTCGCAGATTGATACGTGTAAAGATTAGCCATAAACGGTATATCTATAATACGACGGAAACACGAAAAAAGTAAAACTAATCGCCGACTTGATTTTTTTGAAAATTCATGCATAATATGGGCAGTAGCGTAAGGTGCTACGCGTCAAATCTATCTTATCGAAGAGGTGAGAGGCAATGGAAAAACATCTTTCTTGTTGGATGATAGTGACTGCTGCGTTGTTGATGTGGGGGCCACCCGTTCGAGCGGTTGCTCAAATCACCGTTTGGGATGAGAGCGACGGAGCGCTCGAATCTTTCCAAGAGGATCTTGAGGCTTATGGGAAGGCAAGTAAAGCTTTCCGAGAAAGCTTCGCCACTCTCAAAGGACTGGTGGACAAGCCCACATCTTCGCAGAGCGAAATTGAGAAGGCGTATTGTGAGTTCGTTGAAAAGACCGACCTCGCTGCGCGGGGGATGGGCGACATGGTCATCGCGCACCTAGCGGCCCTCGACACACTCAGCGAAAAGGTACCGGGATGCATTCTAGGAAAGCTTCGGAAGGAAGAATGCCCTGGTATCGCCTCCAGTAAAAATAAAAATGACATGGGACACTGGAGGTCTCTCTGGCTCCAGCTCCACAGCATGGAGAAGAACCTCGGGCAGATATTGGACGAGGAACCCTCGGACGACCAGTTGAAGGAGGTTGTAAAAGACACGGCAAAGCGCATACGCATATACAAAGCGCCGTATCGTCCATCTCCTCCCTCGCCCAGCTCGCCAAGGAGAAACGCGATCGAGAAAGCCGAGATGCATGCCCCCAAAGCCCAGGGAAAAGATCCTCTGGGCTCGTTTTTTTATAGCACCATTAACGCCCAACGTATGGCAGGTGTTGGCCGTTAGAACTTCACCTGCACCGGCTGTTTCTCGGCTTCCGTGAGGTCGCCGAAGAAATCCATCTGCTTGAAGCCGAACGCGTTCGCGAACATGTTCGTCGGGAAAACTTGGATCTTTATGTTCAGGTCGCGGACCATGCCGTTGTAGAAGCGGCGCGCGGCCTGAATCTTGTCTTCAGTGTCCGTCAACTGGCCCTGCAAGTCCAAGAAATTCTCGTTCGCTTTGAGTTGCGGATAATTTTCCGCGACCGCGAACAATGATTTCAAAGCTCCGGAGAGCTGGTTTTCCGCGCCGGCCTTCGCTGTGCCCGTCGCCTGCATTGCCTGTGAACGCGCCTGCGTCACGTCCTCAAACACCGTCTTTTCGTGCGCGGCATAGCCCTTCACCGTCTCCATGAGGTTCGGGATAAGGTCGTACCGCCGCTTCAATTGGACGTCAATGTCGGACCACGCTTCCTGCGCCTGGTTCCGCGTGCGAACAAGCCCGTTGTACGCAAGAACAAGCCACAGGATAACAATGACAACAATGATTAAGACAATCCAGAGGAAAAGCATGATGTAAGTGTAACAGATGTAATACGAACTCGCAACTGAAATAGTTGCTTGATTAGTAATCCTCGCCGCCCATCCCTTCCATGCCGCCGCCCTGCGCCGGCGGATTCTTTTTCTCCGGAATGCTTGTGATGGCCGCTCCCACCGTAAGATAGTTCGCGGCGACGGAAACGGCGTTCACAAACGCCGCGCGCGTCACCTTCAGCGGATCAATGATGCCGGCTTCCTTGAGGTCGCTGACCTTATTCGTCATGGCATTGAAACCGCGCCAACTATTTCGTTCCCGCCAGTTGACCTCAAGTTTCTGAATGGTGTTTTTCAACTCTTCGCCACTGTTTTGGACAATCGCCGAGAGCGGCGCATGAAGCGCGCGACTCAATATTGAATACACCGCAGACGAAACGGAACCAGCCTCCAATTTTGAAGGAGTTACTGCCGGTATAGTGTTAAAAAGCGCGATGCCGCCGCCCGGAACGATTCCCTCTTCCATCGCGGCACGGGTCGCGGCGACCGCGTCCTCCACACGCTGCTTCAATTCCTTCTGCGCGGCTTCCGTCGGCGCGCCCACTTTGATCACCGCCACGCCGCCGGCGAGTTTGCCCAATCGCTCCTGCAGCTTCTCCTTGTCAAAATCAGAATCGGTCTTTTTTACCTGCGCCTTGATCTGCGCCACGCGATCATTAATCGCCTTCTTTTCCCCTTTGCCGCCGACGATCGTCGTATTGTCCTTGTTGGACACCACGCGGTGCGCGTGGCCAAGATCGCCAACCTCCGTATTCTCCAGTTTCTTTCCAAGGTCTTCCGAAATGAACGTGGCGCCGGTCACAACCGCAATGTCCTGCAACATCTCCTTCTTTCGGTCGCCGAAGCCGGGCGCCTTCACCGCAAGCACGTTGAAGATGCCGCGCAGTTTGTTCACGACGAGGGTCGCGAGCGCTTCGCCTTCCACTTCGTCCGCGATGATCAAGAGTTCTTTTTTCCCGCTAGCCACGATCTTTTCCAAAAGCTGAAGGATGTCCTGAATGGAAGAAATTTTCTTGTCGGTCACCAAAATGTACGGGTCTTCCAAAACGGCCTCCATGCGCTCCTGATTCGTCATCATGTAAGGACTCACGTAACCGCGATCAAATTGCATGCCTTCCACGATCTCGTAAGAATTACCGATGGTATTGGAATCCTCAATGGTTACCACCCCTTCCTTGCCGATCTTCTCCATCACCGTCGCGATAAGCTCGCCGATCTCCCCGTCCTTCGCCGAGAGCGTCGCGACTTCCTTTATTTTCTTATTGTCATTGATAAGCTCGCGCTGCTCCTCAAGCGCTTTAATGACCGACTGGCTCGCCTTGCGAAGCTCCTCCGCAAGCTGGATCACGTTGAATCCCTTCTCGCGGATCACTTTCTCGCCCTCGTCAATCATCGCGTGCGCAAGGATCGTCGCCGTGGTCGTCCCGTCGCCCACGCCGTCATTCGTTTTGTCGGCCGCCTGCTTGATAAACTCCGCGCCGACATTCTCCCACTTGTCTTCCAGCTCAATTTCTTTCGCTACGTTCACGCCGTCAAATGTGACCTGCGGCGCGCCGTAGCCCCTTTCAATCACGACCGCGCGGCCCCTCGGGCCAAGCGTCATCGTGACCGCCTTTGCCAGTTTGTCTATCCCGCGCTTGAGCGCCGCGCGCGCGTCCTCGTTGAATTTGATTTGTTTTGCCATGGTTAGAAATTAGGAATTAGCCATTAGAAATTATCGCTAGGATATCGTCCTCGTCGCCGACCAGATATTTCTTCTCGTCAATCTCAATCTCGTCCGGCCCGTATTTCTTAAAGAGAACGATGTCGCCGACCTTGACTGACATTGGCTGCAATTCGCCTTTGTCGTTGCGCTTCCCGAGACCCACCGCGAGTACTTTCCCTTTTATCGGCTTTTCTTTCTCCGCCGTATCAGGGAGCACGATACCACCCTTCGTTTTTTTCTCCTCCTCCACCGGCTCAAGGAACAAATGATTGGATAATGGTTTGAAATTCATTGTTGTTTTAAATGTTTTAGCACTCACGACCTTTGAGTGCCAATAGGTATTTTATGCCGAACGGCGGCGTTGTCAAGGATCGCGGTGATTCTCCTGCTGCCGCTCGGGATCCTCTTGGGGATTATTGAACTATTCCAAAAGCGTTGACCGCCCCATAACTGCGCAGCCACGAAAGGCCCGGTCCTGGACGATCTTCGAACAACTTTAAGCATGACCCAAATAAAAAAGGCCCTTCTCGTGGTCATTTGAAAAATCTTGTGGAGGAGAGGGGGAACGGGTTCCGCCCTCCCCTGCCACGGTTGGCTCAAGGGTTATCCCTTGAGGTTTTGAATTGAATTTGCGGGAGTCGACCCCGCAGTAGCTGTTGCACGACAGACCAGATCGATTCTAGTCTTGATCTGACCAACATCCTTCCCAACGGCTTCGTCGGCGAGGCGTTTCACCTGATCGGCAAGCCGCTGCGTGAGATCAGCTTGCTGCGGAATCCGCTCTTCTTTATATTTGGTCGAAATGGCCACCACTACCGGCGGTCGACCATCTTCGCAGCCAGGGGCGTAAAATTCGAGCTGTACGCAAACGGGGGCAGTATCGAACCCGAACAGTTCAGCTACCGCTTTGCGGACTCCTCGACAGAACGCAGCATCGTCCTGAACGTTGTTAATGAACTCGTCAGCCACCACAATTCGGACATCCGGCATGTGCCTATCTCCTTTCCAAGCCAACAGATACTACAGCATGGCAAAACTTATGTCCAGTGCACGGGCAGGATTCGAACTAACGCCGAGACGCCAAGAGCTTAAGCCCGAAAAACTTTAACTTTTTTTAATGTGGTCGTAGATATTCAAGACAGCCTTCACGGCGTCGCCAGCGGAGATATTATTTTGGCGATAGGGCGTGTCCGTCACATCCCCCACTGCCCAGACGCCGGGGCATGAGGCAGCCTGCGTGTGCGCATCAATGACGACATGGCCGAAGTCATCAAGCTTCACAAGGTCTTTCACGAAATCGGAATTGGGTAGAAGGCCGACCTCTACAAACACGCCGCCAAGCGGCAGATCTTTCTCCTCGCCGGTCTTCACGTTTTTGTAGCGGATGCCGGTAACGAAATCCTTGCCCCGTATCATTTCCACCACCGTGTTCCAAAGGATGGTAACCTTAGGATTATTTTTTACCTTGTCCTGCGAGATGGGGTCGCCTCTCAAAATCTCCGAACGGACGATCAAATAGATCTTGGATGCGTAGGGAAAGAGATCCATCACCGACTCAAGCGCGGAATTCCCGCCGCCCACCACGGCGGTTACTTTGTCTTTAAAAATGGGCGCGTCGCACGTGGAGCAATACACCACGCCCTTTCCGTCAAATTCCTTTTCGCCGGGAACGCCAAGCTTCTTCCTGCAGCTGCCGGACGCCAAAAGCACGAATTTCGTTTTATATGTCTTACCATTCCTCGTCGCAACGGAGAAACCGGCGCCGCCCAGCGCGAAGTTATCATTCTTTTTGATTCCCGTGACGAGGTCATCGTCCACAATATCAATATCCTCCTGCGCGCGGAGGTGCTCTTCAAGCGACTTTGCAAGATCGTAGCCGGAAATGGACTTCGTCCCGATCCAATTCTGCACCTCGCCCGAAACCGACGACTGGCCGCCGAAGCTGTCGGTGATAAGCAACGTTTTTATTTTCTTTCGCGCAGCGTAAACACCCGCTGCCACGCCTCCGGGCCCACCGCCAATGATTATAAGGTCGTACATAAAATTGTTTTATATCCGCGAGCGGATCTCGACGCCACGCGGCCCCCGCCGACGATGACCTAGTTATTTCTTCTCGGGCAGGAGGAGGTCTGTGAGCGTCTTCTTGTCAAAACCGACGATGATCTCGCCGCCCACGTCAATCACGGGAACGCCCATCTGACGGGACTTCGCGAACATTTCTTCCCGCGCTTTCTCGTCAATGGCCACGTTGTGCTCCTCGTACGCAATCCCGTTCTTCTGGAAAAAATCCTTCGCCATCCTGCAATAGACGCAGGTCGGCGTGCTATAAATAGTAACTTTTTTCATGGATTTGTCTGTGACGGACCTTTGTTGCTTCGTTGCCCGCCGAAGAGCAGCCAGCTGTTCACGAGAATAAGAATAAGGCCGCAGAGGATACTGCTCCACTTCGCGATTGAGATATTCGCAAATCCCAAAAGCCACGGCGAAAGCAAAATCCAAAATCCGACGATGCCTTCTATCCAATGTGCCACCACCACTCTATTTTAGGAGTCAGCCACGCCCGAGTCAACTACTTGATCGCCGCAGCAATGGCTGCGAGGACCGCGGTCCCGTTCGCGCCGACGCTCTGGCCAAGCGCATCCGTCACTTCTTTCCCGTTCACGAACGTCATGGGTGTTGAATTGACCCCGGCGTTCATGGCGGCAGTGTAATCCGCATTGACCGTCGCAGTATATTTTCCGCTGTCAATGCAACTCGCAAACGCGGTGGTGTTCATGCTAAGCTGGCCCGCGATTTTCAGGAACAGCGCACGGTTGAAAAATCCATCATCCTCTCCGCCACCCTTTGCCTCGTCGGCTGCCTTCGCGGCATAGAGCGCATCGTGATACGGCCAGAATTGGTTCTCATCCTTGGCGCACTCCGCCGCCGCCCCGGCCGCGTGTGACTCCCCCACGCTGGATGAGGTGATCTCCGCACTATCAAGAAATGGGAAATCCCTGAATACGAGCTTTGCCTTTCCCGCATTCACATAGTTCTGGATGACGAGCGGCTGAACCTGTTCGTAGAACCGCACACAGAAGGGGCACTGGTAATCGCCATATTCAATGACGGTCGCGGGCGCGCTCGCATTGCCCAAGATCACGTCTCGGGACCCGGGGGCGGGCGCCGTGGCTACTGCGGCGGAAGGTGCCTGCGCCGCCCCGCCGTTCGCGGCCGGGGCGCCGGCGTTTCCCGCGCCGCCGCTTGGCGTGCTCGCGCCCGGCCGGTACAATGCCGCAAAAAGAACCGACCCGCCAATAAGCACTGCCGCGATGATGATGCTCGCGGGGAGAAAACGATCTCTGCGTCCCAGCGGAAGCTTTTCTTCAACGGATACCTCGTCCCCGTCGCCTTGCTTCGCTTTCTCAATAGTTTCTTTGAATGAGATTTTTTCTTCGTCTTCCATAACAAAAGTATATCAGCCCCCGTCTCTCTGCGTCAACAAAGAATGGCCGCGGGCCCTGTGGGCAAGCAACGCGTAATCATTCGGGAAAAGCTTCGCAGTGATCGCGAACACGCCGTACATGATGAAGGGAGCCGCGAATACGTCAATGGAATAATGCACGTGCGCGAGAAGCACGGCGGCGCCGAAGACGATAGTAGCGACGATGAAAAAGCGGCGCCAGAACTTTTCATCCCAAAAAATGAGCGCCAGGAGATACGGAAACGCGGTGTGGCCCGAGAAGAAAAGATTCCCCTGGAACGTGAGGAGGTGATAAAATCCGAAGCCGGTATTGGCAGCGCTTGGCACGACGCCGCCGGGATAAATCCCTTCGCGGGTCAGGTTCATGAAGAACGCGCGGAAGATGACGAACAGCGCGATTGCTTTTATCCCAAACAACAAGTAGTGCGGGCGGGTAATAAGGAAAAAACAGGAACAAATCCAAAAAAGAATGGTGACGCCCACGATAAGGAACCCAAGATTGACGACGGGAAGATTGTCCAGGAAAAGGTCGCTTTCGGGAGGCGCCAAGAGCACGTGGTTCGCGGAATAGTGCCCGGCGCTTACCTGGACGAAAATCGCGATTGCCACGAGGAAAAGTCCGAGGTATAACGACCGCTTGCGCGCCGCGGTCCAGAAACCGCCCCTATGTTCACGAAAAATATCAGGCACGAAAATAGTATACCATCGCGGAGGAAGCGGATGGAGTATAATGAATCGGCTATCTCATGCCATTCGCATCCCCTATTGTTTCGTGGCTCTTGGCATACCGCTACCCTATCCTCTATCCGCTTGCGATCGTGGAAGGGCCGGTGGTCATGATGATCTCCGGTTTTCTTGTCCGCCTCAACTTTTTCTACTTCTGGCCGGTGTATTTCCTGCTCATAGCGGGCGACCTCACGGGCGATATCCTCTGGTACCTGCTCGGCCGCCACGGCGCGCGGTCCTTCATAGAAAAATATGGGAAATTTTTCAGCATCACGGAAGAGAACGTGGAAAAGGCAGAACAGTTTTTTAACAAACACCAGTGGAAAATCCTCTTCATTTCAAAGATCACGATGGGATTCGGATTTGCGCTCGCCACGCTCATCGCCGCCGGCGCCGCCAAAGTGCCGTTCAAGAAATACCTCACCATCAATTTCCTAGGGCAATTCGTCTGGACGGGAGTGCTGATGGCGGTGGGATATTTCCTCGGTAACTTGTACATCATGGTTGATAAAAGCTTGCGCTGGGCGTTCATCATCGCTTTGATCGTCATCGCCTTCTTCGCGGCATACGGTTTCGGAAAGTTCATGCGAAACCGTATGCGCGGAGAGATAGAATAAATATATCCTTTATGAAAATCTCCGTCATCATACCCACACTCAACGAAGAAGAGGCGATAGAAAAAACGCTGCGCCAGATCCACGACAACCTCACGGCGTTTGACCACGAGCTCATCGTGACCGACAGCGGCAGTACCGACCAAACGGTCGCAATCGCAAAACGATACGCGCAGGTGGTCGTGGACGCGAGCCCGAGCCACACGATCGCAAGCAACCGGAACAACGGCGCACGCCTCGCGCACGGCGAATTCCTCGTGTTTATTGACGCCGACGTCATCATCCCCGATCCGAACGCGTTCTTCAAAACCGCACTTAGCGATTTCGCGGCCGACGAAAAGCTCGTCGCGATCACCGCGCGGCTCATGGTGTTTCCGGAATTCGCGACGCCCGCGGACAATTTCTTTTTCACGCTGGTAAGCGTGGACCACTGGCTTAACAACAACGTGATCCGCATGGGAAGCGCGTCCGGAGAGTTCCAGATGATACGGCGGAGCGCCTTTCTCGCGGTCCACGGCTTTCAACCGCAGCTCGCCGTCGCGGAAGACAACGATATGTTCCGCCGCCTCGCGAAGATCGGCCGCACCAAAATGGAATTGCGCCTTACGGTATATCACACTGGCCGGCGAATGCACGAACTGGGATGGCCGCGCGTGCTCTGGGACTGGGGGATCAACTATTTATACGTGCGCCTCCTGAACCGCTCTTACAACAAGGAATGGCGGCCGGTCCGCTTCATGAAGTTGAGCTTCGTCATCCCCGCTTACAACGAGGAGCATTATCTCCCCGACTGCCTCAATGCGATCCTCGCGCAAAAGGAGAAGCTACCGTACGAAATTGAGATTATCGTGGTGAACAACGCATCTACCGACCAGACGCGGGAAATCGCCGAATCGTATGCACGTAAGGGCGTTGTCGTGGTCAACGAACCGGAGAAGGGCATTGTCCGCGCGCGGCGTGCCGGCTTTCGCGCTTCACACGGTGATCTCGTCGCAAACGTTGACGCCGACACGCGCCTCACCGACGGTTGGATAAAAAAAGTCATGGAAGCGTTCGCAAAGGACGAAAAGCTCGTCGCGTTCTCGGGACCGTTCATCTATTACGACGTTCCGCGGAAGGTCAGAGCGTTCACGAAATTGTTCTACTATCTCGGGTACTTTTTCTATCTCATCAACCGATTCATCCTCCGCGCGGGCTCCATGCTCCAGGGAGGAAATTTCATCGTACGCCGGAGCGCGTTGGAAAAAGCCGGCGGCTACAACACCGACATTGATTTTTACGGCGAGGACACGGACGTGGCGCGGCGATTGAGCAAGGTGGGAAAAGTGCGCTTCGCGTTCGGTTTGCCGATGTATTCTTCCGGCAGGCGGCTCGCCAAAGAAGGAGGATTTACGATGGGCTTGCGCTACGGCCTCAACTATTTCTGGATGATCTTCTTCAAACGCCCGTTCAGTAAAGTGTCGGTGGACATCCGCCTTACCAACAAGAACGCGCCACTCTATGATCCGGAAAACCGCATGAAGGAGGTTTTGATCGCCGCGGCCGCGATCCTCATATTCCTTGCGGTCCTCTGCGCCGTTCTCTACCTCATCTACCGCTTCGCGCGCTAGAACCCGCCGCGCATAGGCAATTTGCCTACCGCGAGAGGTCTCCGCCTATTTGTGAGACGGGTCTTAGTGTGTTAAAAGATAAGCATGGCGTTACGGCGTAGAGTGGCGTTATTCCTCTTATTCCTCGGAGATATCCTCGCGCTCTATGCGGCGCTTTTCCTCACGCTTGCAGCGCGCTACGGTACAGGACTCTACAAAGAATTTGCGGATGTGCATTTCGCTCCCTTCACGATCATTTTCGTTCCGTGGCTTTTGGTTTTTTACATCGCCGGCCTCTACGACCTGCGCCGCCTCCGCAACAATCTGGATTTCCTGAAAACGCTTGCACTTTCGCTTGTGACAAATGCTGCCGTCGCCGTCCTGTTTTTCTACCTCATCCCCGCATTCGGCATCGCACCGAAAACAAATCTGTTCATCTTCCTCGTCGTCTTCGCCGTCGTAGAAACCTATTGGCGCCGCTTTTTTAACCGGCTCACGGAATCCGGCGAAGCGCCGAACAAGGTCGTTCTTGTCGGCACCGGCCCTTCTGCAAAAGAAATTGCAGCAACCGTAAGAGAAAACCCGCAGCTCGGCTATGCGATAACGGCGGAACTCACCGGAGAGGAAGCGTCCCGCACCCCCGCCGCGATTGAACGCGCCGCGCGGGAGTATAGCGCGAACCTTGTGGCGGTTCCACGCGAACTGAAGCGCAAGGGATCGCTCGCCCTCGTTCTTTATCGGCTCTTCGGACGCGGGATCTCCGTGATAGATCTGGACAGTTTTTACGAGGTCGTCATGCGCAAGGTCCCCTTGGCCGACATTGAGGAAACCTGGTTTCTTGAAAATATAGAAAGCACGGCTCGTTTCTACGACCCCTTCAAACGGGCGATTGAGTTCCTTGCGGCCCTGGTCATCGGCATTATTCTTCTCCCGTTGGAAATTCTCATCGCAATAATCGTCAAGCTTACTTCCCCCGGGCCCGTGATCTACCGCCATATGCGAGTGGGCCAACACGGTCGCGAGTTCACATTCTACAAATTCCGGAACATGCGCGTGGACGCCGAGCGCGAGGGCGCCCGATGGGCCACTCCCAACGATACCCGCGCAACGCCTTTCGGAAAATTTCTCCGCAAAACACATCTTGATGAACTCCCTCAACTCTGGAACATCATAAAAGGAGATATGTCGTTCGTCGGCCCGCGACCGGAACGGCCGGAATTCGTAATAAAGTTGAAAGAACAGATACCGTTCTACGAAGTCCGCCTCCTCGTTCGGCCCGGCGTGACCGGCTGGGCGCAGATTAACCATCGCGCCGACCTAACGCCGGACGACGTAAAGCAAAAATTGCAATATGATATATACTATCTGAAAAACCGTTCTCCCGTGCTTGACCTTGCCATCGTTTTAAAAACATTGAAGTCAATCTTCGTAACTCCGAAATAATTCCATGAAAATTGTCGTCACCGGCGGCGCAGGATTCATCGGCTCGCATGTCGCGGATGCCTACGTGAAGGCGGGGCACCGCGTACTCGTCATTGATAATCTTTCCTCAGGATCGCGAAGCAACGTGCCGGCAAAAGCGAAATTTTATAACGCCGACATCCGCGACGAAGTTGCCATAAACCGCATCTTCCTCAAGGAACGCCCCGAGGTCGTGAATCACCACGCCGCCCTCATCAGCGTGACGGAATCGGTCAAAAAGCCGGAAGAAACTTTCGCGACCAACGTTACGGGGACGCTGAACGTCCTGCTCGCCTTCGCGCGGCACGGGCGCGGGAAAAGGAAATTCCTGTTCTCCTCCACGGGCGGGGCGATCTACGGCAATCCAAAGAAGCTGCCCGCCGACGAATCCACGCCACCGCACCCACTCTCCCCCTACGCCCTTTCAAAATACATAGACGAACAGATGACTGCGTACTATTGCGACGCGTACCGCATTCCCTATCTTATCTTCCGCTACGCGAACGTCTACGGTCCACACCAGCGCGCGCAGGGCGGGGCGGGCATTTTCCCGACTTTCATCCGCAAGATGCGGCGCGGCGCAATCCCCGTGATCTTCGGCGACGGGAAGAAAACCCGCGACTATGTGTACGTGGGAGACGTCGCGCGGGCCAATCTTCTCGGTCTGCGGCGCGGCGCGCGCGAAATCATAAATATCGCGTCTGGCCGCGAAACATCCGACTATGAAATTTTTAAATCGCTCGTGCGGGCAACCGGCTTTAGGAAACAGCCGCGCTACACCCCGCAGCGAAAAGGCGAAGTGAAGCGGATCGCAATGAACTTTGCGAAAGCGAAACGGCTGATCGGCTGGACGCCAAAAACTCCCCTCAAGGAAGGCGTTCAAAAGACCGTCAACGCATTTTAGCGCCTGCGCCTCGCCACACTCACGGCACGGCGGCGGCGCGCCCGCGTACCACTCACACGCTTCACATATTTCTCCAACAGCCACGAGCTTGATTGCACCTTGCCGCCGTCGCCCACATTGAACACCGTCGCAATCCCAAGCTCTTTACAGGTGTTGATGTCTTTATAGAGCGAGGACGCAGGATTCGCGGCGTCTTTCTTGTTCCGGTCGCCGCCGTTCGCCAAAATATGGGGCCGGAGCTCACGCAATTCACGGGATACACTCATGTCCTTCGGATTTTTCCCGTGCTTCGTGAGCACCACGCGATCCACCGGGCGCAACGCTTTGATCACTTCCATCCGCTCGTAATCAGGCATGAACGCATGGTGTTTCTTCTTCCGAAGCCAGTTGTCATTGTTCAGAATGACGACGAGCTCGTCACCGAGCGATTTTGCGCGTTCAAACAACCGGACATGACCAATGTGGATCGGGTCAAACCCCCCGCTCACCGCAACCACTTTTTTCTTCCGCCGGGCCGTTTTCCTTTTCATTTACGAAATCGCGGCTTCGCGATAGTATTACATTATCGCACTGGCGCTTTCCTTAAGTATAACACCTCTGATGTTCAAAAAAATAAAATCGTTCCTTTTTGAGAACAAAACTGTCAGGCAAACGGTCGCTAAAAACACCTTCTGGGCCGCGTTTTCCAACTTCGGCGGAAAAGCTCTGAAAGCCATCATTATCATCTACGGCGCGCGTGTTTTGGGCACCGCCGAGTATGGGGTGTTCTCCTACGCCCTCACGCTTGCAGGATTCTTCACGCTCTTCTTTGATCCCGGCGTGAATTCAATGGTCATGCGCGAGGTGCCGAAAGCGACCAACGAAGATGGGCGCCTTCGCATTCTCTCAACCACGCTTGCCGTGAAACTCGCCCTCATTGCCGGCGCGGTGCTCATAGTACTCTTTGTAGCACCGCTCTTCAGCACGCTCCCCGGAGCTACCGCGTTACTACCAATCGTAGCGCTCATCATCGCACTGGACACCACGCGTGAGTTCCTTTCCTCCTTCATCCGCGCAAATGAAAAAATGGAATGGGAGACGGGCATCTTCCTCCTCACCAACCTTGGTATTGTCATCGCCGGTTTCCTTTTTCTTAGTTATTCAAGAACGGCCCTTTCATTCGGCTGGGCATATGTCGCAGGAACGGCATTCGGAGCCATAACCGCAATCACCGTGCTCAGAAAACGCCTTGCACATATCTTCTCTTATTTCTCCGCACGGCTCATAAAACCGATTCTTACCTCCGCGTGGCCGTTCGCAATCACGGGCGCCTTGGGGATTCTCCTCACAAATACCGACATCCTCATCGTCAGCTGGATGCGGTCCGCTTCCGAAGTTGGCATCTATTCAGCGGTGATCCGCATCATTCAGGTCCTCTACATTATCCCCTCAATCTTCCAACTAAGCACCTTCCCTACCCTTTCGCGGTTTGTAAACACGAGTAGCGTGAAGTTCCGCAGCGCGCTTGAGCGAATCGTGGGACTTCTCTTTCTCGCGTCGGTACCAATGGCAATCGGCGGAGCGATCCTCGGAACGCAAATAATGGATCTTGTCTTCGGAACCGCATATGTCTCGGGCGGTTTGGCACTCAAGATCCTTATGATCACTTTGATCGTTGATTATCCCACTGTGATTATAAGCACCGCCATATTCGCCTATGACCGCCAAAAGAGCTTGATCGTTGCTTCGCTCATCGGCGGCATCATGAACGTCGCTCTTGACCTCATCCTTATTCCGCCTTTCGGCATCGCAGGATCCGCATTCGGCACGCTCCTCACCCAGATCGTAACCAACTGGTACCTATGGCACGTGATGAAAAGGATAAATTACTTTGAGGTTGCGCCGCAACTCAAAAAGATCATCACCGCAGGGGTCGTGATGGGCGCGATGGCCGTTTTCCTTTTCTTCCTTAGCGTGAATGTCGTCATAACCATCGCGGTTTGCGCCGCGTTCTATTTCCTCATCCTTTACCGCCTCCACGAACCGCTCCTTATTGAACTCAAAAGTATTCTCCGCGGAGCTATCCCGAAAACATCAACTTCTTAAGCCGCGAGAGGGGCGCGTTGACCGCCCGCCTGAACCATATCGGGAGGAAGGCGTAGCACCAATACAGCGTGATGAGGAAAAACGCTTTTGTTGACCCCGGATATTCCCTCTTGTGCTTCTTGAAAATCGCGAACGCCGCATTCGCGTTCTGTCTCTGATTGACAAACGAGCTCCCCCGGTCCCACATGCGATACGCAAGGAAATATTCCGGGAAATTATAGAGCTTGCCTTTCGTGCCGGCCGTGAGCCAAAAATCCCAGTCGGCGAATTGAGGCATGCTTTCATCGTAAAACCCCGCCCTCTCGCGCCTGAATATGCCTGACGAGTTCGTCATCGGATTCGCGTAGAGCGCTATACGCCGAATCGCCTCGTCGGTTTCCGGCTTCAACAACCTTGAAACCTCCTTACCTTCCCCGCCCATCACAATAAATCCCCCTCCGCAGCCGATATAATCTTGGTGCGCATCCAAAAACGTGATCTGCTTCTCAAGTTTTCTTTTATCCGCCCACCAATCGTCGCCATCAAGCACCGCGACAAATTCCCCGCGCGCTTCTTTAAGGCCGGCGTTGGAAACAACAGCGATGCGGCCTATATGATGATCCGGGTGGAAATATTTGATGCGCTTATCTTTTTTCTGCCATTCCCTCACAACCTCCGCCGTGCGATCAATAGACCCGTCGTCAACAATGACGAGTTCCCAGTCTTTGAACGTTTGATCCAGCACGCTTTGAATCGCTTGTCCGATGACGCGTTCATGATTCCAGGTCGCCGTGAGAACACTTACCCGCGGGGTTGCCATAACAGAAATGATACCTATTTGGCGAAACTATCAAAAGTGATGTTGTGCTGCCGCAAATACTCTTCCACCTCCCTCCATTTTTCCACAGTATCAATCCCTTTGGAATAATCGCTGCATTCATAAGAGTAAAACGACTCTCCGTGCTTGATAATGTCGGGCAAAAGGTCCCTGCCGATCTCGTAGTACCGGTCGGTAGGGACATAGGAAAGTATTTTCTTTTTCAAAATAAACACTCCCCGCATGCGGTGCGCGTTCGGATATGCCCTGTCGTGGGGTTTCGGGTGGATGGCCACGAACTTCCCGTTCACATCAAGCTCCGCGACGTCGGCGTCGCGATAATCCTCCATTTTCTGCGTGCGCTGCATCCCCATTGCTCCCGCCGGTTTTTCCCGCCACACCTTTTCCATCTTCGTATAATCCACAAAACTAAGCATGTCCCCGTAGATCACAAAAAATTCGTCATCGGCATATTTTTCAAACAGCTTTATGCTGCCGGCAACCCCCGGCGGCTTTTCTTCCAGGTTATACGTGATCTTCACGTCCCATTTGGAACCGTCGCCGAGGTAACCCCGCATCACTTCCGGCTTGGTATATAAGTTGATTAGAAAATCCGTGACGCCGTGCTTCTTGAACTGCACGATATTCCATTCGGTGAGCGGATGCCCAAGGATCGGGATCATCTGCTTGGACATCGTATAGGTGTAAGGGCGCAGCCGCGTGCCCTCGCCGCCGCACAAAAGCACCGCTTGTTTGATCATGGCTTGAATATACTCCCATTTGACGCCAAAAATCAAATTGAATCTGGTAAGATTTATAAGTAATGCGATCAGGAACATTGAAGGTCCTTTCGCCAGAGATACAAACTGCCGTGGAGGCGGTGGTTGAGGCTGCAATAACTGTTAAAAAGAGCTCCCACCGGGGGAAGATAAAACCCGGCGAAGGGCCGCGTTCAATCATCACCGAGGCGGATCGTAAATCGCAAAGGATCATCTTCAAAAAACTCCTTTCCAGATTCCCTCATGCGAAAATACTGGGAGAAGAGAAAACTTCTCACCCCGCAGCGCTCTCCCCGAAAAATCCGAAAGGAATCCTGGGCAAAGGACTGTACTTCGTCGTAGACCCTTTGGACGGAACGACGCCCTTCTCCCATGACCAAGGCGATTGGTCAATCGGCGTCGGCACGATCCGCAACGGCGTTTTCCTTGGAGGCGCCATCATCGCCCCGATGATGAACGACGGGCTCCTTGTCTTCGCGGAACGCGCCAAGGGCGCTTTCTTCAAAGAAGGAACTGATCCAGTGCGGCGGATCTCCGCAGTAAGGAACAAGCCAAAAACAAGGGAGGTCATCGTGAAAATGGGCGTGGACGCGATGCTATATCCCAACCTGCAAAAAATGGAAACGGAGATTGCCGTGAATGTGCAGGGATTATACGTTGCGGGATCGGGCCTTCTCGCGCTCGCAAATGTGGCCTTAGGAAGAGTAGGCCTCGTGATCCAACCTCCGCAGAAACCGTGGGATTGGGCGCAGGCGCTCCCACTCCTTAGAGAAACCGCGAAAGCTGTTTGGTTCTATCGTCTCAAAGGAGGCATCGCCATCCCGGTCCAAAAGCCCGATGAGCGCGCTTTCGCGCTTCCCCGCGAGACGAATGGTCTTGGGTTCATCGCCGGGGAACCGACGCTTGTCCGGAAAATCCGGCAACTGCTCCCCAAAAAGAATTGGAAAATGATCAACCCTGACACTATTTGCGGTAAATGGCAGTGAGACAGGGCAAAACTCTTTCACTTTGATCTGACGCGGGAAGTCCGCGAAAGTTTTTTGATAATCCGGGCAGCGCCCCTAAGATTTTTCACAACAAAATCCGGTTTTCCCTCGTGCTGCCACGGATCTTTCCCGCCATGGCCCGTTCTCACCAAAATCACCTTAACCTTGGCGCGATTGCCGGCCAAAACGTCCTGCGTGCTGTCGCCCACGAGAAAACTTTTTTTGAGGTCTATGCCATATTCTTTGACCGCTTTTAAGATCATTCCGGGATTCGGCTTCCTGCACTTGCACACCATCCGGTATTTCTTCATGTTCGCTTTCGGATGGTGCGGGCAGAAATACACGGCGTCTATCTTTGCACCGCGCTTTGCAAGGCGCTTTATAAGGATGGCGTGGATGCGATCAACCTCTTTCGGTCCAATGATCCCGCGCGCAACTACCGGCTGGTTCGTGATGATGACCGTTACATAGCCGAGCTTATTAAATGCTTTGACCGCTTCGGCGGTTTCGGGGAAAATCTTCAACTGCGACGGCTTGTGAAGCAGCTCTACCTGCCGGATGATCGTTCCATCCCTGTCCAAAAACACCGCCGGTCGTTTTTTTTGCGCCATGCTTATATTATTCAATATCTACGATCATCGGCAAGTGGTCCGAAATTTCCACATCCGGCACCGAGAAACTTTTTATCGCCACGTCGGGGCTGACAAAAACATAATCGGCATACAGCTGCTTGTTGCCCGGGAATCTGTCCCAACCAAGGCGGTTCCGCGTAGTCGCGATGTGGAAATCTTTGATCAGATTGCGATAGCCGTTCAGCTCAAATAATCGGATGCCCTCCGTGTCGGGAAGGAGATTAAAATCGCCCATAACCATTTTAGGCCCTTCCTTAGCTTTCAAGAAAGCGACTAATTCCTGTGATTGCCGTATCCTCTCCGGGCTATCCAACTTGTTCACTGGATTCCAGTTGCCATGAAAATTAATGATGTGAAGGCTGCCGCTTCTGAACGAAACTTCCACATACATCCCAAGGCCGGGATCGTCCCTTTCCTCAAATATCACTTCCGAAGACAGTAAGCGCATCCTTTTATTGAGGTACGTTGTTTGAGAAGCATCCTTACCTTCGGCCGTGCGCTTATATGCGGCGATCTCCTTATAATCCGGAATGGCCGTCCTGCAAAGCGTCCGCGCGTTTTCACGAACCTCCTGAAAACAAAAAATGTCCGTATCGCGGGCTTGTTCTTTTACGAATCCAGCGAAGACATCTCCTGTCGCGCCGTCCCAAGTATTCAAGGATATCAATTTCATGTAGGAACATTATAACAGTACCTTCCTTGGCATTAAACCCCGTGGTATTGACATTTTTAAAGCGGTATGCAATAATGTGCGCAGCACAGAATTTGCGAAATCGTGCTGTTTGTAAACTTTTCTAGGAGGTGCGCTTTGCCCAAAAGACTTCTTGCCACTCTTGGCCGTGGGATGATGATGAACTCCCCGGGCGGATCCTGGGCGCTTACGAAGGATTTTGACATCTGGGATATCACCCCGGGCGTCCTGCGACCAGAGGTCCTCCCTCCAAAAAACGACGATGACCCGAACTCAGTCATCGGGGGCGGGGAACTGAATCTCGCTGCTGCGGTAGCTCTGTACGAATATTTCAACCCATACCTTACGGTTTTTGCATACGGTAACCGGTCGCCGTATCTCCTGCAACGTAACTACCCGAGCGAGTCGGAAATCATGACCCACCTCTTCCAGGGAATCATCCGGGAAAGGCTGGGAGTGAACCCTCGCGTGGATATCTTTGATGAAGCCGCCCGGCAGGTTGAGGGTTCGGGAACGTTCCGGGAGGTCCGGAATATCCTTGAACTCGCCCTGACCAAAAATTTTGACGAGGTGGTCCTCGTCACGGTACTCGTCCACATGACGCGAGTGCTGGGGATGGTGGCGAAACACCTCCAAACCCCCGGCCTCGGGAACCTGCGAGGAAAGATCCAGCCCGAAGTGAGCGAGTGCGTGCTCATGAGGTTTGAGCCAGCACAGTACGCGAATCGGGTGTGGGAGCTCGTTTCGTCCAAATCCTACATCACGAATTTGCGGCGCGAAGCTGCGGCACTGGAGGCAATGCGAAGTGGTGTCACCCAGACGACCCAGCTCAAGTCAACGCCGACCTCGACAAAGTAAGTGCCGAACTCGCACGAAAACGGCCTGTCCCAACCGGCAACTCATCGCCCAGCGGGACAGGCCACCCTTTTTTATATAGAATCTATTACATGACCAACACCCTCCTCGCAATCCTTGGACGTGGGATCCAACATCCCTCCGCCACAAGCCAAGAGTGGGTCCTCACGCCCGATCTTGAAATATGCGACAAAAAAGGGGCGCATCTCGCGGTCCGGGTGCCGGAAAACGACAACGTCCGGAATTCCGTCATCGGCGGCGGCGAGCTGAACGTTCTCGCCGGAGCTCTGCTTGCCAGGAAACTGCGACCGCAAATAGTGACGTGCGCGTACGGCGCCCGTTCAAAATATCTGAATTCCATCGGCGCTCCGAGCGAATCCCAAATAATGACTGATGCCTTCCTCGCGGAAGCAAAACGACAAAACGGGATGGTGCCCGAGGTAAACATTTTCAACGAGGAAGAATGGAAAGCGGATGCATCGGGGACGAATCGGGAGCTTTACAATGTTTTCTCCCTTGCGACGCGGCTCCGGGTCCCGAAAGTCGCGATCCTCACGGTCGCCGTCCATCTCCCGCGCACGATCGTAATGGCGCAGGAACATCTGAAGAAAGAATCAAAGTTCAAAGGCATAACCCTTGAATGCCACGCGAGCGAACTTGTCCTCCTGGATGCAGATCCCGCAAAATACGGCGACCGCGTCCGCCGGATATTCGGATCAAAATCCTACGCGCGCAATCTTGACCGGGAAATGAGCGGGATAAATGATCTCTTTGCGGGCAAATATAAAAGCATCGCTTCCGTAATAAAATAAAACACCGCGCGTGCGCGGTATTTTATTTTTTGTGCGTCCCCTGCGTTGATTCCCACTTGCCTTTCTGTGCCCGGAACTTCGGGTGTGAGACGATGATGTGCCACACAACTGCTTGAAACGCTTCGGTGTGCGGCGTCACGTTCTCCGGATTTACCACCGGCACGAGCACGCAGACATCGGCCATTTTCTTTGTATGTCCGCCGTCGCGGCCGACGACGCCGATGATCTTCGCGCCCACCTCCTTTGCAAGTCTCATCGCCTCTACAAGGTTCATGCTGATGTTCTTCTCAGCGTTGCCTCCCCCCACGGAAAAGATAAGGAGGGCGTCATTCGCGCGGAGATTGCTCCCGAGAAGCCAATTGGAAAAAATAGTGTGAAACCCGTCGTCGTTGGTCCGGGCGGTAAGTTCCGAAACGTTGTCCACCGGCGTATAGGCCTCGATTCCCGTCAGTTTCCGAAAATCATTCACCGCGTGGCTCGCATGTCCCGCCCCGCCGCCGACGCCCAAAATGAAAAGGCGGCCCTTCTTGTCGCGGACGTCCTTCAAAACATTGATCGCCTGATTGATCTCCTCGCGGTCAAGCTTTTTGGCGATCTCCCCCACCTCGTCAAGATACGAATTGATGTAGTCGTGATACATGGCTATCATTCGTAAAGCGTGTAGCCGACTTTCTGGCCGTCATCGTAGAACATCTTCACGGTCTGATACGATAATTCATGGTGATTGAGGCCGACCATTGCCCCCTTCTTCAAGATGTCCGGCGTCACGGTAATAATATCCACCCCGATCTCCTCGGCTTGGTAGATGTTCAAAAGTTCGCGGGGGCTTGCCCAAAGGAGTTCGTAGTTCGGCGTCCGAGCGAGCACGGCTTTGCAATCCTTCATAATGGGAATCGGGTCAACGCCGGTATCCGCGATGCGACCGGCAAAGACGGAAACGATCGCCGGCACTCTGGGTGAAAGCGCCGCCGCGACCTCCTTAACTTGCGGGAGCGTGAGAATCGCGGTCACGTTCAATTTCACGCCTCCAAGAGCAAGTTTTTTGACGAGCGGCGCCGATGACTGCTTTTTGGTATTCATCACCGGGATCTTCACGTAAACATTCGGCGCCCACGACGCGATGATCCGCGCCTGCCGCTCCATCTCGTCAAAATCGTCCGAAAAGACCTCAAAAGAGACCGGCTTTGTTTTTATTTCCGCAAGGACCTCTTTCGCGAATCCGGCATAATCCGTCACACCGGCTTTCCGCATGAGCGTCGGGTTCGTCGTGAAACCTTTGATGAGAGGATCTTTTGCCAGCGCCACCATGCTCAATTTGTCGGCTCCGTCCGCAAAAATCTTGAGTTTTAGCTCGTTAAGAGATTTGGGCATAACTAAAATATTCTACGACCAATCGGAATTTATGTCAATTTGACCTTTATTTCTTTGTGCTCGCGGGAAGAACGATAAAGCGCTTCCACGATCTGGTTCGTGCGGAGGCCGTCCATGGCATCGCCGATCACTTTGTTCCTCCCTGCGATCGCCCCGGTGAAATTTTTCCACTCGCGCTCCCAACTTTCATCGGACCCAGGGAACTTAAAAACCTTGGTATCGGGTGCGGCCCCCGGCCGGCGGCGGCCCCACGTCAGCACTTCCTCTCCATAGCTCCCTCCTTTGCCATCTATCCGAAGGTATCCCTTGTCGCCAAAAATCTCAAACGAGAAAAGGTTCTTCCAGTTGGTCGTGCTCACATGGAAAGAAACCGTTACTGTATTGTTCCTCATAAGCACAAAGACATTGTCTTCCAGCTTTGTCCGCCAGAACTTCGTCTGCGCGAGCCCGTAGACCGTCGTCGGTTCCCCGCCGAACCAGCGCGCGAGGTCTATAAGGTGCACCCCTTGATCCAAAAGCTCTCCGCCCCCCGACAGTTTCTTGTTGAATCGCCACTCTTTCTCCATGCCGGGCCGCCCGCCGTGCCCATATCGCGCCCGAATGATAAATATCTTTCCGATACCCCCCTCTTTGTAAATCTCATGCGCCTTGAGCATCGCCGCCTGGAAACGATGATTGAACCCCGCTTTTGCCACGCAACGGCTTTTCCGCGCCGCCTCCGCCATCGCCTTTGCCTCTTTCGCATTGATGCCAAACGGCTTTTCGGAAAGCACGTGCTTCCCATGCCGGAGGGCCGCAATGACGATCTTTTTCGTAAAAGCGTTCGGTACCGCGACGACCACAACGTCAATATCTTTCCGGGCGATAAGTTTCTTCCAATCCGTTTCCGCAGAAGCGCCGTACTTCGCCGCAAGCGCCTCGGCGCTTTTTTGATTGACGTCGGCAACCGCAGCGAGAATTCCTTTCCCGGTATGCTTGATAGCCAAGGCGCGCTTGCCGCCGATGAGCCCGGCACCCACGATCCCTATGCGCAGTGTTTTCGGATTCATGGTCATATCTTCATTCTTCGCAATTTGAGCGCATCAGAAGACATTATTTTTTTGATATCTTTTTTGCCCCACTGGCTCCAACCATCCCACACCGCGCTCACGAGGCAGCCGGTGAGCCCCACTGAGGCGCTTGAGGCGAGGAATACCGCGAGTGCGGCCGCCAATTCCGGCGATGTTCCGCCCGCTCTTTCCCTCTTCTTCGCCTCCGCAAGTTCCTTTTCTCCCGCGCGGCGGCCTGCCCTAAGCACCTCCGTAAGCATTTTGGTATTCACCGCGCCCGGCGCGATCGCATTCACCCGGATGCGGAATGGTTTGAGCTCATCCGCAAGAATCTCGGTAAATCTTACAACACCCGTCTTCGCAACCGCATACGCGGAGAAATTCGGGCGGGACGACGTTGCGCCGCCGCCGGAGAAATTAACAATGGATCCTTTTTTCTTTTTCATCATGAACGGGAGCGCCGCATGGCACATATGGACGGTGCCGAAAAGATTAATGGCCACATTCTTTTCCCAATCCTCCGTGCGGTTCGTAACGAATGGTCCGATGGGCGGCTGGATGCCCGCGGCATTTACCAGTACGTCAATCCGGTGGAATTTCTTGGCGACGTTCGCAACGGCTCGCCTTACGGAAGGATAATCCGAAACATCACATGCGAAGCCGACCGCCGTCCGCCCCGTCACTTCCTTAATTTCTTTTATTGCCTGCGCAATCTCGCGGCGATCCCTCGCAAAAATAATCACCAGGGCACCCTCGCGGCAAAAAAATTCGGCGATTGCCTTCCCAATGCCGCGCGATCCGCCGGTCACAATGGCAACCTTCTCGCGGAGCTTCATCTCGGCAGGGTTAAAAGTCAACCAAAACCTTTGACCCCTCAAAATCAAAGCGATAGCGAAGTTCGCGGAGGCCGAATTCCCGCATAGCCGCGCGGAAGTCGCGCTGGTCGCCGGGAACATAAAAGGTGAAGAATCCTCCCCCTCCGGCGCCGGAGATCTTGCCGCCGAGGGCGCCGTGGCGGACGGCACTATCGTAGATCTTGTCCAGCTCCGGATTCGTCATTTTGCTTGAGATCTTCTTCTTGTGCTGCCAATGCGCGTGGAACTTCCTCCCCACTTCGTCAACGTTGCCTGCCTCTACTGCCTCCAATATTTCATATCCGAGCTCCTTGATATAATGCATGCTTTCCACAACGTCCTTCTTTTCCTCTTTCACGCTCTTTGACTGCTCCGTAAGGATCGTCTCGGCGCTCCGCGTCTTGCCAGTAAAGAAAATGAGCATGTTGTGATTGAGTTCGTCGGCGACCTCTATGGAGACGTTCGCCTTTCGCACTTTCACTTTCCCGTCTTTCGCTATCTCAAGCACGGTGAGGCCGCCGAATGCCGCGAGATAGGGATCTTGCTTCCCGATCGGACGCTTCAATATCTCTGCTTCAATTTTGAAATCCTCCTCGGCGAGCTGCTCCAGGGTCATGTACTCGCGCTTCAGGGTGTGGATCGCATGGAGCAATCCCACCACGTAGCAACTTGAAGATCCGAGGCCGGTCCCCGCCGGGATATCGGCAACCGAACTTACTTCAATATTTTTTTCAATGCCGGTAAGGCGGAACACTTCCCGCGCGAGTTCGTGCTGAACTTCGCTTATCGCCTCTACCGTTTCCGACTCGGAATATTTGAGGCGGATCAAATCGTCGGCAGCCGGACGGTTCACGTCCACGAACATGTACTTGTTAAGCCCTACGGCGAAAATGAAACCGCCGTATTTTGAAGCATATGAAGGAAGGTCGGTGCCGCCGCCGCCGAGCGTTATTCTAAACGGTGTTCGCGTGACAATCATATTGAGTGGGTGATATTGCCTTTCGTTATTTCTGCTTTTACATAGTCTACCACTCCCCGCAGCCCTTCTTCCAGCCCCACCCTCGGTTCCCAACCGACGCTCCGGGCAGCCGTGATGTCGGCGAGATTTGCGGGCGCCGCTCCGGGGAGGTTGGGGACGAATTCCGGTTTAATGTTCGTCCCTAATATTTTTTGGATCATGGCGAGCACTTCCAGGATGGCATAGTTCTTCCCGCAACCCAAATTGAAAACCCGCCCCGCCACTTTGTCGCTTCCAATGCAAAGCACGTGGAAATCGTTCACGTCGTCCACGTGGATGTAATCGCGTCGCTCGCTCCCGTCGCCGTAGACCGGCGGACGCTCGCCCATCAAGAGGCGGATGATGAACCGCGTCATCACGGGCGGTATCGCGCGCCGGTAATCCTGGCGAGGTCCGTAAACGTTCAAATACCGCAAGCCGACCATCTCCATGCCAAATTCACTTCCGTAGGCCTTCGCAAACAAATGATCCGAAGCCTTTGAAATGGCGTAAAATGTTTGCGGAGTGAAATCGGTCTCGGGCGTCGGCAAGGTTTTCGTTCCTTCATAGATCGCCGACGTTTCCGCATAAATCACGCGCTTGATCCCCGCCGCGCGGCACGCTTCAAAGACGTTCAGCGTCCCCATCACGTTCACGTCAGCGGTATCGTACGGGTCCCTCTGGCACATGACGACGGAGTTCTTTGCCGCAAGATGGAACACCACATCTGCCTTCTTTACGATCGGGAAAATATCCTTGGACCGGATGTCCGCCTTGCGAAACTCCACCCCTTTCGGCACCTGCTCCGGAACGCCAGCGGAAAGATCATCAATGCCGATGACCGCATATCCCTCCTTAATAAGGCGATCCGCAAGATTGCTGCCGATAAACCCGGCCGCGCCGGTTACGAGAATGGTTTTCTTTGACATATGAGCATTATACTATCACAAGATTTGAAAGTGTTCAATTATGAAATCGAGCGGTTCCGAGTTATCATATCTAAAATCATGGACGTCATAGCTTTTCTGAAAGAAGGACGGTTCAAATCATTTGTTTTTACCACCTTACGGGAGGAAAAAAAACTTCCTCCGTTCATCACGAGCAGGCTCCTCTCGCTGTACGGCCTTCGGAAGGGACATTTTTCTTTTGTGGAGGTGATTCGTTTAATGCTCCCCGGGGAATTCCGCTCCAGGGAACTACAGGATAAATTCTGGAAATTTCTTGACACGGAGGCAAAAGCTGAATTCTCTCCGTTCCTCACCCGTGATGGTTCACTGATGTTGTACGATCGTCCTTTCCGGCTCCCACTCTTTGGACGAGAAGGAGGCGGGTACCACTATCTGGCAATCTTGCTTTTTGAGGTGATTGTATTTGACCAATACCATATAGCTGATTACCTCAAGGAGGGAGCCGTAGTCATTGATGCTGGCGCCAATATCGGGACTTTTTCTGCTTTCGCTTCTCATATCGCGCCGCATGCAAAAATCTACGCATTTGAACCAGCGCCAGATGTGTTCGCTATTCTGAAGGAAAATATGAAGGGCCTACAAAACGTTTCTTGCCGCGAACTGGGCCTTGGCGACGCTGTCGCTCAAAAGACTATTCATGGAACTACATTTGAAGATAGCGGCTTGCGCGACATGAGAGAAGGGAAGCAGGCCAGTATCACAACGCTCGACCAATTCATTCAGGAAGAGAATGTCCCGCGGGTTGACTTTATCAAGATCGATACCGAAGGGTATGAAAAACAGATCCTCAATGGCGCACGGGAGACGATCCAAAAATGGAGACCTACTATTGCAATGTCCGCATATCACCACCCGGGAGATAAAAAAGCGCTTCCGGCGATCCTCCGCTCTTTTGTTCCGGAATATGCCTGCGAACTAAAGAAGGGCTACGAAGCCGATCTGATATGTTATCCAAGAAAGCTCGGCTAGCGCGATGGGCTTTCTGCGTGCTTGAAATAATAGCTGTATGTCATTCCCGGCGGGAGCACTTTTACGTCGAACTCTTCGATTAATCTGCCATCGGTAGCAATTGCAAAAGCGCGATACCCAAGTCCAGAGAGGAGATCGAAAATGGCCTGCGGTTTGTAGCCGAAACGTTCAGTATGCCACTCCTCTTCACGCAGTTGCCGTCCTTATGAAAGTTGCAGGGGTATTCGCTCATTTCTTCATGCTTTTTATGCCTAAGCACCTCCTGCAGATATCAAGATTGAACTTGCCGCGTTTTATATCGTCCCTGATCTTCCGGTAGAAAGGCTTGTTCCAAACATCTATGAGCTTCTCATCGTTTATGTTGCCGAGCTTCACCTCGTTGTAGTAGTCGTTGCAACACATACACACTTCGCCGTTCCATCGGACTATAAGGTACTGGGGTGCACAGTTGAAGGGATAGAACGTCTCCACATCCACAGAGCCTGCGCGGTTGTTGAGGGTGACCGTGTTCTCCCCCACTACCTCATAAGAGATATACTTCCATTCATCCCTAGTAATGACAGAGAAGAGTTCCTTAACCGCCTCTGAAGGCTCCGCATCGTGCTGGGCGACATGGAACACGGTCATCCCAGCAGTTACCAGCTCCCTGAACTTCTTTGAAGTAAGGAAGTCCCCGTTCGTGGAAACCCAGATGATGGCGGGATCAAGCTCATCCCTCACCTTCTTTACGAATCTCGGGAGGCGGGTATCAAGCAAAGGCTCTCCGTAGTTGCTGAACGCTACCCTGTCCTTGAAGTTGAGTTCCTTCAATTCCTTGAGTATCTTGTCGAAAAGCTTCTCCGGCATCAGTCCCTTCGGTCCTGAATCCTTGCTCATCGGGCAGAAGGGGCACCTGCGGTTGCAGACGGAAACGGTCTCAATGGCAATGTTGTTGAATAGCTTATCGGTATCCATCCTCAGGTTCTTGAGGACATAGAGTGGATAGTTGCACCTCGTGAGCTTATAGACCGCAGAATAGAGAGTGTGGTTATTTTTGATGATTCTCTTCAACCAGTTCTCCTGCCCGCGCATAACCTCTCGTGGAACGATGCTTTTCATTATTTCTTCGTGCTACTTGCCCTTTGTTGCGCGATCTGAACTAATTGCTGTCCCGTACGGATCGCACCGAAGCCGCGATCCCCAGCAAAATTCCGGAGCGAGCGGCGTTGATGATTTTTCCACTGGCATTCCGGAGCAGGTGCCGCCTTCGTCCATAGTTAAAAGATACTATACTCTAAGGGACGTAGCAAATGAAATCGTCCTCCGCCCTTTTTTCCAACCGGCAGACATAGTCCGGGACGACTGAATGGAGGATCTCGGGGAGGACTTTCTTGTCTTCTGGGTGATGGTAGGCGGACATGGCAATCACGGGCCTGTCTCTCTTTATCGTTTTCAACGCGCCTCGTAGAGTTTGCGCCTCGTATCCCTCGATATCCAGCTTCACAAAGTCCACTTTCCGTATTCCATTCTTATTCACGAAATCATCAACAGTTGTTATCGGCACTTCGGAAACTTGGCATTCTGGTTCCCACGAAAACCCCAAGGGATTCAAGCTGGTATCAGTCATTGTGGAGCAACCGAAATGTCTTTCTCCGCCCTCCTTCAACATGGCAGTCCCATTCCTATCGCCAAGAGCAGAATGAACCGGGATGATGGAGGAAAATCTTTGATTTTTTTTTGACAAGATAAAGAACGCCTTTTTATAGGGTTCGAAAGCATAAACCGTTGCACCAAGCGACGCCGCAAGACAGGAAAAAACGCCCATGTTTGCGCCGCCTTCTATCACCACGTCCCCTTTTTTTATGAACTCCCTCGCACAATATTGGTCTAATACGGAAATATCCCCGAACAATGAGGCGGATTCCGTAATTTTTTTGAGCGACTCATCCCATGGCATTGATCGCAAAAAGAGAAGCGGATGTCGCAAATCGCGGACAACGGTTTTTACATATAATGGAGCGTTCTTTATTCTCATGGACGCGTTCGGTTAACTTGATCGGCACAGCCGCCTATCTCCTTGGCCGAAGCGCGATCGATGCCTTTCTTGGTAATGATACCGAAATCAAATCACTTAGGGAAGACGTCGTTGAGAGCGCCGTTTTGTCAAAGGAATTGCCTGTCGATCCCGCCGAAGTATGCCGTGAGTGAGGTCATCGACCGCATCAAAGCCCAGACCGCAAGCATCCTGAGGAAACAGTTTGCCTGGCTGGAGAACGTATACTGGAAAGAAAACATCGTTTGGTCGCCCGACTACTTCGTGTCCACCGTTGGCCTGGACGAAACTAAGATTCTCAACTACGTCCGCTGGCAGCAGGACCAGGATTCAGGTCAGGCGAAGCTTGACCTCTGAGATCCCCACGGGCTTGCCCGTGGGGATCTACTGAGGAAAAATTTCGGCACGCTCAAAATTTTTCTTACCCACGACATTCACAAGGTCAGCAGCGGAAGCAAGACGCTGCATCATCTGGACAGCGATTTTCCCATTCATGGTAATACGGAGGGTAAGCGCGTCATGCCATCTGTTTCATAAGATTAAGCACTTTTGTTTTCCACATTGGTTCCTTGTAGAAAATTTGTCCGAAGAATTCCGGACGGCTGAAATAAGTGTTCATGAGACAAAAGAATTGCGGGAACGTCAGTTCCTTCGCCGCAACTTCGGCAAGGATCGCCGCCCCGACGCCGTCGGCGCCCCCCCCCACATCCAGCACGCTCTTCCCGGAAACGTATTGCCTTGCGAATTCGTACCGGCGAACGTGCGTCAAATCAACCTCGTCTATAGTTAAATGGTACTCTAAGGGACGTAGCAAATGAAATCCTCCTCGGTGCCCTGCGAGAGTTCCACAACATACTCCGGACACGCGCTTTTTACGAACGCCAGCAGCACTTCCTTGTCGTCGGGATTGTGATAGGCAGACATGGCAATGACGGGCTTGAATCTGCGGATGGTCTCGTGCGCGCCTTGGAGCACAAACCGCTCATATCCCTCCGTGTCGATCTTAATGAAATCAAGGCGTTTTATGTGTTTTTCCTTCACAAAATCATCAATGCGGATCGTTCTTACTCTTTCCACAATATCAAAATCAAAAGTGTCCTGGTGCGGCACGAAGGGACTATCTTCGGCAAGAGAGCCCGTGAATCCGGAAAGCGCCGCACGCATGACTTTCTCTCCATCTTTTTCTGCAAGGAACTCTTGATGGCATTCCACCCTGTTTTCTTTTCGCAACCGTTCGGTATTCCGCATAAGCGCCGCGAAGGTCCTTTGTATCGGCTCGAAAGCATACACCCTCCCTCTGGGGGCGAGCGTCGCAGCGAGGACGGTGAAAACGCCCGTGTTCGCTCCAGCGTCTATTACTACCGAATCCTCTTTTAAGAACTGCTCCGCGCGATAGGGATCCTTTGTCACGGTGCTGTCAAACAGCATCATCATTTCCCAGTAATTCCCTTCGCAAGGAAAAAATGGTCGGCCGCAGAATTCCACAGAACCATCGGCGCGGACGAACTGCTTGATGGCCGCGAGTGTCGCTTCCCGTTGAAGGTAATACGCAAGAAGCAAGCGTTGTTCTTTTGTCCTGCTCTTCGCCCCTTTGAACAGATAGGCGTACAGGTCATAGCGGGAGAATATGCCGGCGAAATATCCTTTGAACGCGAGGAGGCGCACGCGCAGGGGCCCGATCCACCGGCTCATGGAAAGGACGATTGGCTTGCGTGCAGGGCTCCGAAGCCATCGGACAACCGGGCCGTAATCCGCCGTTCTATCCTTTATGAAAACGCCGTACAGATGGACCCCTTTGAAGCGGAAGATGAAATGCATGATTGCGGCGGGCACCTCACAAACCGCGAGGACCGCACGCTTCAGGCGCTCGTATCTTGAAAACCCGAGGCGGCTCCGCGTCCGTTCGGAAGCGCTCCGACGGTCGTCTGCCCGCGGCTTTCCCAAAAACATGCCAGCCGCGCTCCGCAACCTTTCCACGAACCAATCGGTCGGCAGTTCTTCTCTCATACGGACCGCACCGAAGCCACGGTCCTCGGCGAAGTTCCGGAGCGAGCGCACGCTCCATCGCGAAAGATGTTGGTAAGGAAAATCCCATGACTCGCTCCGTGCATTGATGCGCCCCCAGTAGCGATCGCGGTTCGGAGTGGAAAGGACAAGCACGCCGCCGACCGTGAGAGCGCCGCGCGCCAGTTCCAAAAAACGCCCGGGATCGGGAAAATGCTCAATAACCTCAAAAGCGGTAATAACGTCATAGGCTTCTCTTTTGTCTTCTAAAAAAGCGTAAACGTCAGCCACAAAAACGTCCCTGAGGCCGAAGCGCGCGCGGGCGAGCGCCACGGCGCCCGCATTGAAGTCCACTCCCTCCACTTGATACCCAAGTTCGCCCGCCACAAAAGCGAATTCACCCGTCCCGCAGCCTACATCCAAAAGTTTCTTGGGAGCGGCGCCCTTTTTGGAGAAGTCCGAAAGAAACTGTCTTGCGTTCCAATACCCGCGGACGATTGCATGCGCATTTTTTTTGGAGAGCACCTCGCTTTTTCCTTGATATGCAACGTCCTCCTCATAGGCATCTCCCTCGGGCGCGACGAGCGGCAGCCAAAATTGCACCGCGCAGGAGCAACATTCATAGCGAGACCATTGCTTTTCGTTTTGATCTTTGTAATTTTCCATAAAAGCAAAGTCTGTCCCTCTTTTGCAAATAGGACAGCGAGTCGGTTTCGGATGGTACGGCGTTTTCATGGCAAGCAAAAAACTATGACATTTTCTCCCTCTTAGCGTTGGTTCCGCCGAATTTTCGAAAAAAGGCGACTTGAATCTTCGCGGAAAAGGAGCGGAGAACGTTTTTTATACCCAGAGGGACAAATGTGTACGCATAATACAAAGCTTGGACGGCAAACGCCTTATAAACCCCGGGGTAATCCTTGCGGTAGGTCCAAATGATCCGAAAGCCGTCATACAAGCAGTACCTTCCATATTTCACGATGTGGTCTCTCTCGTGTTCCCCAAAGACGTAACGGACGAAATAATCCTGAAAATTGTACAGTTTCCCTATTTTTCCGAGTTTCAGGTGAAAGTCCTGCGTCTCGCTCACGGGATGGATTTCGTCGTAGCCGCCGACCCTCTCCCAATCGCACTTTTTATACATGACGGTGCTGTTCATGATCCCGAAAAGCATGAGGATCATCTTCCGAATATCCTCGTCGCGCTCGGCAAAAAGTATCGCTTCTTTCGTCACCGTGCCGCCGGGATGTTTGATAACGCCCATCAGGCCGCCAGCCGTCAAAGTATATTCCGGATGCGCTTCCATGAAGGCTACTTGTTTCGCCAGCTTCTCATTGTCGGGCCAATCGTCGTCGTCGTCCAGAGGTGCAATATATTTCCCTTCCGCAATGCGGATGCCCGCGTTCCGATTCCGTGCGATATTCGCGCGGTCGTATACCGTCCCCGTCCGCGGCAACTGCTCAAAACGGAAGTCTCTGACCACGCCGGGATGGGCCTTGACGAACGGCGCGAGCACCTTCGCTGTGGCGCCGGTTGGATCCCCGTCCACCACAATGATCTCAATGTTCTTATATGTCTGTTCAAGCGCGCTTCCCACCGTCCGCTTGATGAGCTGCGGACGGTTGTAGGTAGGGATAATGACGCTGACCTTCGGACCCATCGAACGCGCGGCCATGGCTATGCCGGCAATTGACTCCCTTTGTTCAAGACAAGATCGCTCTCCACCATCATTTTGACGAGCCCGTCAAAGTTAACCCTTGGAACCCACCCGAGCTCTTTTTTCGCTTTTGAGGCATCTCCGACCAGGAGGTCCGATTCGGCGGGCCGCAAGAACTCGGAAGAGGTTTTCACGTATCGCTTCCAGTCAAGGCCGACGATTGAAAATGCCTTTTCAACAAATTCCTGAACGCTGTGCTGGATGCCGGTCGCGATAACGTAATCGCTGGGGGATGGCGCCTGGAGCATGCGCCACACCGCTTCCACATAATCACCCGCATATCCCCAATCGCGCTTCGCCTCCAAATTCCCGAGCATAAGCTCTTTATCCAGTCCCAACGAGATGCGTGCGGCGGCATTTGAAACTTTTCTCGTCAAAAATTCATAACCTCTCCGCGGGGATTCATGGTTGAATAAAATGCCGCTGACCGCAAAAATTCCATAGGACTCGCGATAATTCACCGTCGCCCAATGGGCCACCAATTTCGAAAAGCCGTAGGGACTTCTCGGATAGAAAGGCGTTTTTTCATTTTGAGGGATCGCCTGAACCTTCCCGAACATTTCAGAAGTGGAGGCCTGGTAAAATTTCATCTTCGGGTTCACCTGTCGAACCGCTTCAAGCAGGCGCAAGGCCCCGAGGCCCGAAACCTCCGCCGTGTAGATTGGCTGTTTCCAAGATTCCGGAACAAAGGTCTGGGCGCCAAGATTATATACCTCGTCAGGCTGGGCGATGAGCAACGCTCTCACAAGCGATCCCTCATCAAGAAGGTCCCCCGAGATGAGCTGCAAACGGCGTTCGATGTGGGCGATGTTCGTGCGGTTCTTTCTGGAAGCGCGGCGCTCAAGCCCGAAGACCTCATACCCCTTCGCAAGGAGAAGCTCCGCAAGATATGAGCCGTCCTGACCGGTAATACCAGTGATAAGAGCCCGTTTTCCCATATCCCTATTTATAAACTTTTTGCGCCCGGCATGCAATTTTGAACGCTTCAATCGTCCCGCGCGCGGTTCTTTCCGGATCAAAGAGGCGGGCGCGCGCGATGCCCGCGTCGCGCAGGACCTTGCGTTTCACGCCGTCGCGAGTAAGGCCGCGCAGTTCCCGCGCAAACCCTCCGTAGTCGGCCGGCGCGAGCGTTATTCCGGCAGAACCAACAACTTCGGGCAACGAAGAGCTATTTGAGGTCACGACCGGAAGCCCCGACTGCATAGCCTCAAGAACAGGGAGGCCAAACCCTTCGTACCAGGACGGAAAAAGAAACGCCGAGGCAATATTGTAGAAGAGAGGCATGTCTTCGTCCGCTACGAAACCGCACCAGTGCATATTTTTCCGTTTGCTGATCTCTTTCACATACTGCTCTCCGCCATAGCCCAAGCGGCCGACAAGCACCAGGGGGAGATCGTCGGGCTTGTTCAAACCATCGGCGACCTGGATAATTCCCTCAATGTTCTTTCTCCGCTCAATCACGCCGACGTAAAGAATAAAATGCTCCGGGAGACGGTATTTCTGCCGAAGGAGACCGCGTGTTTCGCGAGGAACCTCCCGGGGCATAAAACGTTTTGCGGCGGAAGGGTAGGTCACGCTCACCTTTTCTTCCGAAACTCCCAGGAATTTCACGATATCGCGCTTTGAGCATTCCGAAATGGTGATGACGTGGTCCGCTCTCCTTGCCGACCTCTTTAACACCGGGACTGAATATACCCGGTAAAGCGGCGAGTGGAAGCGCGGATTGAGAAGCGCGAAGACATCCATAATGGAAACGATGTTTTTTGTCGCGGTACTTCTCATTGGAAGCAGGTTGTTTGGCGAAAAAAAGATGTCTATTTCCTCTTTTTTGAGGAACCGCGGCAGAATGAAGTTCAACCAAAGCGGAGATATGACTTTTTGGAACCTCCCCTCGCTCCTGACATCAAGCGTAGGAACGTTCTTCATATTGGCAACACTGAAGCCGGAAACCGGCCGATAGGAAAAAAGCGTGTACCGATTCTCTTTGTCCAAGCGCGGAAGTTCCGTGACAAGATCGGAGAGATACCGCCCGATTCCCGTCATGTGCCGCTCAAGCAGGCGCGCATCAATGCCGATCTTCATGCGCCCCGGACAAGCGACTCATAAAGCCGCGAGTAATTTTCGGCCAACCTTTCTTGCGAAAACGTCTTCCTCACGAATTCCCTGCCCCGCTCACCCATGCGGGCGGCTTTCTCCGGCTCCCGCAAGAGAAGCATGGTTTTTTCCGCAAGGCCCCGCGCGTCGCCGTGCGGTACCAGCCAGCCGGTATCACCGTTGCGTATCACCTCGGGAATCCCTCCTACCGCGAATGCAACAACCGGTTTTCCCCCCGCGCCGGCTTCCATCGCAACCGCCGAAGGTGCTTCATAGGTCGACGGGATCACCACCACGTCAACGCAAGGGAAAAAAACCGGCAGGTCGTTCACGAACCCAACGCAAAACAAGTTATCCCAGATGCCGAGCTTCTTGGCGAGCGCGTCAAGTCTCTTTTTGAATTCCTCTTCCGCGGCGTTGACCGGTGCGCCAGCAACGACGAAATTCACTGCCGGCATTTTCCCATGGATGATCCCTGCCATCTCCCAAAAGTATCCAAATCCCTTTTGTGATTCGTCGAATCGCGCAATGAGGGCAACAATGGGCCGCTTTATGTGATGCTCACCAATGTTGAGGATTGGGCCGCCAGAATGGCTCTCGAAAACGTTCTGCGGGAGGCCCGTGTAGATGACCTCGGTCCTTCCGACACCCGCCATGCCGTTTTCTTTGAGAAGCCGGTTGAAGTCGGCGCACGTAAGGACGGTCACATCCGAAAGACGCATGAGCATCTTTGATAAAAAAGGATAGGCGAAAAAATCCGACAATGTTTGCCCTACCCATACAAATTTTTTTCCGAGGAGCCGCGCGGGCACTATGCTCCACAGTGCGGAATAAGAGAGACCGGCATGCACGATGTCCGGTTTTTCCTTCACAATGATAAAAAACATCCTCACGTTCAATAAAAGAAAGTTTGGGATCTGCACGATTGCCTTGAATACTTTGTTCTTCCATGGACGGTTCTTGTCATGCAACCGCACGCAACGGATCCCCGCGCGCGTAAGTTCTTGGTACAAACGTTCGTTCTTCGAAGAAATGACTGCCACGGAGGCAATTCTCTTCTTATCGAGCCCCGAAATCGTACGCACGAGCATGGTCTCCCCGCCGCCCAAAACCGTATGAGTATATACAAAAAGGACTTTGGTCATTCTTTCTCCAGTTTTCCCAGAATCTTGTTCTTCCAGACGGCGATGGACTGCTTCGCGAAGGCGGACGGGAAGAATAGCGCGATAAGATAGTACGCAAGATAGGAGGGTCGCGGGTCAAGAGTAAGCGATTTGCGTAAATGTTTGCGGCCGGCTCCAAAATGCCCTGCCCGGATAAGCATTTTCCCCGTCAAAGAATGTATCCATGCAAGCGCATGATTCCCCGCTGCTTCGTAGATCACGCCGTTCTTCGTCATGAAATATTCCAGCTTCTCCCGCGGGGTGGACCTAGTATACATTGTGCTCATGGAAGTCCCCTGCTCGTCATAATAGCGGTAGTAGATCCGAAGCACTTCGGGGATGGCAACCCACGCATGGTCTTTCACCACGCGTACGCCGAAATCAAGGTCTTCAAATATAGCGTCCTTGTCATACCAAATATTGAGCTTGGTAAAGACAGATTTCCTCACGAGGCATCCGTTGCCGATAGAGATCTTCCAGAAAATCTCTCGCTCGCATCTATATCTCTTCACGAATTCCCCATTCTGGTGCCGCAATTCGCAGTCGGTCGTCACCGCAACGGCATCGGGATGTTTTTCCATCTCCGCGACGGTCCTCTCTAGATATTTCGGGAGATAAGCGTCATCATCGTCCAAAAATGCCATGTAGAGAACGCTCGGACTTGAGAGCCGGACTCCTTTATTTTTATTTTCCATAAGGCCGAGACGCACTTCGTTCGGGATATAGCGCACCCTTGGATCACGCTCCACGAATGCTTCCACTGTGGGCTTCGTATCGGGAGTGCCGCGATCGTCGATCACTAAGATCTCAAAATCGGAATAGGTCTGCGAGAGCACGCTTTCTATGGTACGCCCGATGACCTTCACATGATTATACGTAGGGATGATCACCGTCACTTTTGGAGATGAGGGCTTAAAAGCCATTAGGGACATTGTCGCATAAAAATCCATGCCAGAAAAGACTTGTAATTTCCAAAACTTTTTTACATACTATGACTATGAAAGTTCCTCTCTGGCTTAAAAAAATAGTCGCAAAAGATGAACGCCTTGCGAATTTCTTGAAAAGGCGTTACGAGAACCTCGCTCGCTTGACCACGAAAAATGGCGCAATAACCTCCCTGATGGAAAAGCGCCTCGTGAACGCCTGCGACCTTATGGCCGTCGTCGGCATGGCGAACCTTGAACGCATTGAAATTTCACCCCACGCGATCATTGCCGTGATGAAAAACGGTATGAAGTTTTTCGTGCGGCCGGGCCAATCAACCACAAGCGCACTATTCTACACTGGCTCTTTCGAGGAAGAAGAAACGAACCTCATGAGAGGCATTATTAAAAAGATTGGACCGTGTTGGACGCAGGAGCCAACTTTGGCTGGTATACGACCCACTTCGCGCGCTATGTCGGAGAGGGCGGAAAGGTGTTTGCCTTTGAGCCGATCTACTCTACGTTCAAGGAACTCGAGGAAAATATAAAGCTGAACCACATCTCCAATGCGGCATTGATAAACCAGGCGCTTGGAGATAAAAAAGGCGAAACTTCTTTCTTTGTCTCCCAGGAATTTCGCGGGAGCGGAGGCGCTTCGCGATATAACTATTATGGCAAGAGGATTCCTGTCACCATGACGACCCTCGACGACTTCGCTGATGAGCACCATATCAAGCGCCTTGATTTTATAAAGGCGGACATTGAAGGAGGAGAGTTTCATATGCTCCTCGGGGGCCAGAAGACCCTTGAACGATTCCATCCTCGCCTTGTATTTGAGATCCAAGAATGGCACACCGAACGTTTTGGCCATAAGCCGAAAGCGGTTTTCGATCTTCTTGCGGGGCTGGGCTACCGCGCTTTTGCCATGGGCTCCGACGGAAAACTGACCGAGGAATTCGACCCAGCGGTATTGCCGCCGGAGCTGATGAACCACGGTTTTTATTTCGAAGCGAATCGTTAAGCGTGCCGCCGCATCCAAACGATCATATCCCCGTTCTTCCGGCCAGTTATTTTTCCGAGCAAGAAGAAAAAACCGGCCGGTAATCCTCCGAACAGATAATTCTTCATATAGGCGCCGGCGTGGACCATTTTCGTGACCATATTCCCTCCTACCACTGTCGCGTCCTCGGTATTGATGCGTTTGTCTTTGAATGCCCTTGCCGTTTTCGTCACAAGCCCCATGGCAAGCTTCCTCGAAAATGCCTCGACAAGAAGCTTCATTTGATCCACATAAATTGCCTTATCGAATTCGCAGCCGGTCCCTTTAAAAAGATTGGTTATTGCCACTTCGTTCCATCGTGTAAGGTGCGCCGGAGGAGGGTCGGAGCTTATGGAAGTCGCAAAAAAACGCTCCCGGGAGGGAGTACTAAGCACGACCCTGCCGCCGGGTTTCAAAAATTTTACTACATCATGAACGAATCCGACCGGGTCTTCCAAATGCTCTATCAATTCAAAAAAAGTGATGAGGTCGAATTTCGGCAGATCCGGCAAGCGGAAAAAGTTCGAAGAAGACATTGCGTAAACGTGCCGGAGGCCAAAATATTTTTTAGCGAAATTGATGGCGTTCGCATCAATATCCACTCCCCATACCTCGCATCCTTTCTTCTGCAATTCGACCATGACATCCCCGGTATTGCAGCCAACATCGAGAGTTCGTATCCCTTTCACGAAACTGCGTTCAGTTTTTAAAAACCGGCGATGCGCGGAACTCAAGGTTGGCTTCATGCTTTTCCTCACCTGAAAATATCCTTCATAAAATGACCTCCCCGCCTCCCGAAATGGCATCCAAAACTGTACCAGACACCCGAGGCATTCATATAAAGTCCATTCATCTTTGCCGCTTTTGTGATCCAGAATAAAAGAAAATCTGGCATGCTCCTTGCACACTGGGCAAACGTGAGGAGCCGCTTTATAGGGCATGGCGAGCAGCCTTACCACGGAGACTAAGGGGTCTTCGCGGACGACGGCACAGAACTCGTTTTGGTGGGACTCATGAATTGCGCCATACTGTCTGCTACGCGCGTGTCACTCGGCCAATTGGCCAGAATTTCGGCGGCGGTCGCTTTGGCGTCAACCACGTCCCCCATTGCGCGATAGACGTCAAAGAGCCCGTAGAGCGGCTGGGGACGGTTGGGACCCTGCTCGTGGCCGAGCGAGTAGTACTTGAGCGCGTCCTGAAGGTAGTTCGCGCCGCCGGTTTGGGAGAACGCAATCTCGTTCATGGCACCCTCAAGATAAAGATCCTGGCCGAAGCTCATGCCCTTCCCGCGGTCAAGAATCGGTTTGTAATAGCCGTTCAGGAATCCCATGAATACGGCGGTTGTCGTTGCGTCGGTCCCGTGCTGCAGGAAACCGAGTACGCTGTTCGCCGTATTTCGCACAAGTTCCTCCTGCCCAATGGGCGAGGGATAGTCCAGTGGAACCGAAAGGCGGTTCTCCAAATCCTGGAGCGAGGTGACCGGCTTTGTCTGGAAACTCTGGAGCGTCGCAATGAAAATCTGCGCCTTCCGCATAGGCAAATACGAACCGTACGCCACAAAAAGCAGGATGACGGCGGTAACGATGACTGCGATGGTTCCTTTAATTGTTCTGTCCATAAAAGTAGTGGTATGCGAAACCGAGGAAGAGGAACAAGCTTAGGTACATCGGCAAGACGTCAAAGATCGCTACTCCCTGGCCGAGATATGCGATGGGCGTCGCAAGGAAGATGCCGCGCAGGACGACGGACGATGTTTTCGCGGACGACGCCTCCTCGTGCCTGTATTTTTTGGAAAAGAACATCCATGCAAAAACAACAAAGATGGAAAGATAGGCAAGGAGGCCAAGTATTCCGGTTTCGCTTAAATAGTCAAAATATACGCTGTGCGCGCGGTCAAACCACGTTTCGGTGCTTTGTCCAGGGACAAAGAAGTTAGGATTGAAATATTTATCAAATACGGAGGTAAAATTCTCCGGACCCCATCCGAGGATCGGCCGTTCCAAAAATCCCTGCCATGCCTCACCCCATACCCAAAGGCGCGTTTGTGCGGAAGAATCCGACAAACTGATTTGGAGAAGTCGCCCGCCAGGCAAGGTTTGTACCAAACTTGAATTCCGCAGAGAATAGACGGTGCCGGCGGCGGCAACAAGAAGGATCAACGCGATGAGCGACCATTTTCGGAACGAGCCGCGACCGGCAAAGATGAAATACAAAACGAGAACGAAGAGACTAAGGCCAAAGCCGAGAAGCGCGCCGCGCGTCTGGCTCAAATAAAAGAAGAAAAGGAGAACGAAGATGACGGCGCCGTACCCAATATGGGACCAGATGCCCATTGCACCCTTCGCCTTCCGCTTGATCCAGAGGTAGCCGGCGAAGAACATGGCGAACATGAGGTAGGGCGCAACGTATGCGGCATTCCCAAGCGATCCCTGGAAGCGGGTATCTATCAATTTGTGCAACCAGCCGGCAGGCGGATTGGCGTTCCCAGACCATGGTCCGATGAATCCGGAAAGGGTCAAGCTCCCTCCGATCCCGTAGAGGATCACGAGCCCGGCCGAAACGAGCGAAAACTTGAAGATATTTTTCCAATCGCCATCGGTCCGGAGCAAAAGTGCGAGCAGGAGGAAGAAGAGGTAATAATGGATCATCTGGAAACCGCCTTCCCCGCGCTCGTAGTTGGCCCAGAATGCCGCATGTACGTCGTACGCGAAGAGGCACGCAAGGAGGAACACGAGCACGAAGACGGAGACGGCGATCACGAGCGGCTTCTTGAACACCGTCCGGAGATGCGCCGCGAACTCGCCTTCCCGCATCTCAAACGCCCATGCGAGAATGAAGAAAATAAGCGCAAGCTCAACCGCAAACCTGAAAAAATAATCCTTCCCGCCGATGAAGGGGAAGAATATTGAATTCATCACGATGACGACCGCGAAAACGGCGACGTAGAGATACCATTTCGCGATGCGGCGGAGGGAAGCGCCGAAAAGCTTCGCCACGATGCCGAGAATGGGCAATGCAACGATGACCGCGAGCGCTTCTGGGTGGTTAACAATAGTGTCCATACGAATGACTAACGGGCGTATTCCACGGCCCGTATTTCCCGGATGACGTTCACCTTGATCTCTCCCGGATATTGTAACTCAGATTGTATCCGATTCGCAATCTCCCGCGCAAGCTCAAGTGCACGGAAGTCATCCACCTTTTCCGGAACCACGAACACGCGGAGTTCGCGGCCCGCGGAGATGGCATAAGCTTGCTTCACGCCCTGAAACTCCAGGGCAATCTTCTCAAGATCGGCGAGGCGCTTCACGTAATTCTCAAGCGTCCCGCGCCGCGCGCCGGGCCGCGCCGCCGAGAGCACGTCCGCCGCGGCTACGACGTACGCTTCCGGCCGCGCATAGGGATAATCATCGTGGTGGGACTGCATCGCCTCAATGACGCGCTCATCAACGTTATATTTTTTGAGGAGTTTCATACCCAGGTCAACATGAGTCCCTTCCACCTCCTGGTCAATTGCCTTCCCGATGTCGTGGAGAAAAGCCCCTTTCTTCGCAACCTCCGCATTCAACCCGAGCTCGCGCGCCATCATCTCCGAAATGTACGCCATCTCAACGGAATGCGTGAGTACGTTCTGCCCGAAGCTTGCCCGGAAGTGCAGTCGGCCAACCATCTGCAAAATCTCCTTCGGCAAATCAAAAATGCCGAGGTCTTGCGCCGCCGCTTCGCCGATCTCCTGCGTGCGCTTCGCGAGTTCCGCCTTCGCCTCCTCCACTTTCTCCTCAATCTTTGCGGGCTGGATCCGGCCGTCTTTGATCAAGCGCTCCAGCGCAAGCCGCGCCACTTCGCGGCGATAGGGATCAAATGAAGAAATGATGATCGCCTCTGGCGCCTCATCAATGATGAATTCCACCCCCGTCGCGCGCTCCAGTGCCCTGATATTCCTCCCCTCGCGGCCGATGATCTTTCCCTTCAGATCTTCGTCGCTCAAGGGGAGCAGCGTGGTCGTAATCTCCGAAACGTGCGAGCGCGCATAGCGCTGGAGCGCGGTCGTTATGATTTCCGCCGTTTTCTTCTCAACTTCGTCCCGCCCTTCGCGGTCCATCTTCTGGACAAGCTGCGCAAGATCCTGCGCCCGATCCTCCTTCACGCGGCGCATGATTTCCTCTTTCGCCTCCTCCGCGGAAAGTTTCCCAATCTTTTCCAACTGCGATTGGACCTCGGTTTCCCCCGTTTTTAATTTCTCTTCGCGGACGTGGAGTTCCCCTTCTTCGGCGGAAAGTTCCTCCGATCGTTTCTCAAACGTTTCCTCTTTCTTGAGAAGGCGGCTCTCCAACGCTTCAATTTCCTTCCTGCGCTCCTTCTCGTCGTTTTTGATGTCAACCAAAAGCGAGGCGGCCTTATCTTTTGCCTCTACGACGATCTCTTTCGCTTTGGCTTCCGCCTCAGCAAGATCCTTTTTTACTCTTTCCTCAACATCCCCGAAGCGTTTAGCTGCCCAGTATCTCCGCGCGAAGTACCCTACTGCAATGCCAAAAACCGCCGCAACGAGCGGTATAAGTGCGTTCATAGTTAATGTTATTGAAATGTTTCATTTTAAGGACTTTTAATAACTTCATCGTAACGCAGCGATGGAATACCTGTCAACTCGCCCCTGTCCCCCATTGCCGCAGGTACTCCAAAGCGCCAGAATAAAATCCCTCCTGCGGGGATTTTTTCTTGCCGCTCGGCCCGCTCGCCGAAATGCACACAATGGCATTTCGGACCTAGCCGAGCAGGCCTGCGCGATCCGCCTTGGAGTACCTGCGGCAATGGGGGAATCCACAGGGTTTGACTCCCCGCACTTCCACGGTCCATATAACGTTGGGACTCCAGTAAAATCAATGTTTGTAGGACACCACTTTTGTATTTTTTATCAAAAACCCCAAGAGACGGGCAGAGTTGAACCGGTTATGGAATATTCCAACGTGTTAAAATAGATTCTAATAAAATGAAGCTGAAGGACATAAAATATCTGTCATTCAACCAATACGCCTCCGCGGACAAGTTTCGCGCCCGCTGGGATTTGTACGAATTTGCAGTTCCCAAAATAGACATACATCAGGTGGGAATTGAACATTTGGGGCTGAAAAGGGACGAAAATATTTTGGAGGTCGGCTGCGGCGATGGCAGTGTCCTCGTAAACTTGCGACAGGCCGGCCATTTTGGGAAGTTAGTTGGCCTAGAGATCAACGAAAATATATTTCAAGAATCTCTTGGCAGACAGATAGAATTCATTGTCGGCTCAGCCGATGACCTCCCGTTTCCTGATAAATCATTTGATGTGATTCTTGCTTTCTTTATGCTCTATCACATGCCCGATATCCAGAAAACTCTAAAGGAGTGGAAACGCGCCTTGAAGGATAACGGCAAAGTTTTGATTGCGACCGGAAGTCAGCTGAATAAGCCGAAAAACAAAGCATTCAAAAAAACGGTAGAAAACTTGATTGGCAAAACAGCATCTCCACAGTTCAGCTCGTCGTTTAACTTGGAAAACGCAGAAGAGCAACTCAAAGACACTTTCAAGATTATCGATAGATTTGTTTACGAGGGGCAAATCCAGCTTGAAAAGCCTGAACCGTATCTTCATGCTTTTAACTCGGTTCGGGACATGTACGAGCCGGTTCCATCAGATGCTGATTGGAAAAAAATCGAGAGTATGGTGAGGGCAGAGATAGAGAAGGAGATTGCCCAGAACGGTTTCTTTGTCGACAATGTAAGGAGAGGATTTCTTGTCTGTGAAAATTGTAATCGGGGTTAAAAACGAAAAGGCCCCGCGACTTGCAGGGCCTTTTTGGGGCCGTGCAATTGCGGGGTTGAGCAAAACTCGACTTAGGGACGGAATCCCAGGCGAGCGAGGATCCTGGCGAGGCGACCCTTGCATCTTGCGAGGTCATCCCAAGCGATCCAGAATTTATGTTTCCCTTCTTGGTGGGGAGGGTTCCGGCTTCGCGTTGGACCAGCAAAAGACCCGAGCAACGGGTCTTTTGTGTTTTCATACATCGTTCGCGCAGCCGCGCGCGCGCGGTATAATGAACCCATGGCAAAGAAAACGACCGTCCTTATTGTCCTTGACGGCTGGGGCATCGGCCGCAACAGCGAATCGAATCCGATCTACGTCGTGAAACCGCCGGTGTTTGAGTGGCTAAGGAACAATTATCCGATGACGAGCTTGCAGGCGTCGGGGATCGCGATCGGACTCCCATGGGGCGAGGTCGGCAACAGCGAGGTTGGGCATCTCACGCTCGGCGCAGGCAAGGTCCTTTATCAGTATTATCCGAAGATCATGATGGCAATCCGGGACGGGACCTTTTTCCAAAATCCGGTGCTCAAGGCGGCCTGCGCTCACGCACGGGAACATAACGCCGCGATAAATTTCCTGGGACTTCTCACGAAGGCCAACGTGCATGCTTCGCTTGATCATCTGAAGGCGCTCATCAAAATGGCGCAGGCAGAACGCGTACCGAAGATCAATCTGCACCTCTTCGCCGACGGGAAGGACAGCCCGCTGCACACCGTGGAAAGCTTCCTCGGCGAACTGCCGCGCGAATATCTTGCCTCCCTCATTGGCCGATACTATGCCATGGACAGGAACGGAACCTGGCGGCTCACGGAAACCGCCTATGACACTGTGACGGGCCAGGCAGGGAGGATAGTGGATGATCCTGCGCCCATCATTAAGGCTACCTACCAAGAAAGCGGCACGGAGGAATATCTCCCGCCGATGCGCTTTGGAGAAGACAAGAAAATTCAGGATGGCGACGCCGTCATTTTCTTCAATTACCGCGAGGATAGCATCCGGCAGCTCGCGTCGTCGTTCATATTGAAAGATTTTGACAAATTCCCGACGCTCAAGTTCCAAAACCTGTACGTTGCAACGATGAGCCACTACGATGACGCGTTCAACATCCCCGTCATCTACCCCGCCGACATCGTGGAAAATCCCATTGGAAAAGTGATCTCCGACCTGGGCATGGCCCAGCTTCGCCTTGCCGAAACCTACAAATATGCGCACGTTACCTATTTCTTCAACGGCCTCCGCGAGCCGCCGTTCAAGGGAGAATACCGAACGCTCGTCCCTTCAAACTCCAGCCTCCACCCCGAGGAACATCCGGAAATGATGGCGGGGGCGATCACCGACCGGCTCCTTGAGGCGATTCAAAACAAAACATTTGACTTTATCCTCGTTAATTACGCCAATCCCGACACCATCGGCCACACCGCCGATTACAACGCGGCGCTCGCTGCCGTACGGGTTATTGACCGAGAGATCGGCCGCATCCTCAAGGTCGCGATAAATCCCGATACTACCCTCGCGATCACGAGCGATCACGGCCACATTGAGGAAATGGTGAGTCCTGTGACGGGGCTCCCCGAGAGCCAGCACGCGTCAAATCCCGTGCCTCTTTATTTCATCGCCGACCAATACCGCGGCAGAAAATTCATCAACGCCGACACGCTTGAGGTTGAAACACTCGGCTCCCTCGCCGACGTCGCCCCCACCCTCTTGGAAGCAATGGGCATAGAAAAGCCAGCCGAGATGACCGGAAGGAGCCTGCTGGACCAGATCACGTAACCAGAAAACCCGCCATACAACAGACGGGCTTCTGCCCTAGTGTAGGCGGGTTGGTTAACGATCTCGGTTGCTCACAAAGAAATCTTCCACTTCCATAATCTTCGCGAGATCACTTGCACGCTCAAATCTTTCTTTGTATCCCCGAAACCACTTGTGGAATTCGGAAGTCAGCATGTTATAAATCCGTGCGGGAGGTATTCTCTCTTTCTCAAGCAACTCCCGTACCGTGGTGGGGCGTATCGCGAGAAACCCAAGATCGGCGAATGACTGTGGCCCTTGGTCTGCCCAAGAGGAATAATGCGTGATGCTGTAGTTTGCCCACGCTCCCAGCCACGTTCCATTCCGAACGAGGCCCCAGAGCACCAATTTGTCCAAAACCACACAGCTTTCCTGGGGGAGCCACGAGCTGTCTGCTGTCAGCCCTCGTTCCCAAATGCCATCGGTCGAGAGGAGGGCTGGCTTCGGTTCCACCTTGATGTGGACGCCAGGACTGCCCTCTGCTATAAACTTCTGGTAGTTGAGGTTTGAGAGGCATCTGCCGTCATACACGCAGCCCACATGCTGCAATTCACAGGTAGGCATGAAGTTCAGGAAGGGTTTGACCATTGTGAGCCGCGCATCAATCAGCGCAACCCACTGTTCTTTTGTCGTAAGTAACGACTTGCTGACCATCAATTGCAATCCATGGACATCGAGCATGCTCTTATTCCTTTCGTTGGATTTTCCCCAGAGGTGCACGCACCAAGGGGACTACAAAGTAGCGAAGCACAGTCCGATTATGATTGTCAACGATCGCCTGCGCGAACAAAAACCTGATTCATTTATAGCAAGGGCAACAGCAAGGTGGGGGCACTTTTGAAGCGGGTCGCGCAGGCCCGCTCAGCTTGGTTCGAAAACTCTTGCGTGTTTTCGATGAGCGGGCTGAGCGGCAAGAAAAAATTGCCGCCGGAGCAATTTTATTCTGGCGCTTCAAAAGTGCCCCCACCTTGCTGTTACGCATGATATAATAGGACCATGCACTGGCTCGCGCGCATTGTCCTCATCATCGCCGGCAACGCCCTCGCCCTCTGGCTTGCAAATATGTACATCCCCGGCTTCGTCCTGAACGCGAACTGGCTGCAACTCGCGATCATCGCGCTCATCCTCGCCCTGCTCAATTTCATCCTTAAGCCGATCCTCACGCTCGTCCTCGGTCCCATCATTGTGATTACGCTCGGCATCGGCATCGTCGTCGTGAACGCGATTATTGTGTATCTCCTTCCCGTTTTCGCAAATCACATTGACATTCTCCGGGGAAGCATTAGTATTGAGACCATTCCCGCTCTCATTCTCGCCACGCTCATCGTAAGCGTCATCAACTTCCTTATTCATCTTGCCACCTAAATGATTTCCATTATCCAAATTTCCCTCGCCGTCATCATCATTGCGCTTATCCTCCTCCAAGAACGCTCGTCGGGGATATCGGGGCTTTTGGGCGGCGAGGGCGGCGGGTTTTATCAAGCGCGCCGCGGCATGGAGAAGGTCATTTTCTACGCGACGATTGTATTGACCACCGCGTTCGTCGTGCTCGCGGTATATCGGCTCGCCGCCCACCTCTAGGCGAGGTACCGAGGCAGATACCCGTCATGCTACCTCTCAAGAAAATTTTTTTTGTCTTTACGAGGAATGAGCGCATTGCTTTTTTAACCGCCGCTTCGCTTACCGTCGCGAGTCTCGCGGCGGTCATGAGTTTGCTTGTGGTCCAGGCAACCACCGTGGTCCCCGCCGCCGGCGGAGATTATACCGAAGGAATGGTGGGACAGCCCGAATACGTAAACCCGGTAATGGCGGCAAGCGAAACCGATTTGAGCTTGGTAAAAATGATCTACAGCAACGTCTATGACATTGCCGACAACATCGCGGTTTCGCCGGACGGAAAAACCTGGACGGTGCGGCTGAAAGAAAATTTACACTGGCAGGACGGTGAGAAGCTCACCTCCGACGATGTCATTTTCACCGTCCAATCAATAGAAAGCGCAGATGCCAATTCCCCGCTCGCGGCAAACTGGCAGGGCGTCACCGTAAGCCGCGCGAGCGAACTCATGCTCCAATTTAACCTTATCAACCCGTATGCTTTCTTTGGTGACGATTTGAAAAACCTCTATGTAGTGCCGAAGCACATTTTCGCGAATACGCCGCCCGGTAATTGGCGCCTCTCCGACTACAACTTGAGGCCCGTCGGGAGCGGCCCGTACGAATTCGTTTCGTACGAAAAGCAATCGGACGGCACCATCTCGGCCTACCACCTCCAGGCATGGAACAGCTACTTCGGCACAAAACCTCTCATCCAACGCTTTGATTTCAGTTTTTTTAGCAACCTTGACGCCCTCGTAAAAAGTTTTAACGCAGGGCAAATCAACGGCATGGACAACATCCCGCCGGATCACCTTGCTGCGATTGAACGCCCTCATGATCTTTTCGCGTGGCGCACCTCAAGCTACTACGCGGTGTTCTTCAATCAAAGCAGAAGCCTTCCTCTCCAAGATCCCGCCGTCCGCGAAGCGCTTTCGGCCGCGGTGGATCGCGATGCCCTCGTCACCCTCGCATTGGGCGGCAAAGGAGCGCCCGAGTACGGCCCCGTTCCCGAAGGCGCTCCGTATTTTATATCCATCCCCGCGACGACCTCACTTTATTTCGCGTCAACCACACTTGATGCCGCGGGATGGAACGTGGGCACGGACGGTTTCCGTGCAAAGACCATCCAAAAAACCTCCGTGCCGCTCGTCGTGAATTTGACCGTCCCGCAGATAGACTTCCTCACGCGGACTGCGCAAGCGCTCACAAACGCGTGGGAAAGCATAGGGGTCACGGTGAACGTCTCGCCTGCGGACCCGCAGTCCCTCGCGGACAACGCGATCAAAAACCGCGACTACGAATCGTTGCTTTTCGGGAACATCCTTGGTCCGGATTCCGACCTCAGCGCTTTTTGGGCCTCCTCGCAAAGGTTCTTCCCCGGCCTCAATCTTGCAATCTACCAAAACACAAAGGTTGATTCGCTCGTCGCGGCGGCGCGCACAGACATGAACGACGCCTCGCGGACGCAGGAATTCGCAAGCGCGGAAAACGCCATCGTCGCCGACAATCCCGCCGTATTCCTTTACTCGCCGGACTACTTATACGTAACTGACAAAAGCGTGCAGGGCATAACAACCGGATTCCTCTCCGATCCGTCCGACCGATTCCGAAACATCGGCGCGTGGTATTTGAACACGGCGCGAGTGCTCAAATAACGCGGGCTCACGCGACACATTGACTTTTTTACAAGAGCGGCGCTATACTGTAATCTACATGGCGAATTCCTCCTTCGGCAACACCGTTTCCTAAGGGCAGGTGATGGAACTGGCAGACATGTAGGCCCCAGGAGCCTATGGCCGCAAGGTCGTGAGGGTTCAAATCCCTCCCTGCCCACCAGAAGATGAATGACGATTGAGAAAGAGAAAGCATGATGAGAAAAATTGAAGAGAAAGAACGACCGAGAATAAGGCCGCCCGAAGTGCGGCCACGTCCGTTTCCCGCCGCGCCGCAACGACCGGCGCACACAATGACCCGCACTAAACAGGGTCGCAGTGCGGCGCCGCGCCGTGAAATGATGCGGCCGAAAACAGAGCAAACCGCCGCAGCGCCTGCGGTACTGAAGGAAGACACGCTCCGTTTCGTGCCGCTTGGCGGCCTGGAGGAAATTGGCAGGAACTGCTACTTTTTTGAGTACAAAGACGAAATCGTTCTTGTGGACGTCGGCATCCAATTCCCCGAAGAGGAAACGCCGGGTATTGATTACATTATTCCGAACATCGCGTATCTTGAATCTAAAAAGGACCGCATCCAGGCGATCCTCATTACCCACGGCCACTATGACCACATGGCCGCGATCCATTACCTCATAGAAAAGCTGGGCAACCCCGTCATCTACACGGCGGACTTCACGAAGGCAATGATAGAAAAACGGCATCAGGAATTCACGAACGCGCCGAAGCTGCGCTTCAAGGTGGTGAAACACGGCGACCACGAAAAACTTGGCAGATATTTTGAAGCCGACTTCTTCAACGTTGACCACACGATCCCCGACGCGCTCGGCTTCGTATTGAAAACGCCCATTGGCAATATGGTGAGCTTCGGCGATTTCCGGTTGAGGATGGACAAGCAGGGCAAACCGGTGGAAACGGAGATATTCGGCGAAATCGGCAAACGAGGCATCCACACCGTCTTCATTGACAGCACGAATGCCTACAAGCCGGGATTCTCGTTTTCGGAAGAAACCGTAAGCGACAATCTCTACGAGCTCATGAGTCATGCGAAGGGGCGGCTCCTCATTGCCACGTTCTCCTCGCTCCTCACGCGCCTTTTTGAAGTCGTGAAGCTCGCCGAAAAACTTGACCGGAAGGTAGCCCTCAATGGCAGATCCATGAAGGACAATTTCCAAATCGCTGAGCAGCTTGGCTATCTCAAGACCAAAAAGGATGAAATCGTCCCAATTGAGGAGATCAATAAATATCCCGATAACAAAGTGGTCATCCTTACGACCGGATCCCAGGGAGAAAAGAATGCCGGACTCATGCGCATCGTGAACGGCGACCACAGGGTAGTGCGCCTCAAATCCACTGATACCGTCATCTTCTCCTCGTCGGTCGTACCGGGAAACGAGCGGAGCGTGCAGGCACTACAAGATAACATTGCGCGGCAGGTGGACGAACTTTACAACGTAAAGATCCTGGACATCCACGCCTCGGGCCACGCGCACCAGGAAGACCTAAAGTTCGTGCTCCGGCTCATGAAACCGAAATTTGTCGTCCCGATCCATGGGTATTATTTCTTCCGTTCGGCGCTCAAAAAAATTGCAGTTGAGGTGGGCCTCCCCCGCGAAACGGTCAAAATGATGGACAATGGGCAAGTGGCGGAGATCACAAAAGACACGTTTACGATAACCAAGCAGACCGTGCCCGCGTCGTACGTGATGGTGGATGGCTTGGGCGTCGGCGACGTGGAGGAAGTAGTGCTCCGCGACCGGCGCGCGCTTTCCCAGGAGGGCATGGTCGTCATTATTCTCACCATTGACCAAACCAAGGGGCGGCTTCTCAAAAACCCCGACATCATCTCGCGCGGCTTTATCTACCTTAAGGAACATCAGGAGCTTCTGGAAGAAATTCGCAAACGCATCCGCGCGCTCATTACACGCCTTCCCAGTTACCGCGAAGTGGAGCCTGATTATCTAAAGACGCTCATCCGCGACCAAGTTGGACAATTCCTCTATAACAAAACGCGGCGCCGGCCGATGATCCTGCCCGTGATCATTGAGGTGTAATCCTGTTCAGAATAAGACATGAATGGAGAAGCTGAAACGAAGAAGGAACCCCAACAAGAGAACGAAGTTCTTAAGGAAGGGACGCCTGAAAGTAATTCTCCTAAAGAAAATTTCGTAGAGCGGATAAGGCGAAAGCTTTTAAAATTTACAAAGGGGCTGAAAAAATCCCAAGAATTGGTGTTAGATAATGCGGAGGCGATAAACACAAAAGACCTTCCTGAGCTTAATGAAATTGCTGCGATCTCCGACACCGCTCACGAAATGGCGAGAGAAGCCGCATCACAAGAAGAGCAAGGAGTTGAAAATATCCCTCCTCCATTCAGCAGGAAACTAAAGGAAGGAGAATCAATAATAGGGAAAGAAAACCCTTTGGAATATTTAGCGGCGGTCAGGGTCTCCAATAATCTACCCGTCATTGCGGATGGCAAATTACAGCTCCGAACGGCATTTGACGAAACGGGGGGCAAGGTCCCCCGGCCCACACTGCACTTCACCTTAAATTGCAGGGTCGCGAATAATGACGGTGGTTCGTGGAACGATGTTGCCTTCGCGTATGTTATGCCGATGGATAAAACGGTTGAAAAGAATGGTAAACCGTACGCTTTAGGAAAAGATGATACGTATTGGCTTGTGGCAGACGGACTGGAATTGCCCGAAGGAACAAAAATCGTCTACCGAGCTGATATGAAAGAAAATGCTTCTTTGGCCCAGTTACAAGAATTTTGCACCAGTCAGAATCTCGGCATCCAATTCGTTGAGAACAAATCCTTGGGCGACGATACGATAACGGAAGTTTTAAAAAAGGAGGATTATGGTTGGTATGGAGGATCAGAATCCCCGATCGCCGTTGACCACAAACTCGCAGAGCGGATGGGTGTAAAATCCGGAGGATACGCCCAGCATTACAATAGTTGGCTGAACGGCTTTGAAAGGACATTCATGCATGGGATCCCTGGTTACCATCCGGAGCGCACGCGGGGTAACGTTGCCTTATTCCATCCGTTCAGCCAATGGAAAACACTTGAGCGGCACAGAGCGGACCTGCCGCCCGCGTTGGCCCAAAAATATGAAAATCTAGTGGCGGAACATTTAACTTATCTGACTCAAGGAACCGATAAAGTAGAAGAATTTTCTTCGGAACGCGAAAATGGTCCTGCTGGCGAGCCCGGAGATGCGAAAAAAATGTCAACAAGTTTCTATAGAGAGCTGGGACTCGCGTTATATGACGTGAACGATAAGGCTTTGCAAAAATTCTGGAGTGGCCGCCCGGAGCTGAAAAAGCGCGCTGAGCAGTTGCTCGCCGCAGCGTTGGCAGATCCGGCATCCACCAAGGCACTGCTGGAATTATTGGACAAAAGGCCAGAGGCGGTCGCACCAATGGCGTCTAAGATATTTGAGCAAGGCGGTTATGGGGCTTACGCTCTCACAGAGTTTTATCCACAATTCGCCACCCCTCAACAAATAAACGAAACAAGATCTGCAGTAAGGGAAAATCCTCAATTATTAGATCGAGGCATGGACGAAGGAACTTTGGAGTTCATGGTTTCGGACATACAAGAAAGAAAGGATCACTTTAGAGACGTTTATGGAGAAAGGTTCGTGAATTATTTCACCGAAAAATATGCCAAACGATAAATTAAAAAACAAAGAAAAGGAGAGGTTATTGGAAGAAGACCTGAATCTTTTGCTTGACATGCAGGAAGACGCTATGCGGCGCCTTAATGAAAAGAGCAGGGCCCTGAAATTGGAAGATATCAAACAGAAAATGGGAGGGTGACCTAGGATGAGTCTTTGTTTTTTGTGCTATCATCAAGATATGAAACCGGTTCTTGTCTCCGGCATCCAGCCATCGGGACGCCTCCATATCGGCAATTATCTGGGCGCGCTCAGGAACTTCGTTGATCTCCAGGACTCCGCGCAATACGAGTACTACTTTTTCATCGCGGATCTTCATTCCATCACTGAACCATTTGAGCCGAAAGAGAAAAAGAAGCAAATCCTGGAAACCCTCGCGGAATACCTGGCGGCCGGCATTGACCCGAAAAAATCCTGCATTTTCCAACAGTCACAAGTGCCGACGCACGCGGAACTTGGGTGGATCCTTAACACGGTAGCTCCGATGGGAGACCTGGAAAGAATGACGCAGTATAAAGACAAGTCGGCGCGACAAAAGGAGAACGTCAATGTCGGACTTTTTGATTATCCGGTCCTCATGGCGGCGGATATCCTCATGTACGATGCCGCGGTCGTTCCGGTGGGTGATGACCAGCTGCAACATTTGGAACTCACGCGCACGCTCGCGCGGAGGTTCAATGCGCGGTTCGGAAAAACATTCACGGAACCGAAGGCACTGCTCACGAAGAGCGCGCGTGTGATGAGCCTCACAAATCCGGAGAAAAAAATGTCAAAATCGGAGCCGGCGGGATGCTTGTTTCTGGACGACGCGCCGGCAGAGATCGCGAAAAAGATCGCGCATGCGGTCACGGATTCCGGCTCCGCGGTGACCTACGAGCCGCACAAAAAACCGGGCCTTGCGAACCTTCTGGACATCTACACGGCGCTCTCACACATGGAACCACAGATGGTCGCGAAGGAATTCGCGGGCGAAAATTATGCGACATTCAAAAAACGGCTTGTGGAGCTTGCGGCGAACCACCTTGCAAAATTCCGCGCCCGGAAAAAAGAACTGCTTTCGGAACCTGCAACGCTCGTGAAAATTTTGGAGGAAGGATCGGCGCGTGCGGCACGCGTCGCGGAAAAGAAAATAAAAGAAGTGAAAAGGAAAATCGGCATCGCACTCTGAAGTGCGTGAGCCCAAAACCCCTTGCACGCAGATTAAAAAATTATTAAAGAACCTTTGACAGGGTGGCTTTGGCGGCTACACTGGAAAGAATGGAAGAAGAAATCACGCTCAAAACCCTTGCCGTTTCCATTGAAGACCTTACAGGTGCGGTCAGAGATGGTTTTACTATGGTAGACCGGCGGTTTACCGCCCTTGAAGAACGCGTAGATAGCATCGCAATCACTGTTTCCCGCACAGAAGACAACATAAAGGCGTCCAACGAAGAAATGCGCGGCGTTCACAAAGTGATTGATAACCTGAACGTCCGCGTCGTTCGCACGGAAAAAGCGCTCGGCTTTTAGCGTCCCGCCGTCTGTCCTTCTACGCCTTGCGGAGCCCGATCCACGCTTCTTGCCCTTCCAACTTTGCGAGCGCTTCCGCGCTAAACCTTTCCGCTCTCCCGTATTCAACCAATTTTGCGCCGACGGCGGAACGCAGCACTGCTTCCTGTTTCAGAACGGCGGCTTTGGCAACTGGGGGGAGATCAAGCATCAGCGTAATCTTATCCTTTGGCGCAAGTCCCGCTTTTTGCCGCAGCTCCTGAACCATCCTCGCCACCTCGCGGAGCAACCCTTTCTCGCGCAATGCCGGCGTGATCGCAAGGTCAAGCTCAATTTCGCCTTCAAGGGATTTGTCAAAAACGACTTCCTCCACATTCACCTCCTCGGCCAATACGCGAAGCAGTTCAGCCGAGAGCGGCATTGCTGCGGTCTTGATCTTCAATTTCCCGAGCGGCTGGCGGATCTTGATGCCGGCCCCTGCGCGCTTCGCAAGCCCCACGCTCGCCAGCCGCCGCACCTCTTTCATGGCCTCAATCAATCTTTTCCTTTCCGCAACGCCCTCTGAAATTTCCGCAACCGGCCAACGGGCGAGATGCACCGACTCGGCAACTTCCCTGCCGCCGCTATACGATCTCAATGTCCCATAGAGTTCTTCGGCAAGAAACGGCATGAACGGCGCGATAACTTTGCTTGCAGTAAGGAGGCTTTTGTAAAGCGTGGCGTAAAAAGCGGCGTCTTCGCGCTTCCGGCTGCGGCGGAGATACCAGGTGGAGAGGTCATCAATATATTCCTGGATCACTCGCGTCGCGCGCACGGTGTCATAGGCCGAAAGATACTCGGTCGCGCCCTCCACAAGTTCCGCCGTTCGTATTCCGATCCATTGATCAAGAACATTCGCTCCGCCGGAGGACGGCGGCTTCTCCGACGCGAGCACCGCCGGATCAATATAGGTCGTGAAAAATTTGCATACATTCCACAGGATAACAACAACCTTCCGATAAATGTTCTCCACAGCCTTCTCGGAAAAATTGATGTCATCGGCCTGCATCACGACGGAATTCATGAGATAGAATCGCAAGCTGTCCGCCCCGTATTTTCCGATCACAAGGTTGGGGTCCGGAAAGTTCCCTTTTGATTTGCTCATTTTTGAACCGTCTTCCGCAAGAATGTTCCCGGTGGTGACCACGTTTTCAAAGGGTGCCTTCCCAAAGAGAACCATGGCGATCACATGCATCACATAGAACCACGCCCGCGTCTGTGCGGTATATTCCGCAACGAACTGGCACGGGAAACGGCCCTCAAAGACCTCTTTATTTTCAAACGGATAATGATACTCGGCGAACGGCATTGAGCCCGCTTCCATCCAAGAATCAAAAATTTCCGGCGTCCGCTTCATCGCGTCCCCGCACTCGGAACACTTGAACGTTATGCCATCAATATACGGCCGATGAAGGTCTGCTTCTCCCCCGTCATTCCGCGGAATAATTCCCACTTCCAACTTACGCACCTCCGCAAAATCAATGAAATCCGCTTTTTGCTTCTCTTTCTCAACGATTGCGTCGCGCTCGCTCCATCCAAGCGCCACATGAAACAACATCCACGTGGGATACTCGTGAGTGACAAGAAGAATATTTTTCCCCTCATATTTCCTTTCGCATTCCGCCAAAAATTCCCACACGCGGGCACGGAGATCACGCAGGGATTCTCCTCCTTCCGGCCGTTTCTCAAACCGCGCCCGGTAGGTGGGGAAAGCGGTCGAATATTCTGCATCGCGATAACCGGTGAGCGTGGGACCAAGGTGAATTTCCTCAAGCCGCGCGTCAAACCGCACCTTTTCTCCCGCCAAAACGGAGGCGACGATAGATTCGGTTTCCTCGGTGCGCGTGATGTCCGAGGAGATTACCAAGTCTATTTTTTGCCCGCGTTTTGCAAGCTCGGATTTGAAATTCCTGATTGAATCTCCAACCTGTTTCTGGCCGCGCGGCGTGAGGTGCAAATACTTCCGCTGACCCGAATCAACGATGTGGAACATATTGCTTTCCGCCTCTCCGTGCCGCATCACCCAGTAATTATTTTTTGAATGACCGGCGAGCTTTGACAATTCCTCAATGCTGCCCACGGCCTCCTCGCGATCGCAGCCATCGCACTTCCACACGGGAATCGGATTGCCCCAGTAGCGATTGCGCGAGATGTTCCAATCGGGCGCCGCCTCCACGCTTTTTTCATAGCGTCCGTGCTTCAGGTGCTCCGGGAACCAGTTGATCTCGCGGTTATTCGAATCCAAGAGTTGCGGTTTTATCTTCTGAACATTGATGAACCATGCGGGAATTGCGTTATAGAAGAGCATGTTGCCGCAGCGCCAGCAGTACGGATACGAGTGCGTATGCGCTTCCCGTTTGAACAACAGTCCGCGATTTTGCAAGTCGCCTTTAATGATTTTTTCAGAGTCTTTGAAGTACGTCCCGCGCACAAGCTCCGGCGCCTTTTCGTTGAAAATTCCTTTTTCGTCAAGCAGCGGCACGACGGGCAGCCCCACGCGCATGCCAAGCTCATAGTCCTCTTCTCCGTAAACGACCGCCGTGTGCACAACGCCCGTTCCCTCTTCGGTCGTCACAAAGTCGGCAGGGTAAACCTTGAAGGCCTTGTCGTTCCGCGCCGCAGGAACATCGAAAAGCGGCTCGTATTCCAACCCGACCAAATCCTTTCCCTTAATATCATCGTGAACAACCTCCACCGGTTGATCTTTGAAAACGGTGTTCGCGCGGTCACTTGCAAGAATATAGAGGCCGGGCACATTTTTGACGCGCAGTGCGGTGTAGGAAACATCTTCTCCTACTGCAAGCGCGACGTTCCCGGGGAGCGTCCAGGGCGTTGTCGTCCACGAAAGAATATAAGCGTTGTCTTTTGTTTCATAATTACCGCCCTTCCCGAATTTCTGCCCTGGTTTCAAATGGAACTTCACCGTCACTGATTCCTCGGTCACGTCTTTGTAGCTGTTGTCCATCGCCACCTCAAAGTTTGAGATCGGCGTCTCGCAGCGCGGACAATACAAAAGCACCTTCCGCCCTTCGTAGACGAGCTTCTTCTTATATATTTCCTTGAACGCCCACCAGACCGATTCCATATAGCTCGCGTCCATCGTCTTGTAGGAATCGTCAAATTCCACCCAGCGCGCAATGCGGCGGATCATCTTTTTCCACTCCGCGGCATATTCCAAAACCATGCTTCGGCAGGTTTCGTTGAATTTTTTGATGCCAATCGCCTCTATCTGCTTCTTTCCGGAAATGCCGAGTTTGCGCTCCACAATCTCCTCAATGGGAAGCCCGTGGCAATCCCACCCCCAGCGGCGGCGGACGAACCGCCCATTCATCGTCTGATATCGCGGCACAACGTCTTTAATGGTGGACGCCAGAATGTGCCCGTAATGCGGGAGTCCCGTCGCGAACGGCGGCCCGTCGTAGAATGTGAAAGGTTTCCCTTCCTTGGTTTTTTCTAAACTTTTTTCAAAAACACGATGGGCGTCCCAAAACTCAAGCGTTTTCTCTTCGCGTCTCGGCAACGAGGAATTATCATCGGAGGAATTCCGTTTCTGCGCCATCGTCCTCTTAAAATACCAGATTTTCCGCAGATATTCTATATCTTCTCCGGCGCACGGACCCCGAGAAGCGCAAGGCCCTTTATGAGAACCTCCGACGCGACCCGCACGAGCGCGAGACGCGCGTTGCGGCGCGCCGCGTCTTTTTCTTTCAGGACCGGCGTGGTTTCGTAGAACCTGTTCACGAGGGAAGCAAACTTATAAAGATACGCCGCGACGCCGCTCGGGAGATGCCGTTCGGCCGCGTGCGAGACCACGTCGGGGAATTCCATGATCTTGCGGATAACCGCGAGCTCAAGTTCCGAATCAAGACGCGCGGCGTCGGCGTCAGCGTCAGCGTCGGATGCGGGCGGTACCATTCCCGCCTTACGAAGAATGCTCGCGAGCCGCGCGTAGGCGTACTGCACATAAGGACCGGAGTCGCCCTCAAAAGAAAGCGATTTATCAAAATCAAAGGCAATATCCTGCCCGGGGTTTTGCTTCAGGATGGAATATTTCACCGCCCCGATTGCGACGGCTTCCGCAATTTCTTCACGTTCCGCAGCGCTCTTGCCTTCCGCCGCGGTCATGCGCTCTCTTATTTTCTCTTTTGCTTGTTCAAGGAGGGATTCCGCGGTAACCACCTCCCCGGTCCGCGACGACATCTTGCCAGTTGCGAGCCGCAGCATGCCGTGCGGCACATGGCGCGTCTTCGCCGCAATCTCCGGCGCCACAAGCTCCATCGCCTTCAAAAGCACCCTGAAATAATCAACAATCTCATTCCCTGTCACAATGACGGAAAGGTCCAATGGATACAGTTCAAACTTTTTCGTGTTGAGACCGAGTTCTTTCGCTTCGTACGTGGGCAGCCCGCGGGAATTCACGAACACACGGGTGTGCAGACCGTATTCCTCGCCATGAAACACGATCGCGCCGTCGCTCTCTTTAAAAATATCTCTTCGCGCACGGACCAGCGCAAGGCCTTTTTCTCCCATCTCATTCTCAAAAAAATAACGGTCAAATTTCGTGCCAAGCCGTTTATAAATGGTTTCAAAATATGCCAGGCTCCACCGCAGACCGGCGTCGTAAAGCTGGTTCACGGCGGCATTCGTGCGCCGGTATATTGCTTCATTCACGGTCTCTATCTGTTTTTTGGCGTCCGATTGATCTTCATACGCTCGCGCGCCGAACGCATACGCATCGCCGAGGAACGCAATTTTCTCGGCAAGCGGTGCATTTTCTCCCGGCAACTTTTTCTCTCTGTGCTGCTTGGACATTTCCTCCATCCCCCATACCGCCTTCGCCACGTGGAGCCCCACGTCTCCCTGATAGTTCGCGCGAATCACCTTCGCCCCCGCCGCCTCATAGAGGCACGCGAAAGATTCCCCAACTGTATTGCTCATGAGGTGGCCAATGTGGAAAAGCTTAAAGGGGTTCGGGTCGGTAAACTCCACCATTACCGTTTTGCCTTTCATAGCTTCGCCCGTTCCAAACCGCGCGTCGCGCACGATCTTCTGAAATTCCTCTTGTGTGGTTTTCTTGCTCAGCCAAAAATTGACGAAGCCCGGCGGCACCGCCTCCACTTTTTCAAAAAATCCGGCGGGCGCGGCCTTGGCCACCTTCGCCGCAAGCCGCTCCGCGCGCGCAAGCGGCTCTTCGCTCCGTTCCTCCGCACCGCCGAGCCGCATCGCAACATTTGTTGAGTAATGCCCAAAATTTTCGCGTTCCGGAACAAAAACATCTATCAGCGACGCCTTCCGGCCGGCTGTATCTTCAAGAATTTTGACGATTTTCTCTTTCATATCGCTATATTTGACTCATGCCGGCGGCGGCGGATAATGATGGTGGCGGATGAGCGACCTTCAGCTCTGAAGGCGGCAAAGGCCAATCCTTCGGTCTTTGGCTCTCCGCCACTTTTCATTCATTGTGAGCCAAAAACGGATGGAATTCAACGCACGGTCTATACGGTTTATAATAAAGCTATGGAAACCATTGCGGAAAACCGCCGGGCGCGGTTTGACTACGAAATTTCGGATACCTACGAAGCGGGCATTTCGTTGCTCGGCCATGAGGTAAAAAGCGCAAAAAGCGGCCGCTTGCAAATCGCGGGCGCGCGGGTTTTGATCCGCAACGGCGAGGCGTGGCTCGTGAATTCCCACGTCCCACCCTACCAGCCGAAGAACACCCCCTCGGGATACGAAGAAGACCGCTCGCGGAAGCTTTTGTTGACAAAAGAGGAAATAAAGGAATTGACCGGCGCACTCCAAGAAAAGGGGCAGACACTCGTCCCTCTCTGCGCTTTTCTGAAACGCGGTTTCATAAAATTGGAGCTCGGCCTCGGCCGCGCAAAGAAAAAATCCGACAAGCGCGAGGCGCTCAAAAAGCGCGCCCACGAACGCGAGATGCGCAGTGCCGAATAGCAGCGCCGGCACCCCAAAAAACGCTCGCTAAAAAATCTTCACTCCGAACTTCGCGAGCTCGTGCACAATCTCGTAGAGCGGTAATCCCATAATGCCGAAAAAATCACCTTCCACTTTCCTTATGAACGCCGCCCCGCGCCCCTGCACGGCGTACGCTCCCGCTTTATCCAAGGGCTCGCCCGTCCTCACGTATGCATTCATCTCGCGATTGCCAAGTTTTTTGAAGTAGACTTTGCTCTCGCTCACGCGCGACACTCTTTTCCCTGTTTTGGTGTCAATGATAGTAAAACCGGTAAACACCGAATGCGTCCTGCCGCTCAATAATTTCAGCATCGCTTTTGCCCTCTTTGGAATGCCGGGCTTTCCCAAAACGCGGTTTTTATAAACGACGCAGGTGTCCGCCCCGATGACGACGGCGTCCTTATGCCGCCGCGCTACCGATTCCGCCTTTTTCAAAGACAACCTCTTCGCAAGTTCCCTTGGCGCGAGTTTTAGGGTCATGTCTTCCTTATAGTCACCAGGGTCCACGACAAACTTCAAACCGATCCTATTCAGAATCTCCGTCCTCCTCGGAGAGGACGACGCAAGAACAATCTTCCGCATGGAGCTGATTATATCACGCAGCAAAGACCATTGGGGTGAAAACGAATGGTCAACATTGGAACTCGGGATTATCTAAGGAAGTTGCCTGAGTTTTTGAATGAGGCTATAATCCAAATCAAATGAAAGAATCATTCCCCGAACAACCTCGCAATTTTGAGGGGCGGCCTGAAGGCAGAGAGGAGAGAATAACTCACCGACTTCCCGATTCGACATTAGGGCCGGACGAGGCCGTGGAAAGGGAAGAGTTGAGAAAGCTCATAGAGAAACGGATCTCTCGCCTAAAGGGCAAGGACTATGAAGAAGTGGCTCGGAGATTATTCGTTGAAGGAGAATCAATAGGTGAGGTCGCAGAGGCGCTCGTGGTAACCCCATCGTATGTCGCGACGGTGCGACAAAAAATACTACGGCAGATCGGGATGGCCCCGGCTGAACTTAAACCATACCTCCCTAAAGAAAAGTAAGGGCCGGAACCGCCCTCTTGATTCTCTGCCGGTTCAACAACGTGCATACGTTCACGATGCACGGGACTTTTTGCCAACATTGGAGTTCTAATGCAAACAGAACTATGATTATAGAAAGGCCGACCCGGTGTCATTAATTAACAATTAATGTTTAAAATATGAATACCATCGTCATCGCTCAGATTCTGGGAATTTTCTTCGCACTGGTGGGCATATCAATAGTCATCAGAAGCAAGGCTACCGCCGCCGCCATGGAAGAGTCGGTTCAGAACAAGGGGATCTTGTGGCTGTGGGGATTTCTTGCCGTGTTGATCGGCGCAGTAATCGTTGTCCTTAACAATATGTGGACCTCCGGCCTGCCGCTGCTCGTCACCATCATCGGGTGGATGGCCCTCATAAAGGGGGCTTTCATCTTTTTCTTTCCCGATGCGTCTGTTTCTCTCTACAGGAAATTCAATAAGGGCGGCGTGCTCGTGTTCTGCGGGGTGGTCGCATTAATTCTCGGCCTCGTTTTGCTTTATTGGTAGGATGCACAGGTGTACAAAAACAGCTCCAGAGATGGGGCTGTTATTGTTTGGGCGCTCATTCGCTCGTCGTGCATAAAGCGTGCCGAGGGTAATATGCACACTCGCGGCTGCCTGTCGATCCGCGAGTTCCCGTAAATGTTGGTTGTGGCGCTTGCGGGGAGCCGAATGCCTCTGCCTCCATGTTCAACCATAGAATGTCCATCGCCATGGGTACCTCTTTCCGAGAGCATTTAAAAGCAAATCGGCCTAAAAATCAATAGGGGGCACCGTGCCGAGGTTGCTTGTTTTCATGGCGGCAAACTTAAGCCTCCACGATAAAAACCTTGTGGTTGCTTGGAAAAAACACTTTGAGATGGTCGCAACCGACCAAAAACGGAAATCGGCGGAGACGAGTGGTCTTCGTTGGAACTCGGGGAATATTTGAGAAAACTACCACAGCTGCTAAACCGGGTACCGATCAGTATCCCATAGGATTTGCACTATGCACACTATGTTCACTCGCCGCCGTTAGACTTACGCTTGACATACCGCAATCCGACATCTATAACCTAATCAGGTGTTCGCAAATGTTTGCGAATCCAAAGGAGGGGCCTATGGCCACTTTCAGGTTCAGAAGAAGAGACACTAGGGAAATCACGGAAGTTAAAGGGCGGCATGGGAAGAAATACGCCTTCGCCAGAGCTATCGTCCAGTTTGGCCTCCGTGCTGGCCAAATCGACCTTGTTGAGCGCGCAGGACAGGACGGGCACGTAAAACCGCCTCATCGCCCCGGCAATTCACGAAAGCGCTTTGCCAAAGCGCAAGACCGCGTACAGGAACAGGTAGGGCGCCGCCTTACAGAAAGCCATCCTTCCGAAGATTCATACAGCATCTGGTAACTGGCAGACCTTCGACACAACAGCTCCACACGCAGGGAAGCTCATGCTCTCATTGCTGTGGAGCTTCTCTGTTTTTCAGATTGTTCCCGATTATCCCCCTGCGACGTTCACAACGTGCATACGTTCATTTTGGTTCCAAGCTGTTGAACCGTAGCAGATTATGTTTGCTTTTTTATAAGAGAGGTGTTATAATGATAAAAGGTAGTAGTTCGGCTGTGGTAGTGAATACCATAGTAATCTCAAACACGAGGTGCGCAGTGGCGAAGACAAAGTCTAAGTTGACCGAGGGACAACTCAAACAGCGAGAGGAAGATCTCGCAAGGCCCCGGGGGTACACAATTCATCTTGCTCCCCATGGGGAGCAGACAACCCTGGGTGGCCAACCGGAAGATGAAGACCCTTATCATTGCACTCAAATCGACCGCCTTAGGTACAACCATTCGGGTCTCATCGCAAAATAAGGCAACCGCCTGCGCCAGCAAGAAGCAAGAGAGGGGAGTTGGAGCGACTCACGTGATCGTCTCTGGCTCCCCTTTTTAGTTTTATTAATATTTCCGTTAAACAAGATACCATTCGGCATTCCAAGGACATTCACAATGTGCATACGTTCATTTTGGTTACAAGCTATTGAACCCTTACGGGGAGTGCTTGACGGTAGGTGCCTCGCATATTATAAACGAAGTAAGTCAAGAAAAAGGTACTCCGCTCTCTGGGACAGCCCCAGAGAGGGGCGTAGCTCAAGGCGAGCACCGATCTCTTAAATCGGAGGATGCGGGACTCGCGACCCGTCGCTCCAACCCAGCTCTTTGACAGGGAGGGTCTAATCGGTTCTTCTTCAACCTCGACCATCGGGGAAATCTGTGCCAAGTTTGCCTCTCTGATGTCGAGGAGTCCGGCTCGTTCATCCCCTAGAAAAACAATCTCGCGAACTGAAGGAGGCACCTATGGACAAACTATGGATTGAAAGGGATGGATTCCTCTTCCAGTGTTACTCTTGCCATGAGTACCTTTTGCCTGGCGAAGAGTGCATCCGCTTCAAACTTCCCGGAAAGTACGTCTATGTCTTCTTCCATCGGATACCCGACGAGAAAGGCGAGGATTGCTACGTCCGGTGGCAGAAGTCCCACAAACGGGCGTGAGAGATCATTGCGATTACCACGCCCACAACCCTGAGTTTACAAAGTTTTTGCAACTTCAGGGTCGTTCAAAATCGCTTGAAGATCGTCCAGGCCTCGACAAAAACAGATTATGTAACAAAAATCGAGCTCTTTCTGAGTTCGATATCGAGCACTGTGGAAACGAGTGGTCAACGTTGGAACTCGGGGAATATTTGAGAGAATTGCCGAGGCTGATGGACCGGGCGCCGGTCAGCATCCCGTAGGACATACACTACGTTCACGATGTTCATTTGTTTGAATCCCCTCCTGCGTACGAAAAGCGCCCATCCTTTCTTTCGAGAAGACGGGCGCAATGTACATGGGTGAAGAACTTCTATGAGATGATAGATATCGCCAGAGTGTCCGCTTCAAGAGCTTTTGCCACTGATTGAAACTCCTCGGGATTCTTCTCGGCTTCCTCGCGCACAATCTCCTCGCAGAACTTTCTGCCATTGTCGGTCAAGATGAGCCCTGTGGCATGAGGGTCGCCTTTGTAGTATCCCATCGGATAAAGTTCCCAGAGCCAGAAGAGCGCATCTTCGGACATGAAGCCGCCGGGTGCCGCACGCAGTCCAAGATCGGAAAACCGCAGATTGGCATCTTTCAATTGCTTCAATTCCTCCGCAACATCCCGGTGACCGCACCGTTTTCCCCGTGCCAGGTTTCTCAGCAATATCAGGCAAACTGCAGAAATCCAGGAAACTTTCAGTCGCGGCTGTTCGGTAGCAGTACCCATAAAACCTCCTTTGGTGAAAATCCATTCGCTAGCTACATACAATATAGATGACATAAGAAAAATATAAAAGCAGGCTTGTTCGGGCTTGCGACATTCACAACGTGCACTATGTTCATGACATTCATCCTCTCGCCTAAAAGTACCCACCACGCGGATAATCTTAGGAGAGAGGCGGTAGTATTTTGCTGCTACCGCCCTGATCCGATGCGGCATTGTCCGCAGCCTGTTCTCTCATTACTCGAGGGGGGACGTGGGGGACGACTGGAGAGGGTCCGCGTATTCCTCGGCCGGGTGCCACCTAATCCATCCTCCTTCGGGTTGGAAAAAGACGGTTGGGGCATCAGCTAGCAGGTACCGGGACGCCAGTTCGAGATCAAAGCCCCAGCGTTCTTTCATGCAGTTTCTGGTTTCGGGACCGCACCCGCCATCATCGCTGATGCCATTGGCACGCTGCCACGCCTGCATGTTCGCAACGGCCACGTCACCGTACATACCGTCTGCGACGAGGCCCTTTCCGCATCCGGCACCGAGCAAGAATACAATCACAAGCTGGACGATAGGGCCATGCGAGCCCCGTTCCATGTATTTCGGAAACATAAACGTGCTCCTTTTGCGGCAGTATTTTGCGTCAAGCCACGATATTCTATGGCTGCGTATGTTTTAGCACTGTTGTAGTTTTCTGTCAAATGATTAACAACGGATGTCGGTGAATACTTGAGAAAATTACCGACGCTTATAAATCGGGCGCCAGTGAGTGGCACGTAGGGCGCACGATCCTCTTACCAAATCCTATATCGATCCCTATCGCGACGTTCCTCTACCTCCAGCATGATCCTATTGGTCTCCAACCTTTTCTTATCGCAAACAACGCGCTTATCTTCGGAAACGACCGGTAGCAATTCGGCGATCTTCACCCATTGAGAAGTTATTGCTTCAATATCCGGTTCGGGCAGCATAAACTCTATAGTCGTGATAGTAGACTCACGAGGGTCAAAATCCGCATTGCTAAGCCTGGGATAATCATTTTCCCTTCTGGAGATCTTCACGCCAATTTCCTTAAGTTTCTTTTCCGTTTCATCGCCAACATCAAAAAATCCCGTTATATACTGGGTCAGAAACGATGGCGAATCTTTTTCCCTGTCACCATAGATGTAAAAGCCGCTTTCTGTCGTCCTGTACCCCTTTTGGGAAAGTATCTCCAATGCACGTCTCACCTGGGGTTCAAGGTCGTCCTCAAAGCACCTTTGTGTAATTTCATACTCTGTCGGCTCTCTGTGCTTCCTTAGACGCTCAATCTTTTCACGCCTCATACCATCATAAACCCTGGAATACAATTCCTTGAAAGCCCGCGACTTCTCGTTTCTTTGTGGTGTATCTAGCAATTCTTTCATATGTGAGATATTAAGAATTATATACCAAAAGAAATTGGGATGCGCAGATGGGGCCTTCCTTTCCAAACTTCCCCACAAAAAATTACCGACAATCATACACTAGACATTTGTGGAGACGGGCGGAATCGAACCGCCGTGTAAAGGTAATGCGCGTGGGCTGTCTACGGGCGTGTCTAGTGGAACACTAGCAACGTGATCCTGATTTTCGCGCGCGGCATAGGATCGTCCGCCGCGGCTAGTCCCCTTATATAAGACCGGTTATGAGCCCAAGGAACCCGGACTCACCGATCCCGGCATTACGCGTAAGCGAATGCCGGAGCTGTAACTCTATTAGAGTTGGCAGTTATGTTTTGTGCGGCGGTTACGTCGTCGCCCTCGGCCCGCAAACCCACTGCTTGCCCTTATCAAAGCCAGTGCGTCCCCTATTCAATTGTCCCGCCATTGTACCAAAACGAAGAAGGTAAGCGCAACACGAAGCTTTTGAGCGACTCTGGCTTCAAAGGAGCGAGAAAGCTTCGCGTTGCGCCTACTGCGCCTCTACCACTTTCTGCACGTTCGCACGCTTGAGCAACTCCGCCTGGAGCCACTCCGCAAGGTCTTTGTCCATTGCCGGCAGGATTCCTTCCGATTCGTCCTCGCCGGATTTTTCTTCCTCCTCGCCCGCGGTCAAAATGACAAGCCGACTTAAGCCAAGCATCTGGAACGAAAGGTCTCTTTCTATGTCCGCATTCTGGATCTGGCGGTACGGGATCGCGGTTTCTTCTTTGTTCAAAACTCCTTTTTTGATCTTCAGCGCATCGTCGCCAAGATAAAATTTGTAGTTCCTATAAATGAGCCATGTAACCAAAAAAGTGACGGCGGCAACCAGCGCGAAGACGATAAACGCGACCCATGCGGAAAAGCCGACATAGGAACTAAGGTCAAGGGAAAAGACATTTTTTAAGAATTGCTGGCCCTGAAGGGCAAAGAGGGCAATTGCAATGAGCAAAAATACCGCAGCAATGTGTATCCGGTCCAGAAGAAAAATCACGAAGGTCTTCTTCCCGAGCGCGTGATACGCTTCCTGCGGAACGCCGGGGTGGCTCACTGGTTTTTCGTCCATGATGCTATTCTATCACACTAACGGGGAGCACAGATGAGGCACACGGAGGCAGGCGCCGCGCTGGACGAATTTCGCACTCGTCACAGACGCGAACGTGGTGCTGGGCTGGACAAAGACCGTTCGCCCACACTAGAATGATAAGGTACTATCACGCGTACTCGACAGCTTTTCTCCAAAACTTCCATACAAAAACCCCGCATCAACAGCCAAATAACCGCACCCGAACTCCGCGTTATAAGCGAGAAAGGGGAAAATCTCGGCATTCTTCCGCGTGAGAAGGCGCTTGCCTTGACGCTTCCCGCCGAAGGCGTGGATCTCATTGAGATCTCGCCGAACGCAAAACCGCCCGTGGCGCGCCTCATGAGCTACGACAAGTTCCGCTATGAGGAGGCGAAGCGCGAGAGAAAAGAACGGCTCGCGCAGAAAGGCGGCGGCCTGAAACACGTGCAGATCAGCGCCCGCGCGGCGCGGAACGACCTCTTGATCAAACTGAAACAACTTGAAGAATTCCTCGCGGAGGGCCACCAGGTGGAGATCAACATGCGGCTCCGCGGTCGCGAAAAAGGCATGAAGGACTGGGCGCGTGAGAAACTTGCGGATTTTATGAAGATGATCCCCGTGGAATACAAGTGCATCTCCGAGCCCCGCTTCGCGAAGTACGGCATGAGCGTCCAGATTGCAAAAAAATAAAAGGCGTAGTACACTTCCCTCGTTGAGTCTGTGCGGCTCGGTTTTAGCGAGCGTCCAGCTTTGGCGAACCCGACGGGGTTCCGCGAAACCATTTCAGGAAACAAAAAAAATGACCATGAGTAAATCGGTCACCGACCGAATAAGGATAACGAAGAACGGCAAGATCGTGCGCCGGCCAATGGCCGTGGACCATTTCCGCACGCGGACGAACCAAAAAAACATCCGTAACAAACGGCAGTCCCGCTCGCTTGGCATGTCCATAAAAACGTTAAAAAACTATTAATCATTGGTTGACAAATGCCAAGAGTAAAACGGGGAACCATTGCGAACAAGCGGCGGGCGAAGGTCCTTAAATATACCAAGGGATTCCGCTGGGGCCGCAAATCAAAAGAACGCGCCGCAAAGGAAGCGCTCCTCCACGCATGGACGCACGCATTCCGGGGCCGCAAGGAAAAGAAGCGCGTCTTCCGCCAGCTCTGGAACGTGAAAATCAACGCCGCGGTCCGCAAGGAAGGAATGACCTACGGCAAATTTATCGCTGCTCTCAAAAAGAAAGGAGTAGTGCTTGATAGAAAAATACTCGCCGACCTCGCCGAGCATGAACCAGAGGTATTCAAGAAAGTAGTGGCGTTCGTGAAATGAATTGGAAGAAAGCCGGCGCGCGACGCCGGTTTTTAGTTGCTTTAACGCGGTGGCCGCGCCGGGTGATGGTATTGCCTGCTCCGCGCGCGGAGGAAATCGTTCGCCTGCTTTAGAACCTTCCGGGTGTCGCCATATTTTTTGCCGATCACACCCATTGCGTCGCGATACAGGAACCATCCGTAGCCGCTGTGCTCTCGCGGAATTATTTTTACTTCTGCCTTGCGCGTCTCGGCGAGAAAAAGAATGACGGTGTCGTAAATGCCCTGGTCCCCGATGCGGAAATAAAACCGTTCATAGGCGCGGAAATTCGGCACGATCCGCAATTCGGATTTTTTAATGCCCGTTTCCTCTTCAAGTTCGCGGAGCGCCGCGTCAATGCTGCGCTCTCCCGGCTGGAAATGCCCCTTCGGAAAATTCCAGTAATCGCCGCGGCGGTAGAGCAAGAGGAATTTTATGCCGTCGCTCGTCCGCCGATAGACCACAAAGCCGGCGACCACCTGTTTCTTGGTGGGAGGTTTTTCAAACTGCTCGGGTGCGTGCGGCGGCGTCATTTACTTTAGAAACTTTTTCATTTTTTCCAACGGCCAAGTGTTTATTATATCACTTTTTGTCGCCCAGCCGCGACGGGCCTGCGCAATACCCCACTCCAAAAGGGAGAAATGCGCGGCGGCGTGCGCATCGGAGTCAATAGCCATGGGCACGCGGGCCTCCACGCACTTCCGCACATACTCGTCTTTGAGATCAAGGCGCTCGGGGAGCGCGTCAATTTCAAGAACGGTGCCGGCTTTCTTTGCGTGCGCGATGATCGCTTCCATATCCACGTCGTACGGCGGGCGGCGGTTGATGATCCGGCCGGTAGGATGGAAAAGGATGTCCGCGTGCGGGTTCGCCATGGCGCGCGTGAGCCGCTCCGTCTGCTCTGCACGCGGAAGGTTGAAATGCGAATGCACCGAGACCCCGACCACGTCCAGTTTGGCGAGAACGGAATCCGGAAGATCCAGCGTGCCATCCTTCAAAATGTCGCACTCGGTCCCTTTGAGAATGACGATCTTCCCCGCAAACTTTTTGTTCAGCCGATCAATCTCCGCCATCTGCTTCAAAATCCGCACCGCGTCCAAGCCGTGCGTCATCGCGAGCCGCTTCGTGTGGTCGGTGATCGCGATATAGCGGAGCCCGCGCGCCATCGCCGCCTTGGCCAGGCCTTCTATGGAATCTGACCCGTCGGTCCAGTCGGTCTGCGTCTGGAGGTCTCCCAGGAGATCGCCATAACCGACCAATTTCGGCAGCTGATGCGCCCGCGCGGCTTCCAACTCGCCCGTGTTCTCGCGCAACTCCGGCTCAATGTAATCCATGCCGAACGCCTTATAGAGTTCCTCTTCGGTGGCGCCCGCGATCACTTTTTCCCGGCCGCCTCCTCCGCGGCTACCTTTCAAAGAAAACAATCCGTACTCGTTCAGTTTCCATCCCTTCGCGACGGCAATCTTGCGCAACGCGACGTTGTGGTCCTTGGAACCGGTGAAATAATTGAGTGCGGCACCGTAGGATTCCTTCGGCACGACCCGGAGATCAACGTTGATCCCCGATTTTAATTTTACCGATGATTTCGTCTCACCGTGCGCGATGACCGACACCACATCAGGCATGGAAACGAAGTAGTCCATCGCCTCCTTCGGTTTTGCGGAAACGACAAGGATATCCACGTCGCCAATCGTTTCTTTCCTGCGGCGCACGGAACCCGCGGCGATCGCCTTCGTAACGCCCGCGACTCTCGCGAGCCCCGCCTCAATGGCGCGGATCTGCGGCATCATATAACCAAGGAGGAACCGACTGCCCGAACTCTTCGCAAAACCGATGCCCTTCAAAATTTTCTCTTCGCTCTTCTCGCCAAATCCTGTGAGTTTCGCGATCTTGCCCGCCTTCGCCGCTTTCTCAAGCCCCGCAAGGTCGCTTACGCCCAATTTTTGATAAAGCTTTTTGATTGACTTCGGACCGAGCCCTTCCACGCGCGACAAGCTCTCAAGATTCACCGGCGTTTTCTTTTTCAAATCTTCGTAATATCTCACTTTGCCGGTCCGCACGAACTCCTCAATTTTCTCCGCGATGGAAACGCCCACGCCGGGAATCTCTTTGAGCGCTTTAATTCCGCCCCGTTGATATATATCGGCTGCCTCCTCCTCCAATCCCTCTATCGCCAGCGCCGCTTTTTGATAGGCGCGCGGCTTGAAGGGAATATTTTGCATCTCAAGATATTCCCCGATCTCGCGGAGAAGTTCTGCAACCGATTGGTTGGAAACTTTCTGCATGTCAATGCCACATCTCGCTATTGCGCCGCATCCACAAAATCAAAGGCGTCGCCCGTAAGCACAAGCTTCACGCGGCTCCCTCTGCCGATCTTCTTTGAGAGGATGGTGCGGGAGAGCGGCGCCTTGAGCTTTTCGTCAATCACGCGGCGCAGGGGACGCGCGCCGAACGCGGGGTCGTAGCCGAGCTTCACAAGCTGCGCCACTGCCGCCGGATCAAACTCAAGCGCAATGCCTTGATCTTTCACCGTTTCCGCGAGTTCCTTCAAATTCAGTTCCACGATCTTTCCGAGCTCCTTCGGGCCAAGATCCCTGAAGATGACGATTTTGGAAAAGCGGTTCAGGAGCTCCGGCTTGAAGACGTCTATGAGCCGTTTTTTGAGGTATTCCGCGATGTCCGTCATCGACTCGCCTTTTGCGAGGGACTCATTGATGATGTCGGAGTGCGCATTGGAAGTCGCAATGATGATCGTATTCGTAAAGTCAATCGTGCGGTCAAGGCTGTCCGTGAGACGGCCGTCGTCAAAAACTTGAAGAAACAAATTCAGGATGTCCGGAAACGCTTTCTCAAATTCGTCAAGGAGGACCAAGCTGTACGGCTTGTCATGAATGGCGTCGGTCAAGGCGCCGCGCGTAGCCCCGTCCGGCGAGCCGATGAAGCGGGAGTAGCTTGCCTTGTCCTGATATTCCGTCATGTCAAACCGCACCATCATCTGCTCCGAACCGAATTGCACCTTTGCGAGCGTCTTCGCAAGCTCGGTCTTGCCCACGCCGGTGGGACCCACAAAAAGGAAACTCGCGATCGGCCCGCCTTTGCGCGTAAGACCGCTCCGGTATTCGCGGAGCGCCTCTGCGACCGCGGTGACCGCCTCTTCCTGGTCCACAAGCCGTTCGTGGATAATCTCTTCAAGGTGCAGCAGTTTTTCCGATTCCTCCGCGCCCGCTTCGCGGATCGGCATGTGCACCTTCGCTTCGGCCACCGCCATCACCCTATCCGCGGTCAATGTCTTTTCACTGCGCTCTTCCGCATCCACGAGCGCGGACTTTAACAGTTCCTCCGCGCTTGACGGCAGAAGTTTGTCCCTAAAATATTTCTTGGCGAGCGTGACCGCGCACTTCACCGCGCCGAAACTGATCACGACGCGGCTCTTCTGCTCAAGAAGTATGCTTTCGTACGTGAGGATCCTTCCCGCTTCCGCTTCGGTCACCTCGTTCATGTGAATGACCTCGAAAGCGCCCACAAAATCGCTCCGCGGCTCTATGAGCTGCTTGAACTCTCTCGGATACGTGGCCCCCACGACGGGGAACGCGTTATCTTTGATGACGGGCATCAAAACGTCCGCCGCCGAAAGGTATGCCGTGCCGGAGGTGTGGACAAGATTGTGGATATCCGGGATATAGATGATGATGTTTCCCGCCATGTAAATTTCCTCCACGATCTTTTTGAGCCGCGCGGAAAGCTCCTCCGGCGGCGCGCCGGCCACGAGATTTTGAAGTTCAATTGACACAAGCCGTTTGTCAAACAGCGCCTTCGGCACCTTGTCCTTGGTAAGCGCGAACGCGAGATGCTGCACCAGTGCTTCTTTCCCGATCCCCGGCTCGCCGACGAGAAGGGCGTTCGGATTCATGGGGCGGCCAAGCGTTTCCACAAGCCGTTCGTACTCTGCATCATGGCCGATAAGAAATCCCACCTGTTGCGCGCGCGCAAGGTCGGTGAAGTCGGTGCCGTACCTGTCCAACGTCGGCGTTGGCCGCGCCGTCCATGCTCGGTTCATAATGCGGTGCCGCAGGTGGCGGTTTGATTCAAAAATGAATCCGCTCACGGCGCGGGGGAAACGGCGTATGAATGAGCGCCTGGCCGACGAAAAGATGAGTGCGGTTTCCAAATCTCCCGCTTCTATTCCAAACATGTGGAAAAGCCGGTCCATAACGTCGGATTTTACCTTTGCGAGGGCCGAGAAGAGATCGCTCGGCTCTATGAAATTATGGCCAGCGGTAAGCGCTTCGCCGAAGGCGGCCGCCACAAGCACTTCGGCGCTTTTCTGATATTCCTCATGCGACGCCATCTCCGCGGAAACCGGCTCCGTAAGTAATTCGGTGAATTTCGCTTTGAATTCGTCCGGTTTCACGTCAAGGCGACGCAGGCCCTCGCCCATGCGCGGAAGGTCTATCAAACGCCCGGTGACGCAAAGGAAAAAGTTCTGCTTCGCGACAAGGCCGTAATCAAATGCGCGCGCGAGCGCCGAGAAGGCGGCGGGCGTGAGGAGCCACGCAAGATTGATCTTTCCCTGTGAGGGAAGCTCCGCAATAGGGAGATCCGCTTCGCCCCAATGCACAAGCCGGTCCAAAAAGACGAGCCCCAGGAAAATCCCGGCGTACCGGAGCGGCCGTATCTCCGAAATGAGAAGGGTCGCTGTGGCGAAAAGCAAAACCAAGTTGGTGATATAGCTCACGACGCGGACCGTGAATCTTCCCGCGATCGTCATCTTGAGCCGCGGATCATCAAACCGCAACTCGTAGCGATTAGAGTCCTCTTGCGGCATTGAAAATAATAACGGCCGGCGTCGCGAGCCAGATCGCGTAGAAAAGCAGGAAAAGCAGCGCAATCACCGCGTATACCGCGCCGCCGATCAAAATCCTGCCGGTCCGGAAAATAATGCCGAGGATGCGCCCGATGACCGTGTAGTCGCCGTAGAGCGGCCGGAAAAAATACCGGAGAGTGACTCTGACCGCAAACGCGCGATCGGCCTCTTCCAGTGTCGCGATAAACCGATGCCCGATCCTGCGCGAGCCGTCCACATACCAGTGATGGAAAAAATCCGTGAGGCGATAAAAGAACCGCTGCACAAGATACGCCGGCGCGAAATCCATGCCTTAATGATACCTCAAAAAAGGCCTGGCTGCTCCGGCTTCGCCGCTTTCTTTGCGGCCCGTGCCATCTTCGCCGCCGCGATAGGCGCAACCACCTCTATGGTAAGTTCACCCTTCAGAATCTTGGGCAGTTTTTTAAAGTCCTCGCGAAGCGCGCCCATCATCTCTATTGGCGATCGGAGCGCGGCAGCAGTGTGGTAAATCGGGAACACGATCCTTTCTCCCACCTTAAACACCCGCCCGTGGTCGCGCGTAATCTTCGCATCGGGTAGGAAATAATTCATCGCGAAGCGGCCCACCGCGACGATCACTTTCGGATTGATGATCTCTATTTGCCGCGTGAGATACGGTTCGTACGCCTCAATTTCAGAAGGCAGCGGATCACGGTTCTCCGGCGGGCGGCGCTTGATGATGTTCGTAATATAGACATCCTCGCGCTTCCAGCCGATATCCTTGATGAGATCGTCCAAAAGTTGCCCAGCCCTCCCCACGAACGGCCGCTTCAGCCGGTCCTCGTTATAGCCCGGACCTTCGCCGATGAACATCACCTCGCAGTCAATATTCCCCTCGCCGAAGACCAAATTAGATTCGCGGAACGGCAGGGATGCGGTGGCCACCTCCGCCTCCAACTTTATAAGTTCAGCACGCTTGTCCATATAGGACAGTATAACGCAAAAATCTTTTTAAAAGGATTTAATGCTCTTTATGGCACAATCCGCTGGTGGCGGATTACACCCACCACGCACTGGCTCGGCTCAAAGAAAGAAAAATTACGAAAAAGGACGTGGCAACGGCCTTACGCCATGGTACGCAGGAAGACACGAGCGGCGGCTTAAGAAAGGCAACACACAGAAACCAGCGGGGGACTCTGACCGTTATATACAACATAAAAAGCGCCAAAAGAATCGGCGTCATCACCGCGTACTGGACATAAATAACAAAACCATGCAAATAAAACACGATCCCCAAGCAGACGCCCTCTATATTCAACTGAAAAAGGGCGAGGTAGCAAAAACAAAACAGGAAGGGACCTGCCTGGTTGATTACGACAAAAAAGGGAACCTCTTAGGCGTTGAGATTTTAAATTGTTCGGGACAGGAATGTTCTGTACGTTATTCTCCTCCTTTTGAAGTTCCCGGGCGATCTACATTATCAAGTGAAAATCCCAAATCCGAGAAAATAATGTCTCGCAAATAAATCCCGCCAACAAGAAGTACTTCGTCAATGCTGGCCCCAACCCTAAACGCTCCGTTCTTTAAGTCGCTTATTATGTCTGGGTAGTGTAGGGGCAACTCTTTTACCACTTCCAATATCGTATTTTCCGCATCATAGGCATTTGAGACATTCTTTGTTCGCACCAGCTGGAGGAGTTGAGCTTTTTTAGCGTCAATAATTGCTTTAATGCCGCTGCCATTCAGTATGGCATTGCCTCTCGCATTGAGTCGACGCGGGGAGCGCGAAGGAGTAATTCGATCTCTCCAAAGAATGTCAACCTTCGGGAACATGTCGTCCACCTTCGGCTTTATATCCTTCAGATCTCTCTGCATAAAGATCGTCCTCTCATCAATTCTTGCGATCAGCTCGCGGATATTGCCGAGGAGCATCGCCGAAAACCAGTTGCCGACCGTTTTCACTTTTCCAACTGCTTCATTTTTGTCCATGTTTCGTCTTGTGACCATCATAGCGGGCGCAAGCAAGAAGTCAAAGATCATTTAATGATTTTTTAATCAATGGAAGTGCGCTATGCTTAACAAGTGGATATTCACCTGGGAACTCTGAAAATAGTTCCCGCGAACGAACACCTGGCACTGGTCGCGAAAGGGGTTGCAAGCATGCTTTCGTCCATGCCCGATGCAAATGAGATAGGAGTGGCCGAGATAGATCCAAACCTTTCTGACACGGCGGCATTTTGCGAACACTATCACGTTGAGATAAATCAAGCAGCTAATTGCGTGGTCCTTGAAGCAAAGCGTGCCGAGCGAACATGGTTCGCGGCGTGCGTCATCCTCGGGAGTACCCGTGCGGATGTGAATGGTCTCGCGCGACGCACCCTCGATGCCCGCAGAGTATCGTTTGCATCTATGGACCAAGCGGTCGCGCAAACCGGAATGGAGTATGGAGCCATTACTCCCATTGGTCTTCCGAGCGATTGGCCTCTCCTTGTTGATAAGACCGTGGTTGATGCGGAATACGTCATTATCGGGAGCGGCATCCGCAAATCCAAATTAGTCCTCCCCGGCAAGCTCCTCGCCCGCCTGCCCAACGTTCAGGTCTTGGAAGGACTCGGGCGGAAGGTCGGCGGGCAATAGGGTTCAGACATCGTCCAGGCATGCCAGCAACTGAAACTAGTTCTATAATTGAAATATGAAAAGATTTTCTGTAAGAGACAAGAAGTTCATGCGGGCGGCTCTTCGGCAAGCTTCTGTGGCAAAGAAGGCTGGCAACTATCCCATTGGCGCAGTGCTTGTGGTAAATGGACGCATCATTGCCAAGGAACACAATAAAAAAGAGAATAAGGCCGACCGCATCTCACACGCTGAAATGCTTTTGTTTTTGCGACACTCTAAAAACATCTTTAAATGGAATAAACATGGTAAAGCAAAAATTGAATTATTTACCACATTTGAACCATGTCTCATGTGCTTGGGAGCTTCGGTTGTTCATCGAATACATCGCATTGTTGTCGCGTGCAAAGACCCCCGAGGAGACATATCAACCATAAAGCCGGAAAAAATCGGGGTTTGGTATAAAAGGAATTGGCCAGCTATAGAGTATGGATTATTTTCCAGGGAATCGCTCAACCTTATGCTTGACTTCTTTAAGAAACGGATGGACCTAGAAAGTCGCGAGGCCTTTGATCTACTTTCTGATGTGGCGAGAAGTAAGAATGGCTAGCATTGCCGTTCAAACATCGTCCACGACGGCCAGCACCTCGTGAGGAGCTTCGCTGCTCACCCAGTCCCACCCACGACTTGAGGTCGCAATTTGCGACCTCAAGATTATAGACTCTCCTACAAGGCTATTTGGCTCGTCATGTTCCACAGAAGACAGGTCGCCACCGCAGAATTTCGCGAATTGCTCGTCATCGTCTCGTCAAGCTTCTTGCGAAACATCCGCATGCCATCCTGATGCGCCATTTGTGCAGGATTGCCCTTGAGCAACGATCTGGCAACCTGATTTGAACACTCCAAATTTGGCTTGGCGTATTCATCCTCTAAGGGACGCTGGATGCTGTCCTTGTCGTAGGGAAAAATAAAATTCTGAATATATCCTATAAAACCGCTTGCTCCGGCTTTTATAATATCAGGCCCTAATTGCCGCCCGGCTCGACACGCCCTAATATATACTTCTCTACCCTTAAGCAAGTGCGTATTTTGCCCTAAGATGAACAGTTTTTCGCCATCCTGCCCCACGACGCACGTTTCGTCTCCGTGTCCATTAAGAATCACTATGTCGGGGTCCTTCTTCGCCAGATAACTTTCTACCATCTTCCGGCAGGCTTTTTCTTTTTCTAAATCGATAACTTGAACTCCCCTCTTTTCAGCCTCCCGAACCAATTCACCAGCCCAATAAAAAAGATAGTGGGTGGTATCCTCATACCTCGGCCTGGTTATCAACGCCAGCATTTATTCGGCCGGAACGAGCTCCTTAAGAGATTGCAGATAAAGCAACTGCATCTCAATAATTTGCTTGCCAACTTCATCGCGATCCTTAACGTGCTCTATCAATTCTCTGAGATCAAAATTGCCCTTGTCACCAACGGACATAGAAATATTCGGGGGGAGTGTTTCGAGGCGGGCGACAACCAAGTCAACCACCTCAGGGGTAATTTCTACGTTTTGATTATTTGACATTATCAGTTTTTATAAATTGCAAATCGAATAATTTCTGAAGAATGATTTTGCCGAGGTCAGTATCCGCCTTGATTTCCCTATAGGCGACCTCCCAGGTAATCGGCCCATGAGGATCTATGCTCAACACAATCTCCTTTCTCACATTAATAGGAAGGTTCGCGTAGGTTTGGAAAAAGAGGTCTTTACGCTCCATGGTTACTACTATGATACCACGTTCATCTCGCCATTATCATAGCGGGCGCAAGCAAGAAGTCAAAGAGTATTTAATGATTTTTTAATCAAGTAGGATTGTCCCTCGTGAGGAATTTCACTGCTCGGCACTTGCAAGGCGGCGGCATTCCTTGGGGTAACTACAACAAACCAAATCCTACGTGAGTAGTTTGAACCAAGCAGTTTTCAATTTACGATTTCTTGCGAGCTATAGCCGTTCTTTTTAATGACCGTGTGTGTGTCTGCGTTCCTCCCTCTTTTGGTGCAGCGAGCGAAGAGCCTGCCGCTGATTGATTATTTTTACCTGGAGTAACAGCCCGAATGAAGTGCCCAACCCCGAGTCCCTCTTCTTCATTGACAATCGAGATTAACTTTTTCATCTCAAGTAAATATCCGACAGACTTTCCACTGCTATCTATATTTAGCTTCATCGCCTCGCACTCTTCCCTCCCAAAGCAATGACCGTGGCTGTATGGTGTCCGCGCCAATCGATACGCTACAGCTCTCGCTACATCGTCGTTATAGCCTGCACCTTTTAGTAATTTGACAGCATACTCTTGGGCTTCCCAAACAAGAGTATCCATCTCGCGGTATAGCACGATATCAAGCTTCTCGGCCATTTGCTTCCATGGAATAGGCATCTCCTCTGGCCGCATGTTCTTAAATTTTTTCTCCAACATGTCCACTTCCTCGACTATGCCATAACTGGAAACCCATCCCCCTTTATACGAAAGTTGTGGATCAATCGGCGTCAAATATCCTAAATCACCAAGAGTAATCTTATTGGCAGCAAGAGACATCAACGTCGCGCCACTTGCCGCTTCATAAGGCACAAAGATATGCAAGTGTTTGAAGCGTTTCTGTAGAAAGCGAGCTATATTGTAAGATGCCGTGAGACTGCCTCCGGGTGAGTGAAGCAACATAAACGCCTTATCGATTCCCCTACATGATTCATCTATAACTTTTTCAAGCTCGTAAGCGTCGTTCGTCGATATCGACGTAGTGTCATAACTCGCTGGGTTGATACGGACAACCTTATCAGACGCTATAAAGGTTATAACGGCCGCGCCCTCTTTTTCTGCAATCGTTTTAAGAAAGTCCAATTTGCTTCCCTCAATCATTATTAATCATATTACTACTATAACTGCATTATTCAAGCCTTAAACAACTCCTATTTACTGGCGTGAGGAATTTCACTGCTCGGCCGATAAGATCGGCCTGCGCTTTCGGCACCCACGGTGCCGAACTGCCGCGTAAGAACGCGGCCCTCCTTCACGGAGGGGACGTACCGTCCCCTCCGACCCACCCCTCCGTTCAATTCCCCTCAAAGAAAACAAAAACAACAAGAACACTCCTTCTCGCGAATTCGTCTTCGCACGAGCGAGAAGGAGTGTTCTTGTTGTCTGTGCCCTCGTGAGGAATTGAACCTCAATCTTCTCCTTCGGAGGGAGACGTCCTATCCGTTGAACTACGAGGGCTATAACGTCCCTAGTGTACTACAAACGTCCACGCTTCGTAAACGGCGGCGATCACGAATATCGCGGCGACGAGGTCAAGAAAGAACTTTTTCGCGGCGGAAAGGGCAAGGACACGGCGGCCGATCGAAATGATGAGGAGGTATTGCACGCTGATAAAGAGGCCTCCGACGAGCCCTACGACCACCAAAAAATTATTTAGTCCAAGGCCGATCAAGATGACGGGGAGGAAGAGGATCAAAGAACGGGATGCGAACTTGCTCCATCCGAGGTCATGCTCCAGCGCGTTCTTTATCTCGTGCGAGACGGGCATGTAAACGGTCGCGACGGCGAGCAATCCAAAGAGCACAAGGATCTCCTTTTTCCAAACGGGCCACTGGGTAAGGCCCGAGATGGTATCGGACGCGATTGTGGGCGCGGATCCGAGGATCCCTGACGTAAAAAGCATATACAGCAACGCTACGAAGAAGGTCCCGCCGGCAAGCGCGCGCCACGGATCGGACAATGCGCCGGTCTTTTTGCGCGATTCATATGCCGGCTCCACGCTCGTCCACCCCGCAAGCGCAAAGAGAATGGCGCCGAACGGCAAAAACAAATTTTGGAAATTAATAGCGGGAACCCCCGCGAAGGTAATGGACGGCCACGCAGTCACAAAAATAAAAATGATGATCGCGGACGTGCAGGTAATGCCCACAAGCTCCAGTTTAACCACGCGCCGATCGCTTGCAAAAACAGTGATGGCGGTAAAAAGCCAGAAGACGAGGAGCGCGACGCCCATCGCAACCGAGGGGAACGCAAGATGGATAAATTGCATGCCGAGGATAAGATAGGCGACGAGCGTGAGGAGAAGACCAAGCACGATCGCCACAAATCCGACCCAGAACCCGCCGCGGCCGAAGTATTGTTTTACGAGCCCGAGGAGCCGCTCCCTCTCGCCGATCTTCTCAAGTGTTTTTAAATAGACCACGTGCGCCGCGCTCACAAAAACCGCGAGCACGACCAAATAAAAAAGGCCGACGAGCCAGCCCGATTGCATGAACACGTACGGCAATGCAAACACGCCGTCTCCCACCGTCGCCGCCGCAACGATCGCGGCGACTTTGAAAAACCCGCCCTGCGCCGACTTCATTCGGCGAGATAGACCGAATCCCCCTCGTGAACTTTTTCGCTCACCTTGATGCCCACCTGCTCGCCTTTGGGTGCCTTGTCAATCGCTTTGTGGTCATACTGCATGGACCCCGCCACTTCCTCAAAGTCCGTCGTCGCACCCTTGAATGCAAGTTTTGTCCCTGCGGGAACCACTTTGTTGAACTTCACGATGGCGACACCGATCTTGTTATAAAAATGCACGACCTCTCCGATCGGTTTTGGCTCTTTTGAAGATCCCTTGGCAGCCATTTGATATTTTGATTTTATTTTTTTACTGCGACCTTTGTGCAGAAGATTGAAATCCCTCGGGATCCACCTCTTTTTCTTCCGCTTCAACCATCGCAACCACTTTATCCAAAAGCGACTTCGGATCGGGGTCAAAGACCACTCTTCCCGTGCCGCGATGCGCAATCTTCAGAATATGCTCAATCTCATCGCTTTCCCCGCCGGTGCCCGTCAAAACCCCCTGCGGTTTTTTATCCTCAAACGCGATGGTAAATTCGTTCAAGGTTCCCACGCGACCGCAGATCGTAATCACGGCGTCGGCCGTGCGCGTGAGGAGCAGGTTGCGTCCGGAATAATCAAAACCGGTGTAGATAATGAGGTCGTGATAATCAATTGGCAAATGATACGTTTTTATGTGCGCGAGTTTTGAAACGGCCGGTGAAAGTCCGATCACGATGCCCCCTGCTTCCTTCGCTCCTTTTGCGGCCCAGTACGGAATGCCGGTCGTGGCGCCCGTCACGAGCACCATCCCGCGCTCCGCGATCATACGGCCGAGCGCTTCGGCCTTCAGAAGCGTCCCCTGCGCCGCGGCATCCGTCACGGCGGAACCGGAAACGCAGATTTTGTACTTGAGGTAGGTTTTTGAAAGCTCCTGGGGCATATTCAAATGATAACCGATTCCTTTTCTTTCGGCACCTCGACGGCCACCGCGAGCTCGTCTCTGATTTTTTGCGCGAGCGCCTCACTGGCCCCTTCTTCACCCTGCACGACGAACACTTTTTTGAGCGAATGGCGCATGGGGGAAAGCCACGCCATGAGGAGCGGCTGGTCGGCGTGCGCGGAGTAACCGGGGATGTTCACTTTTTTACAGCGCACGGGAACTGTCGTGCCGAAAATCCTGACCTCCTTCGCCCCATCAAGAATCTCGCGCCCGAGCGTGCCCTTTCCTTGATATCCAATGAAAAGGATCGTGCTCTTTGGATCGGGAAGATAGCGCATTTCGTGATGCAGGATGCGCCCGCCGTTTGACATGCCGGAACCCGCGATGACCACCTTCGGCGGCGGTACGCCATTGATCTCTTTTGATTGTTCGGTTGTAAGCGTAAGATGCAAGCCGGGAAAGTTTAAAATATCGTCGCCGGATTTCGCGATGTGCGCCGTTTCGGAATTGAAATAACTTTCGTACTTTTTGTAGACCGCCGTGAGCTTGATCGCAAGCGGACTATCAATGAAGACCGGCACGCGCGGGATGCGCCCTTCTTCAAACAGCTGGTGAAGATGATAGAGCAGCTCCTGCGTGCGCTCCATTGCGAACGTTGGGATCATAAGCGTGCCGCCGGACTTCACCGTATCCTCTACCACGTCCTCAAGCTGCTCCCTGCGCTTATCCACGTTCTCGTGCACACGGTCACCATAGGTTGATTCAATCACGCAGTAATCCGCCTCGCTTAATTTTTCCGTCGGTTGAATGATCGGTGACGGCGAATTGCCGAGGTCTCCCGAAAAGACGATCGTCTTCCCTTCGGCTTTTATCCGTATGCTCGCGGAGCCCAAAATGTGCCCTGCGTCAAAAAGTTCGGCGGTGAACGCTCCCACGGTGACGGGCTCATGATAGCGAAGGCCCCGCCAGCGAGTGCGCAGTTGCATGATGTCTTCCGTCGTGTAGAGCGGCGGTTTCTTTTCGCGTTCCGCTTCTGTCTGAAGAATGTGTTCGGAATCAAGAAGCATGAGCTCCGCGAAATCCTTCGTCGCCGCGGTGGAATAGACCGTGCCGTGGAACCCAGCGCGGACGAGCGAAGGAAGGCGGCCCGTATGGTCAAGATGGGAGTGCGTGATGAAGACGGCGGCGGCATCTTTTGGGTCGTACGGGAACGGGTCAAAGTTCCGCCGCTCGGCATAGTGGCTTCCTTGGTGCAGGCCGCAGTCCACCATGATCTTCGTCACGGGCAGGCCGGATTCCAAAAGATAGTTCGCGCCCGTCACTTCGCCCACGCCGCCGTAAAAGGTAAGTTTCATATTCGGATTAATTATAATACGGCGGAGCGCACAGCGTCTTTTTCCTCAAGCGCCTCCTCAAACGCCTGCCGCTCGTTCCAGGGAATTTTCTCTCCCCTCGCCACATGAATCCAGTCCTCGCTTCCTTTGCCCGTGCCGATCACAACGTCGCCGGCCCGCATGAGCGCGAATGCCTTCTTGACCGCTTCCCGCCTGTTCAATATTTCATAGACGTTAACGTATTCCAGATCATCGTCTGAAATCCCCGCGCGTATCTCGCGGATGATTTCCGCAGGGTCCTCGTCGTACGGATCCTCATCGGTAAGAATGATCTCGTCGCAATACGTCGCGGCGATCTTTCCGAACTCCGGCCGTTTCCACTTGTCGCGTCCGCCGCCCGCCGCACCCAGGATGCAGATGAGGCGCGCGTCGGGATAGTTCGCATTCGGCTTCGGTTTCGCCGCCGCGTAGGCTGCTTTGAGCGAATCGGGTGTGTGCGCATAGTCAACGATCGCGGTATAGGGACCTTCCGTCAAAAATTCCATTCGCCCCGGAACGCCGCGGAAGGACGTGAGTGCGCGTACAATGGCCGCTTCATCAACCTCGAGGTCCATCGCGATCGCAACCGCCGCCGCCGCATTCTGCGCATTGAAATGCGTGAGAACGAACCGCGGCGCTGATGCCCGCCTCGCGAAGCTCGGCTCCCCAACCTCCGCAAGAACTTTTTCGATCCGTTCGTCTTCCGCAGAGTATGATCGCATTTCCCGCGCCGAAAGCGCGTTACTGAAAAATCCAAAATGCTGGTCGTCGCGATTCAAAAATATCCTGCCGCCCCTCGCAAGCACGTAGTTCAAGAAGTCCAGTTTCGCCTGCCGATAATTCTCAAAGGAACCGTGGGACTCAATATGTTCCGGCGCAAGGTTGGTCAGGGCGGCGATTCTCCAATTGATGAAGCGGTGGCGGTGCTGCGTGACGCCCTGCGACGTGACCTCTATGATCGCATAACGGCACCCTGCCCGTACCGCCTCCGCGAGGAAGCGTTGGATGCGCGCGCGTCCGGGCATGGAATTGCTGCCTGGATTCTTTTCGCTCGTTTCCCCGATTTTGATGCGCAATGATGAAAGTAACGCGGTCTTTTTTCCTGCCGCCTCAAGCATCGCATTTAAAAGCTCCACCGTCGTCGTTTTCCCTTTCGTACCCGTGACGCCGATCACGAAAATTTTCCTGCCCGGCAGCCTATACCAAAGCGCCCCGAGCCACGCCCAAAGAAAATGGTACGTCGAAACAAGGCGCGGAGAATCGTAGAAGAACCGTGCGATGCGCGACCGCCTGAATTTTTCCATCGCCGCCATTTTATTTTTTCCCGAGCGCGCCGAGCGCCGCCCGGAGCCGCTCTTCCATGCCGCGTACTTTCGGATCAACCTTCCCGAGCGCCGCGCGCGCCTCCTCGCGCCGATATCCAAGACTCGTAAGCGCCTCCACGATGTCCGCATCGCCCTCCATCTTTTCCACGACCAATCCCGATCTCGCCGATTCCACCTTCCCCCGCAGCTCAACAATCACGCGCTCGGCGGTCTTCCTGCCGACGCCCGACGCGCGCGTGAGCAAATCCGGCCGTCCTTCTTTTATCGCCGCCGAAAGCTCGCCCAATGGCGCGATGTCCAAGATAGAGAGCGCCGACTTCGGGCCGATGCCAGAAACCGAGATCAGCATTTCAAAAAAGTTCATCTCCTCGGCCGACAAGAACCCGTAAAGGTCCAGTGTGTCCTCGCGCACGTAAAGGTGGGTGAAAAATTTCACGTCCGCCCCGACCGCCGGGAGCGCCTTGAGCGTTTGCTTGCTTGCAAACAGCTTGATCCCCAACCCCGCAGCGGTAACCACCGCAAAATGATCCGACTTCAGCGTTAACTTCCCCGCGACGCTGTACAACATATCTCAATTATATGCTTGCGGCCCAAAAACTTCACGCGTGATTTTATAGGTATTGCCATGCGAAAGGAGTCCCCGATACGAAGCGCGCACCTCCGGCCTCTCTCCCGCAACCCGCAACCGCTTTACCATCCGGCGCCGCGTCGCCGTCCGCAGCACACAGTGATCCGGAAAATGCACCCAGCCGAGGAAATCAACGCCAGAGGCTGCCGTTTTCATAAATATCTTTTCGGGGTGCATGGTGAGCTTGAGATTATTGCAGAGGAAGGCATCCATCTCCGGCAGGATGATTTTGAGCCATTCACGATTGCTTGAGAGAATCACAAAATCATCGGCGTAGCGGATATAATGCCTCACCTTCAGTTTGTGCTTCACGAACTGGTCAAACTCGTTCATATAAACGTTCACGAAAAGCTGTGAGGTGAGATTGCCGAGCGGAAGGCCCACGCCGGGCGCAGTAGAAGAGAAGCTTCCAATCACCTCTTGCAGAAGCGACAGCGTTTCGCCGTCAGAAATGTACGAATGCAGGATGGCGAGCAAGGTAGTGTGGTCGATATTCGCAAAGAACTTACGGATGTCGCATTTCAAAACCCAACAGGTTTTCGTGTTATTCTCGCTCACACTATGAAAGAAGGAACGGAACTGATTGAGTGCGGCATGGTTCCCCTTCTCATCGCGGCACGAGAAGGAATCGGAGATGAACGTCCGCTCAAAGAACGGATAGAGCACGCGATAGATCGCATGGTGGAGAAGCCGATCGCGGACGGCCGCCTTGTGGATACTCCGAGGTTTTGGATCGGAGATGTTGAATGCATGGTATCCGCCGTGGCGGTAGGTACCGTTCAAAATATCCGCGCGAAGTGATAGAATGTTATCCATCAGGCGCAGTTGGAACTCTTGCACGTCGCGCTTGTTGCGCTTGCTGGGCAAAAACTCGCGCCACGCTTCCAATAAATTTTCCAGCGCGGCGATTTTCTCGAAGCCGCCGGCCAATCGTATCTTCATGGATAAAAATTCACACGTAACCCCCCCCGACACCTTACGCTTCCCATCATCCAACACTTGGTGGCGGCGTACAAGGTCTGGCACAGTTTTCTGCCGCGTGTCCCGAAAGACGCGCGATACACGCTTGGCGTAAAAATTGACGGCCTGCTCGTGGAAACAATTGACTTTATCTTCACGGCAGCCTATCTCGGTTCCAATCAAAAATTGCAGTATCTCCCGAGGGCTGCGGCGAAACTCGACCTCGTAAAATTCTTTTTACAAATTACTTGGGAGATAAAGGCGATTGATAATAAGCAATACGCTCTCATATCGGAACAGCTTGACGAAATCGGCAAGATGCTCGGCGGATGGATTCGCCAGATTCAAAAACAAAACTCCCCCGCGTGATACGGGAGAGAAGCGAAGCGAATAGCGCGCAGAGCCGCAGGGTTGTTCACGTTCCAGTCGTTGTCAAGCCAGTTGTAGTTCCAGTTCCACCTGTCATCGTTCCAATAGAGGTAACGCACATACAGGTTGCCATCGGAGTTGCGGTTGCGTATAGCGTGCCGTCCGCGCCACTGCCCGTCGAATACTCTCCGGGCTGTATCGTATTCGGCATTGAAATGCCATAGCACGCTACACCAAGTATCTTCACTTTTTCAGATTCATACGCCACTCCATCTCAAGCCGTAACCGGAGATGCTCCGGGCGTAAGGATACTGGGTTCGGTAGCGGGAAGCCGTAACCGCCCGCGTATTCACCTACTGCCGCCTTCATTGTAGCAAAAAGTAAATCCCCGTGCTCCAGCATAACGCCAAAGCACGGGGAGAAAATAAAAGGACAAAGGACTGAGTGTCCGAGAAGGGCAAATGGTCCCAGTCCAAAGTGCCTAACTTGCGCGCAGAGCCGCAGGGCTGAGCACGCGCCAGCCGCGGCCAAGCCAGTCGTAGTTCCAGTCCCACCCGTCATCGTCCCAATAGAGGCAACGCACACACAGGTTGCCACCGGAGTTGCGGTAAATCGTACCCCAGAAAAATATGTAGTGGGTACGACCCTGCTCGTCCCGCTTCCACTCCTCGGGAATGAGGTGTGGATTCTTGAGCAGGTAATCGAGGAGGTTGGCGTTGAAGACCGGCTTCCCTTCAAGCTCCGTACGGAGCTTGTTGCCCTCAATGGACTTGCCGTTCTGCTGGTTCGGGGAGAGGTAGAGTTGCACCTGCTTGGGGTCCCACTTGAAGGAACCGCCCCTCTGGTGCTTTTCCACCTTCCAGTCGCCGGGAATGAACGGGGAAGCGTCGAGGTCAATGACGTGCTCAATCGCTTTCACTTCGGAATAGCCGAGGAGTACTTGCCGAAACTTACGTAGCATCTCTTCATTTTTGGCGAGTTCACCGACTTCACCCGGAGTCAATCCGGCTTTCGCTGCGGTGATGCAAAATTCGTGGGCAAGGCCCACACTGAAATCAGACACATTGCTGTTCATGGCAACACATCCTTCTTTATGTTGCGACTCGTCCTTTTTAAGGACCCATCGCACGCCAGCAGGCTCCCCCACGCAATCTGGGTTTTGCCATGGCAGGCAGAGGCCCCACAAAGAGCCGCTATCTGCCACAGCAAACGCAAGTTGAGATATTAAAGAACTACAACAAAATTATACTCTAGCTATCATTATCTGTCAAGCCCCTTGTGAAATCTGGGTTTCTCGTTATACTAACCACCAATGCCCATCACATCATCCGCAAAAAAGGCGCTGCGGCAGAACCGGACGCGGCGCGCGAGGAATGTTATCAAAAAGGAAAATTACAAGAAAGCGGTGACCGGCTACCGAAAGCTGGTCCTCGGGAAGAAAATTGAAGAGGCGCAAAAAATGCTGCCCGCGGTCTTTAAGGCGCTTGATAAGGCGGCAAAGACAAAGGTAATTGAAAAAAACAAGGCGGACCGTTTGAAATCCCGCCTCACCAAATTGATCGCGCGGTAGGAATTGGATATCACAAATTGTGACTTCCAATTGTAATGGCGAACAAGGTCGCAAATCGCGACCTTGGATCTTGTGTCCTATTCCGGCAAAAATCCCATCGGTTTTTCGCCTTTTTTATCCTCTGGTGGCGCGAGAAGATCTTTGATCGCTCTAAAAATATCGTTAATCGTCTCGCCGTGCGCTCTATATTTTCGTTCAAGTTCCTCCACCCTGCGCGCGAGTTCCTGATGCGACGCCATTAATTCTCGCAATTTCACAAATACACGCATGATAAGGATATTTACCGCAATTGCCCTCTCGCTATTTAAAACGGAGGAAAGCATCGCTATCCCTTGCTCCGTAAAAACATACGGCAGCGTGCGACGACCGCCACGGCCCGGCTTTGACATCGCAAATTGCGATGTCAAAGATTTAACTTCCCCTTCCACAAGCTGGAACATAAAATCTTCTGGAAAACGGCGCGTATTGCGTTTTACTGCTTCATTGAGCCGGAAGGTGGGTACTCCGTAGAGTTCGGCCAAATCGCGATCTAACATAACCTTACGCCCACGGATGAGTAAAATCCGGCGCTCAACGATTTCAGCCGGAATTCCGGCGGGAGGAAGAGGCATTCCCCAATCCTAGCAACCTCTTATTAAGCGAGGATTAAATCCAGAAGGGCCTCTTCGTAGTCCAGCTTCCCGGATTTTACCGCCAGATCGTACGCCGCCATGCGCGGGATCTTTTCACCGGCCTGCGCGGCAAGGATATTGAATATCTTCGGCGGCGGATCATTCATGGCAAACAAATTTTCAAGCGCCGAGAGGCGGGTCCGCGCATCGTAGCTCTTCATGCCATTTATGAGCGCCCAATAATTCGGCGCGGCTTCAAGGTCTAGCGCGTCCAGGTCCTTCTTCTCAATGATAGCCTCGCGCCGGGAAAGCGCTCTGAGAGCGCACAGTTTTTGAAGTTCGGTGACAAGCGCCCACGAGTTCCCTTCGTAAATTGTTCCGAGAAACGCCGCGGCGGCGTCGCTTATGTTCAAGCCCATCTTCTCCGCTTCTGACCTTACGAAGGTATGCCACGCGGCCCCCGAAAGATTTTCAAATTTCTGCGCGAGCGACGGCTTTGCGAGCAAAAACGCGAATGCTTTTACGGGCTTATCTTTTCCCGAAACGAGGGCGGTAACGCTTTTCTCCGCGGCGAGCGGCTTCAGCAATGTTTCGGCCGCGTCCGCGCCAAGTTCAAAAACATTTTCCAAAACGGCGAGCTTGGCATCCGCAAAGATGGATCGGCTCCGCACGAATTCAGAAAGGTCATCAAGGGCTCCGTCCGCCGCAAGATCAAAAAAACCGAGCCCGAGCGCGGAATGTTTTTTCCTGAACTCCGCAATGATCTCTTTTTTCTTTTGGAACCGGCGATAGTCGTCGGGCCCGTAGAGAAATATGATCATGGTCGGCGCCAAATCAAGATTTTCCTTCTTTGATCCTTCGTTTTGCGGCGGCCTTCATGAACTCGCGGAATAAGGGATGCGGGTCAAGCGGCCGTGATTTGAGTTCGGGATGGAATTGCGAGCCCATAAAGAACGGATGTTTCTCGCGAGGCAGCTCCATCACCTCCATCAGGCGCCGGTCGGGCGACTGGCCCGAAAACACCATCCCTTTGTGTTCCAACCGTTTGATAAAGACGGGATTCACTTCGTAGCGGTGGCGGTGCCGCTCGGAGATCTTTGCCCGGCCGTAGGCCGCCTCCGCGATCGTGCCTTTTGTGAGGACCGCCGGATACGCGCCGAGCCGCATCGTACCCCCGTACCTTTTTTCTTCCATAAGCCTCTTTTGTTCCGGCAGAATATCAATCACGGGATATTTCGTGCGCGGATCAATCTCCGTCGTATTCGCGCCGTGGAGCTTCAGAACGTCGCGTGCGAATTCCACAACTGCAAGCTGCATGCCGTAACAGAGCCCAAGGTACGGGATCTTGTTCTCGCGGCAATAACGGATGGCGGCGAGCTTTCCTTCAATGCCACGCCTTCCGAAACCGCCGGGGACAATGATGCCGCCGTATCCATCAAGCTTCTGGAGCGCCCGCTTCCCTTTCTCAAATTGCTCCGACTCCAACCATTCAATGACCGGCTTCACCTTCCAATGTGCTGCGGAATGCTTGATTGCTTCAATGACGGAAATATACGAATCAGCGAGGACGAACTTCCCGCTTGAAAAATATTTTCCCACAATGCCGACCTTCACGACCTGTTTTGCATTATGGATGCGCGCCGCGAGCCGCCGCCATTCATGAAGGTCCCTTTTGCGCATCCGCAACCCAAGTTTCTCAAGGACAAGGTCGCCAAGGTGATCTTTTTCAAAATTTACCGGCACGTCGTACAAGCTCGCGGCATCCGGCGCCGAAATAACGTCCTGTTTGCGGACGCTGCAATTGAATGCGATCTTCTCCTTTCTTTTTTCGTCAAGCGGATACTTTGCGCGCGCGAGGATGATGTCCGGCTGCAACCCTACGGAGTTCAAAGCACGCACGGCATGCTGGGTAGGCTTCGTTTTGAGCTCGTTCTCGTCGTTCATGATAGGCAGATAACTCACAAGGACAAGGAGCACGTCCTTCGGCTTTTTTATCCGAAGCATCCGGACGGCCTCAAGGAAAAGGATGTTCTCGTACTCGCCGGCGCTGCCGCCCACTTCAACAATAACCAGGTCCGCCTTCGCGCGATGCCCGGCGCGCTCAATCCGATCGATCACCTCAAGCGGGATGTGGGGCACCACGCTCACGCACTTCCCTCCATACCCCATGCTCCGTTCGCGGTTAATCACTGCCTGGTACACGCTCCCTGTCGTCATATAGCTCGCGCCTGTCAAGTCGCGGTTAAGGAATCTTTCATAATTCCCCATGTCCTGGTCGCACTCGGTGCCGTCGTCCAAAACAAAAACCTCACCGTGCTCGGTGGGGTTCATGGTGCCTGCGTCAACGTTCACATAAGGGTCAATCTTCACGGAGGTCACCTCAAGGCCGCGCGACTGCAAGATCTTTCCGATGGATGCCGAAGCGACGCCCTTGCCAACCCCCGACATCACGCCGCCTACCACAAAAATATATTTTGCGTCCTTCATGTCTTGATTGTGCACGCTTTCCAGCCGCCGCGCAAGTGTGTGAGCGGTGTCAGGAAAATTCTTCCATGCCCGCCTCGTGCTGGGGTACCAAACTCGGGTCGGTGGGCAGCGTAAAACGCACCGTCGTGCCGCGGTTGAGCTCCGATTCAACCCAAATTTCGCCGCCGTGCGCCATCACGATGCTCTTTGTGATACAAAGGCCGAGGCCGGATCCCTCCGTTTGCAATTTTACGGCATTGTCCGCCCGATAGAACTTGGTGAACAGCTTCCCCACCGCCTCGGGAGGAATACCGATGCCGGTATCCTTCACGCTAACCTCAAGGAACGGCCTGCCGGGTATGGCATCCACCTTTATAGTCACCTCGCCATTTTCCACGTTGTACCGGATGGCATTTTCCAAAATGTTCACGATAGCGAGCGAAAGGTGCTCCTCATCTACCATGACGCGGGGCAAGCTCCCCGACGGACGATCAAAATACAGCTTCACGCCTGCCTTCCGGGCAGCAGGCAAAACATCCGCCAAAATTTTTCCGAGGAACTCCGCAATGTCCGCCTCGCGAAACGTATAGCCGAACCGCCCTCCCTCCATCTTTGCGATGTTGAGCAGGTTTTCTATTCTGCGCAAGAGCCCTTGGCTCGCAGCAAGGGCGTTGTCCACAATAAGCTTATTGGTCTCGGTAAGTTCCGTCGCATGGACAAGGGATTGGAGCGCCCAATTGATGTCGGTGACGGGGCCGCGGAGCTGATGGGACGCAACCGTCACAAACTCGCCCTGCGAGCGCATGACCGCAGTTTGCGCGGTGCGGTCGCGGACAATTTTCATAAACCCGAACGGCAGCCCGTTCTCGCCGTTGATCGGCGCCGTCGTCACGCGGAACTCAAGCTGCGGATTCGCAAACGACACATCAACCACCTGCGGATACTCCCCCTCGGCCGAACGCACGACGACGCGCGGGGCGAGTGAAGGAAAGACAATCTGAACAAACGTGCGCCACGCGGGCCGCTCAACGTCCTGCGGCGTAAGCACGTGCCCTAAGATGGTGCCTGCGGGAATTTCAAAAAGGCGCTCGGCGGCCGGGTTGAAAAAATTCACCCTGAAGCCCTTGTCATAAACTATGAGGGCATCGTCTATGCTTGCGAGCATGCTTTTAAGCTCGCCCCGCTCAACTTCCGCGTCCCGGCTGACCGATGCCGCCTGGTACGCCGTGGCGCCCGCGAGCGTAAGGACCACAAGCAACAACCCGCCTTTCATGTACACAAAAAAGCCGCTCGGCATGGTAACAACATCAAGCACGAACGCCGCGGCGACGACCGCGAACAAAATCCAAACTACCTGGAACTCCTGCCGCGCTATGATGCTTTTGAGTTTTGAAAGCCCTTTGTCCAAGTCTTTTCTATTATACATCTATATATCAAAAATCGTCCCTTGATTGCCCCTCGTCCGTTTCGCAGTTCTTGCCGCCGTGAGAGCGGTCGGCGTCTCCGTACCGCCGAGCCGCGCGAGAAGCGTCGCAAATTTCATTGCCGCAAAGTACGTTCTCGCATCGGGCGGCTCTTTTTTTGTGGCGAGCGATTCAAGCGCGGGCGCTTGCATCGGCACATGACGTTCAAGCGTGACGAGCTTTTCCGAAAGCTCCATATCTTTTTTGTGCGTGTTTAACTTGCTCCCCAATGTTGAATCACTCGCGAGGCGTGCATATACATCCTTCACGCTCCCAAACTTTTGAAGGAGTTCCGTGGCCGTCTTCGGCCCCACGCCCGGCACGCCCTTCACGTTGTCCGATGGATCACCCACAAGCGCCTTGTAATCAATAAGCTGTGTGGGCGCGAGGCCATACTTCTCACGCACCGCTTTTTCGTCGTAGACCGTCGTGTCGCTTATGCCTTTATTGAACGTCCTCACTACGATCTTTTCCTCCTCCACAAGTTGGAGTGTGTCGCGATCGCCGGTCAGGATCACAATTTGCACGTCGTTCTCTTTCTTAAAATGTTCGGCAAAGGTGGCGATAAGATCGTCCGCCTCAAACCCCGGCACCTCAAACGTCGGTATTCCGAACGCGCTGAAAAGTTTGTGCGCTTCAATAATTTGGGAGATAAGGGCATCGGGCGCGGGCGGACGTTGCGCTTTGTATTCCGCATACATTTTGTCGCGAAAGGTCGGCTCCGGCCGATCAAACAGCGCCGCTGCGTAATCCGGCCTCTCCTCGCGCCACAACTTCAATAAGATGCTCGCGACGCCGTAGATCGCGCCGGTCGGTTCGCCCTTGGGCCCCGTGAACGGCGGCAGCGCGTGGAACGAGCGGTGGATAAGGGAATTCGCGTCAACAAGAAGAAGCTTTTTCATGCGTTACCATTTATCATAATATGCCTTTCGTTTTCGTGCTTCCCGTGCCGGAACGCGAGCCAAACAGCGTCTTTCGGCAAAATATTTTTTATGCGTTCCGCCCATTCAATGAGCGCGACGTTGCGCGGGTCCGCGAGAATTTCTTTAAAGCCGATCGCCGCAAAATGCTTTGCGCCTTTCAACCGGTAGGCATCCGCATGAAATACATTTGCAAGTCCTTTATGCGCACACACGCGCGGCAACGCATAGCGCCGCATAATAACAAAGGTCGGGCTTGATGCGCGCTTCTTCATGCCGAGCCCTTTAAAAAATCCCTGCACGAAAGTTGTCTTCCCGGCGCCGAGGTCTCCTTTGAGCGCAAAGATTGCGGCACTCTTCCTGCGCCCTGCTTTTTTTAATATCTTCTTCGCAAGTTCTTCACCGAGCGTTTTTGTCCCTTCCGAAGAAAAGCTTTGATAGGTCCTCGTTCGCCTTAATGGCATAAATGATGAGTCCTGCGAGCAACACCGCAGTTCCCACCATTATCGTGGAAAATGCGGCGTTTGTGAACCCGCGGTTCAGCGGGACGGCGGCGGGATAGCCGCGGACCACAACCGCGCTGCGCGCGGTCGCATTCGGCGCGGCCGGCGTTGGATCCGCGAATGCGAAATGCTGCGCTGGTCCCATTGCGTAATCGGCGCGGGAAAAGCTTTGCCCTTCCGGCGCGCTGCCGTCAAAATTCCCCCGGTCCGCCAATGCGCCGCCCGCATCATAGAGCGCAAGTCCCCCATCCGTGTTCCGCAGGGACAGCTTCGTTACGGTTCTTTTTAGCACCAGATAGCCGTGCGCGGAGATGCGCTGCCCTGTGAGCGAAAATTTTTTGCCGTTCTCGGTTTTCAAAACCCACCCCTTCAAATCCACCGCCGTGCCGCCGCCGTTCCAAAGTTCAACCCACTCTCCTGCCGCGTCCGCGCCTACCGAATTCGGCAGCCATTCGTTGATGAGGACCATTTAGAAACAATCCTACTACCCAGAGATTAAAAAGAAGTTAAATAAGGACGACTCATTATTGAGCCGCCTGAAGAAGGGGAAAGCTCTTTGAGGAAGAAAATTATGTCGCGATTTGTGACCCTAAAAAAGACGGCAGCCACACGCAGGTCTGCTTTGCGGAACCGCGCGGAGGACGAGTAAAAAATCCGCGAGCGAATAGAAAAAATGCCGGGTGCCCGGGAGTAGTGACCAGGGCGGCATTTTTTCGTACATGAGCGAGCCGGATTTTTGCGAGCCCGGAGAGGGTTCCGCAAAGCAGACCTGCGTGTGGCTACAGCAGCTCCTCCTTGCCCCGAATCTTCAGGTGTTTGTAAGCGGCGGGGAGCACGATGCGGCCCGCGGAAGAGCGCTGAAGGAAGCCGAGCGTCATCAAAAACGGTTCATAAATATCTTCAATCACACCCTTTTCCTCAGAAAGCGCAGCGGAGAGCGTGTTGATCCCCACCGGCCCACCACTGAATTTTTCAATGATCGTCATCAAAAGGCGGCGGTCATTGGGCTCAAGCCCTACCTCGTCGATTTCAAGCATCTCAAGCGTCTTCCTGGCCGCTGCGCCGTCAATCGTTTTCTCTCCATGCACTTCGGCGAAGTCGCGGGCGCGCCGGAGGAGCCGATTCGCCACCCGCGGCGTGCCGCGGGAGGCGTTTGCGAGAATCTCAATCGCTTCCGGCGTTGCGGCAATATTTAAAATTTTCGCCGAGCGGTTCAGTATCTTTTTGATGTCATCTACGTTGTAATACCCAAGGCGCAGGGTTGCGCCGAACCGCGACCGGAGCGGCTGGGAAAGGAGATTTTCGCGCGTCGTTGCGGCAATCAGCGTGAACGGCGGCAGATCAAGTGAAAGCGTCCGTGCGGAGGGGCCCTTCCCTACCACGAGGTGCAATTTCCGCGACTCCATCGCCGGATAGAGTACCTCCTCTATCATCGGATTCACCCGATGTGCTTCGTCAATAAAGAGCACTTCGCCGGGATTAAGATTGGTGAGAATCGCTGCAAGGTCGCCCGTCTTTTCAAGCGCCGGGCCGGAAGTGGTTTTCACCGTGCCGCCGAGCTCGCTGGCAACGAGATATGCGAGCGTGGTCTTCCCGAGCCCCGCAGGACCGGAGAACAAAAGATGGTCGGCGGCCTCGTTGCGCTTCTTCGCGGCTTCAAGAATCACGCGCAGGTTCCTTTTAATTTTTTCCTGCCCAACGTACTCGTCCCAGCTTTTGGGACGGAGCGTGAGGTCAATGGTAAGGTCGTCCTTGCCGAAATTGCCGTTTGTTTTCTTCATAAAAGTTCGCAATGTAGGGGTACTTGACAAAGAAATGGTTATATGCTAACATATCACCAGCGCTCTGTAACTGATTCAAATCTGGGGGCGGGAATTATTTCTAAAATTTCAGGATGAACCGGTTCCGGCTGGTTCTCTCCTTTGAGTAATTCTAGTCCCTTTTATCTCCGGATAGAAGGGTTTCAAGTCCTTTCACGAGGAATTTGCCCCCAGGTTTGAGTCAGCTACCCCGCCCATTCTATTTGACCGGTCACACTTGTGACCTCGCTCCACGTCGTCTTCCCTTCAAGTACCTTCAGAATGCCATCTTGCTGCATGGTGACCATTTCCTGCCGTTCGGCCACCGCGCGAAGCGCGACCTCCGACGCTTCCTTAAGGATCGTCGTCTCAAGGTCCGGCCCTCCTTCCAAAAATTCAAAGATCCCTACCCGACCTTTATACCCGATGCCGTTGCACTTTGTACAGCCCGCGGCCTCGTACACCGAATAATTCTGGTATTTTGATTTATCCACCTTGGCCGGCAATCCGTCAAGGAATTTTTTAATCCTCGCCTTGAGCGCATCGTCCGGCTCCGCGCGTTTTTTACAGTCAGGACAGAGCACGCGCACCAAGCGCTGCGCAATCGCGAGCGTGAGCGCCGGTCCGATGCTTACTGCCTTCACGCCAAGATTGATGAGCCGCGGCACGGCGCCCACCGCATCGTTTGTGTGGAGCGTGGAAAGCACCATGTGGCCCGTAAGCGCCGCCTGCATAGCGATGTCTGCCGTCTCAAGGTCACGCACCTCCCCCACGAGGATCACGTCGGGGTCCTGCCGGACAATGGCGCGGAGACCGCTTGCGAAGGTATATCCCGATTCGTCGTTCACCTGCGTCTGCTCAATCCCTTCAATGCGGTACTCAATGGGGTCTTCCAGCGTGATGATCTTGATGTCGGGGCTGTTCAGCGTGCGGAGGAACGCATAGAGCGTCGTCGTTTTCCCGGAGCCCGTGGGCCCGGTGTTCAGGATGAGCCCGTTCGGACGGGCGAGTTCGCGCGTGACGAGCGTCAGGTTATCTTCACGAAGCCCGAGGTCCGGAAGCCCGACCTTCGTCGCGGATGGATCGAGGATCCTCATAACGATGGCTTCGCCGAATTCGGCGGGCATCAACGCCACACGCATCTCCACCTCCTTCCCCGCGATGACAATCGTGAACCTTCCATCCTGTGCTTCGTCGCGGACATTAAGCTTCATTTCCGAAAGAAGTTTAATGCGCGATACGAGCGCGTGGTAGGCGCGGAACGGTATGCCATCAAAGACATCATGGAGGATGCCGTCTATCCGGAAACGGATCTTCGCCGCTTTTTCCCCCGCTTCTGTGTGAATGTCCGACGTGCGCATCGTAAGCGCCCCCCCGAGTATAATTTCAATTATCGCGACCGGCGATACGTTTTCAAAATCCAGCCCGGCAAATTCTTTGCGAATGGCATCCAGGTTCGCAAGGCGCTCCGTGAGCTCTTTGATCCTCTTTTCGGTAATGACCACTTTGCCAGTAATCCCCGCGGACGCCGGTTTTACGAATTTATACAACTGCCATGCCACTTCCAAACCGGAAGGGGACGCCACAAACATTTTCACCTCGTATTGCTCCGCCTTCAATTCCGCAATAAGCACCTTCGCCGCGGAAAACTCGGGGTCCACTACCGCCACGGCTAGCTTTTTTGATCTCAACTCAATGCTCGCCACCCGGGCCTTTCGCGCCTTGTCCTCCGGGATAATCTTCACCGCGTCAAGCGAAACCGGCATCTTGGCGACGTCCACGTAAGGGAGGCCGAGCTTTTTCGCGAGCCGCTCCGCGGCGCGTTCTTCGCCCTCGCGCCGGAGCTTCGTCAGTCTCGTTTGAAGGTTGTCTTGCGTGAGGTCAGCCATTCCCATTGATTTTAACAAGCGCTATGATGGTAATGCAATGTCGGGACATTCTCACTGGGCGGGCATAAAGCATAAAAAAGAAATCACCGACGAGAAACGGGGAAGGGTTTTTGGGAAGCTCCTCGCGGCGATCTCGGCGGCGGCCAAATCGGAGCCGAACCCGGATTTCAATCCGCGGCTCCGGACCGCGGTTACAAAAGCGAAAGAAGCAAGCGTACCGCAGGAGAATATTGAGCGCGCAATCAAGCGTGCGGCCGAATCGGGCGTGAACCTTGAGGAACTTGTTTTTGAGGCCTACGGCCCCGGCGGCATCGCGATCATAATTGAAGCGATCGGCGACAACAAAAACCGCATCGTACAGGAGATCAAAACCATATTGAAAGAACACGGCGGGAAGTGGGCGGAGGCCGGCAGTGTCCGTTGGGCATTTGACCCACCCGTGGGCGGCAGCGAGACTAAGGGCGCCGAACGCGAATGGAAAGCAAAGTTCCCACAGGAAATTTCCGAGGACGATGCCAAGAAATTGCTCGCGCTGGTGGAAGCGCTTGAAGACAACGACGACGTGCAGAATGTTTTCACGAACGCCGCATGACGGTGCGCAGCATGATCGCGCTTGGCATTGACCCGGGGACACGGAGGATCGGCTACGGTCTTGTAGAGCACAAGGGCAGCGAACTCATTTATCTCGCAGCGGGAATTTTGAAAATCAAAAGTGATGACGACGCGCCGGCACTTGCGGAGGCAAAAAAGGAAGTGAATGCTCTGATCAAAAAATATCAGCCCACCACGCTCGGCATTGAAAAGCTTTTTTTCGCGAAGAACCAGAAAACCGCGATGGCGGTGGCCCAGGCGCGCGGCGCGATCCTTCTTGTCGCCCAGGAGGCCGGCCTCCCCATAAAGGAATATGCACCAAACGAAGTAAAACTGGGGATCACTGGCTACGGTTTCGCCGACAAAACGGCCGTACTTAAAATGGTCCGCCTTATCCTTAAAAAACCGGGCCTCGCGGTCATTGACGACGCGAGCGACGCGCTTGCGCTCGCCATTATGGCGTGCGGCCGCTAGTGCACCGTCTGGCTTAATAAGGTTTTAATGCCTTTTTTGTTAGAATGCCTGGGGATTACTGGGATTGACACGAAGAAGAGCTCCCCTATACTGATGGGAACAAAAAAAGAAAGGTCGTTGAATTATAGCCGCGATGGCAATTGAACTAAAAACTTTTAGTTGTGCGTTCCGCCCGTTGAGCGACGAAGATGCCAGCGAATCAGACGTAGACAACAACGACGAGCCGGAAGTAGACATCGAAGAAGCGCCGGAGGAAGAAACGGAAGATGCCAGCAAAGAGGAAGGCCACGGCGGGCTTGATGAGTGAGCGAAAAACGGCCTTCTCCGCGAAAACATTGCGGAGAAGGCCGTTTTCGTTTGATAATAGAGGTCATGCACCGACGAAAAGGGGTGACGATGCTGCGGCGCTGGCTCGTGACTGTGGGCATCGCGGTATCCGCGGGGATTATTGTCCTTTCCCTCATAGTTATTTATTTCGCGAAAACGCTCCCCTCCATAGAGGAGATTTCAAGCCGGCAGATCAGCCAGTCCACAAAAATCTATGACCGCACCGGCACCGTGCTGCTCTACGAGATCAACTCCGGCGAGCGGAGGACGGTGGTGCCCTTTGACCAAATCCCGCAAACCCTCAAAGACGCGACGATCGCGATAGAGGATGAAAATTTCTACAACGAGCCCGCGTTTGACTGGAAAGGCATCGCGCGCGCATTCCTCGTGGATATCACTTCGGGCTCCTTCGCACAGGGCGGCTCCACCATTACCCAACAGCTCGCGCGGACCGCGTTCCTCACTTTGGACCAAACTGTCACGCGAAAAATAAAAGAGCTCATCCTCGCGATAAAACTCAATGAATATTACTCAAAGGACGAAATCCTCGGTCTTTACCTGAACGAGGTCCCGTACGGTGCCACAATTTCCGGCGTGGAGGAGGCGAGCGAGGCGTATTTCGGCGAACCGGTGCAAAACACCAACCTCGCGCAGAGCGCCCTCCTCGCCGCAATCCCCCAGGCGCCAACGTACTACTCGCCTTGGGGAAGCCACGTGAGTGATCTTATAAAGCGTGAGCAACTCGTACTCCAGAAAATGTACGAACTGGGGAAAATCACGAAACCAGAGTTCACCGCGGCGCTCGCCTACAAGATAACTTTTGAACCGCAGTCCACGGGCACCATCAAGGCGCCGCACTTTGTAATGGCGGTAGAGGATTATCTCGTCCAAAAATATGGGGAGAATCTTGTAAGCCAGGGCGGGCTTAAGGTAATAACCACGCTTGACTGGAATCTGCAACAGAAAGCAGAAACAGCCGTGGAACAGGGTGCGGCACAAAACCAGGCGCTCTATCAGGGCTACAACGCCGCGCTCGTCGCGCAGGACCCAAAAACGGGGCAGGTACTCGCAATGGTGGGGTCGCGCGATTATTTTGCGACCTCGTCGCTCCCCTTGGGCTGCACGCCGGGGGTAAATTGCAAATTCGAGCCAAACTTCAACGTCGCCACCCAGGGGCTCCGCCAGCCCGGCTCGTCGCTCAAACCCTTTGTGTATCTCACGGCATTCCAAAAGGGGTACACGCCCTCGACAACACTCTTTGATGTCCCCACGGAATTCAGCACCAACCCCGCGTGTCCCGCGATCCCTGACTTCACGAACAATGACCCGCGGTGCTTTCACCCGCAGGATTTTGAGACAACATTCCAGGGCCCGATTTCAATGCGCGACGCGCTCGCACAGTCCGTGAACGTGCCCGCGGTGGAAGCCCTTTATCTTGTCGGCATAAAAAATGCGGTCCAGAACGCATATAACTTCGGGCTCGCCACGCTCACAAGCCCCGATTCCTACGGCCTCTCTCTTGTTTTAGGGGGCGGCGCAGTGCGTCTTGCCGACCTCACCGAGGCCTACTCCGCACTTGCGCAAGATGGGATCAAACATAACCAAGCGATGATTCTCCGAGTGCAAGATCCTAATGGAAACTTGCTTGAATCATACGTTGACCAATCTACCCGAGTCGCCGACCCACAGTCCGTCCGCCTGGTAAACGACATTCTTTCGGACGCAGAGGCGCGGAGCGGTCTTTTCCAAAACAGCTTGAACCTTACGGTGTTCCCGGGATACGACGTAGCCATGAAGACCGGCACTTCCAACGACTACCGCGACGCGTGGACGGTCGGCTACACGCCGTCCCTCGTCGTCGGCGTCTGGGCGGGGAACAACGACAACACGCCCATGCAGCGGAACGGATCAAGCATCCTCGCCGCGGTCCCTATGTGGCATGCGTTCATGGCGCAGGCGCTCCAAAGCCAACCTATTGAAACTTTCGCAAAACCTGACCCTGTAAACGCGGCGAAGCCGATCCTCGCAGGAAACTATCTCGCGAACGACCAACTCCACACTATTCTGTATTACGTCGACAGGGACGACCCGGCCGGACCGCCTCCCACGAATCCTGCCGCGGATCCCCAGTTCCACAACTGGGAAACCGCCCTTCTTACGTGGGCCGCAGAAAACCTTCCCAACTTCGGGAGTTACAATCATCCGGTGTCAACCGCGCCGTCCGGTGTCGTACCCGCGAACTCCCCGCTCACGAGCAATCCTCCCCGCGTTTCCATCGTCACCCCGTCGGCGGGAAGTTTCGTGGCGAACGAAATCGCAGTTTCTGCGGAAATAACGGCCGCCGAGGCGATCACGAAAATCTCCGTACTCTGGAACGGGCTTCTGGCCCGCGATTTCTCTGGCTCTTTTGGAACCAACTACATGTTCAACTGGTCATTCACTCCGCAAGTCATTGGCGGGCAAAACCTGCTTGAAGTGCAAGCCGTAGATTCTTCGGGCAGCTCAGGGAAGGCCGACACAATCGTTTACCACTAAGACTTTAGGATGGGCTTTAAAATATAGAAATAAGAACTGTCGCCCACCGGCCGGAGAAGGGCCGGGTTGGTCTCTTCTTGGAGCCCTATAAAAATTTCTTCCGTTTTCATCGCTTTGACGGGGTCCACGAGGTAACGCCAGTTAAAGAACGCCTCGGCCGCCGCCCCCTTTATTTTCGCGGGGAGAAGATAGGCGTTCTCACCGAGCGATTGGTCCGCCGAACTTATCTCCACCGCTTTCTTCCCCGGGTGCATCGCCAGTTTCACTTCGCTGTTTTTTTGCCCGAATATCGCAGCAAGCTTCACCGCGTTCGCAAGTTCCTCGCGCGACACAACTGCTTCGGTAGCGAATTTTTTGGGCACAAGTTGCGAATAATCCGGGAAGTTCCCTTCGCCGAGCCGCGAGATAAGTTCGGCGCGCTCGGTCTTCACAAGAATCTGGTTCTCGTCACGAAACACCCGCACGGTTTCGGTATCGCTCACCATCCGAAGCACCTCTTGGCTGGTCTTAAGAGGAATGAGCATTCTAAACGCTTCCTTAAATTTTGCGGTAAAAAGGTTCTGCGGGATTGTCTTTTCGGCAAGCCGGAAACCGTCGGTTACCGTAAGTTTGAGGTTGTCCAAGGAAAAGTCAAAAAGGGCGGCATTAAGCTCCGGCCGGAAATCGGACGGTTGCGCCGCTACGGCGACTTGCTGAATCGCCTCCTTAAAAAGCGCACCCGTTATAGCAAAGTACTCGTCAGAGGTTTTTATCTGGGGGGTTATGGGGAAATCTTCACTGGGTAATCCCTGCAGCACGGCGCTGTAGTTGTCCGTTTTTACCTCAAGCGCGTTGCCCTTCTTGCTGAAATTCAAACGGTCGCTTTGGAGATTGGTGATGAGGCTCGCGAAGGGTGCGAGCGGTACGGAAACGCTTCCGCCCTCAATCACCTTTCCGGACACGCGACAGGTAATCGCGATCTCAAGGTTTGTCGCGGCAAAAACAATCCCGTCGCTTCCAACCGTGATAAGCGCGTTTTTTAAAATAGGAAGGTTTGCGTTCTCGCCGGCGGCGCGCTCGATTGTGGAAACGGCTTCTTTGATGTTTGATCGTATTGCGATAAATTTCATAGGGTAATTATATTAAGACATTATTAAAACATTAAGATTCTATTATTAATGTATTTTTAATTTTTGTGGATAGCGGAACTTTACTTAGTATCAGCCTTTATAAATCATATCTTTGATTGTTAATATCTTTTGGTTAAGTATGGCGCTTCTGTTGATTTCCTGGTTGATTTTTTCATAGGAGTGGATGGCGGTGGTGTGGTCTCTCCCCATTTTCTCCCCAATATATGGGTAGGAAAGCTCCGAGATTTCCCGAAGTAGGTACATGGCGATCTGGCGCGGCTCTACCACCTCCTTTCTGCGGTTGTGGCTTATGATGTCCTCAAGGGAAACGCCGAAGAATTCGGCGACCGCCTTCAGTATTTGGGCATCGCTCACCCGCTTCGAAACGTTCTTGGTCGATTTTTCTATGATTTCCTCTACAAACGTTTTTGTGATTTCAACCCCTTTTTGTTCCTGAAGGAAAAGCAACTTTTTTAATATTCCCTCAAGCTCGCGGATATTTTTCCTGAGGCGGCGCGCGAGGAGGTCAATGATGTCTTCGTCAAGGCTGCGGTTCGCCTCCGAAAGCTTGCTCCGGACGATGGCCACTCGCATCTCGTATTCCGGGTAGCCGATGTCCGCGACGAAACCACCCTCAAAACGGGACCGCAGGCGCTCCTCAAGCGTAGGGAGGGACTGCGGGGGCCGATCGGAAGAGATGATAATTTGTTTACCTCCTTCGTACAGCGCGTTGAAGGTGTGGAAGAACTCCTCTTCGGTTTTTTCCTTCCCGCCAATAAATTGGATATCGTCTATGATGAGCACGTCAACGTCGCGGTATTTTTTCTTCACACTTTCGATCCGGTCGTTGCGCAATCCCCACACCACTTCGCGGGTGTACTGCTCAGAGGGGACATATTTCGGCTTCACCCTCTTCCCGTTCCTCGCGACGATCTCGTTGCCGATCGCCTGGATGAGGTGCGTTTTCCCGATTCCCACGCCGCCGTACACAAAAAACGGATTATATTTTCCGATATGCTCCGCGATGGACTTCCCCGCGGTGCACGCAAGTTCGTTGGAGGGCCCCACCACAAACGTGGAGAAGGTATAGCGGGGGTTTAAATTGGTTTCAGGGTCTGCCTTATTGAAATCCAATTCTGCCGGAACAAGCGTAGCAAGGTCGTTTGTGCCCGCCATGCTCTTTTGGGGTACGGGCGCCTGCTGGCCTATGACGAACTCCACTTTTTTGATTGAGCTGTCCATATTGCGCAATATCCCAAGGATATTTTTTCGGTACTTGTCCTCAACCCAGGATTTGGCGAAATTATTCGGCAGGGTGACGTACAAAGTGCCCTCTTCGCGTTCTATAGGCTTGCTGCCCCTGAGCCACATCGAGAAGTTCGCCTTTGTGAGCTGGATCTCCATCTCTCCCAATGTTGATTGCCAAAGTTTTTCGAGATCCATATTGTTGTTCATTATCAACCCTTACGCCCCTCCCGTCAAAAAGTCAAACCGCGCCGTTTGTGGATGGGATGTGCACAACCTGTTCTAAGGGCCCCACAGCTCGCTGGCACATTTTTAAATCCCGTGATAAACTCTTCAAGATGTCGTTTACCTACAGCCCGAAAAAGAAAAAAAGGAAAAGGACGCACGGATTTTTGCGGCGGCAACGGGTGCCAGGCGGGCGGCGCGTTCTCGCACGGCGCAGGGCAAAAAGGAGGCGGCGAATCAGCGTCTAACAGCGATGCTTTCTAAACCATCACGGTTGCCGAGCCGGGATTTTAGGGCGGGGCGATGGGGAACGGCGTCAACGCCATACTTTGTATTAAAAACAAAGCCGAACATACAAGAGAAAATTAGGATTGGAGTCATCGCAAACGCCTCCGTGCACAAGAACGCCGCGAAGAGGAATTTTTGGAAGCGGCAGACGAAAGCAACGCTCCTCGCGGCCGGCGGCGCGGGCACCGATTTCCTTGTCATCCTCACTCCCAAAATCAATACCCTCACCAAACAGCAATTTAAGGAACTTTTGCGTCGGGCCCTCCCTCCTCGCGCAACAGCCAATCACCGACCATGAGCTATCTCTATCAAGCCATCCTTTACCGACCCATTCTTAATCTTCTCGTTTATTTTTACGAGACGATCTCGTTCCGCGATCTTGGGATTGCCATAATATTTGTCACCATTCTTATCCGCTTGGTGCTGTATCCATTATTCCACAAAGGCGCCAAACAGCAGATGCTGATGCAACGCATCCAGCCGAAAATTAAAAAGATTCAGGAGTTGCACAAAAACGACAGAGAAAAGCAGGCGCAGGCGCTGATGGAACTTTATAAGGAGCACGGAGTAAGTCCCTTCTCAAGCATCATCCTTCTCGTCATCCAACTGCCGATCATGATCGCTCTCTACTGGGTGGTGCGTTCTGCGCTCGCGCCAGGGGAACTCGCGGGGCTGTATTCCTTTGTAGCGGTGCCGCAGGCCATCAACCCTCTTTTCCTCGGCGCCATCAATCTCGCGGCCCCGAGCATTATCCTCATCCTGCTCGCCGCACTCGCCCAGTACCTGCAGGCGCGCCTTGCCATCTATCGGGACCCCAAGAGCAATGCGCCGCTTTCCCCCGCGGAAAAGATGGCGCGGCAGATGGTCTTCATCGGGCCTCTCGTCACCATTTTTATTTTTTACAGCTTGCCCGCCGCCGTCGGTCTCTACTGGCTTGTCACGTCACTCTTCTCCGTAGGGCAACAACTGATCATCAACAAGCATTTCAAAAAAGGGGAGACCGCGGCGGTGTAGCGGGAGAGGCCCGACCAGCACCACTTTTGCATTTTCTGCAAACGCAAAAGTGGTGCTGGTCAGGCTTGATTTCGGCGCGGGAGTATGGAATAGTACCTTGAAATGGAGAGCTGGGAAGCGATTGCCAAAAATATCGTGGAGGCAATGGGATTCCGCGATTATCGGTTGGAAATGAAGCCGGAGGAAAAACGTGGTTCGCTCTTCATCTACGACGGCGGGAATCTTCTTAAAGAAAACCTCGCCGCCATCGTAGAGAGCGTGAACCATCTTTTCCAAATGATTGCGAAGAAGAATCAAATTGACCTCTTTTTTCTTGACGTGAACAATTACCGGCAGGAGCGCGAGAACCTGATCGCCGAGCTTGCGCGCGCGGCGGCGAAGAAAGCGGTCACGACGAAAAATGCGGTGCCGCTTCCCGCGATGAACTCATATGAGCGGAGAATTGTGCATACGGAGCTCGCGTTGCATCCCGAGGTGACGACCGAGAGTTCGGGAGAGGGCAAAGAGCGTTATGTGGTTATAAAGCCGCTTTCGTAGCAGTCCTATTGCGCGGCGGTGGAAGTGCCGAGCGAGAGCCCGTAGAGTTTTTGATCATAGCGGTTGACGAAGAAGAGGGCTGCGCCAAACACCTTTGGGTCCGAGACATCTATATTCTGCCCGGCGAGCGCGTCAACAAGCGCGCCGTTTGTGGTGTCAATGCGATAAATGTCGTCCAGGGTGAACAATGCCATCTGTTCATAATCGTCGGGGAGATGACTAAAGGCGAGAAGGTCCTGCCCGGCACGGGGCACGGCGCAGTAGAGCGCGAGGACGGGCGCAGGCGAAACGGGGGTTGCGGCAGTGGAAGTGGCGGTCGTCGTGGCTAAAACAGCAGAAGGAACGGCCGCCACAGCCTCAAAGTTGAAAACGCATTTTGAGGCGAGCGTGAAGAAGCTAAGGTCCTTAGTCACGGCGCCCGTTATGTTTATAAGGTGCACACTTCCTCCCCTTCCTCCTTGGCCGCTAAAGAAGGAGATACCAGTGGTGGTGGTGGGCGCCTTCATCCACGTTATTTCAAGCCCCGGCGTTTCGCTTATGATCGGCGTGACAGCCTTTGAGGTGAGATTAAAAATCCACGCCGAGGGGTCCGCGTAGGCGCTGGGCTTGCCGTAGACCATGAGCCGGTTTTTATCAATCCATCTAAGGGAGAGATCAACGGCGCTGAATGTCGCAAGCTGCGTCGGCTTGCTGCCCGCCTTTGATCCGTCAATCAGGAATAAGGTGGTGGTCCCGGTCGCGGCCTCCAGGTACGCGAGATGGTAATCAATCGGAGACCAGACGGGCGAAATAATTCCCGAGGGAAGGGGCGCCCACGCCTTTGCGGCGACGTCAAAAACACTGGTTTGTGGGTTTGTTGTATCACCGAAGTTCACTACTACCTTCGCGCCATCATAGGAGAAATCGGCGCTGATTAGGTTTTGGATCGTGTTGGAATTGAGGTAGCTCACCTCGCCGTTCGTGATGTACGCGATTTTCCCGTCAGGTTCAATGGCTAGTGCGTTATTTTTTGCGTCCACGAAATAGTCAAAAACCGGCTCGTTTGATACCACCCCGAATTTTACGGCAGCACCTGCGCCGGTTATCCCGGTGCCGGGAAAGGTTACCACAGTACCCCCGGCGGCGTTTCCCGGGGTTCCCGACTGGGTTCCTGTTTGAGGCAAAGCGCCCGACGTACCGGACGGCGTCGTAGAAACGGAAGATTGTTTGGAAAGAAGAAGATAGAGTATTGCCGCGGCCCCTGCGATAACAAGAACGACAATAACGATAAGAATACGCCTTCTCATGGTTGTGATTGTGCCGGTGTCGCGATTTTAAGGGTAACGAGCTGCGGATTAATGGTATAGAGGATGATGTACGCGCCGGCCAGGAGCAGGAGCCCGAGGAGCGCGTTCGTGACCCAGCTTTTTCCCTCGCTCTCGGCCGAGGGGTTGCCGCGACTCACCGCATACTTAATGCCGCCGTAGACGATCGCGCCGAAGGCAAGGATTCCCGCGAAAAGGAGCGCAAGGGAATAGAAATTGGCGACAAAGCCCCCAAAGCCGGTTGAGGTGGCATAGTTACCCGGGAGATTTGAAGAAACGGTGAATTGTACCGCTAAGCTATTCATTTTATTCATACGTAAGGACTTTTGAAGCGGTTGCCGAGGTGGCATCAAGAGGATTTTGTGCGGTAAGCGCGACACTGAGCGTCGTCCCCGCGGAAGTGCCCTGCGGAAGAGTAATTTGCGCTTCGTACGGGTTTTCCGCACTGGCTCCTGTCTGTCCGTTTACCGACCATGAGAGTACAAGTGCTGAAGGAGAAGGCACATTGAAGAAGTATGGCAACGCCGTGAGCGTGAGCGGGTTATCGGAGAATTGATTGTTCAAATACGGGGTTTTGATTACAATGACGGGCTGTACAATGGGGATGTCCACTGCGTGCAGGAGCGTCCCGCCGCTGTAATTCGGGATTTCCACTTTCAATTCCGTGGTGTCGGGCGGAGAAACGCCCGGCGTGAACGTGATGCTTTGCGCCCCCGTCCCGCCGCTCAAATAAGTGCCGTCTTGGTACCAGTACACAAGCTGGTTTTTAAGATCAACGAGCTTCCCCTGTGAAACGACCTGAACGGACGCGAGGATTAAGGAGGTAGGTCCCGGCAGAGCTTTGTCTTTATAAGAAGCTGGCACATAGCTGCCAACGGCTTGCCACGTGATGAAGACCTGCGAACCGGAGGTTTGGGCATCCGCTACCCCGCGGACCCATCCGAGGAGAGCGAAAAGCGTGGCGACGCAAAGAACACCAAATAATTCTTTTTTCATAGCAGCCTTCACTTATATTGTATCACACGCGGCATGCGACCTAGCTCGCAGGTTCTTCTTCGTCCTCTGCCTTATCCTCAGTTGCTTGTGTTTCCTTCGCCTTTTCAGTAAGGGCCTGGATCCCCGCCGCCTCCGATGGGAATTCTTCCTTTATAGCCGCTTCCACCGGTGGGACCATTGCAGGTGCCGCCGCCGCCTCGATTTCTCGATATTCTTTTTCCGCTTCCGCTTCTTTGCCGGCCCCTTCTTCTGTTGCTCCTGCTTCTCCCGGGGGCATTTCTTCGCCGGCTATCGGCGAGGGGCCTCCCGCTTCCGGCGTCGTGGGTCCTTCCGTGCCGGGCGGTGGTCCTGTGGCACCGCCTTCGGAGATGCCAGTTTGCGCCGAGGGCGCGCCACCTGCGGCTCCGGCTGGCACTCCTTCTGCAGCGGCGGTAGCTCCCGCCGCCCCTCCCGCGGCCGCTCCCTCAACCGCTGCACCTTCTACTGCCGCACCCTCCGCTGCGGCTCCGCCGAGGGCACCCGCCTCGCCTCCTCCCGTTACCACTTCTGCCTTCTCGGCGATTTTTTCAACCACGGGCATCCGGTCAATAATTATCACGACAACCCAGGCAACGAGTGGGGTTGGAAGTGCCTGGACAATCGGGAACATCCCGGCGGCATAACCGACTATATTGGTAGCGACGACATTAGTTCCCCTTAATCCTTTCATATAAAGGTAAAAAAACATCAATCCGCCGGCGACGGGCGCCGTTATGTCACCAGCAATCGGTATGAGATTGATGACACACACCACAGTAAGACCGCCTCCGATGAGAAGTCCCTCGGTAAGCGTGATTTTCGGCTGGGATCGCGCCGCACCTCCGCCCGCGGGAGGCGCAGATTCTGATTTTGGTTGTGTCGCCGCCTCGGCCATTACAGGTCTTTTTTCTCCTCCAATAGCTGCTCCGGATTCGTGGTGATAATCTGGTCTTCAAAATAAGACGGCACGATCTGGATCGCGACATGGCGCTTGCCGGCAAAGAAGATTCCGGTACCCACCTCCGCGCTCAAAAGGAAGTTCTTTTCCGCATCCGTAAGGTCGAACGCTTTCGCCACGATGTCAATCGTCGCCGGTGCCTGCTTCAAAAGCATTTGCAGAGATGAATTCGTGATGATGGGACGCCCGTAGGGAGAGCGCAGGAAGTCCTCCACGTCCTGCGTGATCGTGGAAACGCCGAGAAAATATTTCCGTGCGCGTTTCACGAGGCCGAAAAGGAACGTGGCCGAGTCGTCATTCTTCATCATGATCCACGCCTCGTCAATGAAGAGCAGCCGCTTTGCGAGTTTCGCGCGGATCAGGCTCCAGATGAAGTTGAGGACGACGAACATCCCGATGGGACGCAGCTCTTCCTCAAGGTCGCGGATGGAGAAGACGATGAGGCGGTTATTGACGTCAATGTTGGTCGGCTGGTTCAGGAGCCCCGCGAAGCTTCCTTCGGTGTATTTGTAGAGTTTCTCCGACATGCCCCTGCCCCCCTCAAGGTTGCGAAGAACGGTGGCGAGGTCTCCCAGAAGTGGCGGTTCTTTTCCCGCGAAATCCAATCCAACGACGATTTCGCGCGAGGCGTAGGTTTCCGTGATCGCGCGGTCAAGGATAGCGTCCTCTTCGGGGGTGATTTTCCCCAACATAAGCTTGATCAAACTCGCGAGCGTCACAATGTGCGACCGGAGGACGTCGGACGGCGTTTCACCCTCGGGGACGAGCGGGAGGTCAAACGGGTTGATGTGCTCGTGCGCCGAAAGCGAGATGTTGAACATGCTGCCGCCGAAGGTTTCGGCGAGTCGCTGATATTCGTTCTCCGGGTCAATCACGATCACCATGTCCACGCCCGCCATGAGCGAGCGGATGATCTCCAGTTTTGTAGTGTACGACTTGCCGGAGCCGGATTTTGCGAACACCACTTGGTTCGCGTTCTCCAGCGAAAAGCGGTCAAAGATCACGAGGTTGCTGTTGTGCAAATTAATGCCGTACATAATTCCCTGATTTGAGGAGAGGTCCTCCGAAACGAACGGGAAAAAAGAGGAAATCGGGCTTGTGTTCATCGGCGTATATATCTGCAATTTGTCCTCGTTGAGCGGAAGGACCGAGAAAAGCCCTTCCAGCTGTTCAAAAAGCGCCGGTTTCAGATAAATGAGCTTCGCTTCCATCATGCTCACGAGCTTGCTCTCCAACCGCACGAGGTCGTCCTGGGTGTCCGCGTAGATCGTGATGTAGACGCCGGTGTCAAAAAGTTTCTCCTGCGATTCCTGGAGGGAATCGCGCAACCCCTCCACGTCTTTGATGGCGGTCTCCAGCATCGGATTGCGCACGAGACCCTTGTCCTCCTCGTCATTCAGCTGCGACTCCAGCTGGCCGGCCTTCTTGCGGAGATTTTTGAGCGCCGTGCCCGTATCAATCGGATTTACAAAAATGGAAACGTCAAAAAGGTTGGGGAGGTTGATAAGCGGCTCAAACCAGCCAGTCGCAAGGTAGCGGGGGTAAGAAAGTATAAAAAAGGTCTTCGCAACCTTGTCGCCGATTTTGAGGTAGTTGGGGAACACCTGCGCTCCCGCTGGCGCGATGATTTGTTTTATATCTTTGAGTTGATTGTGATTCTCGGGCATATTGTTCATTTTTCTTCTTTCGGCAGGGCCATATCCTTTCGTTCAATGGTCTGCGGATTGTAGAAGTTGTAGAAAAGTTCCGCGAGCGCTTCGTCGTTCAAGACGGTTGCCTCAAGCCCCATGCCGAGAAGCCCGGTTGTGATCTGGCTCGTGCGCTGGATGAGCTGCGCCAGATTTTCCTGGAAGATGCGCTCGGTCTCGGCTGCGTCCTTTGTTTCCGTCTCCTTGTCCTGTTTCTTTTTAAAGAACGGGAGAAAGCCCACGGCTTTTTTTGTTGACACAATGCTCAGTGGATAAAAAGGAACGACCACAAGAAACGTCTTTTCCATAATCGCGTTCTTTTCCACAAATCCCTTTATGAATTCAACGTATTCGTCAATCTGGCTCCGGAGCAGCGCGGTTTGTTCCGCCTCTTTCCGCGCGAGGAGCCCTTGCACGTATTTGTCAATATTCACCTTCCGCGAGTGCACCACGATCTGCAGCGGGAACTCAATGCCATTCAAAAAATTTTGGTACCCTCCCGTGAGGAGATTTTGTTCCGATTCCGATTTGAGCGCGAAGTTCACGCCGCCCACAAGGACGACCTGCCGCATACTGCCGTCCTTAAGAATGGCCGTGTTGTTCCTGATCTCCTTGATGCTTACAAGGTCAAGGGAATTGCCAAGATCCTGTTTTGACGCCATCGTTTGTATTTTCTCATCATTATCAGCGGTAGTCCACTCTCCGCGCCGCTTCGCGGTCGCCGGCGAGCTTTCGGAAGATCTCGTAATGGCCGCTCACTTTTTGTTCTTTGAGCTTCTTCTGGGGCTTCTTCTGGGGCTCCTTTGCCTTCGGTTTTACCCCCACCTGGACCTTTTCCCAGCTCTTGTGGAGCGCCATGCCCATGGCGATCTTCTCAAGAACGCTGCTTTTGATCGGCTTCGCTTCCGGGGGCGTCTTATGCTTTTGGACCGCCGGATGTTCCGGCTGCCACACGTACGTTTGCGGGTTCCAATAGAAGGAGAATGCCGAGAGGATGATTTTGGGAAGCGGCCTCCCTTCAATTTTTACGAATGAGATCGCAATGGCGCCGCCCACAAGGAAGAATGAAAGAATAGCCCACAGCCACGTCTGGAGTATGAAATAAAGCAAGGCGGAGATGCCCGCGCCGATGCCGATGTAAATGAATTGCCGGAGCGACAAGGGCCCCACGATCTTATCCTCCGTATCTATAAATTGCGGGACCTGGAATTGCATTCACTATATTATAGCCCAAGTTTGCCGCCAAAGCCCCGGCAGGAACCGGAGGATTCCTTCGTCCGTTTTTGTCCGCCGTCCGCCATCCCGTCAATTATTTTTTGATGGTGGAGGCGGTGGTACCGGCGGAGTTGGCGTGGTCGGAAATTTCGGCGGCATGGGGAGCTCCGGCGCAGTCGGTTCGGAGGGAAGCGCCTTCAACGGCGTGGGCAGCACCGGCGTCTTTAACGAGGTTGATGGTTGCGTCGATGGCGTTGCGGTAAGCTCGGTTATTTTTCTTTGCGCTGCGGGACCTGAAGGCGTGGGATTTTCTGGCGAAGGAGATTTGTATTCCGTGTAGTGGACAACGCGCGGCGTTGAGACGACCGTTTTTGGTGCGGGCGGCGGAGGCACCTTGCCGAATTCAACCACTGCTGGCCTTATCGGTAACGACGCGGACCCCTTTTGCGCAGTAAATTTTTCCGAGGGAAGATCAAAATGGAAATCCGGCGCCCGCTGTTGCGGCTTGGCTGATGTGTCTTCATGGAGGATCAACGGCGCGGGTCCCGGAGGTGGCGCGACAGGAGTTGCGGGCCGTGATGGCGCAGGCGGGATGGGCGGAACAGATGGCTTCGGAGTACCGGAAAGTGGAGCAGGAGGCACAATTCCCTCGCTGCGCTTCACTGCGAGTCGCTCAAACTCACCAATGGGTCCCCGCGTAGGTGGTATTGTAGTTGGGGTGAGAGGCGCGGGCGCCGCTGGTGCTCTTGGCACCACTGGCGGCGGCGTTGCGGCTTGGCCCAATTTCACCGCCGGCTGTTTCGGCATCGCTTGCGACCATCCTACGTCGGACATTTTTGGTGTGGGCACAGGTTCCGCCTTTGGCGCGGGCGCAATGGGCGCTGCTGGTTTCGCCGCCATGGGTACGGGACCGACATCTCGGATTATTTTCGGACCTGCAGCCAACTTACTTAGGGGTTCGTAAACTTTGTCTATGTCTTGCCTCAAAGGTGAAAAAACCCTTGAGTTTATCGCGGCCGCGATAGGGGTGCAGATCTTGATGTCCAGATTCAATTCATCTTTTAGTTCGCCGGCGAGGTCTTCCGGATGAAGGAAACCAAGAAGCACATAGCCAGAAATCGCAAGGACGTCCAGTCCTTTCTCTAAGGGGAGATGTTCCTGCTCGCAGGTTTTCATAATGAAGTCAGCGTTCACATCGGAAAATAGAGCGAAGCGGAGGGCTTCAGTAAGATAATCCCATCGGTTCCGTGCCTGTTGTGTTGTGATAGTAATCATGGTTTCTGTGGAGGGAACTGGCTAGGGTGTTCCCGAGGGACCTGGGGCAGGTGCGGGCGTAGAGCTCGTTCCGCCTCCACCGCCGACATCTACATAGTAGCGCCTAATCATAGTCTGTTCGTGGCGCCTGAGCAAAATATCTTTGTCGGCTTGGCTTATTGGGGCACTATTAATGGCAGCTCTATAGCGGTTGTCGAAACGGTCAAGGGCTTCTTTGTTGTCAAGCTTACTCACCACGGAGGGCGTCAGCTGCGGATTTTTTATGGCGATACCGTGCGCAACCGCCTGGCTCAGGGCGCCAATCGCCTGCTCGGAAAGGCCGAATTTGGGCACCCCACCAAAGATGTCCTCGGGATGCGCCCTTGCGAAATTGGCTCTATCTTTACCAGCGAAGAATTTTTCCGCTTCTCTGCGCATAAGGTCTCCAGCTGTGCCCGCCATCCCATCAACCGTTGTAGTGTCTGCGGCATGACGCATTGCATCGTTTGCGGCCGTTTTTGCATCAGCCACCTTCCTTTCAACGTCTGCTATTGCGACGTTATTTCCTTGGAAGTTCATCGTCCCGGTTCTTGCGGCGCCATCCATCGCCAAATCTGCCATAACTATATCGGCCTGCGCATCCTTCTTTTCCTGTTTAAGGCCGGCAACGCTCATATGCAGTCCCCTGAAGTTGATTATATCCCTGTCGTCGAGAGCATTAAGATTTACCTTCCCAATGTCTTCCAGGAAAGCCTCGCTCGCCTTTTTCAATTCTTGGGCTGATACCGTGGCATTCATGGTTCCCAAAATTCCGTGGGCGTCGGTAATCTGGGCAGAAGCCTGTGCATTTCCCTTGGCCGTTGCTATATCCTTTTCTAAGGTATTGCTGGTCTCTTGCAATGTTCGCGCGGAGACGTCGGCCCCTGCCGTTCCTAGAATTCCCTGTGTATCGGCCACTCGCGCGGTGCCCTCAGCCTTCCCCTGCGCTGCGGCAATCTTCCTCATGATCTCGTTCGACATAAGAGAATCGTTAACATCGCCCTGAAGCTTCCCGTGATCGTAGTCCTTAAAGGTTTGCTGATTCTTTTGCATCCAGGTGCTGAGGTCCTTTTCTCCGCCCACCCTTCTAAGCGAACCCAGCCACCCTTCCTTCTGAGCTCGCTGAATGAGCGCGAGCGTGTTGTCATTTCCTCTCGCTCCTTCTGTCGCCCGAACCAATTTTTCTTTACTCATGCCGTCCACATCAAGATCTTTTGCGGCCTTAGCCACGAGATCTTTCCCTCCTGCTTCCGTAAGACCTGCCACCTTTCTTCCGGCTGCCGAAACGAGTGGGATTCTGCTTCTTTGCAACGCTTCGCTTACTCTTGTGCCAGTAACCTGGGTGAATGGGATTCTAGCATGCTGGTATGTATACCGCGCACCCTTCTTGGTTTGTTTTCCTACGTAGCCCTTCGCGGCGTTGCCCACCGACTTCGCCGCACCTACCGCGGCGCTCGCGCCCATGATGCTCATCTTCTCCGCCGCGATCATGCCGCCAACCATGAGACCGACAAGGACGAATTCATTTAGGGCGTTTTGGATGATGGGGGTAAGCAGATTGCCAAAGAATTGGGAAATTGTTGCCCAAAGCGTGTTGCTGTTAGCGGCGGTATAGACCGCGAAAGTTTGGGTGCCGGTGGTATTCCCGGAACTCATCTGGGTCGCCGTTGCCACCGCGAGATACATGAAGAAAACGACAATGGGCGCGAACATAGTCCATTTAATAAAGGTGTCCCACCACTGGTCCCAAAGATGCTTTGTTTTGGGGAAAACCCACATGAGCCATGCGAACGGCGCAAGTACCGCGAGTATCGCGATATACACATAACGAACAAGTAGCATGAATGCAAAAACGGCGAGCACAATAGCCATTACCACAAGCGTGGCTGCTATGAAGAGGACCGAGAAGATGGGAACGAGAATTTTGCTGATATCTCCTCCAACAGTCCCAAAGAAGCCCGTAACGGCCGGCCCGGGCTGGACTTGCGTACTTGAAGTAGCGTTAAGGGTGTTGAGGGACAAGAAGCTCTTTTGGGGGTTGAATGCGCCTGCGATTGCCTTTGCGAAATCAGCATCACTCGTAAGGGCGCTTCCATTCCCGCCACACCCTCCTCCGCCCGGGTTAACGCAGTTTAGGAAATATAACGTGAGGTTGTTAGCGAATCCAAAAATGGGGGCCATGATGACTAAGCTGAAGTTCACGAGGATTGCCGCGACCACCAGTTTCCACAGCAGTTGCTTTATGCCGTAGGTTTCCCTTTTTAATATGGTCGCGATTGCGATGATGATGATTCCCAGCACGAACCCCATGTTGGCGATAGAGAGACTGACCTGGAAGCCGGTTTGTACCACCGCCGCATCAAAGACGCCATTGTTCATGTTGAGGATGACTCCGACAATCCATGCCTCAATGGCTATGACTATGCCAACAATGAAGGCAAACAAGAAGCCAATTATAAAAACAATCTTCCCAATGACCGTGTAGGTGAAGTCTATGATTTGACCGAGGCCTTCCGTGAGCCAATTGGCGCGCGCGAGATGGATCGGCACGAGGGATGCAAAAAGGATCAATAGGGACGAGACAGCGACAATTCTTAGCAAGTTTTTCCGCACAGAGGTTTCCTTTTTCATGCGCTAGTATGCCGTAATTTGGACCTGGCAGAAGTCGCTGCCGCCCGGCGAAGCGGTCACGGTAGCGGTATAGTTGTACGTCCCCGCGGTATTCGCGGTGAAAGTCACCGAGAAGGTGCTTCCGGTTCCCGTCCCCGTGCTTCCCCACACTCCCCACGCTCCTCCAACTGGCCAGTTTGCGGTCCAGGTATACGTTGGGTTTGTGCTGGTTGCCGTCATGACGCCGCCGGTGACCTCGAACGTAACATAGGCCTGATTGCTGCTTCCGAGCGCGATCGTGGCCGATTGCGATTTCGGCATGCAGGTGACGGGTTGTGCCGGCGGCGTGCTGCTGGCTACGGTGCCGTTCACCGCTGCGTTATCTGCGGCGACGGTCGCGGGCGACGGGTTCTGTGCGCCGGAAAGGCCAGTTTCCACAGCATTGAGGCCTTGGTTCACAAGGTTCGTCAGAACCGATTCTGTCATCGCGATCACGAGTCCTGTAACGTCGTCGCCGTTCACGATAAGGTCAATGGGACTTTTGAGGCCTGCGCTTTGAATCGCCTTTGTTACTTGGTCCGGGGACGTGACGGTAGGATCGTCACCGTTGGCGCAAAGTCCCCCGTTGTTAACTTTGTCCGGGGGGCCGAGCGGGGTGCCGCCGATGGACATACACTCATTGCCGTAGGTGGTGGTTGCGAGAGATCCTTCGTCGCAACCCATGTGGGTTGCGTAAGGATTGCTACCGTCGCTGCAAAGTTGGTTGCCGCGGCTGGCTTGGCCGGCAACCGCCTTCGTTTGTGCGGTTTGCGCCGACTTGCCGCCGGCGGCAAGCATGGCATCCTGCGTATCCATAAATGCAGTGAAGAAGTTGTTGTCCGGTTTAAAAAGGTCAAAATATGCATCAAAGCCTCCCTGGCTGAAGTTGTTGTAGAAATTTTGTTGGTTTGTCCCGAGGTTCGCTAAGTCGTTATCTAAAGTTGATTGGATGCCGGATACCGCACTCTTTTGGGGTTTAAGCGCAGAGCCTACTAAGGGTCCGAACGACGGGGAAAGGTTCGGGCTTATTTGTGAAAGCGTACTGTTGGCCGCTGCCACGAACGCGTTTGATAACTCCCCTCCCCACTGCTGGATGAACTTTGGATTTTTGGGATTGGATATCCAACTTACTATTTTATGCTGAATGAAGCTGATCAGAGAGTTCTTCACGATCTGAAGAAGGATGGTTTTAATGAACTGCTCTATTTGGTTCGCGAAAACACTAAAGTCAAACGTCGGCCATTGGGCATACGCGGTTCGTATCCCAATGAGGCCCAGAACCGCGGCGGACCATCCGGTGCCGCTGCGCGCGGGAACATTACCGAACGAAAATGTTCCACTGGATTGCGCCTTTTGCAGTTCATTCTCAAAATCCTGCAGGGCGGCGTTGTACCTCGGTTCCTGGGCTTGGAAGATGAGCGATGCCCTGACGGGGTCGCCACTTGTGCCTTCAATAAGAGCGAGGGCGTTTTTCTGATACACAAGTACCTTTACCAGACTTTTTTGGAAGTCCACGAGATTCGCGGGCGTTCGAAGCTGGGCAGTGGCCGCGAGGGCGGCGTCGGTTGAGGATGCCATGAGAGGAGCGCTGCCTATATCGGCGTTATCCCCGTTCGCAATGGTAAGAACGCCGGAACTCACGAAATTTTTATTAAAAATGCCGTTGAGGGCATCGCTGTAGTTCGCGATATCATCGGGGGAAGAGGTGGTCGCGATATTGAGTTTTTGTTCAAGCGCGTCAAGATCCCAATTCGGGATGTATAAGTGCTGAAGCGTGGCGCTCTGGGCAAGCGCGCCCGTCATCTGGTCCTCGTTGGGGTTGAAGGTGAGCGTGTCATCGCCATTGGCGTTTTGCTGCGGTCCCGAAGGGTTTGAGGCAAGAATGTTGTTCATGAAAGAATTGACGACCACGCCGGTGAGATTGTTGGGGTCGTCTACGGCGGCGGAATCGTCGTTTTCGTCTTGCGTGATGCCCGCACCTTGCGGGGTCGTTGGTAGAAAGGCATTATTGCTCGCGATCGGCGGCGCGCTTTCGTCGTTACCTAACGAGACCTGCGCCGCGGGACTGCGAGAAGAGGAGAACCAATTTTCGTTTGACAGGAGCAGCGCCGACGAAGCGGCAAGCGCAGCTAGGATAAGAAAAGAAGTGATCAACTTCTTGATGTTCATTGATATTCCAATTATAGCGCAATGGCGTTGTCAAGAAAACGCGATTTCCGTGATTTCGGCGATTGCCGCGATTTTTTCCACGGAGAGATCTTGAGGGCGCAAGTCGGGCATTATACCGATCGCGCGCAGGGCGCTTGCTATCTCGCCTTTTTGTACCAATGGGTTCTTTGCCGCGAGGTTGTTGAGGACGGTTTTCCTCGGTTGTGCGAAAAGCGTGCGGACGACCGCGTAATAGCGGCTTGCTTCCGCGGCGGTTTCGGCAATGGCTTCCGCCGTGGCTTCGGCCGCTCCCTCAGTCGCCGCTTCGGTCGCGCCGTCGGAAACATTCTGCTTCCTTTTTGCATCTTTCGCGTCAAGCGATAGTATCGCCGAGTCCACCTTTGGCGCCGGCGCAAAGTTTTCCTTCGGGACAATGCCGAGGATTTCCGGTTTTGCCCAGAATTGCACGCTTGCGGCCAGCCGGTTCATCATCGGTGGCTTCGCCGCAAGCCGCTCCGCGACTTCTTTCTGAAGCATGAGGATGCAGCGCGCGGGTCTTGGCGTGAGTTCGCCTATGATCCGTAGGAGATGTCCGGTGAGATAGTATGGGATGTTGCCGACAATTTTGTATGGCTTGCCGCGGAAGATTTCACTTGCGCGCCCGGACGCGAAAACCGTGAGCACGTCACCCGTGATGATTTCTATTTCTTTTGTCCAAGATTGCGCTTGGAGTTTTAACGCAAGCTGCCGGTCCTTTTCTATGGCAATAAGCGCGCACCCGCGAGCGCGACAGATCTCCGCGAGCGGTCGGGTGAGCTCTCCATGCCCCGGGCCAATCTCAAAAATAATTTCACCGCGTTCCGGCCGGATCGTGTCGGTGATTTTGTTCGCGACCAGTCGGGTTCTTAGAAAATGTTGGCCGAGCGATTTTTTTGACGTCATCAAATTTCTATTATTTTTTCTTCAAGCTCATCTTCGTCGTCCACAACAATCGTTGCACCCGTGCCATCGGTGCCATTGGTGATATCGGTAAGCGCGAGACACTCCTCTGGAATCTCCGCGATGAACCGCGACGGCATGCCATAAAAACTAAGATGTAATTTTTCTTTCGCACGGGTCATCGCGACATACATCAGCCGGCGTTCTTCCTCAAGCGAAAGTTCGTCGTCCATTGACCGGACATGTGGCAGCAGCCCTTCAGCCACGCCAGCGACGAACACGTTTTCAAACTCAAGTCCCTTCGCAAGGTGGATCGTCATCAGATTTACCTTTTCTTTTTTGTCGTCATTACCACGGCTTCGTTTCGCGCGCGCCCTTCCCGCCCTGCCCGCCGCGGTTCCGCTCGTCACCGCTCCGCCCATGGCTGCCGTCCCGCCCGCAGTTGCCGCTTCAACGTCGGTTGCCTGCAAAAGGCTTGTTTTTTCAAGGAAATCCGGCAGATTTTCAAATTCCGAGGCAAAACGTATAAGCTCTGCGATGTTCTCCTCCCGCTCGTCGGCGTTCATAAAACCCTCTTCTAAGTAGTCAAAATAGCCGAAGGTTTCAAGGAAAATATTGATGATGTCCAGGGGCTTGCGACGCTCCATGGGCGCGATCCTTTCTTTGAACGCGGCAAACTTTTTCTTGGAAAGATTTTTTTCCAAGCGCTCGCGCGCGAGCGAGTCGCGGTCATTCGCGGCTACACGGAGCGCGGCGAGCACGTCTTTTACCTCGCGCCGTTCGTAGAATTTCAGTCCGCCGAAAATTTGATACGGCATATCGTGGCGGATAAGCGCCTGTTCTATCGCGCGCGACTGCGCGTTTGTCCGGTACAGGATCGCGACTTCTGCCAGCGCGTCGCGCCGTTTTATTTTTCGGATCTCTTCTGCGATCCACTCCGCTTCGTCGTTCTCGCCCCATGCCTCAAAAAGCGCAACGCGCTCCCCTTCCGGCTTCTGCGTCCACAATTTTTTCGGTGCGCGCCAGCGGTTGTTCTCCGCGACCGCTTGCGCGGCGCGGATAATATTCCCCGTGGAGCGATAATTTTCTTCAAGGAAGAATATTTTCGCGGCGGGCCACTCCTTCTCAAAATCAAGAAACATTTTTATATCCGCGTATCGCCAGCTATAGATGGTCTGTTCGTCGTCCCCCACTACGCTCAAATTGTTGTGTCGGCCGACAAGGAGCTTCACAAGTTCGTATTGCTTCGGATTGATGTCTTGGTACTCGTCAACGAGAACTGCGTCAAATTTCATCTGATATGTTTCAAGAATTTCTGGCCGTTGCCTAAAAAGCGCAACCGGCTTTTCAATGAGGTCGTCAAAGTCAAACGCGTTGTTTGCGCGGAGCGCTGCCTCGTATCTTTCAAAAACATTTTCAATGAGCTTCTTTCGCTCAGCCGTTTCCTTAAGGGACCGAAGCGCATCGTCAAGGTTTTTGATTAGGGAGATTTTCCCCGCGAAAAATGCCGGCGTGTCCTTTTTGCCCGCTTCGCTTTTCGCAAACCCCTTCACGATCTTTTTTACAAGATCAAAAGAGTCGTGGTCGTCAAAGATCACAAAGTTCGGCGTCCGGCCGACCGCCCGGCATTCCTTCCGCAGTATCCGAGCTCCGAGCGAGTGGAACGTGCCGATGAATGGCTCGCCGCGGCCGCCCGCGGAGCTCTTCGTCGCCCGTTCCCTCATCTCTTGCGCCGCCTTGTTGGTGAAGGTGATCGCGCATATCCTCTCCGGCGGAACCCCGGTTTCCACAAGGTGCACGATGCGGCTCGTTAATGTCCTAGTTTTCCCGGTTCCGGCCCCGGCCACTATTAATAAAGGGGAAATGGGCGCTTCGGCAGCCGCTTTCTGGGCGGGATTTAGGGAGAAAACCTTGTTTGGTTGATTTTGAGCTGCCATGTATGCTATGCTTATCTCTATTAGTACGATAGTAAAACAATTATATGGGAAAGATAAGCCATTAACCGTGGCTGCTTTTTTGGTTATGGGGTGTCTTCTTGCAAGCGCCTGGTTTTCGGGGAAGACCGGACCCGCGGAGGAACGGGGGGTTCTCGGAGGCCCTGCCTCTTCTCCGTCTTTCGTCGCAAATGCCGAAGGCGCGGGGTTTGAGGGGACGGCCGCGGCGCTTCTCGCGAATGACGGGGTAGCTCCTACAGATTCAGGCAGTGCCACTTTTCCCGGGGATCCCGGCTCTGGCTCTGTCTCGGCAGCTGCAGAAATCGCTCCCTCCGAAAGTTCCGATAATGCTGCGATAAAGGACACGGGAACACCGATCGGCCCCGCGTTTGACCGGTCGGGCATGATCTCGTATGTGGTTCAAAAAGGAGACACGCTTTCACAGATCGCCTCCAATTTCGGCATCTCGGTTGATACCATTGTGAGCGCGAACCCCGACGTGAGAGCTGCCGCGCTTGCGGTCGGCACGAAATTGAAAATATTGCCGACCTCCGGCGTGGTGTACCAGACAAAGAGCGGAGATACGCTTGAGTCAATCTCCGATTCGTTCGGGATCCCTCAAGATAAAATAGTGCAGTTTAATCAGGGCGTGAATTTCGGTTCGCTTGATGCAGGAACGCCGGTTATCATACCTGGCGGCACGGACGCTGCCATTCTCGCGAGCGCTTCCGTGCTCCCGGACCTCAACGGGGATTTCATCATGCCTACCAACGGCTACGATTGGGGGATCCTCCATCACTACAACGCGGTTGATATTGCAAATTCGTGCGGGACTCCGGTGGTTGCCGCGGCCGAGGGGCTCGTCGTTCCCGACGATGCCATCCCGGACACTATCGGCGGCTGGAACGAGGGCTACGGCAATTTTGTTTTTATAGAGCATCCCTTCGGCGACGGCGTACGCACGCGCTATGCTCACTTGGAAAAAATACTGGTGCAGATCGGAGATTACGTGAAGCAAGGACAGGTCATCGGGCTTATGGGCGAGACCGGCGATGCAACCGGCTGCCACGTGCACTTTGAGGTATACGGAGCGCAGAATCCGTTCGCGAAGACATAACAGATCGCGCTATTAAAGAAGGATTGCGCCGACAACTGCGAGATATAAGAAATAGAGCACGAAAATTTTCCACTCGCGGTAGTTTTTCGCGATGCTGAATATGTAGCCGAGGATTGCGGCCGCAAGCGACGGCAGAAAGAGAAGCCAGTTCGCGAGGATCACGGGAACGGCGAGGAACGCCGCCGCGAGGAGAATACCCACGATCTGTTTTCCGCGCTCCTCGCCAAAGATGACGGGAATCGTCCAAACATTGTCCGCGCGATCCCCCGCAACGTCCTTGATGTCCTTGAAATTCACGGCGAGCGTAATGCAAATGAGAATGAGTGCGACAAGCCGGATCGGAAAATCGGACACCAACTTGTTCGCGTCGGCAAAATAAAAACCCGCCATGAGCGTTCCGAGCGTTGCGATTGCGATAAGGAAAGTGGAGATAAAAGGAATGCGCTTCAGGCGCAGCGGGGGGGCCGAGTAGATATAATACGCCGCAGTGAAAACCGCGATGGCGAAGAGCGTCCAGTAACCCGAGATAAATCCGCCTATGAGCGAGGAGGTAAGAAAGAAGACGTTGCTGTTCGCAATGTCTGCTTCTCTAAGTATGCCGGACGGAAGTGGCCGATGGCTGTTGCTTATCCGATCGATTTTCACGTCGGCAAGGTCGTTCATGCCAACGGCAAAGAGGAATGCGGAGAAATACGCGAGAAGGAGAACGAGGAAAAGTACGAAGTCAACCCAACTCGTGAAGGCCGAGGCAGGCCCCAGTTTCTCCGCTATGATTACGCCGAGCACGATCATGCCGAGGTAATACGCGGTTCTTCCGGGGCGCACGTTGTGAACGAGCGCCGCGACCGTCCTGGGGTTACAAAGGAATGCCCAGTATGCGATAAGAATGAAATCAAAAAGGTAAAAGATGGCGGCTGTTCCGATGTTAAACCCGATTTCTGTTGCGTGCACATAGGAAGGGAGAAGATTTGGCTTGATGAAATTTGGGAGAAGATGCGAAGACAGGAATCCCGACGTGAGAGAAGAGAGCAATGGCGCCACGGGCGATCCTCCGGCCCACAAGCGGGCTGCCGCGGCGATGAGGGCAGGAAAGACAAATAGGAAAAACCACACAAGATACATGGAGAAAGCGGCACCAATCGATTTGATAACACTCTTCGTTTTTACGAACGCGTACGCCAGGGAACCGGCGAGAATTGCAATAAGTTCCGCACGGAGTCCGGGGGTTACCCCCCCGAGCGGTGAGGAGCCTCCCATTCGCAGAAAGTCATTCCAAAGCGCCCCTATGTTTTCCGGGAATATGTAGGCTATGTGGTATCCCCCGCCGTGCGAAACGATGAGGTCAACAATGGGAGGAAGCCAAATAATCGGCAAACCGAAGAATAAGAATTTTGTGATCTTTGTGAGGTCCGGAATGAATAGGTAAAGAACAAGAGAGAAGGAGATGAAAATCGTCACGTAGAAGAGAAAATAATGGACGAGCGTTGCGGCGTCAGGCGTTCCCGGGAAACTGGGCGCGGGGCTTGAAAGGTTTTCTAGAAAAAACCTGACGAAAAGAATGCCGAGGAAGCCGGCACACCATTGCCAAAACGGCGCAGTGACATCTTCAATCCGTCGGAGAGCTTTTGCGATCATTGTCTTCTATTATACCAGTGTGCAGAAGGGGGAGTTTTAAACTTCCTCCCGCAGGCGGTAACTGAACGCTTCGGCGACGTGCTCTGCGGAGACGCAGCCGCTTCCTTCAAGGTCGGCAATCGTCCGTGCGACCTTGAGGATGCGGTAATAGCCGCGCGGGGAGATGCGGCTTCTCTCAAGCGTTGTGAGAAACTTTTCCGCGGGCGGCCCAAGGCGGATGAGCAGCCGTGTTTCCCGCGAACTCATCTCGGCGTTCGTCGCGATGTTGAGCCGCTTGAACCGTTCTCGCTGCACGTCCCGCGCCGTTTCAATGCGCTCTCGGATCGCGGGGCTTGCGGGCCCCTCACGGTCCCCTTTCCGCAGTTCTCCTATCTTTATGCGCCCTACCGTGATTTGCAGATCGATGCGATCTAAGAGGGGGCCTGAAATTTTTTTCCGATACTTAATCACCTCGTATGCGGCGCATTTGCATTCTTTTTCCGCGTCGCCGTAATAGCCGCAGGGACACGGATTCATCGCGGCCACGAGCGCGAACCGCGCCGGGAAAAGGAAGCTTTGCTTTGCGCGCATGACATGGATTGATCCCGCCTCCATTGGTTCGCGCAACGCTTCAAGAAGATTTTTCTGAAACTCCGGAAGTTCGTCCAGGAAAAGCACCCCGCGATGCGCGAGGCTTATCTCGCCCGGTTTCGGATCCTGGCCGCCGCCGATGAGCGCAGCGATTGATGCGGTTTGGTGCGGCGCGCGGAACGGTCGGTGGCGGATAAGCTGGCCGCGGCTCAGTCCCGCCGCGCTCCAGATTTTCGTGATCTCTATTGCTTCCGGGACCGTGAGTTTCGGCAAAATGCCGGCGAGCGCTTGCGCGAGCATGCTTTTCCCTACGCCGGGCGGTCCGATCATAAGCAGGTTGTGATTGCCTGCCGCGGCGATCGCGAGCGCGCGTTTTGCGTTTTCTTGGCCTATGACCTCTGAAAAATCGGGGAATGTTTCAATTCTCTCTTTGTGCGGATCGGAAGGGGCGGGACTTTGCGCGCCGCTCGTTTGCCGCCCTTCAAGTATGGCGATGGCCTCCCCGAGATTTTCCAGCGGAACTATTTCTATCCCGCATATTGCCGATGCTTCATTCGCATTTTGTTTCGGGAGAAAAAAATATTTGAAACCCATGTTGCGCGCCATTTGCGCAATGTTGAGCGCGCCATTCACGGGGCGCAGCCTGCCGTCAAGCGCAAGCTCGCCGACGAAAACTTTATCACCGGTCTCAATTCTCTGTATCTGTTTTGTTGCGAGCAAATAACCGAGCGCGATCGCAAGATCATAGTGCGAGCCCGTTTTTTGTATGTCGGCAGGGGCGAGATTAATGGTGATCCTTCTGTTCTCTCGGTTCGGCGGTTTCGCGCCACAGTTTTTGATCGCAGAGTTGACCCTCTCCTTCGCTTCATTGAGTGCCTTGTCGGCAAGGCCGACGATATTGAAAGAATGAAGGCCGACGTTGAGGTCAATCTCCACTTCTATGAGTTTGGCGTTGATACCCTCAAGTTCCGCGGAATAAATCTTCGCAAGATTTTTGGTGGTCACCCCCCACTCATACCATGCCACCGATTAAAAACTTATAAAAGGTTCCTTGCATTATTTTCCTGATTTGCAATGCTTGCAGAAGCGGGATTCCGGGTCTACGTCAAGCACGGCAGTCTCAATTGTTCTACCGCACTGCTCGCAGGCACCATATTTCCCGTTGTAGATTTTCGCAAGCGCGGCATCAATCTCTGCCAGGCGGTTCTTCAGATCCTGGGCAACCGCCATCTGATTGCCGATCTCCTCTACCTCGTCAGTTTCTTCCTCGGGGCGATTCGTTTCGTTGCCAAAATCAACGGGCCGCTCGTTTTGCTTGATCTCGGCGAGAAGGAGCAGTCGCTCTTTCTCAAGTTCCCTCTTATACTTCTCAAGTTGGTTAGCTTCCATGGTCATAACATTCTAGCAGGCTTTTAATCCGGCAATTCAACGATGTTACTATGCTGTGCAAATCCTGTTTCCGGCAATTATTAAAAATTTAATCTTTGTTTGCCGGAATCTTTGCCGGTTTTTGCCGGATTACTTGCCGGATTGCATTTTGCCGCATTGCCAGATTAATTATTATTTAATCAAATAACCCGATAAGCTTAATTTTCCTCATGACAAACAAAAATGTTTAACAATCTTGTTTCGCGGAGAACAAATTAAAAATCATATTTGTGAATATTTTCATAAAATCCAGCTTTATAAATTTTATAAATAAATCTGTAGCTTTCCTGAACATATGGTTCGCTTCCAATTTTTTCCATCCATTCCTCAAATTGCTTCGCCTTATTTCCATGAAGTTTTTTATAGCAAAGTGGAACAATCACATTCTTTAGTTGTCCAAAATCTCTAACCATTAAGACGGCTCTTCCCATGCGTGAATACTGATCTTTGCTTTTCCTAGGGCCGTAATTATAGACTTTATTTTTTAGCGTAAGCCTGTCTCTGACTAAGGTTATGAGATTACTATCTACTTCAGACATAGCAAGAGCGAATGTTGGAATCTTAGATTTTTGTGGACCAATCCCTGCGCCGCAAAATGTGAAACAGCCCTCTCCGACAATGAGGCCACGGATAAATTCATAGCTTAGCCTATTTTCTTCGATGTTTGTCATAAAACCAATTATTAATGTTTGTGGGTAAAACATAACATATTTACCATTAAAAAATTCTAAAAAATTTATGAAAAACAAAAGCGAAGTTGGGAAATCAGGTGAGGAAATAGCTTGCGGATATCTTGTTCAAAACCAGTGGGAAATATTAGAACGAAATTATCGTAGGAAGGCGGATGAAATTGATATTATCGCCATGTCGCCGGATGGGACTCTGGTATTTTGCGAAGTAAAATCTTTTGCGACAGGAGAAGTTTACGGCGAGTTTAACCAGTTTGCACTTACACCAGAAGATAATTTGACGGCGGCAAAGTTCAGGAAAATAAGCCGGACCTGCGAATTTTTTGCAAGGCAGCATCCGGAGCTGATTGACGAGGAAAAAGGATGGCGGATTGATCTTATTGCTATTGATATAAGTTCCAACGGCAAGGTATCGGACGTCCGGCATTATGAGAATATTAGCCCTTGACGGGCGGCAAGAGCGGGAATACTATGGAGAGGTATTCGTGGTCCGCTTGTGAGCGGGCTTTTTTAAAGAAATGCTTAACATAAAGGAGTTATCAAAAGCGTTGAAGCAGGTAGCGGAAGAAAAAGGACTGAAGCCCGAGGATGTTCTTGAGGTTATTGAAGCGTCCATTGCGGCAGCGTACAAAAGGGAGTATGGCCAGCGCGGCGAGGTCGTAAAATGCAAGCTGGATCAAGCGACCGGCGAGCTGAAATTTTGGCAGACGAAAACGGTGGTTGACGAAAACACCGTGCGTTTTGTGTCTGACGCGGAAGAAGCAGAGGGTGGAGAAAAAGTGGAGGAGAAGAAAGTAGAGGAAAAGAAGGAGGAGAAAAAAGGACGCGCGGGCCAGGAAGCCACGACCGAAGAGGAAAAACTCCCGCGGTTCAATCCGGAGCGACACATTACTTTAGAAGAGGCACGGAAGATAAAGAAGGGAGCGCAGGTTGGGGACGAAATCACGTTTGAACTTGAAACGCACGATGATTTCGGGAGAATTGCGGCTCAGACGGCGAAGCAGGTAATTCTGCAAAAGCTGCGCGAGTCGGAGCGCGATTCAATCTTGAGCGAATGGCGCGGCAAGGAAGGCCAGATCGTGAGCGGCGTTGTGCAGCGGTTTGAGCGGGGAAATGTGTTCATTGATCTTGGGCGGACGGTCGGCGTGATGTTTGCAAACGAATCAATTCCTACGGAGCATTACCGTTCCGGTGAACGCTTGCGTTTCCTCGTGCTTGCGGTGCAGGAAGACACGCGGCTTCCGGGAATCATTCTTTCGCGTTCGCATCCGAAGTTCGTGACCGAGCTTTTCCGCATGGAGGTGCCGGAACTTGCGGAAGGCGCGATTGAAATCAAAGCCATTGCGCGTGAGCCGGGGAATCGCACGAAAGTGGCAGCGTTTTCCAGTGCAGAAGGGATTGATCCGGTTGGCGCGCTGGTTGGCCAGCGGGGGACGCGCGTGATGGCAGTGAACAACGAGTTGGGCAACGAAAAAATTGACATCGCGGAATGGTCGGAAGATCCGGAAAGGTTTATTGCAAACGCCCTCTCGCCGGCAAAAGTGGAAAGAGTGGAGATCCTTCCACGGCGCGAAGCGCGCGCGTACGTGCCGGAGAACCAGCTGAGCTTGGCAATCGGAAAGGGCGGGCAGAATGTGCGGCTCGCGGCGAAGCTTACCGGATGGAAGATTGACGTGCGGTCGCAGTCGCGGCCCGAGGAAACGCAGGAGGGCGGCGTGGCGGGAACGATGGAAACGGACCAGATCGCGGCTCCCGAGGAGGACGACGATGAAAAGGACGCTATAATATAAAAATATGTCGGCGATAACGTTTGCATTAGGGGCTGGGGTGCTCGCGGTCGTGTGCGCAGCGGCGTTGATCTGGAAAATTGGGAAGGCGCCTGCGGGCAACGAAAAAATGCAGGAGATCGCGCGCGCGATCCAAACAGGCGCGAAGGCATACTTGAATCGTCAGTACAAAACCGTTGCAATCGTGGCGGTCGTCGTTGCGATTTTGATCGGCGTGTTCTTGAATGTGACGACGATGGCGGGGTTCATCATTGGCGCCTTTGCCTCGGCGCTCGCGGGGTATATCGGCATGAACATGTCGGTGCGCGCGAACGTGAAGACCGCGGAGGCGGCAAGGTCGGGGCTCAAACAGGCGCTCGGCATTGCGTTCGAGGGCGGGACGGTAACGGGACTCCTCGTCGTCGGACTCGCGCTTATTTCCGTTTCCGGTTTCTATGCGATTACGCACGATGTGCGGGCGCTCATCGGATTGGGATTCGGCGGAAGTTTGATATCGGTCTTCGCGCGACTGGGCGGCGGCATCTTTACGAAAGGCGCCGATGTCGGCGCGGATCTTGTCGGCAAAGTTGAAGCGGGAATTCCGGAAGATGACCCCCGGAATCCGGCGGTGATTGCGGACAACGTCGGCGACAATGTCGGCGACTGCGCCGGCATGGCTGCGGACCTTTTTGAAACGTACGCCGTCACGGCGGTCGCCGTGATGATTCTAGGAAGTTTGATGTTCCCTGGGTCGGAGAGTGCAGTGCTTTTGCCACTTGTGATCGGCGGCATCTCCGTCGTGAGTTCCATCCTCGGCATCTTCTTCGTACGGCTCGGCAAGAGCCAGTCAATCATGGGTGCGCTCTATAAAGGACTTATCGCCGCGAGCGTGATTTCTCTCATCGGCTTCTGGTTCTTGTCGGACGGTTACGCGGCGGCGACGAGCGGCGCGGGGAACGGTTTGAACTTCGCGCAGCTTTTCTACCCAATGCTCGTGGGGATCTTGGTGACGGGACTCATCGTTTTGATCACAGAATATTACACTTCAAAGAAATTCCGGCCGGTACGCTCTATCGCCGAAGCATCAACGACGGGGCACGGCACAAATATCATCACCGGGCTTTCGGTGGGAATGGAATCAACCGCGCTGCCGGTCATCGTGATCGTCGCGGGAATCCTCACGGCGTATGCAACCACCGGCTTGTACGGCATCGCGCTCGCCACGATGAGCATGCTTTCCATGGCGGGCATTGTGGTTGCGATTGATGCCTTCGGTCCGATCACGGACAACGCCGGCGGCATCGCGGAGATGGCCGGATTGCCGGACGAAGTGCGCAAGGTGACCGATGCGCTTGATGCGGTAGGGAACACGACGAAGGCAGTTACAAAGGGCTACGCGATCGGTTCGGCAGGGCTTGCGGCGGTCGTTCTCTTCTCGGCATACGTTCAAGATTTGCAAAACAAACATGGCGGTGCCGCCATACAATTTGATCTCTCCAATCCGAAAATTATAGTGGGGCTCTTGCTCGGCGGCATGATCCCGTACCTCTTTGCATCCCTCTCTATGCGCGCGGTTGGCAAAGCGGCGGGCGGTATCGTGAACGAAGTGCGTCGGCAGTTCAGGGAAATTCCGGGGATCATGGAGGGAAGCGCGAAGCCAGATTACGCAAAGAGCGTTGATATTGTTACGGCGGCCGCAATCAGAGAAATGATCGTGCCCGCGCTTCTGCCCGTGCTCGTGCCGATTGCGGTGGCGTTCCTTCTCGGGCCGCTCGCGCTCGGCGGACTGCTCGTGGGCTCCATCGTCACCGGACTTTTCGTCGCGGTTTCCATGACCTCCGGCGGCGCGGCGTGGGACAACGCGAAGAAGTATATTGAGGAGGGCAACTTGGGCGGCAAGGGTTCGGAAACGCACAAGGCCGCGGTCACCGGCGACACCGTGGGCGATCCGTATAAGGACACCGCAGGGCCGGCAATCAATCCCGTCATCAAGATCATCAACATTATTGCTTTGTTGCTCGTACCATTCTTATAATAAGATGGTCACCCTGTGTGGTTCGGCGTCAGTACTAAGAAGGGCTGCCGCCGAACCACACAGGGCTCCCGCCCTAAATAAGTAATGTAACAAGAACAAGCGTATAATATTTACAAATCCATGGAACCAGAGAACCAATATCTCATCCCGACGGTTATCGAAAAGTCGCAGTTTGGCGAACGTGCCTACGATATCTACTCGCGCCTTCTTAAAGAGCGCATCATTTTCCTTGGCGGGCCAATCAGCGACGCCGTGGCGAACACGGTGATCGCACAGCTGCTTTTTTTGGACCATGAGGATCAGAAAAAAGACATCAAGCTTTATATCAACAGCCCCGGCGGCTCGGTCACGGCAGGGATGGCGGTCTATGATACGATGCAATTTGTAAAGTCCGATGTTTCCACCATGTGCGTGGGGATCGCGGCGTCCATGGGCGCGTTTTTGCTCGCGGCAGGCCAGAAGGGCAAGCGGCTTGCGCTGCCGAATTCGCAGATCTTGCTTCACCAGGTGATGGGCGGCGCGGAAGGCCAGGCGATTGAGATTGAGATTGCGGCGAAACAAATCGTAAAAACAAAACAGCGGCTCAATGAACTGCTTTCCAAGCACACCGGGCAGCCGCTCGCGAAAATCGAGAAGGACACTGACCGCGACTTCTGGCTTTCTGCAGACGAAGCGAAAGCTTACGGCGTGATTGACGAGATCATCAAGAATTCAAAATAACCGGGTTCTAGTTATCCGGCGGTCGTAAGCGCGAGGACGATCACGGATGCTATCGCGAGGAGAAGGCCGATCCATTGGTGGAGCCTGAGTTTTTCTTTATTGAACATAAGTCCCAGCCCCGCCGCGAACGCGATATACCCCTCGCTGATGCCGGTCGCAACCGCGATGGGGATAAAAAGCGTCGCATAAGAAAATGTAACCCACGCGAGCTTGTCAAAGAAACTGACATTCAGGATCAGCCGCTTATTATTTCTAAAATCGGACCAAATCCCTCCGAGCCGAGAGGTCAATGCCAAGTAAAGTATGGATACTATCGCGATAAAGGCGTCTGTGATCCAATTGATCACAAGAGGATTTGTCTCTCGCGCTCCCAAGCCGAAAAGAAAACTGGATGCTCCCAAGCCAATAGTGCCGAGCACGGCATACCACGTACCCTTTTCAAGGCGGATGTTTTTAAGGTAAGAAGGCGAGCGGGCAGAAACGAGGAAGATTCCCGCTATTAAAGTTGCCGTGAAAAAAACCTGCCCTGGTGTAAGCAGCTCTTTGATAAAATATGCCGCCAGGAATGCGGTAACCGGTATCTCAAAAGCGAAAATCGGCTCTACCACGGAGAGTTTGCCGATGCGCATCGCTTCAAAATCAAACAGCGCGGCGAACAAAAGGACGAGGCAGGCAATCAACAGCAAAAGCGGGTGGTTGTGAATGGCAGCCCTAAGGCCTGGATAGGCAAAGGGGAATAAAATGATGGCCCCGAATGCGGTAATGTAAAATAGCGCTACCCAATCACCGAACCTCCTCGTGCTTCGCTGGATCAGAAAATCGCCGAGGCCCCACGAGAGCAAGGCGGTAATAGCGAGGAGTACTCCCATACGTTAGATTTTAACAGAAGCGTTTTCGTGGTAAAGTTTTTGTAATGAGCGGCACGGATGAGAAAATCAAAGAACTCCTTTCGCGCGATGTGGAAGATGTGATTAAAAAAAATCACCTTCGCGCCGCGCTCGCGTCTGGAAAAAAGCTGCGCGTGAAGCTTGGTATTGATCCGACCTCGCCCGACCTACACTTGGGCCACGCGGTCGTCTTGCGAAAACTTCGCGCGTTCCAGGATTTGGGGCACACGGTGGTGCTTATCATCGGTGATTTCACCGCGCAAGTCGGCGACCCTTCGGGCCGTTCAGAGACGCGAAAGATGCTTTCGTCCGCAGAGGTGAAACATAACGAAAAAGAATATCTCCGCCATGCGGGAAAAGTGATTAATATGAAAAAAGCGGAAATTTTTCATAATAACGAATGGTTCGGCCATATGGGGCTTCCGGAGATCATGCAGCTTGCGGCCATCGCAAGCATCCAGCAGGTTCTCCGCCGCGCCGATTTCAAAAAGCGCCTCGCGGAGAATATTGACGTAACCATGTTGGAAATGCTCTACCCGCTTCTCCAGGGGTACGATTCCGTGCAGGTGAAGGCGGACGTTGAGCTCGGCGGAGTGGACCAGCTTTTCAATCTGCTTATGGGGCGGCAGGTGCAGAAGCGCTTCGGCATGCCCGAGCAGGATATTCTGACCGTGCCGCTGCTTGAGGGGCTTGACGGAAAGAAGAAAATGTCAAAAACCTATGGGAATTACATTGGCCTGGATGACGTGCCAGCGGACATGTTTGGGAAGACAATGTCATTGCCCGATTCGCTCGTTACGAAATATTTTATGTTTTGTACCGGACTTTCGGAAGATGAAATTGGAAAACTAAAGAAAACGCTAAAACCAAAAGCACTCAAGGAGCGGCTCGCGCTTGAGATCGTGAAACTCTACCACGGAGAAAAACAGGCGGCGGCGGCGCAAGAATATTTTGACAGGACATTCTCCAAAAAAGAGATCCCGGACGACGTCCCGGAGTTGAAAATAAAAAGAGCAAAAATTTTGGCGCTTGATCTTGTGGTTGCTTCCGGGGTGATGAAAAGTAAAGGCGAGGCGCGGCGGTTGATTGAACAAGGGGGATTTGAGGTTGGCGGAAAAGTTATCAAGAACCCACAAGAGGAACTCACGTTAAAGGGTGGGGAAGCGGTTAGGGTAGGAAAACGGCACTTTATTCGCATCAAGATCTGACGTTGTCCAGAGATTGTCCACAATATAAGCCGGCGGGACGGCGTAGCGTGCTAAACTAAATGCGGTAGTTTGGCATGTACGAAAGGTTTTTTTCTCCGGCTTCCGCCGGAACCGTTGGCATAGCGCCAACTTGCTCATGCTCGGGCATATCGAGCGAAATTAGAACATGCACCCCACTTTGTGTCGGGTGCTGTTTTATTTTTATACAATTGGAGCGGGTTGGTATCTGATATCAGGGTCCTTTTTCGGAGAAAAAGGCAGCAAATTTGCGATCCCGGATTTAATGACCGAGAAATGTTGAGGATAAAAATGATCTGGTGGCTGGACAGTATGAAAACCTGTTTGATTAATGGAAAAGCCGCCTTCTACGGAGGAGAGGGCGGCTCATCGACAAGTAGTCGTTCGAGGTCTTGAGGATCAATGTTGAGCCAGGGGGGAAACACGACCTCTACTGGGTCTTCTTCTCCTTCCCGTTGGAGAAGGATTTTCCCTTCCTTGGTTATGACTTCCTCGCAAGTCCATTGGAGCCATCGCAATGCGTGCCTGAATAACAACGCCCTTGTGGGAAGCCCCGTGACGTTCTGGAGTTCTTGCAACTCGCGGTATCCCTCGGGGGAGAAAGTAAGGCTGAGCGTGATACTTTTTCCGGTTTCAGTGCCTGGTTCCATGCAATTATTCCTCCTTCTTCTCCGTCTTAGTTAAGGGCATCGGCGAAGGCACATTCATTAGAGCAGTAGACGGCAACGTGTGACGGAGGGAGCGGTTGTCTGCAGTTCTGATTTTCGCATCGCCGCCCTCCCGGATTGCTTCGGGGAGTCAGCCACCCACGATCTTCGCACGCCTCACAGCCAAGCCCTCCACACTTATTGCATTGGACACTATCAATGGGGTACGTTTTGTCTTTTGGAATATCCACTGGATTACACCTCCTCTGCACGGACTTTGAATGTTACTGGAATCCTAGGAAGAGGGTAGTACCGACAAGTTTTTGTGTCAAGCAACTCTCACTTTTCACTCCCCAGGCTTGGACGATGTTAAAATCTCTTGTCTCGCCCAAAATCATCACCTTTCATTGCCAATCTCATACCTATATCTTTCTTGCAATAACCGCCTTTCGAGTTCTCTTCTGTAGCTCTCGCTTCAGTAGTGTCTTGTCGATAGTTGAGTAATTGCCCAACTTTCCCATTGCGATAATTACGAATGGGAGGTGTTCCTTGGGAATGCGAAGTAATTTTCTGAGCTTCGGCTCGTTAAAGATTCCTATTTGTCGTGCATAGATGTCGCGTGATTGCGCCTGAATGATCATCGACATTACTGCTCCTCCAAGGTCGTGTCTCGCATATCGGTTCGTTCCACGCTCGGATTTCGGTAGATAGCATGAAACTATAAATACCGGAGCTGTTTTCGCCCAATGATTGCGTTCGGGCAAACAGGAAACTATTTTTTTATGCGCAAGGCTGCCCTTCCGCGTCCAATAAAAAAACCAAGGTTGATGATTGTACCCTGATGGCGCCCAGCGAGCTGCCTCAAAAATCGAGCGGAGCGTTTTGTCGCTTATGTGTCCCACGCTAAAATATCTTGGGCTGAAACGCTCTCTCAATTCCTTTAAAATCGGTGTGCGGAGACTGGGCTTCTTGAAAACGATGAATTTCCTTGTGGTAATTTTGCGCACAAGTTCAATTTAGCAGGGACTAAACCTTAACGTCAAATCCGGCGTTTCCATGAATGGATCACTCCGGCGACTGGACGATGGGGGTAACTCAAATAATACTTTCCATCGTCATCCCCTTGCCCTGTCACCATAAGTGGAATGCGCCCGGATAAAAACAAACTCGATAAAATCTATCTTGCTCAAAAATCTTTCCACCGCATAGCCCTTGAAATTGAGCGGGTAAGGGGAATCGAACCCCTGTCATCAGCTTGGAAAGCTGAGGTAATGCCATTATACGATACCCGCACCGCGCGCTGTTCCCGGGTGCCTTGTCACAATACTCGTTGCAACTATAACGCGCCGGAAACGTAATAATAATGTAGCATTCTACCTTGCGTTTTTCAAACTTTTTCCGTAGAATACATTGTAATAAAATGTGGAGCTCCCGCAAGACCAAGATCGTTTTAGGTTTTGTTGCCATCGTGGCGATCGGGTATGCCGTCGCGAGGTTTGTGCAGGGGAGCGGCGCCGTACCGCAGAATTTCGTCAATGCGCGGACACAGGGCGCCATCATTGCGCAGAACATCGTGAACCTTTCCAACCAGTCCACCGCGACCCTTGAACAAGTGAACACGATGGACGAAAAACAGGACTATGCGAACGCGCTCACGCTTACGACGGGACTTGTTACCCAAAGTCAGGAGATCCGCGACCAGGCGGTGGAGCTTTCGGGGCAGATTGAGGAAATGACGAAGGCACTCTCCGACATCTCCGACTTCAACGCGCGGCAGGCGGCGCTGGAGTCAATCTCTAATCGCCTCGCGCTCATCAATCAACTCATCAATTACAGCGGCGATCTTGGCCGGTTGCTCCAGATATTGCAGGATCGGTTTACGGGCAGAGGCGGCACGAATGTCGAGGTGCAGGCGCTTGTGAACCAGATCAACACCGACGTGAACGCGATCAATAATTTCAACGCGCAGGCGGGGCAAGCGATGGATCGGTTTGATACTATAGTAGGGAAGTAGGGCATATAGCTCAACGGCAGAGCAGACGTCTTATACACGTCCGGTTCCAGGTTCGAATCCTGGTATGCCCACATGATCATCGTTTTCACGGGGGACGGGAAAGGGAAAACGACGGCGTCGCTTGGCCAGATGGTGCGCGTCGCGGGGCGCGGGAAACCGGCGCTTATGATCCAGTTCATCAAGGGGCCGTGGATTTCGGGCGAGGATGAATTTACAAAGCTGCTCGGCATCCCGAAGGAGAAATTTGAAATACGGAAAATGGGGCTGGGGTTCGTGGGGATCTCTGGTGACAAGCTGCCGATTGAAAAGCACAAGGAGGCGGCGCGGAACGCACTCAACACTTTCATTGAAGAAAAACAATCCGGCAGGTGGCATCTTATCGCGCTGGACGAGGTGAACGTCGCGGCATCGCTCGGGCTTCTTGCGGCGGGAGAAGTGCTCGCGGCAATAAAAGATTTTCCGGAAGACAAAATTTTGATATTGAGCGGGCGCGGCGCTCCCAAAGAATTCATTGATGCCGCCGACCTCGCGACCGAGATGAAGGAAATAAAGCACCCGTTCGCGAAGGGCGAGCGCGCGAAGTTCACGGTGGAGTTTTAACCGCCATCAATACGGGCAGTAGAAATAGAAAGCTCCTTCCAGCGAACTCGTCTGCGCGCGAGCTGGAAGGAGCTTTCTATTTCTGCGAATAGCGTTACATCTTGGCTCCGCCAGCCGGACCGCCTTTCTTTTCAAGCGCAGCCCAGAGCGCAAGGACGGCCACAAGAAGTCCCGCAATGGCCACCCACGTGCCGCCTGTTCCCATATATGCGAACAGGATGACGAGAATTCCCAACACAACATTAACCCATTGCTTCCACATGATAATAAGGGAGAGTGATTATTTTCGGCCTTTATGAATATTATACCAAATAGGGTTATGCACTGATCGGCTTGATCTTGAATGGCTTCAAAAGGTTATAGAATTCGTCCTGTTCCAGCGTTTCCTTTTGCATAAGCGTATCCGCGATCTTTTTGAGCGCAGGCTTGTGTGCCTTGAGGATTTTCTCCGCCGTTGCGTATGCATGAGAGATGAAGCCGTGCACCTGCGCGTCAATTTCGGCCGCCACCTTTTCGGAATAATTTTTTTCGGTGGCGATTTCGCGGCCAAGGAAGATGAGCTCTTCGGCTTTACCGAACGTCATGGGTCCGAGCTCGCTCATGCCGTATTTTGTGACGAGCCGCCGCGCGAGATCGGAGGCCTCTTTAAGGTCATTGGAGGCGCCCGTGGAGACGTCGCCGAACGTAAGCTTCTCCGACGCGTATCCGCCCATCATCATGGCGAGATCGGCAAGGAATTGGCTGCGCGTCTTCAAGTGTTGGTCCTCGATGGGGAGCTTCATCGTGTAGCCGCCCGCAAATCCGCGGCTGATGATGGAAACCTTTTGCACCGGGTCGGCGTTCTTCATCGCGGCCGCGACGAGCGCGTGGCCACCTTCATGGTAGGCAGTGATCTCCTTTTCTTTTTGCGAGATCACGCGGCTTCTCCGTTCGGGGCCAAGGATTACCTTTTCCCCTGCTTCAAAGAGATCGTTCTGTCCGATAGCTTTTTTATTGGTGCGCGCGGCTATAATCGCGGACTCGTTCATGAGGTTCGCAAGGTCCGCGCCGGAGAAGCCGGGCGTGCGGATGGCGACCTTGCGGAGGTCAATGTTCTTGTCCAATACTTTTCCTTCCGAGTGGATCTTGAGGATCGCCTCGCGGTCATTGAGATCGGGGAGATCGAGGATAACGCGGCGGTCAAAACGGCCGGGACGGAGGAGCGCCGGATCCAAAATGTCCGGCCGGTTCGTGGCGGCAAGGACGATCACGCGCGTATCGCGGTCAAACCCGTCCATCTCAACAAGAATTTGATTGAGCGTCTGCTCCCGCTCGTCGTTGCCGCCGCCGAGGCCCGCACCGCGCTGGCGGCCGACCGCGTCGATTTCATCAATAAAGAGAATCGCGGGAGCCGCCCGTTTGGCCGTCATAAAGGCATCGCGGGTGCGCGAGGCGCCCACGCCCACGAACATCTCCACGAATTCCGATGCGGAAATGTAAAAAAACGGCACGCCGCTCTCGCCCGCGACGGCACGCGCCACCAATGTCTTTCCGGTTCCCGGCAGCCCCATGAGCAATATGCCGCGGGGGATCCGCGCGCCCAAGTCAAGAAACTTTTTAGGATTTTTTAAGAAATCAACCACCTCAATAAGTTCCTCTTTCGCCTCCTTGAGCCCCGCGACATTTTTGAACATGACTTTGTCTTTGAAGGTGGAAAGACGAAGGTTGGAGCGTCCGAAGTTGAACGCTTGATTCACGCCCGTACGCGCCTGCCGGAACATGAGCCAGAAAATAAAGCCGATGGCGAGCAGCGGCAGGAGGGTGGGGATCAGAATACCCGCCCAGAACTGCCAGCCCGACTGATCCTGCACTTCAAGGTCAACGTTTTGGAGCGCCTGCGGGGCAACGCCAAGATTCTTCAGGGTCTCCGAGATGCCGGATTCGCTTTCCTTCTTGGAGGCAGCGGTGCTGCCGTCTTTAAGTGTTACCGTAAGGTCGTTGCCGTTCACGATGACCTTCGTGACCTGCCCTGCGTTGATCTTGTCCACGAGTTGGTTCAAACTCAAAGTTTGCGGCGATGTTCCCGAACCAGCAAACAGCGAGAAGAGTAGTGCGATCACGACGAGCGTGAGGATCGCCCAGAGGATGTTTTTGGTGAGATTGGACATGCGTGAAAATTATAAAAGAAAGGGCCGTGGGAATCAATCCTCCCTGCGGAACGCCTTCTCGATGAACTTCGCGATGAAATAATCCAAGAGAAGGAAGAGAACAAGGCCGATGAAGAAGGCGAGTTCAAAGTTGCGGAATATGGCGACGGCGCGGAGCGGCGCGAGGCCGGAGATGAGGCCGTAGGAAAGGCCGAGGAGGATGGGAAGCCAGATCACGACGGAGAGCACCGAATTGTGGAAGAATTTCTTGAATTCCATCCTGCTCCACCCTGCGGAAAAGATGACGGGGAACGCCGATGCATAGAAAAATTTTGACAGAATGATCCACCGCTTGCCGTTGCGTTCAAATGCCCTTTCTACTCTCCCGTGCCATGATGGCAGGCGGTGCTTGATCCAGCGCCCGAACTTCGTGTCGCGCGTCGCGCGTCCCAAGGCATACCAAAGGAGGTCGCCGGTTACATCGGCAAGGAAAATCGTGAGAATAAGGAATGGAACGCCCCACATGCCGAAATATCCCTGGAAGACGATCCAGAAGCTTGCGAATGCGGAAATGTTCCCAAGGAAGATCGTCGCGATGTAGATAATAAAATAAGCCAAAAAGAGGTTTTGGCTTGCGAGAAGCCCTATATCGGCGACAAGAGTACTCACGCCTACTAATTATAACAAATTTTATATTTTTTTAATGATTGTTTGGTAAAATTCCTTCCGATGCCGTATGTGAATTGCAAAATTTGTTCACGGTGAAAATTCTTATCGAAATATTATTTAACGAGGCGGCGTTGCTGCGATCTGCAAGTTGTGTGGGACAAAAGATTTTAGGATCCTTGCCGTACATCACATGGACAAAAATAAGCAGAACAACAATCTAAGCGATTTGGCGTGGCTTTGCCATAATTGCCATTTTCTGATACATCATTATGATGAGGAGTGTAGAAAGTTGATGGTGCCTATAGCTTAATGGTAAAGCTTTCCGCTGTGGCCGGAACGATACCGGTTCAATCCCGGTTAGGCACCCGGAGATTTTTCAAGTCATATTTTATGGGGCTTGCAGAGCATAGCCCCTAACTGGAATTGAACCTTCTATAAAAAGAAAAGACACCGGATTTTTTGTTATACTAGAAGCAATGGATGTCCCCGAAAACTTGCCTCGCCTAGACCCAATTTCCTCACTATTTCGGGCGTCGTGGCAAATCTACAAAGATCGTTTTTGGGATATCGCGGGCATTGTTGTTTTGCCTCTGATGCTAATTTTCATCGGAGGCATGTTCCTCAACCTAAACGGCGGGGGTTTTGTTCTAGGTTTGATAATAAGCCTCTGTGCATGTGTATTAGTATTGGTCGCATCTTCGGCAATCATCTTTGCTGTCCACGAAAAAAGTGGCGTGTGGGAATCTTATAAAAAAGCGCTGGCATTGCTGTGGCCCATCGTATGGCTTGGCATTCTCATACTCTTCGTCGTAATGGGGGGCTTTGTTGTTTTCATTATCCCGGGCATTTTATTTTCGATATGGATTGCATTTTCAACTTATGCACTTTTACTCGAAGGAAAGCGCGGCATGAATGCCATGGTGCAAAGTCGTGGGTATGTTGAAGGGTACTGGTGGGCCATTCTAGGCAGATTCGTACTCCTTATGTTATTTACGATCCTTGTGGGCGTTGCGATCCAGATCCCTGTCGCAATATTAGTAGGAAACGTTGCACACTCAGTGGCAACGGCCCTGTTGGATGTACTTTTTCAATCGTTTGCTATTGTTTATTCTTACGTGCTTTATCAAAACCTTAGAGCAGCGAAACCAAATCTTACTAGCGCGCAAGCAAATAAAGGGAAAGGACTATTTATCGGGAGTGGCATCGTCGGACTAATTGCGCCAATTCTGATTTCCATCATTATTATTTTCTTTTCCGCTCCGTTATCCACTGCACTTATTAGTGGCCAGGGGAGCGTCAGTACGTTAAATTATACGCACATAGTCGTGTCGGGTCCTCGCGAGACTGACGCGGCACTTATCCAACAACTTGATAATGATCTTAGCGACCAATCGATCTGGGACGGACAAACCACTTTTCTTGGTTCGGCAACGTCTTCTTTGGGATCAGTTTCCGTGGTACTGCCCCCGCTATATTCACAAAATAATTACATCTTTTCAGAAGTAATCCCGAAATCTTCCGATCCCGTACTCTTGATTGAGGCCTTGTCCGCAACGAACAATCTTGACGATGCGGTAGCCTACGTAAAAAAACTTCTTACGTCCTACGTGAATGCCGGAAATTCTATTGAAGTGACTACCACGACCTTTGCCGGGTACCCTGCCCGCGCCATATCAATTACAAATCAAGACAATCTAAAATTCACCGCTTTTCAAGCCGATAGATCTGTTTTTCTTATTGGCATCACGTATGCAACGACCCTGATCCCTAATGCCCCTAATTCAGCCCCGGACGTACTAAGCGCGGAGAATCAGGTTATGGATAAAGTTGTCTCATCGATAACAATGGTGTACCAGAACTCTCAGTACGGCTATGCGATTCGGTTACCCGCCGGAATAGAATATGTTGGAGGCAGTACCATGTGTTCAGATTGCGCCTATTTCAAAGAAAGCGGGATGACAGATGATGAAATGGCTAGTTCGGGAGCGCAATTTACCATGAGTGTATATCAGGTCTCGCTTGCGACTTACATTTCGTCGAAACAGAAAGTGTACACGGCCTTAAAAAGATCCTTTATGGAATCAACTACGACCGTTGCTGGGAACAACGCCATGCAGTTCGAGGACGAGATGGTTTATTCTGGCGGCGCTGGCTGTCCGATTATGAACTCTGGGGATTTCGTGCCATGCCGTTCCATCGGGACTGTATGGTCACATGGAGCAAATTTATACGATTTTGACATAACGGTATTTGGAACGGGTGATTTCAATAAATATAATAGCATCTACGATGAGATGCTGAGCGGCTTCAGCTTTCGGTAAATTCCAACGATTCCTTGGTAGAACCGAACCTGCCGGGCTCACCATTTGCTGGCCATTCCTTCAAAAAGAGTTCTGACGTCCTCTACCAAGGCACCCGATCGTGCGTTATTAGAACCCAGGTATTCGGCATTTTTTATCCATATTTTATGGAGCGCGTACAAGATACCCCTGACGGTGGCCAAACCTTTATCTGATATAATTGACATAAATGAACCGAAAAGGTTTTGCGCCGGTTGTTGTCGTCCTTATCGTCGTGGGCATTTTGATTGTCGGCGGGATTTGGTATTATGAGGCGCACAAAAATACCCGCTTGTGGCATAGAGATCGGCTCGGCTCCGATATACACGAGCGACAACAATACTGGCAGCTATGAATGGCAAGTTCCCCTGAATCTCACGGGCGGTGGCTACTATAGCATTGTTCTATTCTTCAACGGAGCGATCAGCGGCCAAAGTGCGTTATTTAGCATCCAATAAGATTACCCGCCATATAGTGAGTAGCACGGTGGGGTGGCCACCTTGTGAAGCGACCAGTGGTATGGGAATCAGCATTTTCGATCGCCCCCTCACGGCTTTCGCTGCTTCTACTGAGGCACCCTGCGATTTTTATCTTGTCGGATATATAATTGGGTCATGCCGATCCTCAAAGATAAATTGTTTACCCTGCGCCCGTTCAGGAAGGGCGACGAGGTATCCTTGGCGCGGAACATCAATGACAAAATGATTGCGAGGAAGACGCTTTTGATTCCGCATCCCTATACCCTTGAAGACGCAAAACAATGGATCAAAAAGAATCTCAATGAAGCGAAAAAAAGGAAGCGACAAAGGATCAGTTTTGTCATCGACATAGACGGCGAAGTGGCCGGTTCCCTCGGGTTTAATAAAATAGAAGACCACAAAGCCGAACTCGGCTACTGGCTCGCGAGAAAATATTGGAACAAAGGCATCATGACGCGAGCGGTAAAAATTTTCTCCAAGTTCGGATTCCGCGCGTTGGGCCTCAAAAGGATTTATGCATTTGCATTTCCGTTCAACAACGCGTCGATAAGAGTTCTGGAGAAGTCGGGATTCATCTATGAAGGTTTACTGAGAAAACATAGTAAAAAGGGCAAAACATTTTTAGACGGCGTTCTCTACGCGAAGGTTATTTAAGAACGGCGCCCTGGGCAAGGATTCGGACGAAGACGGCGCCGCACGAGCGCTCGCGGCGAGCGATTTTTGGGGATGGGAAATTGAATGGGGCGCGTTCGTGTAGGTAGATAAGCATTGCTGATCTTCCGCGCGCCCCCTTCGCAATCTTCTCGTCGCCGGAATTAGGCCGCGAGGAGGTCTTTAATTTCGAGTTGCCGTTCGAGAGACTCAATTTTCCTCCTCGCCTGATCGACGTTGCTCTCGTACTCTTCCAGGATTCTTCGATCATTCCATCGCCTCCCAATCTTTCTTTTTTCCTGGGAAGCGAGAGCTGCCTGAGATTCGACAAGCTCAAGCCGAGCCAGCCACAATTCATTCTCGATCCCCACCCGTTTTCGGGCGGCCCTCCAAGACTTCAGGAGGCGCCCGATGCCACCAATATCAATACGCATAGCCCACTCCTTTTGACGGCGAACCAGTACGTACTCTTACTGCCTGTATTACAGCATATCAACCGCAACTATGTCCAGGGTGTGCACAATACCTTTGGATTATGCGGCATGATTGACTACAATAAAGTTGTGGTTAGTTTATCTCTCACAGAGCAGCGAGCGTTTTGGGTCGCGATCCTCGTTTTTGTTGTGCTTCTCTCGGTGCCCGTAGCGATCGGCACGTTGTGGTATCACACATATGAGAATCTGACGGCACAAACACTTGCCGAACAGCAGACGATCACCAATCTCGCGGCGAGCGCCTTGGAGGTAAAGCTCAATCGCCTTATTTCAGTGGCAGAGGCAATGGCGTCGTCCAGTCAGATTTCGGGCGATGTCGCGGCCGGACGCTTTGCGGACGCGGCGCTGGCCGTGAGCGATCTTGGAAACGAGCCGGAATTTTATGACACATTTATTGACAGGGTTACCCTTTACGGCCCCGATGGGATTCAGCGGGCGGCATATCCGATGCTCGTGGGCGGCTTGGGATCCAGCGCCACAAGCAGCGACTGGTATAAAACGTTGCGTACCGGAGCCGGGGAAGGTTTTTATGTTTCAAATGTGGTACAGAGGCTTTCTTCGCCGCGGATCAATGTCGTAGGCATCGCGGTGCCGGTAAGGAACCAAGGGGCGATCAGCGGCTTCTTGGTTCTTCAGATCCCCGCGCACAACTTTTTGGAGTTCGGGATAGATCTTTCCCTCGGGACGTATGGATTCGCCTATATTGTTGACACTAAGGGTGACCTCATTGCGCATCCGAAGTTTTCTTCGCAAACCGGAGAAGTGGTCAATTATTCGTTTATGCCGGAAGTGCAAGCTGCGCTTGCGGGCAATGCGGGGACGAGGGTGGACTATGACTCGGACCGCGCCGGAAAGAGCATTGTGGCGTATGAGCCGTTGCCACAATTTCACTGGGGGATTGTAACGCAGCAGCCGTACGGCGAAGCGTTCGCCGCAAGGGACAGTATGCTCCCTTGGTTTCTCGCGGCAACGCTCGCAGCCATTGTCTTTGATCTTCTTGTTTCTTACCTTGCCTTCAGATTGTTTGCCGGCCGCCGTTTTTATCAAAAACTATGAAAAAAGGATTTACCCTTATTGAACTCTTAATTGTCATCGCGATCATCGCGGTCTTGTCGGTGGTGATTATTTTAGCCCTGAATCCCGCGGAATTATTGCGTCAGGCAAGGGATTCCAATCGCATTTCCGACATGGGGACCCTGCGAACCGCCGTCGCGCTTTATCTCACGGACGTGGCGACTCCCAATCTCGGCTCGGCAGGCACCTGTTATATCAGTATCGGCACCTCTACATTTTCCACGGTCAGCAGCACGGGAATGTGGACGTTTCCGGGCACTACTTTTTGCAAAGATTGGTTCTTGACGGCAGGCGGCACGGCAGCGAGTACCACGGCAACCACCACTCGGTCCATCGGCATTCCAACGTCAACGCCTTCGTATCCGGGGAGCGGCTGGGTCCCAGTCGACCTTGCGAACATCTCGTCGGGAGCCCCTCTTGGGCAGGAGCCTCTCGATCCCATAAATCAAGCAGGCAACTGCAATGCGGCAAGCTCGTCGGTTTCGCTCTCAAACTGCGCCTTGTTCTACGGGTACATCCCGGGCAACACAAGTTTTAAACTTAGCGCGTTCATGGAAAGCAGGAAATTTTCCAATGGTGGGAGCGGCGATGTGACGACGAAAGACGGCGGATCCAACCCTTATTTGCTTGAAGTAGGGACAAATTTGTCTTTGTAGCGCGGTCTTAATAACGATAATAGTCGGGCTTGTAAGGGCCGCCTTGAGGGACGTTAAGATAGGCGGCTTGGGCCTTGGTGAGTTTGGTAAGTTTCGCGCCGATCTTCCCGAGATGAAGACGGGCCACTTCTTCGTCAATTTCTTTCGGTAGCCGGTACACGCCGATCTCGTAGCGATTTTTCCATAAGGCGAGCTGTGCAAGCACTTGGTTTGAAAAACTGTTGCTCATGACGAAGCTTGGATGGCCGGTCGCGCAGCCGAGGTTCACGAGCCGCCCTTCGGCCAAAACGTATATTTCGCGCTTGTCGGAGAAAATATATTTATCCACCTGCGGTTTCACGGTTTCTTTTTTCACGCCGCGCGCCGCATTGAGGCGGCCCACCTGTACTTCGTTCTCAAAGTGGCCGATGTTGCACACGATCGCCTGATCCTTCATTTTTTTCATGTGTTCCAGCGTGATCACATCCCTGTCGCCGGTAGCGGTCACGTAGATGTCGGCTTTCCCCAATGTGTCTTCCACGGCCGCGACCTCATAGCCGTCCATTGCCGCTTGCAGGGCGCAGATGGGATCAATTTCCGTGACGATCACGCGGCAGCCCTGCCCGCGGAGCGATTGGGCCGATCCCTTGCCGACGTCCCCGTAGCCGCACACGACGGCGGTTTTCCCGCCGATCATGACGTCGGTCGCGCGGTTCAGGCCGTCAATCAGGGAATGGCGGCAGCCGTAGATGTTGTCAAACTTGCTCTTGGTCACGGAGTCGTTCACGTTGATCGCAGGGAATAGGAGTTCGTTCCGCGCGAGGCGCTCGTAGAGGCGGTGGACGCCCGTCGTGGTTTCTTCTGAAACGCCCCGTATCTTTTTCGCCGCTTTCGTCCAGCGCGTGGGATTCTTTTTATAAATTATTTTGAGCCGCTTTATGAGTTCTATTTCGTCGGCGGACATGTTTGCGCGCCGTGCCCGGAGGATGGCGGGATCGTTTTCCGCCTCCGCGCCCAGATGCACCATAAGCGTCGCGTCGCCTCCATCGTCCACGATAAGGTCCGGTCCCTTGCCATTCCCGAAGTCCAGTGCGCGATCCAGGCACTCCCAGTATTCCACGAGCGTTTCCCCTTTCCAAGCAAAGACCGGGATACCGGTTTTTGCGATGGCCGCGGCCGCGTGGTCCTGCGTGGAAAAAATGTTGCAGCTTGACCAGCGCACCTTGGCGCCAAGTGCTGCGAGCGTTTCTATAAGCACCGCTGTTTGGACCGTCATATGGAGCGATCCCGTGATCCGGACGCCCTTGAGAGGCTTCCGTGCGGCGTAGCGCTTCCGGAGCGCCATGAGTCCGGGCATTTCCTTTTCCGCCATTTCAATTTCTTTTCTCCCCCAGCCGGCGAGCGCACTATTTTTTATTTTGTAATCGCGTTTCATATTTTTACTTCGGCGCCGTACGTTTTTTTGAACCGCGCGCGGAATTCATTTTTAGTGAAACGGTGCGCCTGCGTCCCCGCGTGTTCAATGCAGAAACTCGCGGCGACGCTTCCCATCCGGCCGCAGGTTGTTAGGTCATATTGTCGCTCAAGTCCTGCCAAAAATCCAGCGCGATAGGAGTCTCCCGCGCCGGTAGGGTCCGTGACGCGGCGCGGCTTTGCGGGCGCTACCCGCATGACTCCTTTCGCGGTCGCGATAGCCGATCCCTTCTCGCCAAACGTGGTGATAAGCACCCTGGTTTTTTTCAAAACGTCGCGCATGCTCCAGCCGGTCCGTTCTATGAGCAGCTTTATCTCATAGTCGTTGCCGATGGTAATGGCTGAAGTCCGTACCATTTCCCTAAACGCGGCGCCGGTAAGGGATGAAGACCACTGGCCCGGGTCAAAGATTGCGGGGATGCCGTGCGCCGCGCACTCGCGCATATGCCGCCGCATGGTGTGCGGATGCGAAGGCGAGATGATGGCGAGCGCGCCGCTTTTGTTCGTCGTCGTGTGTGCATGCGGAACGCGCAAGATGCGCGCGATGCGCGGAATGGGCGGCGTGAGTTTTGGATCTGCGCCGCTAAAAAACGCGGCGACCTGGTTGTCGTCCCTGTCGGTCACGATGTGCGCCGAAGCCGTAAAGCGGCTTTTGTCTTGCGCGATGTAGCGGGTGCCGATTCCCAAACGCCGCAGATGAATAAGATATTCTCCGCCGTCTTTGCCAAGCACCGAAACGATTACGGGCTCGCTCCCGAGGAGTTTCAGCGTGTAGGCGATGTTGCCCGCCGTCCCGCCGCGGCTTTTTACAAGTTCGCGTATCGGAAAGCAGACATTCAAAAGATGGATGTTCTTGGGCATGATGTAATCGCGGAAGCGGCCCGAAAAATCCATAATGTAGTCGTACGCAAGAGAGCCGGAAATGAGTATCGCCATAGCATCCATTCTATCACGCTATTTGGTGGAGTATACTTTTGAGATGAGTTCAAGAATGACGCGCGCGAAAATATCCCTTATTGCAGCGATGAGCGAGAACCGGGTGATCGGATCGCGCGGAAAAATCCCGTGGTATCTCCCCGCGGATTTCGCACATTTCAGAGATATCACCATGGGCCACCCGGTCATCATGGGATGGAAAACGTTTGAGTCCATCGGTAAACCGCTTTCCGGGCGGACGAATATTGTGATCACGATGCAGCCGGACCGTGAAATAAAAGGGTATCGCATGGCAGGGACTCTTGATGAGGCATTGCGTCTTGCGGGAAAGGCAAAAGGAGGAGGAGGAGAAGAAATTTTCGTCATAGGAGGAGCACTCACCTACAAAGAAGCGCTTCCGAAAGCCGACACGATCTACCTCACGAAGATACACAGCATTTTTGAGGGTGATGCGTTTTTTCCCAAGTTCGGCGGGGCCGAGTGGCGGCTCGCCCAATCGGAGTTTCACAAAAAAGACGCAGAGAATCAATACGACTATACCTTTAATATCTACGAACGGAGATAGCCCTCTCGCATAGGGTACTCACCCCGACGAGCCCCAGTGATGGCTGCGCTATGCGTGCAGATTTTGGATATGAAAAGGGCCCGGGTATTGCGTGTCCCGGGCCGTAAAGTAGTATGGGGTGACTAAGAGGAATTTATTACCTATCTTCTGTGGCGGCGCGAGAGGTAGGACGCCGTTAGAAAGAATGGCAATGAGCTAAGCCAGAACGGCGCTTGCACCGAGGAAGCGCAGGATAAACCAGAGCACCGCAAGCAGCAAAAAGAACGAGTCAGAATTCATCAAAAACCTCCTGTGTGGACGTTGGGCGAATGCGGAAACCTAGGACACTGACCTGATCCGGAGATAACCGCAAAGCTCGTGTTCAAGGGAGCACTCCATGACTTCGGGGAGCGCCTCAAACTCAACGGTATTGCCCTCGTGGAGTTTGCCGAATCGCGTGATGTCAGGATGCCCCGGCCGCACCGGTAGGATGAATGACCTGCTGGGCCACGAGAAGTGGTTGAAGCGCACCGTCGTGCCTTCGTCCGTGATCATTGGCTTGCCGCCGACGCACCACAGGCTGCTCGCCACTATCTTTGCGTTCATGACGCTGTGCTCGGTAGCATTCTGTCTCCATCGCTTCTCATTGAGGAGCAGGTACGTCGTCGGGCCTACGAACGAGAGGAAAAGCGCGATGACAATCGGATAGAACACGATGGCGGGCGTATCGTGGATGTCGGCGTAAAGCCTCTGTTGGACTCCCGGCGCCTGTAGCGCGTGGTATTGGAGTCCGAAGAGAATGCCGAGAGCAATCAAGGCAAGAATAGCTTTGAATTTCTTTCGCATACGTACCTCCGTGAATTGAGTTGTAACTGCCGCAGGGAAACCTGCCTTACGTTAGCACGATTATGACAACGTTCACAAGAGACGAAACCCTTGAAAGTAGGGGCAACGTGAACGGAACCAGCGCGAGAGGTGTGGGTGGGGAAAGCGTGTGGGAAAAGTGTGGAAAGGGTGTTGACGGACTAGTCGGCTTTTTTCTTGGTGTATTCCCGCCAGGAATCCGTGGCGAGGCCGCCGATGGGTGCCAGTTCCGCCTTGATCGGCGGGTGAGGGTCGTAGCCCGTGAGCGTTACGTGCTCCGGCTTGAAGTCGTCAATTGTTTTTACCGCGGGAGCGAGCATTACCGTAGGGAACGGCCTCGGTTCGCGCGCGAGCTGTTCTTTGACCGCATCAAAATGATTTTCATAAATATGAGCGTCGCCGAAGGTGTGGACGAATTCTCCCGGCTCATTGCCTGTTACCCGGGCAAGGATGATGGTCAGGAGCGCATAGCTCGCGATGTTGAATGGAACGCCAAGGAACATGTCGGCCGTGCGCTGGTAAAGATGAAGCGAAAGTTTGCCATTCTTTATGTTGCATTGATACATGTTGTGGCAAATGGGGAAGCGGCATGCTTCCTGGGGCAGCGCCATTTCATAGAGGTACTCCGGGTTCCAGGAATTCACGAGTGCGTTGTGGGCATCCGGATCTTTTTTGAGTTCGTTTACAAGCCACTGCACCTGGTCAATCGTCCGGCCGTTCTTTGCGGGCCAACGGCGCCACATTTCTCCGTAGATATGTTTCAGATTCCCGTGCTGCTTTGCGAACACCGCGTCGCCTGCGATTTTAGCGATGAATTCTTCTTTCGTAAGCGGCGGAAGCTCGCCCTTGTCCATTTTTTCCCGATAAATTTTGTAAGGGTAATCGTCCCAGATGTGGACATTCGCGTCCACGAGGTATTTGATGTTGGACTGGCCGGACAAGAACCACGCGAGTTCATAGATGATTCCCTTCCAAAATACTTTTTTTGTGGTGAGGAGCGGAAATCCTTCCGAAAGATCAAACCGCATTTGGCGGCCGAAGACGCTCCAGGTGACGGAGCCGATTCCCTTGTCTACCTGCTTCACGCCATGGTCAAGGATGTCGCGGAGAAGGTCAAGATATTGATATTCGGGATGCCGCGCACCTGCGGGAACGTTCGCCATGGTTCTATGTCACTACTCTATCACGAAGGTTTTTTCGGTGCCATAATACTCCGGCCAGTGCGCGTTGTAATGAGCGAACATACGTTCCAGGCGCGCCTGGTTGAGTTCCTCAAGCCCTACATTTTTTATTATTTCGCGAAGTTTCGCCTTCGCGCCGTCCGCGTGGGAGGGATCGCTCGCTATGATTTCAAATTCGGCGAGGTAGCCATAGCCGGCGTTCTTATCTATCGTCACGTTGGCGTCGAAAAATTTGTACTCCATCCGCTCGCGTGACCATTTGGCCTGGTAGGTAAAACCGGCACCGAGGACAGCCTCGTCAAGTTTTGAAAGCGGCATCGCCACTTCGCATTCAAATTCGCGGCGCGCGGTTCCATTCGCACTCGTCGTGTCGTCAATGGTCGCCTTGAGGACCAAGAGCACCTTCCCGTCCGCTTCCCGCGTGCGCAGGGAAAAATCTTTTGCTCTTTTTGCAAGATCAAGAAAATCTTTTCGGTCTTTTTCGTCGGCAATGACCTTTGCGACAGCCTTCGCGTCGCCATTCCCTTCAAAGTAATGATTGAGCTGTTTGTGTGAGCCGATTTTCCGAAGCTTCGGATCCAGCTTTTTCATCTGCGCTTCAAGGCGTTCCGCATTCTCGCGGTTTCCAAGGAGGCACTTAATTTCTATCTCATACCCGCCGCTACTCATTTCCGCTTTTTTGCTCTTGTTTCTTGCGAAAGCTTTGATGCGAGCGGTTTTTTCTGCCCGGCGTATTTCCCGCCCTTCTTCATATAATAGGGAACTTCCACCTTGCTTGACACTTCTTCAAACGTGAAAGCGCACACCCGCATGCCGGGATAGAGAAGTACCGGCACAACGCCAAGGTTGCCGAGTTCCATCACGGGCTTCCCGCGCCAGCCGGGATCAAAAATGGACGCCGTGCCGTGGACGATGACGCCGAGGCGTCCGAGAGAACTTCTTCCTTCAATTCGTCCCACGAGATCGTCCCCGATTTCAAGCCATTCAAGCGTGGTCGCAAGCACGAGGTCTTGGGGGTGGAGCACGAAAGAGCCGCCTTTCGGAACCACGACATCCTCCATAAGGGCCGCCGCCTGTTTCATATCCTGGGTGTCTATGTGCGGCACGTGAGTGCGGCGGAACACGCGGAACTCGTTGCCGAGCCGCAGGTCAAGCGAGCACGAGCCAAGCTGGGTTTTGAAATCCGGCGCCGGCGTGATCTTGATGCGTCCCGCCTTGAGTGCTTTCTTGATATCGCGGTCCGAGAGGATCATGGTAGAAAAATTGTAACGCGCGCGCGGCAGGGAGGCAAATCGCTTGTACGGGAGAGCATGCAATGATATTTGTATCGAACGATCCTTTCCCTATGAGCAGCATGTTCGATTCGATTGACAATGCCATTTGTATGTGACAATATATAACTAGTCGATTAGTTCTTCGACAAATCCAAACTGGCAAGCGTGACGCTTGCTGAGGTGGCGTGACGCCACAGGAGGTAGTTCAGTGATTACACAAAACGCACTCGCCGCAAAACTCGGTACTGATTGTTATTGCCCAAGTCCTACCTTAATGCCCCCGACGAAGTTGGCAGGCTTCAAGGAGCAGTTTCCGTGGGCGGAGAAATACGCGAGCGGTCCAATCTACCAAGTTTACGTCTCGCGCGTAGAACCCGACATCCTAAATCATGGTGCCGGCATTTTTGTGAAAATTATGAAGTATTACGAATACCTCGTGGCCAGCGAAACGAGTCTTGAGGACACCTGGTTTCCTGTCGAGCTCTATCTTCTCGACAAAAACGGCCAGACCATTGATAGCGAAAAGAAGGTCCACCGCCGCAAGCATTGGTATTCGCTCAGTGCGACCGAGGAGAAAGAGCATTACCGGATTACCTGGGTTACCAGCAAGATCACGGAGGGGACGGTAAATACCAAACTCGAGGAGCTCGGGGAGAGAGCGAGAGATGTTCGTTTCGTCCTTTCCTATTGCACGCGCACCAAAGCGCTCATCCTATACAAGATTCCGGAGAGCCTCTCGTTATTGGAGTGGGTAAACCGGCAACGCGCCATGGAGCGGGAACAGTTCCAAAGAGCATGCGAAACCATCGACGCCGAAGCGACTGCATGACGATCAGTTGGGGGCGAGCCGAAAAGCTCGCCCTCTTACGTTATTGCTATCTATCTATAATCGAATTCGCCCCGAAATGTCTGATATCGTGCACAGGATTCGAACAAATGTAGAGCTAGCAGGAATTAATCAATACCAGGCACGGGGAACGGCGTCGCGAATTTTTTCACGGCGTCGTGTACTTCTTTTATGAGCGGATGATCGGGGAGCGAGGCGTTGAACGCGCGCATGAATTCAATGCGCTTTTCCTTGTCGGTGGGGAGTTCATTCTTTGCGAACTCGTGCGCGATGCGGGCTATAAAAGTGGCCACCGTCTTCATGTGCTCCTCTTTCATGCCGCGCGAGGTGATGGGCGGAGTGCCAAGGCGGATGCCGGACGGGTAGTACGGTGGCGCGGGGTCGTTGGGGATGGAGCTTTTGTTCACGCTGATACCCGCGGCCTCCAGCGCTTTTTCTACGAACACGCCTCGCCCCGGGCCGAACGCGCGGAGGTCAATGAGCATAAGATGATTGTCGGTTCCGCCCGAAATGAGCCGCAGGCCCTGCGCTTGGAGCTCTTTCGCAAGTGCCTTTGCGTTGGCCACGACCTGATGCGCGTATGCTTTGAACTCCGGAAACGTGGTTTCGTGCATGGCGACGGCAATGCCCGCGATCGTGTTCTCATGCGGACCTCCCTGCATGCCGGGGAACACCGCGCGGTCAATTTTGTCCTTCAACTCTTCTTTGCAGAAGATCATCGCCGCGCGCGGCCCGCGTAGCGTTTTGTGCGTGGTCGTTGTGACCACGTCCATAAGCGGGAACGGAGAGGGATGCGCGCCGCCGGCGATGAGCCCCGCGATGTGGGAGATGTCCGCCATGGAATAAGCGCCGACGCTCTTCGCAATGTCAGCGAATTTTTTGAAATCAATGGTCCGCGGGTAAGCGGTGTAGCCGCACACGATCAATTTCGGCTTGTGCTCGCGCGCGAGCTTTTCAATCGCATCGTAATCAAGCACCTCATTTTTTTCATCAACCTGATAATGAATGAACTTGAATAATTTTCCGGACATGTTGACGGGGGAGCCGTGCGTGAGGTGACCGCCGTGGTCCAAGCGCATTGCCATGATCGTGTCGCCCGGCTCAAGGAGGCCGAAATAAACCTCAAGGTTCGCGGGCGAGCCCGAGTACGGCTGGACATTCACGTGATATCCCTCCGCATGGAAAACCTCCTTCGCCCGATTTTGGCAAAGGGTTTCCATCTCGTCCACGTTCACGCAGCCGCCGTAGTAGCGCCGTCCTGGATAATTTTCCGCGTACTTGTTGCTCAGCACGCTGCCGATCGCCTCAAGCACCGCGCGGGAGGCATAGCTTTCGGAAGGGATGAGCTCCAGCCCTTCTTTTTGCCGCAACTTTTCCTTCTCAATGATTTCAAATACCTTTGGGTCCTCCTCTCTCAGATTTTTTTGCGACATTTTATTATTTTTTAATTTATATACGGCAATTGTACCGCCGCTCTTCTGCGGGCACAAGTTTGATGGTATGCTCTATATATTATGGTGATTGACGGAAGGAAGATTGCGGCCGAGATCGCCGATCACTTGAAGGCATTGCCCAAGCCGGACAAATTTTTGGCTGGGGTTTTGGTCGGGAACGACCCGGCATCAAAAAGTTTCCAGAAGATCAAGCACGATACCGCAGCGCGTCTCGGCATTGATTACCGTATCTACGAATTCTCGGAAAACCTTACGAACGACGCCCTACGGGAGGAGGTGGGGAAGATTGCAGCGCACAAGACGTGCGGCGGCGTGGTCGTGCAGCTCCCGCTCCCCGATCACTTCAATTGGTATGCAGTGCTGAATGCCATCCCGCCGGAGAAGGATCCGGATCTCTTGAGCGAGCGGAGCCTGGGCGCGTTCTATAATGGCCGGACTAGGATTGTCCAGCCGGCGGCGGAGGTCGTTGCGGAAATCTTGAAGCGCGTTCAGTTTGACTTAAAAGGGAAAAAAGTGGTCGTCGTTGGACGTGGATTCCTGATCGGCAAACCGATTTCCTTGTGGCTCTTGGGCCAGCGGGCGGGCGACGTTACGGTCGTTGGGAAGGATTCAGATTATTCAGCACTATGCACTGCCGACCTCGTGATCACGGGTGTGGGCAAGGCAGGGCTCGTCACGCCCGCGATGTTGAAACCGGGCGCTGGCGTGATTGACTTTGGCTACCAAGGCGGCAAGGGAGATTTTGATCCGGGGGCGGCGGGCGTGAGTGCGGACGAGGGCGGGAGCGACAACGGGAAAGATAAAATTGCTTTTTACACGCCAACGCCGGGCGGCACCGGTCCTATCCTTGTCGCAAAGCTTCTGGAGAATTTTTATACGCTGAATTCCTGACCTCTGTGCGGGGTAGTGGACCAAGTCGAACCTCAGTTGTGGGTTATGCAAAAAATAGGCTTATTTTTTGTGAAAGAGCTGGACAATTTTTGAACAGACAAAATAAAGAGGCGCCATCTAACCTAGGTTAGCAGCGCCTCTGACCACTTCTTGCTGATCTGATGAGGATCGTCCGCGGCAGAGCGTGCCGATTTACTCTTTTTTCTTTTCCACTCGCTCCATCCACGGCAACGGCTGTTCGAGTATTTCTTGGGCCAACTTCCCATAGCCGGCCCCGAATGCAAGGCAATATGCCCAGTCGAGTTCACGGCGCAACTTGGCGATTTGCCGTTTGTTTCGCTCTATGGAATCTTTCGCGGAATCCACAGTGAACAACTGGCCACTCCCCTTTTTTGCTTTTTCCAGCTCGCCCCTCATCCAATCGAGGACGCCGTATGTCGAGGCTAGATTGACTTTCAGTTCGACCAGCTGCTCCCGGACCCTTTCTTCTTTTCGTTCATCTCGAACGTTGCCAAACGGGGTCAGGAAGAAATGTCCATGGAAAGATCTTGCAATCAGTGCATGCGTGAGCGCCTCAAGGCCTTCTTGGGTCTTGAATAACCACGCGCCGAGTCCCAGTCCGACCAAGATGTAGGCGACCGGGGCGAACACCATAACTGCTGTAATTGTATTCATAAACCCTCCTCTGAGTTTCCGGCCCAGAATTACTGTGAAATCCCAGTTTTCACAGCCGGAGTTCTAGGTTGGTTATACATCAATAATCACACTTTGTCAAACGTGCGCGCTGTAGGATTTGAACCTACGACCTACCGCGTGTAAGGCGGTCGCTCTGCCGCTGAGCTAAGCGCGCGTTCGATCATTCTAACCATGGACAAACCTTTTTTCAACTTTTGGGCGAAATAAAAACCCCCCGCGATAAATCTTGTTGCACCCGGGACAGCGGGGGAGAGTCCGGCGGGCTCGGCGGTGCCAAACGCCAAGCGAACCTTTGGGTTCGAAGGGGAACGGATCCCCATCACCTCCTTCCGATTATGCCTTCTTTTTCGGGTTCTGGATCTTACGGTTGTATGTCCGTCTTACCCAGTCAATGTTTCGCAAGGTGTGGTCCCCTTTCATAAGATGGCTTTCGCTCGTGCCTACTTAAATTATAGAAAATTTTTCTACAGTTTTCGCTGTGCATAAAATGGAATTTGCGCCCTCGGAGGGAATCGAACCCCCATCAAAGCCTTAGAAGAGCTCTGCTCTGTCCATTGAGCTACGAGGGCCCCGCGACACGGGGCGCCGCTGAACGCATTGATTCTACAACGGAAATAGGATAGTTTGAAGAGGCATCGCGGGCCGTCGTATACCGGTAGTACGCGTGCTTTGGGAGCACGTAGACTGGGTTCAATTCCCAGCGGCCCGACCAACACAATTAAAGATGGCTTCTGCCTCCTGCGAGGACGAAGTCGGCAGAGGCCATCTTTAATTGTTTCCTGTTTTGTGCCGCGGGACAGAATCGGACTGTCTTAACTCGCTCTTCAGGCGAGGGCTTTACCATTAAGCTACCGCGGCCTAAGAAATCCAGTATGATGGTACCTCTTTCGGATGGCCTCATCAAGCGCGTGGGACGTCCTATAAAGAACACCAGAAGAATAACAAAGAGACCCTTTTGACGACTTCGTCTTCGCAGGAGGAAAAAGGGTCTCTTTGTTATCTCTTCACCTTCAGCGTGATCCTTCTTTCCTCGGGCTTCACGGAATCAATGACGAACGGATATGACTGCCCGACGGCGAGTGTTTTTTTCATCTCGTCTTGTCCGCCGAACTCGGAGACGTGTATCATGCCCTGAAGATCCCCTGCGAGCGCTACGATGGCACCGAAAGGATTGAACTTGTACACGCGGCCTTCCACGGTGGCGCCTGGTATGAGGGCATCGCCGAGCTTCGCCCACGGATCTTCTTTGAGCGCCTTAAGGGAGAGAAAAACGCGGCCTTCTTTAATGTCCACAATTTTTGCCTTGAGCTGGTCGTTCACTGTTACGAGTTCTTTTGGATTGTCTATCAATTTGTAGTCCAGCTCGGAAATGTGGATCATGCCCTCTATCTGCGGATTGTCCACGAAGCGGATGAAGACGCCGAAGTCGGCGACGCCCGAGACGATGCAATCAACCACCTGCCCCACGGCGTAGGCGGCAAGCAGTTCCTTCACGTTCGCTGAAAGCACTTCGCGCTCGGAAACGATGATCTTATTGCTCCGCGGATTCACGTCAATGATCTTCACGGAAAGCTCCTGCCCGATAAATTTCTTCAGTTCTTCCGCGATTTTCACGCGGTCGCCGTCCGGGACTTTCGGATAGTGTTCAAGCGAGAGCTGGGAAACGGGAAGGAAGGATTTCAGTTCTTCGGAGATCACGGCCATCAGTCCGCCGGCGTTGGCGCCCACGATTTTTGCCTTAACGACCTCGCCGGCTTCCGCGAGGTCTTTCGCCTGCTGCCAAAGCTTTTGCTTGCCTGCTTCGGAGAGCGAAAGTTCAATATTGCCCTCTTCGCCGTCCAGTGCGACGATTTTCGCGTTGAGTTTGCCGTCGGGATTCAGGTTGCGCAGCGCCTCCCGCGCGTTCTGGAATTCCATGCCATAGACGATGCCGGTGCCGAAACGGCCCATGTCAAAATAGGCCTTGCGGGGAAGCTTTTTGATGAGAGTGACTTCCACGACCGTACCTTCCTTCGGCCAGTCGGCCGCCGAAAGCTCGGTCTTCAAGATTTGTGCGATGTTCGCGTCCGGTTGAGGCATTGGTGCTCATTGTATTTAAAACGACGGCATATTGCAAGTTTAGAGAGCATGCATAAGAATTTGTTTTTGACCTCGCGCGAGGGCGAGTTCGGTCAAAAACAAATTCTTATGCATGCTCCGCGTCCTTGTATTCTGCCCATTTTTTTGATAAAATGTCCTCATATGGTTTTGAATTATTTTGGCAACGGAGCCTTTCGGCTCCAAAGCGGAGACACGTCCGTCCTCGTGAATCCGGAGAACAACCGCCTCAAGGCGGATGTTACTTTACGGACGCTCGTCGCTACAGAGAATCCGCTTGCGGCGGAGGCTACGGCTGGATCCGATGGCACCGCGGTTGCGGCGCAGACAATCGCGTTCCCCGGCGAGTACGAGGTGAAGAAAATAGAAATTTTGGGATATCCCGTCGCGGCCGAATCAACGGAAAAATATTTAAAGACGGTGTACTCAGTGTATTGGGAGGGAATGAAATTTGTTTTCTTGGGGCATCTCTCCAAGCCCGTGGATGCGGCGCTCATGGAGGAGCTTTTGGAACCGGATATGCTTATCCTGCCCGTTGGCGGGGGCCATTTTTTGGAACCGGAGATCGCAGCGAAGGTTGCGAAGCAGCTTGAGGCGCGCATCATTGTTCCAAGCTTTTACAAAAATCCGGACGAATTTCTGAAAGCGCTCGGCAAAAAGGCAGAAAGAACGGACAAATTCGTATTCAAACAAAAGGACATCATTGGCGATAAAGGGCGGCCGATCGTTTTGAGCGCGGGCTGATGCGGGTCATGCGCGAGGCAGAGAAAAAAAGCTTCCTGGAAGAGCTGCAGTCGCTTGACGAAACGACCAAAACGAAAATTTTGGTTGTGGCGACGGCGGTCGCCATGATCATCGTGATTTACGTTTGGCTCGCCTATTTTAATAGCCTTATCGCAGGGGTCGCGCAAGAGGGCACTGCTTCGTCAGCTGCTTCGTCCTCCGTTCCGTCCTCCGCCGCATCATCGTCCGCGGTATCCTCGGGCGGGACAAGTATCTGGCAGAATGTGGAGGGCGGCATCGGGACGCTCTACGGGAAAAGCGTGGGGTTTCTGCATTACTTGGGAAACATTCTACAGGCGCCGCGGCAATACATCGTGAAACCGCCGCAATAAATTTCTAACATGGCAAAGCTGGAGAAAAGGGAAATTACAAAAGAGCTTAGCGAGTCATACTTGGACTACGCGATGTCGGTCATCGTCGCGCGGGCGCTGCCCGACGTGCGCGACGGCTTGAAGCCCGTGCAGCGGCGGATCCTCTGGGACATGTGGGAGTCGGGGCTCACGCACCTTGCAAAGTTCCGGAAATCGGCGACGGTTGTGGGCGACACGATGTCAAAGTATCACCCGCACGGCGACATGGCGATCTATGACACCCTCGTGCGCCTCGCACAGGATTTTTCGCTCCGCTACCCGCTTGTGCACGGGCAGGGGAATTTTGGTTCGGTGGACGGCGACCCGCCGGCGGCGCACCGCTACACGGAGGCGAAGCTTTCGCGGATCACCGAGGAGATGCTTACGGACATTGAAAAGGAAACAGTGGACTGGGTACCGAACTACGACGGGACAAGAAACGAGCCGCGCGTGCTTCCCGCAAAACTTCCCAACCTTCTTTTGAATGGGACGCTTGGCATCGCCGTCGGGATGGCGACGAGCATCCCCACGCACAACCTGAACGAGATCGCGGACGCCATTCTTTATCTTGCGGATAATTCCGATGCGACGAGCGAGGACCTCTTGCAGTTCGTGAAGGGGCCGGACTTCCCAACGGGCGGCATCATCTATGATGCGAAGGCGATACGCGAGGCATATGTTTCCGGCCGCGGCGCCATCCTTACGCGCGCGAAGTCGGAGATCGTGGAACAGAAGGCCGGCAAGCAGTTCGACATCGTGGTCACCGAGATCCCGTATCAGGTGAACAAAGCCGAGCTTATACGGACGATCGCCGAGTTCGCGCAGGATAAGAAAATCGAGGGTATCCGCGACCTGCGCGACGAGTCGGACCGCGAAGGGATGCGAATCGTGATTGAGCTCAAGCACGACGTGGTCCCGCAGAAGATTCTGAACTGGCTTTACAAGCACACCGATCTCGAGAAGAATTTCAACATGAATATGACAGCGCTCGTCGCGGGCGCGAACGGTAACGGCGGCCTTGAGCCGCGGTTGCTCTCGCTGCGCGATATTCTCGCCGAGTATCTAGCCTATCGGAAAGAAGTGGTGCGGCGGCGGACGCAGTTTGATCTGAAGAGGGCGCAGGAACGCGCACATATCTTGGAAGGGCTCGCGAAGGCGCTCAACGCGATTGACCGCGTGATCGCGACGATCAAAAAATCAAAAGATAAGGAAGACGCGCATGCGAACCTTATGAAGCAGTTCAAATTCACCGGTATCCAGGCGACGGCGATCTTGGAAATGCGACTGCAAACGCTCGCCGCGCTTGAGCATCAGAAGATAGACGCAGAATTGAAGGAGAAGAGAGCGCTTATTGAGGAGCTTACGCTTATTTTGAAGAGTCCGGCGAAGATATTAAAAATTATTAAAGACGAAGTCCGCGAACTCAAAGAAAAATACGGCGACGAACGGAGAACGCAGGTGGTCGCGCACGCCCTCACGGCCGTGAGCGACGAGGATCTGATCAACGACGAAGATGCGATCGTCACGGTCTCGGGCGGCGGGTACATCAAACGCCTCCCGCCGAGCACGTTCAAGGTGCAAAAGCGCGGCGGCAAAGGGCTCATAGGTTCGGAAGTCGCCGACGAAGATTTTCTTTCGCACTTCTTCAGCGCGCGGACGCACGACAACGTGCTTTTCTTTACGAACCGCGGGCGCGTGTTCCAAACGAAAGTGTACGAGATCCCTGTGGCCTCGCGCACGTCCAAAGGAAAGGCGATCCAGAACTTTTTGGAGCTGCCGGCGGACGAAACGGTGAGTGCAATCGTGAATTATTCCGCGAAGGGTCCGAAGCACGCAGAGAAAAAATATCTGATGATGGTTACGAAAAAAGGGGTGATCAAAAAGTCGCCACTCGGGGATTTTGAAAATATCCGCCGCACCGGCATCATTGCGATCAAGCTCAAAAAGGGAGATCAGCTCAAGTGGGCGCGGCTCACGGGCGGCACGGACCAAGTGATCCTTGTGACGCGCCAAGGGCAGTCCATCCGATTTGATGAAAAGCAGGTGCGTTCCATGGGGCGGGCCGCGGCGGGCGTCCGCGCGATCCGGTTGAAGAAACAGAACGACGAGGTCGCGGGCTTTGCTATAATCAAAGGAGGAGAAGCGAAACTCCTTGTGGTTATGGAGAACGGTTTCGCAAAGCAGACGCCGCTCAAGGAATATAAGACGCAGAGCCGAGGCGGATCGGGCGTGAAGACCGCGGAGATCACGGCGAAGACCGGGTCGCTCGTTTCCGCGCACGTCGTGACCGAAGAGAAGGAGATCTTCGCGCTTTCGGCGAAGGGGCAGATGATCCGCACCGAGCTCAAGGCAGTGCGCACGACGGGGCGCGCGGCGCAGGGCGTGCGCATCATGAATCTGAAGAGCGGCGACCGGTTGGCTGGTACTATCGTCATCTAAATGCCCGTAAAACTTTCCAAAAAGCAGATTGTCATCATTGGTGGGGGAATCGTCCTTTTAATTGTCGTTGTCGTTCTCCTTTATATCGGGTTGCGCCCAAAGGTGAACACCGGCTCGGGGGTTGCGCTTACCGTGTGGGGCACCGAGGATAGTGCGACCTTCGGGGGTCTCCTCGCATCGTACCCGTACGGGAAGGTGACGTACGTGCAGGTTGATCCCGCGAATTACGATTCCCAAATTCTCTCCGCCCTCGCGGCGGGTACCGGTCCCGACGTGTTTGAAGTAAATAACCGCGAGCTCCCAAAGTGGACGTCGGTGCTCATGCCGTTCCCCGCTTCCTCAACGCAGTTTGGCGTCCTCCAGCTTCAAAACTTGTTCCCTGACACGGTGGCGAAGGATTTTGTTTGGAGCGGGGGGATTTACGGACTCCCGCTTTCCATTGACACGCTCGCCATGGTGTATAACAAAGACCTTTTTAACGCGGCGGGCATCGCGGTTCCTCCCGCGACATGGGACGATTTTGACGCGGATGTGGTGAAGCTTCGCAGCGTGAATGCTTCGGGACAACTCGTGCGGGCCGCGGCGGCGATCGGCGGCTCGCGCGCGAGTATCCTGAACGCCGTTGATATCCTTTCGCTGCTTATGCTCCAAAGCGGGACGCAGATGACGAACGACAATGGAACCGCCGCGACGTTTTTCGCCGGCGGGGGCAACGGCGTCACGGGCATCGCTGCGTTCAATTTCTACCTGCAATTCGCGAACGCCGCGTCGCCATACTACACCTGGAACGACGGCCTGGGGAACGCGGTTGACAGTTTTGTGGCGGGAAAAACGGCGATCATATTCGCATACCAGTCGGATCTCGCGGCGATAGAGGCGAAAGCGCCTTACCTCAATGTAGGCGTCGCACAAATGCCGCAGGCGAACGGGGCGAGCATGCCCGTGAATTATCCGGAGTACGACGGCTTAGTGGCGGCGAAAGCGGGCAAGTCGGCTGATGCCTGGAACCTTATCTTTTATCTCGCGACAGATGCGACGAACGCGGCGGCGTATCAAAGCGCAACCGGGAAACCGCCCGCGCTCCGTGCCCTGATCCAAACAGAGTCAAACAACGCCTCCCTTTCCGTTTTTGCCACGCAGATCTTGACTGCGGAATCATGGTACGAGGCCGACGATACCCAGGTAGACGCCATTTTTGACACTGCCATAAAAAACGTGCTCAACGGTTCTGCAGATTCATCACGAGCCCTGAACCAGGCGCAAACGGCCGTGAGTCAATTAATGCGATAATGCATGCGATGAAAATGAAACTTGTCGGTGCGCTAGCCCTGTTCGCGATCATGGCGCCGTATCTTGCGTTTGCTGCGATCAACAGCAATGTGTGGAGCCCGGCCATTTTGAAGGGGCCGCTCGTTACGTGCACGGGCGCCGGCGGCGGCGGTACCTCAAGTTGCAGCAACCTCTGTGATCTCGTGAGCACCGCGGCGAACGTCATCTATTTCGGGATCGGCGTCGTGATTTGGATCATCGCGCCGATCATGATCGCGTGGAGCGGGATCAGATTACTCATCTCGCGCGGCAGTCCGGAAAAGACGAGCGAGGCGCGCAAGATGATAACGAGCGTCGTCATAGGTTTGCTCATTGTCCTCTGCGCGTACATTATCGTGTACACTTTCGTGCACGTTCTCGGCATAATCGGCATCGGTGGCTTCGGGGGGCCCAACTGTACTGTCCAATAAATGAATTCAGTCCAAATCCACGTCAGTTCCAATCTTCCCGGCGTGGCGTCAACGACCTCCATTGCCGGCATCGTCAGCGGTTTCTACGGCTTCGCCCTTCTCATCGCGGGAATCCTTGCCTTCGGCGCGATCGTCTACGGCGGCATCAAGTATGCGGCGAGCCGCGGCAACCCCTCGGCCGAGAGCGAGGGAAAAAGCTGGGTCACGAACGCGCTCCTCGGGCTCCTGCTTCTCGCCGGCGCGTATATCATCCTCTACACCGTGAACCCGCAGCTCGTTTCGCTCCAAATCACCGGCCTCACCCCCCTTCCCGCTTCGCCAGCCCAGCCCACCTCTACTACCCCCACCCCCAGCGGCGGAACATGTTCTACAATCAGTGATCCGTCAAATCCTTGCAGCATTAGTAGCGTGCAAGCAGCGTGCAGCGCGTGGGATCCGAATTTGGCATCGCAGGTTTGCAATAAGGAAAGCGGCGGCGGCACGAACCCGGGCGTACAAAGTGGTACCGACAAATGCAGCGACGGCACGTCGTTCTCCATAGGATTGTGGCAGATTAACGTTATCTCCACGCCCGGCGTGCCCTCGGCGTGCAGCTTCACCGAAGATACGAGTCCTTCCACCAAGGGCGCTGGCTGCAACGGAAGTTATTCCAGTAAACAGGCGCAAGGGTATTGCCTAGAGTGTAAAACGGGCGGCGGAGGGCTATACTGTTCCAAGTGGAGTTGCTCTTTCAACAGTTCTGGCAATTATAACGATTGTGTCTCTGGCGTTGCGTCAATGAATAACCAATTGGCTTGTACGCTTTATCGGGGGTCGAAGGGCGGAAGTTTTTGCCCTTGGAAATATACTGCAAACCTGTGCAGCATTTCCGTGCCTTGCTAATGGAGATTCACTTATGAAAAAACTCATTCTCATCATCGCTCTCGTTGTCGTCATTGGCGTGGTGGTGTTGGTTTTTGTGGGCAGGAATCAGTCCCGAGCGCCCGGCGGCGGAGTCGGCAATCTTCCGACGTCCACAACGGCGCCCGGGCCCGTTCCTGCGGGACTGACGATTTCTCTACAAACAAATCAGGGTGTGGTCACGATGAAGAATTTTTATAATGAAGCTGCGGCCATAAACCAAGCCACCGTGTTCTTGAGGATTGATTTTAGGGACACCTACCATTACGAGATGGGCTACAACAGGCAGAACAGCACCTTCTACATTACTTTGGATACCTATTCTTTGGCGGATGCGATTGAGTACAGAAGCGTGGCCGAGGACGATTTCCTGAACCTGCTCGGCATAAGCAAGAGCGACGCCTGCAAGCTGAGCGTTGATCTTAGGGTCAACCCGACGTACGTGACCGCCGGCAATTACCCGATTGATTTGTCCCAAATGAATTACGGCTTGAGCTTCTGCCCGGGCGCGGTGAGTTTTTGATGCTAATATAGTACAATGAAAATAATGGAAAAAGTTTTGAAGCGGATCGGATACGCGGCGATCTTTCTTACGTCCGCCCTGACCATGGGTGCGGTCGCGTCAGTAGCGTTGGCGGACAGCGGTCCCATCACGCTCACGAACCCCCTGGGAAGCAGTTGCAACGACCTGACCTGTCCCCTGACCGCCGTCATGAACTTTATTTTCACCATCTCCATCCCCATCTGTGGTATTATTATCCTGATCGGAGGTTTTCAGATGATGACGGCGGCGGGGGATCCGGAAAAGTTCAGCACCGGGAAAAAGACTATCCTCTATGCGGTCATTGGGTTTGTGGTGGTACTTCTCGCGGGGAGCGTCGCCAAGCTCATCCAGAGCATATTAGGCGGCGGGTCGAGTTAACAATTTATTGGGCATGGAAGATATAAAAAATTTAGCGGTTGGCGCGATCGGTTCGCTTACGATATCGCTTATCGCGGCTGCGAACGCGGCGACACTCCCTACGAGCACCATCACGAGCACGGCGGATATTACCACCCTCCTCTGTGATGTACTAAACTGGGTCTATTGGGGACTCATCGTGGTGGGAATAATGATGCTCCTCATGGGCGGGTACCGCTATGCAACGTCGGCGGGAGATCCCGAAGGCGTGAGCAAAGCGAACAAAACGCTTCTTTATGCCGTGATCGCGATCGTGGTCGCCCTGGTGGCGAAAGGAGTCCCGTTCATCATAGGGAGCATTTTCAGCGTGCCGTCCTCAAATTTGAGTGTGTGCCCATAAATGGTATAATAAAAACGATGGTGAGGAACATGCTTTACAAACTTAACTCGCGGACGGGCCGGATATTGTTTTCCGCATCGCTCGCTGTTGTTACGTTCTTTGTGGCGCAGGTTGCCGGGGCGACGATTAGTCTGTCGCCGCCGAATGGTGTAACGGCCCCTACGTCAGCGCTCGCGACAACCACCGACATCACCAACCTTTCTTGCGGCCTCATTAACTGGGTTTTCTGGGGACTTATCGTGCTCGCCGTTGTTATGACTTTCGTCGGGGGCTATCAGTATGCGGTATCGTCGGGAGACCCGGAGAAGGTCGGCAAAGCGAATAAGACACTTCTCTATGCCGCAATCGCGGCTGCGGTTGCCATATGTGCATGGGGAGTTCCCTCGCTCGTAGGCAGTATCTTGGGCGTCAATAATCTCGGCAACTTTTGCGGCTCGGGGACGACCGCTCATTAAAGAAATACTATGCAACGATTTCAGACGATGGTTCTCCTTATGGCAACCGCCGCCGCGCTTTTTTCGGCCGGACTGTCCGTGCAAACCGCTGCCGGCATCACGGTGCCGCCGCCTCCCGGCGTGACGACACAGCCGACAAGTCCGGTCACGCAAACATCGGATATCTCAGATCTGGCCTGCGGTGTATTGCTGTGGATATTTTGGCTTCTCATCATGTTTGCTATCATTATGTTTTTCGTGGGTGGTTATCGTTATGCGACCTCAGCGGGCGATCCGGAAAAAGTGCAGAGTGCGAACAAAACGCTTCTTTATGCCGTAATTGCGGTCGTCGTGGCCCTCTGCGCGTGGGGGGTTCCCACCCTTATAGACAGTTTCCTTGGGGGATTTAACTGGACCATGCTCACGAGCATTTGTGGATAGCAAGAGAACTTGTCGGTTATCTTGGGATGAGATATACTAAAACGGTAACTGGAAAGGTCGAAAATTCTCATCATTCATGAAAACAGTAAAAGAATTTGCAAAGGGACTGGCGGCGCCGGTCCTCGCACTCGGACTTCCGCTTGTGGCGTTGGCCTTTACGAACCCGGCGCCTGGGCCAGCGCCCACGTCGCCGATTACAGGCATATCGCAGATCTCAGGCTCAAGCGGCCTCCTCTGCACGATTATTAACTGGCTGTTTTATTTGCTGATCATCTTGGCCATCATCTTCGTTTTCGTCGCAGCGTTCAAGTACCTGACCGCTGGGGGCGATCCCGAAAAGGTGAAATCGGCGGGGAGCACGCTGCTCTATGCGGTCATTGCCGTCGTGATCGCGCTCATCGCGAAGGGCATACCACTGATCGTCTCAAGCTTCCTTGGCGGGCCCACTTCGGGTCTTAGCTGCTAGCCGACTGCTGGCCGAATCTTGTCACAGCTGCATTTTTCAAAAGGCCCCCTTTGCAGGGCCTTTTGGGTTTTCGGGCATTCTCCAAAAAATAAGACCCGCCAGCGTGCATTGTGCTGTTGAGCGCACGCGCGGCGGGTCAGTTGAATCGGTACGAAGAAACTCGGCGTTCATCGGAGACGCTCGTACCGGAGCGTTGCGCCTAACGGTCCTCCCTGCAAGCACCAGTCACGCGGTTTGTCGTTAAACCGCGGATCGGTTGATGGCGGAAGGTTCGCCGTGAAGATCCCGTACGATTCGGAGAATCCGGCGTACAAAATGCCGAAGTGTCGGTCGGGCTCGTACGAAACCCAATACCGCCGCCACTCCACCCAGTTGGCCGGGGGGATTATGTCTCCCTCCTTGCAGAATTCCCCGACCCTCGACTCGCCGAGGTCACCCATGAGCACGACGTCGAAAAGAGGAAGGTCAAGATCGCGTTCGTGGTTGTTCTCGGTGCGTTCGTAGCGGTGCCGCGAGATGGACACTGCCGACGGGTTGTAGTCGGGGTAGAGGTTTTCGGGACGGAGGAAGGTGATGATATTATCCCAACCTCCGAAGACGAATGCCGCCAGGATCATGATTATTGCAATCCCGACGGCTGCCTTTCGGAACCAAGCATGGCGAAAAAGTAGCCATGTTCCGATAAGGACAGCGACAATGAGGCCGCGAGGAGCCGTTGGCCACCAGTGTGATGCTGCGGATGTGACGAGGATGGTGACTCCCAGGGCAACGCCCAGTAGGATCCAAGATGACACGCTACTGCCGCCGGGCGTTCCTTGTGGTGTTGTTGGTGTTGCCTGGGGCAAGGTGGTTTGCTGTCCACCTTGTTGTCTGGGTTGATGTGACTGGCTTCGTTGGGATTCAACCCAGTGGATGATGCGTCTGATGAACCGCGCACCTATCACCCCAAGTGCGGCGAGCACGATAACTAGCGCTGCCGCGAAAACCAAGAAGCCCGTGCCGATGTCGGTGGGGATATGCGGAGATAGAAGCTTCCAACATTCCCATAACAGGCCGAGCAATAGGCCAAACAATAGCAAAATCACGGCGGTGATCTTAATGTTTCTTTTCACCACTTCCTCCTTTCTTGCTCCCGCCTATGCTGTCCTTGACGGCATCCAAGATGTTGCCAAGAACAAACGTATTACTCTTCCCGCCGGTTGCGAACTGTCCAGCGACGTCGGCACCGCGGAGCAAGGCCGCGCCTTCGGGTCCGATAGTATCAATTACCGTTCTATAGGCATTACCTTCGAGCGTTAATCGTTCGCTCTCGGCTTTGCCTTCTCCTATACCTTGGATCACTACAGCGTCAGCATTCTGTTGGGCGATATACGGCGCTGCCAGCGCCTTACCTGCATCACCGACAATATCAATGTAGGCAAAGCTTGTACCTTTGGCGCTGAATCCATAACGACTCCGCATGTAATTTCCGAAGTCGTTTTGTTGAAGGATGAGATTTTCCTGTCCGGCCCGATCAGATTGGAGCGTTGCCTTCAAGGCGAACGCATCTTGGATGCTTAGACCCGCGCAGAGTTGACGGACATGCTGGATGAGTTCATTCTGAATCGTTTCCAGCGTATCCTCTACTCTATACAGGAACAAATACGGCTGTTGGATCCTTGCGCGAATGAAGACGAGGATATTCGCGGTCACGGCTTGCGGTTTAGGGCTTCCAGTCCCGGATATCCGCGTTCCAATGCGAACATTGTCAACCGGGATTGGGTAAATGTCGTCAGACAAGATGACTCGCTTAGTCAGCTCGTTCCACGACACCAACCAACCCGCTTGTTGTTTGTCTTGCCCCTCGCCGACAGTGTAGATGCGAAGCGAAGCGTTTTTCTCCTGGACTTCACCGTCGCTCGGTTTTACTGTCCTGAAGTTACTCAGGCGCAGTTTGTAATAGCGAGGCTTGACTGCTGGCCAAATTCCCATCCATACAATGCCCGCTTCTTCGCCGAATACTTTCTTAACGAGCCACGGTCTCCTGTTCCACTGGAAATCATCTGCTGTGTAAACGTGTTCTCCGCTGGGATAGGTTGTTCCGCGTTCGTCGGTCCATTCCGACCAAAGATCTTTATCTCCGACGCGGCGGATGGCCCAGTCAAGATCGCCGGGCGCCTTGACGGGACCGAAGTCCTTGTAGGAACATGCAAGTGCGAAGAATTTACCTCCGCTCTCGTATGCCGTGCTAAATCCCTCTGGGATTTCGTCAAAGAACATCTCGTGGCGCGCAAGCCACAAGATTCCCGCAGAGAGAAATATCTTCCAGGTGAACAACACTGCAATTACCACTAGAACTACCCCGATAATCATCGCGACAATTACTCCCGCGAGCGCTGCCCAAATCATAGTCGTATCCTCCTTCTTGAGTTGACAATCTGTTGTCGTGAGGAGCTCGTTAGGTTGAAAACCTCTGGCTCCTCACGCTGCGGAAAGTATACAATATTTCTTATACTTTGTCAAAAATTACATTTTGCTTTAACATGAATAAGCAAGAATTTCGCTGGGGTGGCGAAATGGCAAACGCACTGGCTTTAGGAGCCAGCGCCGCAAGGCTTGTGGGTTCAAGTCCCACCCCCAGCACATACGTTTTCTGGTCAATAGCTTGGAATAGTTTCGGCGATTTAAGGTGTAGAGCTTATAAGGGTCGCGCCCGATGTCTGGTCGCGGCCCTTGCTTGTTCCAGACTATACCCCACAAGCGTTTTCTTGATTGTTGCATCATCAACCTCAAAGCCGGGCAAAAATTCCACCGCTTCGCGGTAGTCAATGTCGGCGAAGTAGCTCAATTGGCTTCTGAACAATTTTTCATTGAACTCGCCGCCGAAAATTTTTTTAGCCGTCCGCGAAATTTCCGCGACGGGATGATGGCTTGTGATAATGAAGTAGAGATCAACATAGTCCTTCCACTTTGACCGCATGCCCAAAGCAAACGCCTTCATGGCCGCAAGGGTCAGCAGATCGGGCATGCGGATCACGCCTGGGATGCTCTGCGAATGAACGATTTCGTAGGGATAATGAAAAAAGGTGAGCTTCACTCCTTTCACGATAAGCGTAAGTTCTCCAAGCTTGTTGACTATGATTGTGTCCGGTTTCTCGCGTTGCAAAATTTTGTTCAGCAAACTCTGGTTGCCGAATTTTTCTTTTGAAAAGAGGTCAAAGTCAATGGAGCGCCGGTGGCCGAGGTGCAGGGCGACCGCCGTGCCGCCTACCAAGCCGAAATTTTTTGAAAATCCCGCGATCAAAGGAAGCAGTTCAACTTGCTCCGCCGTCAGGATTTCTTTATGCATATTTATTAAAATACAATTGGAAATAATGCGCGATCTCCGGCCGATAGTTGGACCGCGGCAGGGCGGATTTCTCGCGGAAGATCTTGGCGGTTTTCCGCATGCCGAGAATTTTGATCATTTCCTGCACGTCGTCCCAGTCCCCGTAATTCAAAACGTGCTCCACGATGGATGCCTCGGAGAGATTGTCCAAATCCTTCACGTACCAAACAAGATAAGGACGTTTTTTGATGAATGCATGGATGGTCACGTGGGTTATTATACCACGAAATGCGACTTTTGGCCCGCCCGAAACTTCTTCTATGGAAGAAAATTTTCTTCCCGCTTCTGCAAAGACGAAGCCGCTATAGAAATTTCCCGTGGGCTAGCCGCGCCGTTTCCCGTGGAAGGCCTGGTGCACTTCGCGGAGTGCTTTATTTGTGAGATGGGTATAGATCTGCGTGGTGGAAATATTCGCGTGGCCGAGGAGTTCCTGCACGGAGCGGATATCGGCACCGTTCATTAAGAGGTCGGTCGCGTAGCAATGTCGGAGCTGGTGCGCATGGACGTGTTTCGCAATGCCGGCTTGCCGCGCGCGCGAGGAGACGAGGCGTTGCACTGCGCGCGGCGTTACGCGCCCAATCACTTTTCCGGATTTATTTAAGCTCACAAAAAGCGCTTCCTCCGCGTCGCTGCGTTTTGCAAGATATTTTTGAATGGCGTCGCGCGCGGAATCGGAGACAAAGACAACGCGCAGCTTGTCTCCCTTCCCGCGGACGCTCACCTCGCCCCGCTTCAGGTCCAGGTAGCGGCTCAACGAGCATAGTTCGGCCAGCCGCAGGCCCGTAGAGAAGAACGTTTCCAGGATCGCCTTGTCGCGGAGCGAGCGGAGGTCGTTGCCTTTGGGCGCGGCAAGCAAGCGCTCCAAATCGCCGTATTCAAGCACTTCAATCTGTCGCGACGGCGTCTTGGGAAGCTCTATTTTTTCCGCCGCAAGCGTTTTCACGTCGCGCCTCGCCAAATATTTTAAAAAATTCCGGAGCGCGATCACGTAATAGCTTTGCGTGACCTTTTTGATCGCCGCGCCGTCATTCCCACGCTCGCGGCGGGCGAGCGCGAGACGGAATTCGCGCACCGCGTCGTCCGTGATATCCGCCGGCCGCCGCACCTTGGAAAATTTCAAAAACTCGTTCAGATAGTGCTCGTAATTCTCCCGCGTTTTCGGCGAGCGGTTCTTTTCTATTTCTAAATAATTCAAATAATCGCGCAGCAGTTTCTCTATGTCGGTCATATTCCCATCATAGCTCTTCGTGTCGCAAAACGGAACCTAAAGAGGAAATCCTCCCGACGGTGGAAGAATTTTTGAAGGAACTCTCATGGGCTGTAATCAAAAACTTTGCGTTTTTTCGTCATAAGCGGTATTATATATTCAATGCTTACGAAGCGAGTAAAATCCCGCATTATCGGGGAGCACGGCGAACACAGCAAGGACACGGGTTCGGCGCAGGTTCAGGTCGCGATGCTTTCGCGCCAGATTGAGGAACTCGCGGCGCATCTGAAGAAAAATCCAAAGGACAACCACTCGCGCAGGGGGCTTTTGAAAATGGTTTCCAAGCGCAGGAAGCTTTTGTCATACCTCCAAAAGCGCGAACCGGCCGAGTACGGAAAGTTGATAAAGAAACTTGAACTTAAACGCTGATGAAAATTGATACGCGATATTCCAACCAGCGGGTTGGGATTTTTGTTGATGTGCAGAACCTCTATCATTCCGCGAAGAACCTCTATCGCGGCCGCGTGAACTATGCGGAGCTCAAGAAATACCTCGTGGGCGACCGGCAGTTGATTCGCGCGATGGCGTATGTGGTGAAGAGCGAAGGTGTGGAGCCCCAGCACTTCGGGCCGCGTTCCGCCGCAATGGAACGCCGTTCAACGATAGCTCCGGAAGAGGGAGAAGAGTATGCGCGCCTGCCCCTCCGAACAGCCCGCACGACTCGCACCGCCGAGGAGAACGGCGAACTTTCTTCAGAAGGGGCATTTTTCGAGGCGCTTACAAAGGCGGGGTTTGAGCTGCGGATGAAGGACCTCCAGATTTACGCGGGCGGGATGAAGAAGGCGGATTGGGATGTGGGGATGGCGGTGGATGCGATAAGAATGGCATCGTTTCTGGACGTGGTCATACTTGTGACGGGCGACGGCGATTTCCTGCCGCTCGTGGACTATCTCAAGTGGGGTGCCGGACGGCTCGTGGAGGTGGCGGCGTTCCGCCGGAGCGCATCTTCAAAAATACAGGAGGCCGCCGATCGTTTCATCAATATTGAAGAGATTCCGCGGGCCATCATGAAATCGCGGGTCACGTAGCCTGCCCAGCACCAAGATGGCGCCGGGCGGCGGTGCCATTTTAGCAAATTCACCATTAATTACTGATTAAAACATGCTTGACAAAAAACAATTCTCCATTGACGTTGCGGGAAAGACGCTCACGATAGAAGTTTCATCGCTTGCCGAACAGGCAAACGCCGCGGTGCTCGCGAAATACGGCGAGACGGTGGTTTTAGCGACCGCGGTTGCGGCGCGCAAAGACGCGGGGACGGATTATCTGCCGCTCAAAGTGGATTACGAAGAGAAATTTTACGCGGCAGGGAAGATCATTGGCAGCCGGTTCATTCGCCGCGAAGGGCGCTCTTCGGAAGAGGCGATCCTTGCGGGACGGCTTGTTGATCGCACGATCCGGCCGCTCTTTGATAATCGCATCCGGCACGAGATCCAGGTGGTCGTGACGGTGCTCCAAATTGACGAAGAGAACGATCCGGAATTTGTTGGGCTTTTAGGCGTATCCGTCGCGCTTCTCATATCCGACATCCCGTGGGGTGGTCCGGTGGCAGGCGTGCGTGTGGCGCAGGTTGGCCGCGAATTCAAGATTAACCCGGACAGTTCGTATGTTATTGCGAATCCTCCGGTCTTTGACGCGTTCGCGTCGGGTTCCAAGGATCGCATCAACATGATTGAACTCGGCGGCCTGGATGCGCAGGAAAAAGACGTTGCCGGAGGACTCGCGATGGCACAAAAGGAAATCAACCGACTTGTGGAATTCCAGGAGGGCATCCGGAAGGAGATTGGGAAGGAAAAGATGGAGATGTCGGTCGCGGAACCAAGCGAAGAATTGAAGACGGCGGTCGGCGCCTATTTGGCGGACAAGCTTGAGGCGGCGGTCTTCCGTCCGAGGAAAGCCGAGCAGCAAAGTGCGATCGGCGAACTGAAAACGGCATTCTTTTTGCATCTCAAGAAATCGTTTGAAGCGCAAGAGAAGGAAGTGGATTGGAAAGCGGCCGATTTTCTTTTTGAGGACGCTATCAATGACCTTGTGCATCGCGAAGCGTTTGCAAAGGAACGGCGACCGGACGGCAGGAAGCTTGACGAACTGCGCCCGCTGGACGGCGAAGTGGCGCTTTTCTCCCGCACGCACGGCTCGGCGCTCTTCGTGCGCGGGAATACGCAGGCACTTGCCGTGACGACGCTCGCGGCCCCCGGGGCGGAGCAGATGATTGAAACGATGGAGACGACGACGAAACGCCGCTTCCTGCTGCACTATAATTTCCCGCCGTTCTCGGTCGGGGAGGTGGGCACGTTCCGCGGGCCGGGCCGTCGCGAGATCGGCCACGGCAACCTTGCGCGAAAATCACTTGAACGCCTTATCCCGACAAAAGAAGAATTCCCTTATACGATCCGCGTCGTTTCGGAGATCATGTCTTCCAACGGTTCGTCGTCCATGGCAACCGTCTGCGCATCGTCCTTATCGCTCATGGACGCCGGCGTGCCGCTCAAAAAGCCAGCGGCGGGCATCGCGATGGGTTTGATGATGAAAGACGTGAACAATTACAAAATTCTCACGGATATCCAAGGGCCGGAAGATCACCACGGCGACATGGACATGAAAGTGGCGGGCACGGTGGACGGCGTCACGGGCGTGCAGATGGACATCAAAGTGGACGGGCTTACGTCGGAGATCGTTCTCAAAACGCTTCTCCAGGCGAAGAAGGCGCGGCTTCAAATTTTGGACTTTATGAAGGGCGTGATCGCCGCGCCGCGCGAAAAATTGTCGCCGTTCGTGCCAACCATCCGGCAGCTCAAGATTGCGACGGACAAAATTGGCGCAGTCATCGGCCCAGGCGGCAAAGTGATCAACGGCCTTATTGAGAAATATGGCCTTGCAGGGATTGATATTGACGATGACGGCGGCGTATTCGTTTCCGGTACCGATCTTTTGAAAGTGGAGGCGGCAGTTGCGGAGATCAAAGGCATTGCGCGGGAATTCAAAGTGGGCGAGATCGTGGAAGGGACCGTGGTAAAAACGCTTGAATTCGGGGCGATCGTGGACCTCGGCGGCGGCAAGGACGGCATGATCCATGTTTCCGAATTGAAGAGCGGCTTCGTGAAGAAGGTGGAGGATGTGGTGAAGGTTGGGGACTTTGTACGCGCAAAGATCATAAGCACCGACGAAAGCGGCCACGTCCGATTGTCCATAAAGCAGTTGCAATAACATGCGCCGCCCAGCGGGCGGAGTGTTTTTAGTCGTGCTAAAATAGAGCAGATGGAAGGATCTCCAAACAACGCGCCGTTATCGCCACCTTCGCCGTTCCCCGAAGTTCCCTCGGCGCCGCCTCCGCCGCCGGAGGTGAAAGTACGCACGATGCGCTCCGACCTGGAATTAATGGCAAAAAGCGGCGGAGGTCTGCCGCGTTTCCGAACCGTGAAGGTGACGGGACTTGCAATGAAAAGTAATCCTGTCTCGGCAGCCGCGCGCGCAAAAAAAGAAAAAGCGCTTATTATTGCGCTTGTCGCCATCGCGGCAGCTGCAGCGGTTGCATACGCCGGCTATTTCGCGTACCGGGCATTTTTCTCCGGTTCTGCGGCGCCGCAGCCGCAGCAATCGGCGCAGTCCGGCACCGCCAGTGCGGGCGTCGCCTCGGCGACCCAATCCAACGCCGCAGCTGCCGCAACACGCGTTGCAACGAGCAACCCCATCGCACAAGGCGCGTCATCCGCCGCGTCTTCCACCCCCGGCGTGCTTTTCAAGAAGCCCGCGGACCAGGTTTTGACCCTTATGCTCGGGGTGGGCGGAACGGTCACAAGCGCGGCCGATCTTCAAACATTTAACCAAAAACTCTCCGTACTTTTGGCAACCGCGAACAAAAGTTCAAACTTCATTGAAATTGACGCAAAGGGTGCGGACGGGCGTGATCTCAGCATCGGGGAAATTTTGTCGCAGGCGAACGCAGAGATCATTGACCCGACGCTCCTTGCCGCAAACTTTGATCCCGCCGCGGCCTTCTTTGCGTATCGCGACAAGAATGGTTTCTGGCCCGGCTATGTGCTTTCGCTCCAAGCGGGGAGGAACTGGCTATTTTTGGAAAATGACGTGGCGAAGTTGGAATCATCACCGAACATCGCCAATCTTTTCATGCAAGACGTCGGTGCGCCCTCCACAAGCGGTTTTATGGACGGGACAGTAGCGAGCACGTCCGTGCGAGTATTGCCGTTTCCAAGTGCAAACCCGTCCGCAAGCTTCGTATATGGCTGGTATGGCGGGACCCACCTCATCGTGAGCGCGTCGCTTGCGGGCTTTGCGCAGGCGGTGTCCCACCTATAGCGCCCCTTTCAAAAATTTGAGGTAGTGCAGGGCCCATCTCAAAAATATCCACGAGAGGTTTCGCGCCTATTTATGAGATGAGTTCCAGTCCGCCGTGCGTAGCCTTGCCGACCTACGAGCGTTTTGGATCCGCCTTCTCTATGTCTTCCACGATTTTTTTCTTGATCTCGTTCAAGAGTTTTTTGTCTTCTTTGAGTTTCAGGCGGACGTTGTCAAACCCCGCGCCGAGCTTCTCCCCCTCAAAGGTGAAACCTGCTCCTGCTTTTTTGACGACACCGCGGTTCACGGCGGCGTTCAGGACATCGCTCTCGTAGGAGATGCCTTCGCCGAACATGATGTCAAACTCGGCGGTTCGGAAGGGCGCTGCCACCTTGTTTTTTGCCACTTTCGCTCTCACGCGGTTGCCTACCACCACGTCCCCCTTCTTCACTTGTGCAATGCGGCGGAGGTCAATGCGCACCGAAGCTGCGAATTTGAGCGCCAATCCCCCCGGCGTCGTTTCCGGATTGCCGAACATGACGCCGATCTTCATGCGGATCTGGTTGATGAAGACGATGAGCGTCTGGCTTTGGCTTGCGATAGCAGTAAGCTTCCGCAGGGCCTGCGCCATCATGCGCGCCTGGCGTCCCACGTGTTGTTCCCCCATTTCTCCTTCTATCTCCGCGCGCGGCGTGAGCGCCGCCACGGAGTCCACAACGACGACAGAGATCATCTTGGAACGCACCAGGCTTTCCAGAATATTGAGCGCTTCCTCGCCGTTGTCCGGTTGGGAAATCAGAAGTTCGTTCACGCGGACGCCGAGCCGCGCCGCGTATTCCGGGTCCATCGCATGCTCCGCGTCAATAAAGGCGCACCGCCCGCCCTGCTTTTGCGCCTGCGCGACGACATTGAGGGCCAGTGTGGTTTTGCCGCTCGCCTCCTGGCCGTAAATTTCAACGACCCTTCCGCGCGGCAGGCCGCCGACGCCGAGCGCGAGGTCAAGCGAGAACGAGCCCGTGGGGATTACCGCCACATCGGCGCGGCTTACGTCGCCAAGCTTCATGATGGCGCCTTCGCCGAATTTCTCCTGAAGAGAAGAAAGAAGATTGTCCAAGTCCTTCATGCCCTCGTCCTTCGCCACTTTCTTCGTTTCCTTTTCTTCTTTCGCATTCGCTGGCTCTCGCGCGGGTTCTTTCGCGGGCTCGCCGTCCTTTTTTGAAAGTTCCGTTTTTTTCACTTGTGCCATGCCCTTATTATATCAGAGCCGGCATTAAATTCCTATTAAAGAACGCTTGACAGCACTGCCCACCGCGCAGCCGTCAGTCAAAGTAAGTGCCGGTGGCGGGGGTTTGCGGCGTGAAGTGGATCACGGGCTGCGTTGATGAAGAGACCGGGAGCGGCGGCGTGTAAATGATTTCTCGTGTTACGCTGGTTTCACCGCCAAGAAATTTTTTCGCGCTGATCACGATACTATTGGGCCCCTCCCCTAATGCCACCTCTTTTTCCCAGGAACCGTCGGGAGCTATGATGATCTCCTCGCTGCTTGAGGATCCATTGCCTATAAGGTAAAGCGCGTCGGCGTTGCGCACCGTGCCTTGGATCGTGAGAGTCGTGGAAGAAGTCACATAGGGATTTTCCGCGGGATACGCCACGGCGAGGATGGGTTTGCCGAAAATATAGGGGAACGCGAAGATGAAATATCCCGCGAGGACAACGACGAGAACGGCCGCGATCCACGCGGATTTCGGCACGCGGCTTCGGATGAATCGGTTTCTCGGAAGCTCATCCGACACCCTCGCGCCTTTCGTAGTATCTTCTTGCTCCAGCCTTCCCCACAATTCCTCGCCGTCGAAATCAAGCGTCCTGCCGATACGGATGAGGTAACCGCGGAGATACGGCTTGGAGGGCATGTCGCTGAAATTGCCGTGGAAGAGGTTCGCGAGATGCACGGGCGCGATGCCGGTAATCTCTGAGAGTTTCTTCTGCGAGATTCCCTTGCTGCGGAGCCGTTCGGCAAGGAATTCCGGAAAGCTCATGTCGTTTTCGTGGTCGTGATTCATTGGTGCGCGTGCGGCTATGCTACGAAAGCCGTTCTTCTATTTTTTCCAGATTGACGTCGCGCGGCTTCGCGCCATCGCCGGGACCCACGAGTCCCGCGGCTTCCATAAGGTCCAGCAGCCGCGCCGCGCGGGCATAGCCGACTTTCAGACGGCGCTGCAGAAGCGACGCCGAGGCCTTCTTGGCTTCCGCCACGACCGCGACGGCCTCGTCAAAAAGTTCGTCGGCGTCCTCGTCCTCAAGGTATTCGTCAAAGTTTTGCGGCGCGGCAATGCCATTCACGCCCCCGTTTTCAAAGTTCACCTCCTCGCTTTCGTCCGCCGTCGCGGCGTTATGATCGCGGATGAAACTCGCCACATTTTTGATCTCGTCTTCGGTGATGTAGGCGCCCTGGATGCGCTTTGGTTTGGAGAGTTCAGCGGATACGAAAAGCAAATCGCCGTTGCCAAGGAGCTTCTCCGCGCCCGCGGTATCCAAAATGGTGCGCGAGTCAATCTGCGACGCCACCTGAAGCGCTACGCGTGCGGTGATGTTCGCCTTGATGAGCCCCGTGATAATCTCCACCGACGGCCGCTGCGTAGCAAGTAAAAGATGGATACCCGTCGCCCGCGCCATCTGTGCGAGGCGTACGACGGACCCTTCCACCTCGCGGCCGTAGGAAGTCATGAGGTCAGCCATCTCGTCTATCACAATCAGAACGTAGGGCAACGCCTCGGACGGATGGCTCGCGTTATAGCTTTTTGTATCGCGGCTGCCGGCTTTTTGAAGAAGTTCATAACGCCGTTCCATTTCGGCGATCGCCCAGCGAAAAACACTGACTGCCTTTTTGTTCTCCATGATCACGGGGCTCACGAGATGGGGGATGCCTTCATAGACGGAAAGTTCAACGCGCTTCGGGTCAATAAGGATAAGCTTCAGGGTCTGCGGCGAGTTCTTATATAAAAGAGAAACGAGGAGCGAGTGCATAAGGATTGATTTTCCCGAGCCGGTCGCGCCCGCGACAAGCATGTGCGGCATTTTTTCAATGTCCGTAAAGACCGGTTCACCCGAGACGTCGCGACCGAGGATGAAGCCGAGCAGCCCCGATTGCTGGAATTCGGGATAATGCATCAAGCTGCCGAGCCGCACGAGCGCGGCCGCCTTGTTCGGCACCTCAATACCCACAAGCGACTTCCCGGGGATCGGCGCCTCAATGCGGATCGGGTGCGCGGCGAGCGCAAGCGCGAGATCGGAGGAGAGCGCCGTGATGCGCGAGAGCTTCATCCCTTCAGCCGGCTTCAAAGTGTAACGCGTGACCGCCGGACCCACGTTGATCTCTCCCATTTCCACCGAAATGCCGAAACTTTCAAGCGTGCGCTTGATGATATTCGCATTTGCGAGGAGATCGCCCGTCGTCGGTTTTCCCACCTCGGCCTTGAGGAGCGAAAGCGGCGGGGGAACGTAGTTCGCAAAGACCGGCGCTTTCAACCTTTTTGCGCTCGTAGGTTTCATTGCGGACCTCGGCTCCACGACCGTCGGTTTCATTTCTTCTTCGTCTTCCCCCTGTTCTTTCCCGGGCCTTTCCGCTTCCTCTTCTTCGTCGCGATCCTTCCCTTTCTCGCCGTTCGTCCCGGTTACGACGAGCGGCGCTTTTCCCGGCCATTTGACTTTGATCGGCACGTTCGCCGTCACAAGTATTGAAATGATAAAGATAAAGCCGTCAATAATAGCGGCTGCGGTTTTGCCGAAGGGGTAGCGGAGCGATCCGAGCACGAGTCCAAGCCAGCCGCCCTTCGCGGGAGAGAATATTTCAATGAGGCCGAGGAACGAAAGGATGAGAAGGCCAGCTCCCACGAGCGTCGTGCCCACGATTCTTTTGCGCCCGGAGGCCAAAAGCACGACCGCGGCGAAGACAAGCGTCACGGGGAGGACGAAATACCCCCATCCGAAGAGTGCGCCCAAGCTTTGGTACGTCGCGCCGCCCGCGGGCCCCGCTGCGCCGAATCCCGCGAGCGTGAGGATCACCGCGATACAAAGAAAGCCGACTCCCCAGATGCTTTTCTTCGTATCCGGATGCAGGCGGTGGTCCGAAAAATTCTCCCGCGCGTTGCCGCCGCCGCGGACATCGCCGTTCCTCTTGCGCTCGCCGTTCCCGTTCTGTTTCGCCATTACGTTTCTATTGTATTGCAATTTCTGCCCCGAAGCCAACGGAAAAATTCAAAATGTACCGGGCTTGATCTCAAGGAGAATATCCTCAAATATTTTTACCATAGCTTGTTCTATGTTTTTTGCCTCCTCATCTACCTGTTCCTTTGTCTTCTCTTTAAGGTTTCCTTTGATGGCGGTATAGTATTTCATTTTTGGTTCCGTGCCGGAGGGGCGCACATGGAGAACATCCCGTTCGTCCCGGCTGAAAAAGAAAGAAAGCATATCGCCCCTGTCCCAATCCCTTGTTTCGATCAGCGCGGCGGTTTCGCCATCTCTTACTTCTCCCGTAAGCCGGTCCATAACCATCGCGACTCGTCTCCCCCCGATCTTTTTAGGAAGGCGTCTCCGGAGTCCTTCCATAGCAAGATTCATCCGATCGAAAGCTCCGAGGCCGTCCATCAGCCGATAATATAATCTTTCAGCGTAATATCCATATTTTTGATAAATAGATTCCATAAGATCTTCCAGGGTCATCTTTTTTTCTTTGCACCACGCTGTCATTTCTGCTGCAACCACCGCCGGTGTTTCCGCCCCCTTGTCTCTATATGCGTCGCCAAACAGATACCCGCAGCTCTCCTCGCATCCCAGAACAAATTGCTTTTCCTTCGGAAGGTGTTCCAACCTGTCGCCGATGAATTTGAATCCCACGAGCAGATCGCCAATGACTTCCACGCCGAAACTTTCCGCTACGTCCCGGACCAGCTCGGTTGTAACCGACGTTTTTATCGCTACGGGATTTTTCGGCATCGCCCCGGCCTCGCGAAGCGCGTTCATGTAAAAGTACGTCATGAGCACCGCGCTCTGATTCCCGCTGAAATTGTTCCAGTTGCCGTTTTTATCTGGAGCGGCGATGCCCATCCTGTCGGCATCAGGATCGGAAACGATAACGATATCCGCATGAATCTTCTCCGCTAGTGCAATCGGCCTTTCATACACCACCGCAAACTCCGGATTGGGAAAGTGGCCTTTTACGTTGGGGAAATTGCCGTCAAGGCTCATTTGTTCCTCAACAAACGAGATATTTTTAAAGCCGATGCCTTGCAACACCGGGAGCACCGATTGTGATCCAACGCCGTGCAGGGGAGAGAACACGATAGCTATGTCGCGCTTGGGATATACGGAAATTTTTTTCGCCGCCGCGATGAAGGCGGCGTCAACGTCATCGCTTATATATTTCACTTTACCCTGCGCAACCGCCTCGTCAAAAGACATTTTTTTGATATCCTTGATGGCTTTGAATTCCTTTTCGATTCGGAGGCCGACATCCGGAAGCACCTGGACGCCGTTTTCGTCGTACACTTTATAGCCGTTGAATTCCGGAGGATTGTGGCTCGCGGTGACTACGATGCCACCGGCAAGTTTAAGATAGCGGACAGTGAAGGAGAGCTCGGGCGTCGCGCGGTAGTATTTGAAGATATGGACCGGGACACCGTTCGCTGCAAGCACGCGGGCGGTTTCTTTCATAAACTGGTCAGAACAAAGCCTGCTGTCGTAGGCAATTGCGACCCCTCTCTTTACGATGCCACCCTTATATTTTTTGAGATACTGCGCATAGGCCTGGGATGCCCATCGCACGGTGTAATTATTGATACGGTTCGTGCCCACATCCATCGTTCCCCTGATGCCCCCTGTGCCGAATATGACGACGCAGTAAAATGAATCCATGAGCACGTCCCATTCTCCGTTCTGGATTTTTTTTGTAAGCGCCGGAACAAATTCTTCAAATTCTTTCTCGGTCAACCACCGGACAAGTTCTTTGTAGGCGGTTTCGTTCAATCGCTTTGCTTCAAAAGCCGTGCGGAGGGTTCTTTGCAATTCGTCGTCCATATTCTGCATTTTAGCACCTTTTTCACGTTGACACATTTCACATGTGGAGGTATGCTACGGCTACATGCCGGACTTCTTAAACAGCTCGCTCGGGATCCGAATGACCATTGACGAAGTGGTTCGTGCGATTGTTGATTTTATGACGATAGAGCCCGCGCGCCGCTACAAGGTGACCATCGGCACCGACTCCGAACTTCTGCGCGGTAAAAAGGCGGATTTTGTGACTGCGGTGGTGGTGCACCGCGTGGGGAACGGCGGCCGCTATTTCTGGCGGCGTTTTGAACTCGGAAAGTTTCATAACCTGCGCGACAGGATCATTAAAGAAGTATTAATTTCAATTGAGGTCGCAGAGAAGGTGCTTTCGGAGCTTAAAAAACTCCCGCTCCCGGAATTTGATTTTGAGATCCATGCCGACATCGGCGAGAACGGCCCCACGAAGGCGATGATCCATGAGGTCGTGGCGATGATCCGGGCGAACAATTTTCAGGCGAAGACGAAGCCAGAGAGCTATGCGGCGTCCAGCGTCGCCGACCGGCACGTATAATGGACACGCTGGTTTTTGACATTGAAACGCAGAATTTTTTCACCGATCCGGACGTGGGGCGGGACAATTTCGCGGCACTCAAGATATCGGTCGTCGGCGTCTATTCCTATTTGCGCGACAAGTATTTCGTCTTTGAGGAGCACGAGATGGACAAGCTTGCCGAGCTCTTTGCGGGAGCGCGGCGGATCGTCGGATTCAGCATGAACCGCTACGACGTGCCGGTGCTGAATCATTATTTCCAGAAACTCGGTGCTTCAGCACCGCGCCTTTGGGAAAAGGAGCGCGTGGACCTTTTGGAAGAGATTGAGATGGCGGCGAAGCAGCGGGTGAGTTTGAGCCGGCTCGCCGAAGTGAACCTTGGCGTGAAAAAAGACCTTCACGGTTCGGAGGCGATCGGCCTGTATCGGGAAGGCAAGATGGACGAGCTCAAGGCATATTGCCTGAAGGACGTGGAGCTCACAAAGGCGCTCTACGACCTGTATCAGAAGCAAAATTATTTTTTGATGCCAGACAAACAAACGGGCGAGATTGTGAAAGTATCGTTTGCGAAACCGCTTGCGGCCGCGGGGCTTTTTTAGCCGTACTGTGCGGCGGACCATGAAGAGGATTTATCTTGACTACGCGGCGTCCACGCCGGTTGATCCCACGGTTCTGCGCGCGATCGCGCCATATTTTTCCGAGCGGTTCGGCAATCCCGGTTCGCTCCATGCATTCGGGCAGGAAGCGATTGCGGCGGTGGATCGTTCGCGCGAAACAATCGCGAGGGCGCTCGGCGCCGATTTCCGGCAGATAGTTTTCATCGCCTCTGCGACGGAAGCAAACAATCTAGTCCTTCGTGGCGTCGTGCGGCGATTTCAGATGGCGCACGATCTGTCGGGCGCGCGCGCGAGGCGTGCGGCGCCGCACCTCATTGTTTCTGCGATTGAGCACGAGTCGGTTTTGGAAGCCGCGCGCGACCTTGCGCGCGAGAATGTCCGCGTGACGTATGTGCCGGTAGGCGCGCACGGAATCGCAGATTTAAAAAAGATTAAAGAAAGCTTGACACCGGAAACCGCGCTCGTATCGGTCATGTATGCCAACAACGAAATCGGGACGATGCAGCCGATCACGGAGATTGGGAAGATAATTGAAGATTTCAGAAAACAGGTTCGCAGCAAAGAATCAACTGCCGACAATCGGTTTCCGGCATTCCACACTGATGCTGCGCAGGCGTTCCAGTTCTTGGATTGTGACGCGAATGCGCTTGGCGTGGATTTTATGACTATCTCTTCGCATAAAATGTATGGTCCGAAAGGCGCGGGTGCGCTTTTTGTGCGCGATGCGGACATGCTTCTGCCGATCGTTGCGGGCGGCGGGCAGGAATTCGGCCTTCGCTCGGGTACGGAGAATGTTCCCGCGATCGTCGGTTTCGCAAAGGCGGTTGAGCTTGTAACGGCGCGGCGGGAAAGCGAGGCAAAGCGCATCGCGGCGCTCCGCGATCGCCTGTGGAGCGGACTAAAAGATATTTTTCCCGAGGCGGAGACGAACGGATCAGAAAATAACGGAGAAAGATTGCCGAATATCCTCAATGTATATTTCCCCGGACACGCGGCGCAGGACCTGCTCACCAAATTTGATCTGCGCGGTCTCTCCGCGTCCTCTGGTTCCGCTTGTCGCTCGCGCGCGATGGAGTCCTCGTATGTCGTCCAGGCGCTCGGCCACTCAAAAGAGCGCGCAAAGGAGAGTATTCGCTTCAGCCTAGGCCGCCCGACGACAGAAAAGGAAGTAGCAGAAGCGTTAAAAATAGTAAAAGGCGCGTTATAAAACCTTTGGCGGGCTGGAATACATGAAACAAAAATGGGGCTTTGCGAGTAGTAATAAGCGTGTGCATACTGTTGCGAAACTTTCCTCCGCCGGCCTCGTACTATAAAATAAAGAATAAGAAAGCCAATGGACAGCGGCAACAATAAAAGGATACTAGCGGCCCTCGTAGGCGTCCTTGTGGTAGGGCTTCTTTTGGGCGTCGCAATCAGCGCGCCGCAGGCGCGGGCGAACGTATTCACCGACTTTTTCAGCAAGCTGTTTTCGCCGTTTGCGGGGCGGTCGCCGTCCGCGAGTTCTTCCACGAACGCCACCATGGGCGCCGGCGCATCTTCCACGGTTCCCTTGTATCAGCCGGTCATTGATTACGAGCAGGCGGTGGTCGGTGCCGTGAAAAAAGCGTCGCCCGCGGTGGTTTCCATCGTGATTTCCAAAAACGTTCCTATTGTTGAGCAGTGTCCCTACAATCCTTTCAGCAACCTTCCGCCGGAGTTCCAGCAATTTTTCGGCAACGATTCCCAAAGGCTGACCCAGCCGTGCGATACGGGGAAAACGCAACTTCAGGAAGTGGGCGGCGGCAGCGGTTTCATCATTTCTTCAGACGGTTTGATTCTTACCAATAAACATGTCGTATCCGATACCAGCGCATCCTATACGGTGATTACGAACGATGGTACAAAATACAATGCGACGGTGCTCGCTCGCGACCCGAACCAGGATTTGACGGTCGTGAAAATCAAGGCGACGGGATTGCCAACCGTTACTCTGGGCGATTCGGACAGTTTGGAGCTCGGTGAGACGGCGATTGCGATCGGGAATGCGCTCGGCGAATTTTCCAACACGGTTTCCGTCGGCGTGATCTCCGGACTCGCGCGGACGGTGACCGCTTCCGCACCCGATACGGGAGCGCAGGAGACCATCCAGGGCGTTATCCAAACCGATGCCGCGATCAATCCGGGCAATTCCGGCGGTCCGCTCCTCAATCTGCGCGGGGAGGTGATTGGCATCAACACCGCAATCGCATCCAATGCGGAGAACATCGGCTTTGCGATCCCCGTGAATCGGGCGAAGCATGACATCAGCTCGGTGCAGGCCACGGGGCAACTGCAAACGCCCTATCTCGGCGTTCGGTATCTCACGATTACCCCGGACGTTGCAACGCAGCAGAAACTTCCCGTTGGCTATGGCGCGCTCGTGCGCGGGAGCGAAACAGGGCCGGCCGTGGAGTCGAATTCCCCCGCGGCAAAAGCGGGAATCCAGGCGGAGGATATTATCCTTTCCGTCAACGGCCAAAAAATTGACAGCAGCCACGACCTCGGCACGGTGATCTCGCAATTCAACGTGGGCGATACCGTAACAATCGTCGCGAATCGCGGCGGGCAGCAAGTTACGCTCACGGCGACGCTTGCTCAACGTCCCACAAGCCAGTAGGAGATATTATTTTAAAATTTTTTAATCAGGGATTTGTCATGATAACCGGATGGAATATCCGGTTTCTCGCGACAGCGCCAGCTGCGAAGAAGCACTGCAGAATGCAAAGCTGCTCTACTTAAAGCTGGGGCGGGTTTGGTGCCCCACACTTAAGGACTTCGTTATTTTTAATAGCATCGGATTCCGCCATCTTATGAGAAAAAGAGGGAAGCGCCGTCGAGAAGACGAGCAAATGAGACGCTTTGCCCTTTTAGTGCATGCGAAAAACATAGTCGCTGATCCAAAAGCCACCTTCATCCATAGGGAGAAAGAAACATTCATGGTGAGTAAGTGGCACGGCAAGAAAGCTGGAAAAACTACCAAAGCTGACTTCTGGGCGATAAAAAGTCAACGTACAAATCACTCGGTTACTTTATTAGTGAGGCAACTCAAAAAGGGACAAAAGCATTTTTTCAGTATTTATTAAAAAACCTCTCACGCGGAGAGGTTTTTTAACATGCCTGCTACCAGCCCGAAGGCCGGTTAGGGGCTGCCGCCCCGCAGGCATGGTTTTATGGTAATGCCACCGCATGGAAAGTCAAACACCGTTTAATATTTCTTTAATGATTTTTTGCGCATGGGAGTGGACGACTTTCGAATAGCCTTAAGATATCTCAATACCAATCGACAAGTTCTGTAAAACGTACATAAAAACCGAAAGGGTCGGTCACTCTGAAATCCTTTTTACCCCAGCGCTTAAGTGTGAGAGGCTGAGCGATCTGGGAGTCTGGAATTTTACTCTTCGTCTCATTCCAAAGTTCCTCGACATTAGAAACCGGGATAGTGATTTCCACCTCATATCCCCGAGGAGTATTGGGCGGAAAATCCTTGAAGTGAGAATGCTGGGATACCTTCTCTTTATCACCATAAAAGTTGATGTGGGTTTCTCCCAAAGCGTCGCTCCGCCTCAGTATCATATAGCCGAGATTACTGCCTCCTCCCGAGGTTGGATCGTATTTCAACTGGCTGAAACCGAAAATCGCATAAAAAGACCGGGCTTTTTCAAAATCGGGAATATGAAGTTCAAGAACTAAATTGTTGGAAACCTTCTCCACAACTTCATTATAAAACAAAGTGCGCGGGCTTGGACGATCGAACAGCTTTAGCCAAATTCATTAAGTCCATATCCCAAGTTTCTCAAGGTCGGCTCTAAGCTGGTCGTTGTTGCTGAAAAGAATCGGATGATAACCAATCTCGGAAGCCTTTTCCAAACTTTTCGGAATGTCGTCCACAAAGACGACTTCTTCCGGGCGGACGCCCAGTTTCCTGAATACCGCGTCGAATGCTTCTTTGTCCGGTTTCTGATGGCCGATTTCGACGGAAATTACCACTTCGTCCACCAAGGGCAGAATGTGCTGCTTTTCCAACCGCTGCCGCAGGTCGGTCCGGTTGTTGCTCAAAATAGCTACCTTATAGCCCGAGCGTCGCAATGCCGAGAACAAAGGGAAAAGATTCGTGTTGATAGTATGGCCCTCCTTATGCGACCGCATCAATTCGCGAACGCGGTCCGCGGTTGCTTCGCTCTTATCAAAGGTACGGACAGCTTTGACCATCACGTCTTCATACGTCATGTTATGCACGTTCGCGAGGTGGTTGTATTGAAAATACACCTTCCGAAGCTCGTCCACGGGGATCGAAAGGGCGTCCGCAACGTACTTCACGCTTGAACCGTTCTTGTTCAATTCAATGACACCGCCGAAATCAAACACAACGGCTTTGAATCTATTCATTGTCCTCAGTATATATCAAATCTAATTTCCAGCGAATTTCCGTGCACGGCGTGGACGATTTTCGAACAGATAAGATGAGGTTTGTATACACTGCCATTAGCAATCTCCCCCTGAGATTGACAATCGGCGTTTTTGAAACTAAAATGGTCCTATCGCGGTATAATTACTATACAAACCATGCCGAATTTTCATCGTTTCACCATAAAAGCCCAGGAGGCATTGCAGAACGCGCAGGAGATCGCCGCGAAGAAAAATCACGGCGAGCTCAAAGGGCTTCATCTTCTCGCCGCGCTTTTGGAAGACGAGCAGTCCCTTGTCGTCCCCGTCTTGGAGCGCTCGGGCGTGAATCTGGAGAAACTTCATGAGCACATAGAACTTGAACTGGACCGCATTCCGCCGATTCTTGCGAACTCAAACGTCGGGCAGCTTTACCTCTCGCAGGAATTGATGAAGGCGCTCGATCAGTCGGCGAAGATCGCGGCGCAGCAGAAGGATGAATTCGTTTCGTGCGAACATTTATTACTCGCGCTTTTGGACGTGGCGGGCAGCGCAAAAAGCATTTTGGAAAAATTTGGCGTGCGGCGCGAGACGGCGTTCCGCGTCTTGGCGCAACTCCGCGGTTCCATGCGCGTGACGGACGAGATGCCGGAGAGCAAATTCCAGGTTTTGGAAAAATACGCCATTAATTTGAGTGACAAGGCGAAGGCAGGGCAGCTGGATCCCGTGATCGGCCGCGAGGAAGAATTGCGCCGCGTGATGCAGGTGCTCTCACGGCGCACGAAGAACAATCCGTGCCTGATCGGCGAGCCGGGCGTAGGAAAAACGGCCATTGTAGAGGGTTTGGCGCAGCGCATAGCCTCGGGGGACGTCCCGGAGCCCTTGAAGGGCAAACAGGTTTTGATGCTTGATCTCGGATCGCTCATTGCGGGCACAAAGTTCCGCGGTGAATTTGAAGACCGCCTGAAGGCATTCATGAAAGAAATAAAGAACGCCGCGGGGCAGATCATTCTTTTCATTGACGAGATACACACGATCGTGGGCGCGGGCGCGGCAGAGGGCGCGATTGACGCCTCCAATTTATTGAAGCCGGCGCTTTCGCGCGGCGAACTCCATGCCGTCGGCGCGACGACTATCCGCGAATATCAAAAATACATAGAGAAAGACGCTGCTTTGGAACGGCGCTTCCAGCCGATCGTGGTTGAGGAGCCGTCCATAGACGACTCCATTGCGATCTTGCGCGGGCTCAAAGAAAAGTATGAGATTCATCATGGGATGCGGATCAGCGATGAGGCAATTATAGAAGCGGTCAATTTGTCCGCGCGCTACATCACGGATCGGTTCCTTCCGGATAAGGCAGTGGACCTGATTGACGAGGCGATGGCGGCGCGGCGATTGGAATCGGAGAGCCTGCCGAAAGAAATTGACACGATCCGCCGCGAGATCACGAAGCTTGAGATAGAAAAGCAAGCGCTCACCAAGGAAAACGGGAAGACGGGCGATCGCGTAAAAGAAATAGACAAAGAGGTCGCGAAGCTCCGAGAGCAAAATGACGAACTTTCCGCCAAGTGGCATTCGGAGAAAATAAAATTTGAAACGCTGCATCAGCTGCGGCAGAAAGTGGACAATTTGAAGCGCGAGGCGGAGATCGCCGAACGGGAGGGAAACCTGGAGCGCGTGGCGCAGATCACGTACGGCGAGCTCCCGCAGGCCGAGAAGGACTTTGCGAGCTTTGAGAAGAAGAACTTCGGCGGACCGAAGGGCGGCAAAAAAGGAAAAGCGGGCACCAACGCGGCAGGCGACCGCTTCCTCAAGGAGTCGGTGGACAAGGAAGACGTCGCGGCGGTGGTTTCGGTTTGGACCGGCATTCCTTTGCGGAGGATGCTTGAGACGGATTCGGAGAAGCTCATAAAAATAGAAGAGGTGCTCCACGAGCGGGTGGTGGGCCAGGATGAGGCCATCGGCGCCGTGGCATCGGCCTTGCGCCGGTCGCGGGCGGGACTTTCGGACGAAAACCGTCCCATCGGCTCATTCATGTTCCTCGGTCCCACGGGAGTAGGGAAGACCGAGCTTGCGAAGGCGCTTGCGGAATTCATGTTCAACGACGAAAAGGCGCTCGTGCGCATAGACATGTCGGAATACATGGAGCGCCACGCCACCTCCCGCCTCATCGGTTCGCCGCCGGGCTACGTCGGCCACGAGGAGGGCGGCCAGCTCACGGAGATGCTGCGCCACCGGCCGTACAGCTTGATCCTCTTTGACGAAATAGAAAAGGCGCATCCGGAGGTATTCAACCTGCTCCTCCAAGTGCTGGACAACGGCCGGCTCACGGACAGCAAAGGGAAAACGGTGAATTTCAAAAACACAATCATCATTATGACGTCCAACGTCGGCAGCCAATATCTGAAGGCGATGTCGCGGATCGGGTTCAGTGCGCCAAGTGCGGAGGAGTCCTCGGCAGAAGAAGGGGACTACCGCGACAAAGTGATGGATGCCCTTAAAAGCAACTTCCGGCCGGAGTTCCTGAACCGCATTGACGACATCGTCATTTTCAATCCGCTGCACAAGAAGGAAATCCAAAAGATCGTGGATTTGCAGATCGCGCTCATAGAAAAACGCCTGAAAGAGCGGGGCATTGCGCTCACCATAGAACCGGCGGCGCGCGAATATCTTGCGAAGGAAGGATTCAGCGCGGAGTTCGGCGCCCGGCCCTTGAAGCGGCTCATCCAGAAAGTTATCCTTGATAAGTTGGCGGACAAGATCATCCGCGGCGAATTCAAGGATGGCGGCAAAGTTAAAGTCAATTTTAAGGCGGATTCACTGGTCTTTAGTTCTTAAGGCCGCGGTTTTCGCGCTCGCGTGGCTCTGGCTCCCGTTCCCGCTTTTCTTTTTGGTCGCGCTGTATCTTTATTTTGTGCCGCCGTTCCAGTCCGGAAAGCTGGCATTCCCTTTTTTTGTGCTCCTTGTGCTCGCGTACGTCCAACCGCCCACGCCATTTTTCGCGGTTGTGTTCGGTGCGGCGCTCTATGTTATTTTCCTCATCAAAGATCTCTTGGTCATTGATCGCCGGTCCCTGTACGAGCTTCTCGTGCTTGTGTTGTCCTTTCTCCTCCTGCGCGCCCTGTACGTGCGGTTTGATGAAGGAGCCCAAGGCGTGGCGCTTTGGTACGCATTCCTCGTGGCCGCGGCGATCGTTCTCCTCCTGCGCAGCTTGGTGCGCGCTTCCGGCGGCATGGCGTCCCGCGAGGAGCCGGTTGCCCTTTTCCTCTCCTTCGTGCTCCTTGTGCAGGCGATCATCGTGGGTCTTTTTCTTCCCCTTGATTTTATTGCCCAATCGCTCCTCGTGTTCCTGATCGCCTTTTTTCTTGTTGATACGGTTCCCGAGCATCTTGCGGGCGGGATTTCAAGAAAGAAAATCCTTGTCACGGCAATGGTCCTTTTTGCACTCCTCACAATCGTCGTGGGCTCGGCGCAATGGGGATTATAGAAATAGAGTATAATGGAACCATTGTTGCCATGAGAAAGGTAACGAAGCTGGTACTGCCCATTGCGGGAGTTGGGAAGCGGCTTTTGCCCCTCACCAGACACATGCCCAAGAACCTTATTCCCGTGAACGGGAGGCCTCTTTTGGAGTACGTGCTGGACGAGGCGGTTTCCTGCGGGATACAAGACGTCATATTGGTGATAAACCCGAAGCACCGCGGGGATTTCGCCGCATATGTGCGGAAAAATCGGAAGAGGTTCCCCACACTCACATTCCATGCGAGGATCCAGGAAACGCCCGGGGGGAACGGGCATGCTATCGCAAAGGCCTACGACATTCTTAGGGACGAACCGTTCGCTGTTCGTTTCTGCGATGATATCGTCCTGGGCGATCCGCCGGTTCTCGGCGGCCTATTGGACCTTTTTCACAAGTACAAAGCGTCCGTGCTGCTTCTTGAGCGCGTTCCCAAGAGCAAAGTTTCGCGGTTCGGGGTCGTGGGATTTGAAGAGGCGAGGAAGCTCCCTGTTTTCCAAGGCGGAAAGGTGTACCGGTTGAACAAAATCGTGGAGAAGCCGAAAAGGGAGGAAGCGCCCTCCAATCTCATCATCGTGGGGGGATATGTTCTTACGCCGGAGATTTTGAGAAATCTTAGGATGGTGGCGGATACCCTTCCCGTCGTTGCGGACGACGCCTTGCCGCTCGCGGTCGCGTTGCAGATAGACCTTATTCTGAAGAACAAACTTTACGGCTGGGAGTTCCCCGGCCGGCGCCTGGATTGCGGCACCCTTGAAAAACTTCGGGAAGCCGAAGAGTTCCTCAAGAAAAAACCAAAATCGTGGGCGACCAGAGATGGAAATCTGACTTGATTTTTGTTAGAATAAACGCATCAAAGATCTATCTATGCCGTCCCCAGATAAGAAAGCAAGAAGGTTATATAAGCTCTCCCTTAAAAAGATGGTGGTGTCCTTGGGGCTTTTTTTTATTATCACTTTTAGTTTGGGCTACGCGATAGCATACATGCACACAACGAATTTGATGAAGCAAGAGATCCTGACCATAAAGCCGATCCGTGAGAATAATCAAGAATACCATTTCATTTATCCTTTGCTTTACTATGATTTGGGAGATGTAAAACAATTTTTTGAAGACCATGGTTTAGAAACGGCGATCCATAACTATGTGGAAACCCAGTACCAGAGCCGAAACGCTCAAAGCATTTCGGTCGCTGTTAGAAATTTTTCTCAAGCTACATGGGCCCAAGAGAGTCAAGATGTTCAATATCATCCAGGAAGCCTGCTTAAAGTTTTGATCATGATGGCGTATTTCAGAGAGGCCGAGTTGAACCCCCCTATTCTAAACAGCACCCTGCTCTACAATAATGCGGTCAACCAACAAGTAAATTCCTTAGCCTTCGATCTTCCCACAAACTTGAAAGTTGGGACTTATTATCCCATTAATCAATTGATGCAAAGCATGATCGCCAATTCCGATAATGGTGCGGAAACCCTGCTCATTGACAATGTCGACCATACGATACTAGATCAGGCATACATTGACTTAGGCATACGAAGTCCCGACACCGTGACCGGGGATTATACGCTCTCACCGGCCCAATACATCAATTTCTTAAGGATTCTATATAATGCCACCTATTTATCTGAACGGTACTCTGAAATATCCCTCTCGCTCATGAGTCAATCCACTTATCACGATGGTATATCGGCGGGCGTTCCCCAAGGGACAGAAGTGGCCCAAAAGTACGGTGAGCGCGTTGACGCTTCAAGCACTACTATCCAAGCAATCGAATTGCATGACTGCGGCATCGTGTACGCTCCGAACGACCCTTATGCGCTCTGTATTATGACCAAGGGAAACGATCTCACAAAACTAACTTCTATCCTAAAAGGTATCTCTAGTCTCGTATATAACTATTATAACTATGTAACGCAAAAATGAGCCTTTGGTTAAAGTATTTTCGCCTCCGTTGCCTCTTGACGGTTGCCACATTGCCGGATTATGCTTTGCCGTATGGAAGAAACCGGCAAAAATAAGCTCGCGCTCAAGAAAGCATATGAAATCAGCTACGCGATCTTCCGCGTATGTTCAAGATCTACAAGTGCGGCCCTCAAGGAATCTCTGGAAAGGCAAGCGCTGTCCCTTTTGGATGCTGCCGTGGTCGGAAATTATGGCCTCATGGCGACGATTTCTGGCGTCATTGAGCATCTCGTACGATTTGGGAGCGATGTAGGCTTGATCCATAAAGCGAACGGAGAGACGTTGGCTTTTCAGGTCGGCGTGTTGAATGCGGCAATTGCCGGATCGGAGAAACCGGCAGAAATCAGCGAGGTTCCGCTTGGAGATATTTTTGACGAGCAAGATGTTTTGTTTCCGGCAAAGCGGCAACACAGCGAAGAAGCTGAAAATGCACATAATTCGGCAAACAATGCAAAAGCCGCGATGCGACAATCGGCAATTCTCGAAAAAATCCGGCAATCCGGCAATTGCCGGATTAAGGATATACAGGAACTTTTGTCGGGTTGCAGCGAAAGAACGATCCGATACGACCTCCAATCCCTTCTTGAGCAAAATCGCATAGAAAGGGTCGGGGGCGGAGGGCCTGCCATGTTGTACCGGATTCGGCAAGAAAGTGGTAACCTTTCCCCTGTAGACGCGTTATAATATGAGTAACGGTTCAGTGTGAGGCTGGACCCCTAGTAACTGGGAACCCCAGGAAACTTAGTTTCTGGTGCGCTGGAAATTAGGTTTCCTAGAAACTAGGTTTACTAGAACAACCGGCCTCGCTAAAAGCGAGTTTTTTCATTTTTATAGCTACGACCCCGTTTTCTTCATTCTTCCCGCTGTCGCAACCTCACAGCGATCGCGGACAAGGGTGGGGAAAACGGTCCAGACATAAGCAAAACAACAGAAAGGTCGACGGCCAAATGGCCGATATCAGATAAACAGTCGAAAAACAAATTACTCAATGAATAGTAAAAAATTGATTTCGGTGGCACTCACGGCGACCACAGTGGTGTGGGCGCTGGGGATTGCCGCCCTTCCTCTCGCGAACGCACAGACCGCATCTGGCCTTCAGGCTCAGATCACGGCTTTGCTCGCGCAGATCCAACAGTTGCAGGCACAATTGGGAAGCACGCAGGGCACGGGATCTTCGTACTCCTTCACCAGCGACCTCACCGTTGGTTCAAGGGGTGCTGACGTGACCGCGCTCCAGCAGCTCCTGATTAACAAGGGATACCTTACCGCGGTCTCGGCTCCGACAGGCTACTTTGGTTCTCTAACCCAGGCAGCCCTCGGAAAGTTCCAGGCGGCGAACGGTATTTCTCCTGCAGCCGGATACTTTGGTCCTATAACCAGAGCATTCGTGAATTCTATGACCGTTGGCACGACTACCACGACGACTAGCTATCCAGCTGGTTGCACTTCGTCGTCCGGTTACAGCCCGACGACTGGTCAGTCGTGTGCTTCGGGTACCACGACGACGACGGTGACTCCGCCGGCGACCGGCCTCGCGGTTTCTCTTAGTTCGTCCAATCCGGCGGCTGGTTCGCTCGTCTCTTCCCAATCGGCGGCAGCGGCGCGCGTTCCGGTCTTGGCCATTAACCTTACGGCGTCCAACTCGGGCGCGGTGACGGTAACGGACGTTAAAGTCCACAAGACGGGCGTCCTTTCGGACAGCTCTATCGCTGGCGCGTACTTGGTCCAGAACGGCCAGGTGCTCTACCAGTACACGTCGCTTAACAAAGGCGTCATTGACTTCTCCGGCTTGGCCCTTTCGGTCTCAGCCGGCCAGACGCAGACCCTCTGGGTGGCGATTGACCCCTCAACGAATCTTGCCTCCGGCAACACGGTGGGATTTGCGGTAAGCGCGGCCTCGGACATCACGGCGGTTGACGCGTCCAACAACGCGATCACGCCGTCCGGCGCGTTCCCGCTCACCGGCAGCATCTTCACAGTAACGACGGTCAGCAACCCGTCCCTTGCGTCGTTGACGACGGCGTCTTCGTCCATCGCGACGCAGGTTACGGCGGGTACGCAGAATAACATCGTCGGCGCCTGGACATTCACGGGCCAGAACAGCCTGACGTACCTCAAAGGCATCAAGTTCACGGTCATCGGTTCGGCAAACAACGCCGACATCCGGAACGTGAAGCTTAATGTGAACGGCGCGCAGGTGGGTTCCGCCTTGGCGACCGTCGGCGCGAACGGGGTGGCCTACTTTGACCTCTCGTCCTCTCCGGCGAGCATAAACACCGGGAGCAACAACGTCCAGGTGTTTGCGGATGTCATGGGTTCTCCTTCAAAGAACTTCGCGTTCGAGATCTTGAACTCCTACGACGTCTACGCGGTTGACTCGCAGTACAACGTCCCGATCTCGGTATCGGTGGTGGGTGGTGCGGGCACGCAGGTAGGCATCCAGCAGGGCCAGATCACGGTCTCGCAGGACTCCGCGACCCCGACCGGCAACATTGCGGTCGGCCAGTCCGGCGTCGTGCTCGCGAAGTTTGACATCTACGCGGCTGGCGAGCCGGTCAAGGTGAAATTCCTCGGCTTCCAGATCGCGCTCACTAGCGTGACGACGAGTTCCGGCGTGCTTGCGTTGAGCAACATGCTCAAGAACATATCGCTCGTTGACGATGCAGGCGGTCAGGTGGGTACCACCATCAACACGCCTCCGTCGGGCAACACTTGTGACACTGGTACGAATACCATCATAAACAGCGCCACGGACGGTACCTTTAAGGCAACCAGCGGTAACTACGTTGACTGCTTCGGCACGAACAATTCGCCGATCAACTACATCATTCCGGCGAACACAACCCGGGTGTTGTCCTTGAAGGCCGACATCCAGTCCACGGCAAGCTTCCTCACGATAGCGGCTTCCCTCTTGGCCGAGACCGCCAGCAACCTGCAGGGCTTGACCTCAAGCCAGCCGGGTTCTTCGTCCGGCGCATCGGGCAGCGCGCTCTCGCTGCAGTCCAGCTTGCTCTCGATTGCCGCGAACTCTGCCTACGGCAATCAGACCGTTACGCCAAACAGCACTGGCGTTCACATCGGCTCCTACTCGTTCACGGCTTCGTCCGCGAGCGGCGTGCAGATCAATACGATAAGCCTCAAGCCGGCACCGAGCAGCACTGGCTCTGGCGACATCCAGAACATGAAGGTCATGATTGGCGGCACGCAGTTCGGCACGACGCAGGGCGTTGTGGCTGACGCGGGAACATATACGTTCTCCGGCTCGCCATTCACGATTGCCGCAGGACAGACAACGAACGTGGATGTCTATGCCGATATCCTTTCTGGAGCATCTAGCCAGTCTCCCGCCTCTTCTCTTACCGGCTGTTCCGGGACGAGTGTTGTTTCATACAGCGCTCTTTCGTGCAGCGGTATTACGAGGGGGCAGTCCTTGACAGTTGCAACCAGCGGGACTTCCATCACGGTTTCGACTAACCAAGGATACAATCCTTCGGTTAGCCAGCTTTCGATGGGTACGAACAACAACACACTCGCAGCGTTCAACTTCCAGGAAACGAAGAACATTGAGCCTGTGAGAGTGACCGACTTATATGTGGCTGATGCCTTGACGACGTCTACCTTGGGCGTGGCGACGAACACGGCGAACGTCTTGCCGTCGTTCGGTACCCTGACCCTGTGGAACGGTTCAACACAGGTCGGCAACGCGGCTACGTATGTCGGCGCAACTGTGGTTAGTGGCCAGAATGCCTTCCTCTACCACTTCTCGTTTGGCGGCACTCCCAGTCCGTTCGTCATCCCGCAGAATGGTACGCTCGCGCTTACCCTTAAGGGCGGCGTGAATTCGTACTCAGCGGGAAATGTTACGGATGGCGCAATCCACACGTTTGAAGTCGCGACTTCGACGGCTCAAGCGACTGCGATTGCTACGGTCGTTGCGTTGGGCAATACGTCCAACATTTCTACGGGCGTCACGCTCTCCAGCGCGGCGGGCACGCAGCAAACGGTCTTGCAGAACGTCTTGAGCTTCTCGGGCGCGGTTAACGGCAGCGTTAGCAGCCGTCCGAAGAGCACGTCTGACCAGCTTGCGACGGTAACATTTACGCCGATTAACAGCGGGTCAGTCGCCGTCAATACGACGACGATCACCCTCTCGGGATCGGCGATCTCGGCGACGAGCGCCGTTGCGACCGCGTTTGCGACGAGCACGTACCTCTACCTGAACGGGACGAAGTACACGCCCGCGACAACGAGTTGTGCCAGCCAGAGCTGCACGATAACGTGGAGTTTCGGTGTCGGCATCAACGGCTTCCAGGTCAATGGCAGCCCGGTTACCTTCCAGTTGTATGCTGACGACCAGGACAACACGGTAGTGGCGGGAAGCAACAACTCCGTCAGTCTGGCCGGTACGGTCAGTGCTGCAACGTCTATCCAGTACACGGATGGCACGAATTCCAACAGCACGACTGTGACTGGTGTCACTCTGACGCCGGCAATCACCACTCCGCTCCAGGTCTTCAACGTCCAGTTCCAACAGAACTCGTAGTTGTTTGATCTGACCTCTCCGCTTGTGACGGACGGGAATGCCAAAAGGCCCCCGCAAGGGGGCCTTTTGCGTTGTCGCCATTCCCCCTTGTATTTGCTATACTTATGGGGAACCAAATAAAGGTCGGAAACAGTAACCATCATCAATGAACAAAAAAGGATTGGTTGAGGAGGTGATGAAAGCCGCGGAGATTGAGACGAAAGCGGCGGCGGAGCGGGCGGTGGATGCCGTGTTTGACACGATTGTGAAGACCATGAGCCACGGCGAGGAAGTGGCGGTCACGGGCTTCGGGACATTCCGCGTTGCGAAGCGCGCCGCGCGCGAGGGCCGGAATCCGAAGACGGGCGAGAAGATCCAGATCAAGGCCTCCACGAAGCCGAAGTTCCGGGCCGGCAAGCTTCTCAAAGAAGCGGTATTGTAGCGAACAAAGGATCCTTTGTTCTGTTTAGCCGGAAGGGCCCCTGCACGCGCGGGGCCCTTCGCGTTTCTGCGCACGAACCAAATTTAGAATGATTTAATGTCCGGTGCGTATAATTGTGGCATGAAGAAACAAGTTGCAGCGGCGATTACTCAAAAGGGAGGCATCGGAACGGGCAACATAGAAAGTAAAATACTGATGGTACGGGGATGCCGCGTCATGCTGGATGCGGATCTCGCTGCGATATATCAAGTGGGCACAAAGCGGCTCAATGAGCAAGTGAAGCGGAACAAGAGTCGCTTTCCCGAGGATTTTATGTTCCAGTTGACCGGAGAAGAGGCGGAAAATTTGCCAAAATTGATGCGGTCGCAAATTGCGACCGCATCAAAAAGGAACGTTCGTTATTCACCTTATGTTTTCACCGAGCATGGCGCAGTAATGTTGGCGAGCGTTTTGCAAAGTCGCGTGGCGGTTGAGGCAAGCATCCTTGTGGTGAGGGCGTTTGTTCGCCTTCATACTCTCCTCGCCGCGCACAAGGAACTTGCGCGAAAGGTTGAAGATATGGAAAGGAGATATGATAAAAGGTTCCACGCCGTTTTTGAGGCGATCAGAGAGCTTATGAAGCCGCTACCAGAAACCGATTCAGGCAAAGAACCATTTGGTTTTCAAGCGGGCGAAAAAAATGAGGTTGTAAATTGTGACCTCAAGGCGGGTGCGGAGGATATCTACTGGCCCGTCTTTTCAGTGGGCAGGAGCGTCTGCGCAATCGTGCTGATGTCAAAAAACTTTTGGTAGGCGCCGGAAAGCGATTGGAGCGATCGCTGGATGATTGAGAGCGACTGGTCGGGGGGCAGCGAACGGAGGAGGGAATCTCTCGCCGCCTGGTTTTCATCGCTCGCGGTTTGGACGAGCACTTGGGCGTTCGCAAAATCGCTTTGGAGGTCATTGTTCGGCGCCGCCTGCGTGAGGAGCGAAATAAGGTTTCCTATTCCCTGAAGCCGGCTCTCCGCGGCGCTCCAAAGATCCTGGTTCTTTGACCAAAGTATGAAATTCGCCACCTGCCCGGCGAGAGGATCGTAATGGGAAGCCCGCCACGCGAGCACTTCTTTTGCGACTGCCTGCGTTCCCGCGACGCCCGCACCGTTCACTTTCACAAGTTCAATGTCGTAATAGTTCATCGCATCGCCGAGCCTTCCCAAAAGTTGCGACTGGAGTGTTTTTGCGTCGTCGCTCGTTGACGAGACGCTCGTCAGGTCGTCCTCAAGCGTTTGCACGTCGGCCTTGGCGCACGTGATTGTTTTCGCGAGGAGCGCTTTCCGGGCCGCAAGTTCGGCCAGAAGCCCCTGCGCTTCGGCTGCCGTTACGGCATCAAGGTCGGCGGGCATGATGACGCAGGATGCGCGAGCGCTTGCGTCAGCGCGCGCCGTCCGCGACACAAGAAGGAAAATTCCCAGGGCGACTGGGAGCGTGATCAAAAACACGATGGTTTTGACGGATAAGGTTTTCACGCCGATGTTATTTAGAGAGGCTGCGGAGCGCATCATCAATGCTCACGCTTGAAGTGGCGCTTGAGGTGGCCTCCGTGCCATTCGCTGCGGGAAGCGTGCCCGTGGGCGCCGTTATGGCGCTGCCGGGCTTTGTTCCCGCGACCGCCGCCGTGGAAACCGCCGCCGGCGAACGGTAGCTCAAATTGGCGAGCTGAATTTGGATATCAATCGCCTGCGCTTCCGCACGGAGACTCTGGGGGTCAATGGCCGAATATCGGGCGGGGGAGAATTCTGATCCGGGGAACGCGCCCGTGATGAGCAATATGAAAAATCCAGTAAGCGCCACTGCCACCCCGGTTTCAATGATTTTCCAAAAAGTCCGCTGCGCGCTCCATCCGGCCGCCTTCGGCTCCATAGCCAAAATCGCCCGCTTGGAAGTTTCCTTGAACGCGGCATCCGGTTCTATATTTTTAAATTGTTTGAGAATTTCAAAAAGGGTCATGGTTTCATTATGCGGTGAGTATCCGTTGCAGCTCTTTGATCGCCCGATGTTGCATGAGTTTTACCGCCCCTTCGGTCTTCTCCATCGCCCCGGCGGTTTCCTTGATGGGGAGTTCCTCAATAAATCGGAGGATGATGACGTCCTGGTATTCCGGCTTAAGCGTGGCGAGAACCGCGAGCACTCTCTCCGCCTCAAGCTTCGTAGAAAGGTCAAACTGCGCCGTGGCGGGAATGGCGAAGCGTTCGGGATCCATTTTCTCAAGACTCGTCTCGTTTTTCTTTGCGCGGTAGTGATCAACGATCTGATTCCGCGCGATCTGATAGAGCCAGCTTGAGAAAGGATACCCGCGGTGCTTGTAGCTCCTGATGTTCTGCCATGCCGAGAGGAAGACCTGATGGGTGATATCCTCGGCGTCCTCACGCCGGCCGACCTTCACGAGCACGAACCGATAGATCATCGGTTGATAATGATCGTAAAGAGGGCCGAACGCCGAGGATTTCCCGGCGACAGCTTCCTTGATCAGTTTTGGCTCGCTGTCTAACATAGGGAACGTAATATGCCGTGGTCTCGTTACGCGGGGCGCAACGCACGCCCTTTTCAAGCAAAACGCCCTCTCCATAAGGGCATTTTGCTATTGTTTTCATTATATACCGTTGCGCCGCCGGGGTCAAAACTGGAGCGGGTAACGGGAGTCGGACCCGTATCTCGACCTTGGCAAGGTCGCATAATAGCCGCTATACGATACCCGCGCTATTGGATTTCATTGTATACGTTTTTAAAAGAATATCAATCCAAGTCGGCATTTTAATTGGAAAATTTTAAGAAAATTTAATCATCAACCTGTAGTATGGTAATCATGAAACGAACCATCGCTCCGGCGATCCTAAAAACGGAGGGTATTGAAAGTAAGATACTGCTGGTGCGGGGATGCCGCGTGATGTTGGATAGAGATCTCGCGGTGCTCTATGGCGTTAGGGCAATCGCGCTGCGGCAGCAAGTAAGGCGGAACAAAAACCGCTTTCCTGAAGATTTCATGTTTCAGATTTCACGGGAAGAGGCGAAAACTTTGGTATCACAAAATGTGATACCTTCCAAACGCAGTTTGGGCGGATTTCTCCCGTATGCTTTTACGGAACATGGAGTGGCAATGCTTTCAAGTGTGCTCACGGGCGAGCGCGCAGCGCAAGTAAACGTCGCCATTATGCGGGCATTCGTAAGGTTCCGGTCTTTACTTGCTGCGCATAAAGAACTTGCGCGGAAGATTGAGGCCATGGAAAGGAGATATGATGGGCAATTCATGGTGGTCTTTAGGGCGATTAAAAAGCTTATGGAACCGCCCCGGGAAAAACTGGACGACAAGGGACAATTCGGTTTCCGAATTGATGAAAAAGGATGAACGGAAGAGTAGTTACCCTATCCCTCCAAAGCGCCATTGCATCTTTCCTGTGTCCCTCCAGAATCTCCAAAGTTTGCGAGGAAAGCCCCACAAACATTTTTTAGGATTGTTTTTAGATCGTTGCCGAAGCCCCCGATCTGCGGTTATTCTCTGGTTCTGGAGCCACGTATTTTCCCGGCAAGAAATTTTGCAATTTTATCGTCGCGGTCAACATAAATAAGTACGCGGCGCAGAAATTCTCGCAGTCCCTTCTGGAGAGCTTCTCTCGGTGCGTTTTTTAAGGACGATGGAAATTCGAAATGAGAAGTGAGCTTCTCGTAATGCGGGGAGCGCTCCTTTAATAACTCTTCCGCAGAAACAGAATTTGCAAGGTTGATATCCAAGCCATGCTTCCTAAGAATATTTTCGAAAAGTTGTCTAGCGCGTGGCAGATGGTATTCGTTCGTCTCAAGAAGCACTTTTCTGATGTCTTCCTGCTCTAGTAAGCCAAGAACGTTTTCGAGGCCCTCGGCAGTATTGATAGATGTTCCTTCCGTAAAGACAGCATTTTCGGGGATACCCCGCGAGAGCAAATACTCTTTCATCGCCTCCGCAACTGTTGCCTCGGTGGAAACGCCCTTCCGATGACCGCTCCCGCTGATAATGATCTTTTTTACTTTTCCCCTCTCAAAAAGTTCAAGCGCCCCAATGGCTCTCATTTTTGATTCAAGAGAAGGAACGGCTTTCCCATTCTTATTCATCTCAAACCATTCTCCCAAAACAACGACGGCGTCCGCATTGGGGATTTTCTCTAGGGCGCTTTCTATCTCTTTGTCCCTTTCTTGTTCTGCACCGTTGGTGGAAACAGATTCTTGGTCAAATTTTTCCAAGGGCATTGTTGTTTACAATATAGAATCTTCGCAAAAATTAGTAAAGAAAGGATCCGCGGGTTACCTGGTCGCCTATGAATAGCGGCTATTTTTATACCTATATATAAAGCGGGTGTTTACTATTAGCCTACGGCTGGAGGAGGCGTGCTGGTTGGTGTAGCAATATTATTTTTCTGAATGTTCCCATTCACCAACGGATCGGCACTCCGTTTTACCGCGAAATAATATACAATCGCACCTACAATACCGAAAAGAAGAAGGATAATTATCCAAAGGGGTTTATGCTGAATCGGTTTTTTGATTGCATCCACTAGCATAAATATCCAAAAGATAAGGCAGAGAATGGATATGACGATAAAAAGAATAATAAGGCCAAATCCTATCCCCGCAAACCATCCAATAGACTTAAATAGTTGGCCGCAAGGGACGGGCTGTCCGTTCACCGTGCAGGAGGAGGTGGAAGTTGCAATGGTGGTGGTTGTATCCGATGGATAAGTTTGCCCGTTCGCAAGTATCACACCGCTAGCCAATAGCGCGCATGCCACGACCGCGGCGCAAGTTCCTTTCCGTATGAAATCTTTTATCATTACAGTTGGGTTCCGCCAATACCATTGAGAGGTGGATTCGCTGCGCCTCCAAATCCAAATGTACTGCTTATAAAGTTCTTTTTGATTTCTTCGATCATAGTTTGAAGATTCGTTCCCGGAGGCAGGGCGGCTGCGTTCTTCCGACCGTCCCTTACCAATTTCCAGCCGAAGATGATGCTGAACAGCCGGATGAAGAAGGTGATAATGCTGGAAAGCAAGACGAGCCATCCCGCCCAAAAGAATATTTCGAGAATATAGCCGATCGTCTTTGCCCCATAGACCCAAGAGCCGGGGCTGGTTGGGTTGTAATTTATAACGATGCTCTGGCCTTGCGATAAGGAGCAGTAATCCGAGGAGGAGATGGATGATTGCTGCGTATAGGTTTGGCCGTTAACCGAGTAGCTCACGGTCAAGGGACATGCGGCACTCCTGTTGCCATTGCTGCTGGTCGTATAACTTGGTGCACCGATCGAAACGACGGTCGCCGAAGTCGTTGCGGTCATCGAGTTAATCCCCGTTACGTTGTTAGTTATGGTCGGGATGAATATAAAGATGATTCCCAAAACCATTCCCCCAATCGTGCCGAATATGCCCGAACGCTTTTTGCGTCCGAACGGATTGCTTATGCCTACAAAGCCGTCGGTTATCAGGATGGCTCCGATTGCTTGTTCCGCTGCTGCATACGTGGCTGGCTCTTTGGTCTTGTACGGTTCGAGGAAGTTTATGGCGTCTTGTTTTAGGGTCGAGAAAATGCTCATATTTTTGTTAAAGAATTAGTTAGACCTTTGGCGTTTTTCGCCTATGCCCTAATTTAACCGTTTTCTGCCGTTTTGTGCAAGGTGCCCTCGAGAGGAATCGAACCTCTATTACAAGATCCGCAATCTTGCGTCCTGTCCGTTGAACGACGAGGGCGTAGCATGCGCTCCCGCTGTGTGCGACCGACTTCGTCTGCGCAGGAGGGCGCACACAGCGGGAGCGCATGCCGACGCTTTCACCTTACTAAAACCCGACGAGCTTTTCAATGGAGTCAAGCAGCGTCGGTTCGTGGGGCACTTCCCTGAGGATCAGCTTCATGTTGTTGCGGAATTCGGTGAGCCGCGCCTCCGGGAGGAAAATCTTTAAAGGCGTTTTGAGTTTTGCGCGGAAGGTAAATGTAAGTTCAACCCAGCCGTCGTTCGCTGCCGTCGCACTCACGCTCTCAAAGTCCTTGAGCGAATGGGATTTTCCTCCTTCTATCGCTACGCCGTTTTCGGTGAGCGCGAAGCGCACCGTGCGCGGCGCGCGGTTGCCCCATACGATGAAAAGCATCTCCGCGATGACGACGAAAAGTCCGAAGAGGAAGTTCCTTTCCCAGACGGAGAATGCGATGATGACGGCCGCGATGATGATGGAAATCCAGTACCACGACACGCCTTTCTCGCGGTACTCGTACTCCGGCGCTTCCCATTTCATTTCAAATGATGCCATGTGGCTATTTTACCACGTGAGAACCCATCTCCAAAATAGGCCACACGACTCTTATGGCCATTTTCGGCTGCGAAACGCGAATCCCTCCTCGCAATGCCACGAGGTATTCCTTTGTCGGGATTCACGTTTCTCGCTCGAAAATGGTTCATGATCCTCGTGCGCCTATTTTGGAGATGGGTTCTATGCCTTGGCTGCCGCAAGCGCGATAATGTCCGCCGCGTGGGCGTCCTTGAGCGCGCGCGCAGCTTCAAGAAACGTCGCGCCGGAGGTGCTCACGTCGTCAACAAGGAGAACGTTTTTCCCGCACGCGGCGGCGGCATCGGCAACCGCAAAACATCCGCGGATGTTCTCTCTCCGCTCCGCCACGCTCGTCGTTTCACTCTGTGGTTTTGCGTGCTTGATCCGCACAAGGCACTTCGTTGCCACGGGAAGTCCGAAATATTCCGCGAATCGCGTTGCAATGCGTTCCGATTGATTGAAACCGCGGATGCGGAAGCGCTCACGCGAAAGCGGGATTGGCATCGCGACGTAACGCAACAGATCCGTTTTGAATGGCAGGGCGTACTCCGCCATGATGGATGCGAGCGGTTCCGCCGCCGCTCTCACGCCGCGGAACTTGAGGGCGTGGACGAGCGCCCTTAGGGTTTCGTCCTTGTAGCTTCCCGCGGCGCCGAGCACGTAGGGGAAGTCAGGATGGCAGGTGCGGCGGGGGTCATGGAGCTTCGGACCGGGAAGCGGCGAGCCGCATCGGCCGCAGAAGAACGTGCGCGCGGTCGTTATCTTCCCGCGGCACGCGGGACAGAGCGCGCCCGCCCGCAGGGTTTTCCCGCAGGCAAGGCAGCGGCGTGGAAAAAAAAGAGAAACCAGAAAGTCAAAACTCATGGTATGATAATAAGCATCGGCAGATTAAAAGCAGGTTAACAATGGCGAACTCGTGTCTCGGCGTGGATATCGGCACCACCTCCATCAAGATCGTTGAGGTGAAAAAGGGCGGAACGCGGCCGCAGGTCACAAACTACGGCGTCTTAGAATCGGGCGGATATCTTTCGCGTGCGAACCAAGCATTGCAGACAAGCAGTCTCCGAATTTTCGAGTCAGACATCGTTGAATTTTTAAAGGTGATCATACGAGAAATGGGCACGCAGGCAAAGGTCGCCTTTGCGTCCCTGCCGCCATTCTCCGTGTTTACCACCGTCATTGATTTTCCGCAGATGAGTCCGGAAGAGATGAAAAAAGCGATGGTCTATCAGGCGAGGCAATACGTGCCAATGCCGCTTTCCGAAATTGCGCTTGACTGGCTGAAGGTTGCGGAGTACGAAGACGACAAAGGCCTTGTCCATCAGAAAATCCTTCTCATCTCGGTTCCCAAGGAGCAGGTTAAAAAGTACCAAAGGATGTTCGGGGCCGCGGGGCTCACGCTCCACGCGCTTGAGATTGAGAGCGTGAGCATTGCGCGGATTTTTGGCGGCGATCCGACGCCTACCATGGTCGTGGATATCGGCAGCCACTCAACGAATATCGTTTTTCTTGACGGGGGGCAACTTGTGTGGAATGCCCAGAGCAGCGATTTCGCCTCGGCCTCGCTCACAAAGGCTCTTGCCACAAGCTTGAGCATCAATCCGGCGCGCGCCGAGGAACTCAAAAAAGAGCGTGGTATCATAGGAACGGGCCCGAGCTACGAATTGTCCACAATAATGCTTCCGCTTTTGGATGCTATAATTAACGAGGTGAAGAAGGCGCAATTTGTCTATGCGCAGCAGTTTCCCATGGCGCGAAAAACGGAGCGGCTTGTGCTTTCGGGGGGCGGGGCAAACCTTTTGGGCATTGAAAAGTATTTTGAGCGCGAGTTTGGGATGCCGGTCGTCCGAGCGACGCCCTTCCTGCGATTTGAGTATGCCCCTGAACTTTCGCCGCTCGTCGCGGAGCTCAACCCCGTGATGAGCGTGGCGCTTGGGCTCGGGATGAAGGAATTCGTATAAAACAATCATTATCATGGCTCTTCCAGAACAGGTTATTGAACGCTTGAGTAAGGAGTCCCCCCAGACGCCGGGTTGGTCAGTCGGCTTGCTTGCCTTTTCCGGCGGCATTCTCCTTATCGCCCTGCTCATTTATTTCGGTCTTGCCTTTGGCTACGAGCCGTACTTGGACTCGCGCATCGCACAGCTCGATGCGCAAATGGATACGCTTGCAAAGTCCATATCTGCCGGCGATATGGCGCAGTTCACGGCCTTCTATTCCGAAATCACGAACCTGAAAGCGGCGCTCGGGACTCACGTTGTGTTTTCCCGCTTTCTTCTGTGGCTTGAAAAAAATACCGAAGCGAATGTTTATTATTCACGCTTCACCTTCTCTTCCGGGAATCAAATCGTGCTTTCGGCAATCGCGCCGACCGAGGCCGACGTGAATCAGCAAGTCGCTATCTTTGAGGCTGCTCCCGAGGTGAAGTCCGTGAATCTTTCGGCGGTTTCCCTTTCCCCCACGGGCGGGCAGTGGCAATTCACCGTGACACTCATCGTGGATCCGCCGTCGGTGTTGCGGGAACCGCAGTAGCATACTCACGCCATGAGACAAAGCTCAAAACGACTCGCCAGCATGCTCATCGCCCTCGTGTTTCTTGTGGCCGCGCTTTTGATTTTCTTTGATCTTATCCAGCCGACCTATGGCAATCTCCAGGCGAAAAAAGGAACGGAATTGAGCAGCGAGAATTTTTTGAGCAATGAGCAGCAAATCGTGGGCCAGGCAAAGACATTGATCAGCCAATACAAAAATGAAGGTGCGGTGCAGGATAGCCTTGCCTTGGCTATGCCCTCGGGGCCGAACATGGCATCGGCGCTTGCCCAAGTATACGGCATCGCCCTGAATAACAACGTGGTGATCCAGAGCATGGGCCTTACGTCGCCGATGGTAGAGCTTCAGAACCAAGCGCAGCAAGGAGGCGCCTCCGCGGGACTCGCCGCAGGCCAGGGTACGAAGCAGATGGGAACGTTTTCCCTTCAAATCGCCGCCGTCGGAAGCTATGAAAATTTCAAGAGTTTTTTGTCGCAGCTTGAAATGAATATCCGCATCTTCGACCTTACGGCGCTTTCAATCCAGCCCCCTCCGAGCGGCGCTTTGAACGGAAAAGGCCCTGCGGTTTCGCCTGACCTTTTCACGTATAATTTCACCGTCGCAACGTATTACGAACTCCCCTAACATCCATGGCCGTCATTATTGAAGAAGAGAAAAAGAGCAGGGTGAATCTTATGAGCTTTCTTGGATGGTTTGCCTTCCTTGTGGTCGTCGGCGTCGCGGTCTATTATGTCTTTTTCGCCGAACCGGGACTCGTGGTCATTTCACCGCCCGCGAGCCTTCAAAACATCACACCGATCTCGCAAGCCACCTTACGTCCGCAAGACGTACTCAATAGCCCTGCCTTCCAGGCGTTAAAGCCCCCGTCGTTCCCGCTGCCCGGTCCGCAGACCTCCCCTGCCACAGGCCGCCCGAATCCATTCATCCTGCCCTAGCGCGCCGTAGCAGTTTTTATCGGACGAGGTAGTCCATCCAGCAGCAGTTTCGTCAGGCGAAATTATGGTTTCACGGATGTGTTAAAATACAAGCAATGACCTCCGACGAACTACTCACGCAACTGCAGGCGAAAGGGATCGTTGACGCTGCGCTTGCGAACCGGATCAAGCGCGACGCGCTCATAAGCGGAGAGTCCGTTGAAACGGTTATTGCGAAGCAACGGGCGGTTGACGACGTAAAGATCGCGGAGCTCAAGAGTGAGCTGCTTAAAATCCCTTATAAAAAAGTTTCTCCCGCGGACGTTGACGCAAAGCTTTTTCAAATGATTTCGGAAGAGACCGCGAGGAGCTACGAGGTGATCCCCATCGCGCTCCAGGATAATCTTCTTGTGGTCGGCATGCTGCATCCCGACGATCCGAAATCCCAGGAAGCGTTAAGATTCATTGCGCGTGAGAATCATATGAATCTCGGCATCTACCTCGTCGCGTACGGCGATTGGGAAGCGGTGCTTCGGAGATATTCCCCCTATCGGACGGATATCGCAAAGGCAGTTGAATCGCTCACGGGGGAGGAAGGGGGAAGCGTGCAGCGGGTCGTGGGCTTGGAAGAGGCGGGAGGCAGCGAAGATGCCCCTGTCATTAAGATCGTGGCCGACACCTTCCGCGAGGCGGTGGAGAGCAAGGCGTCGGACATTCATATTGAACCGCAACAGGGATTTCTTCGCATTCGCCTCCGCAATAACGGCGATCTTCATCAGGTGGCATCATTGCCCGCGCAGCTTGCGCAGCCGATCGTTTCACGCGTCAAGGTCATTTCTAATTTAAAAATAGACGAGACAAGGATCCCGCAGGACGGCCGTTTCCGCGCGAAGATTTTTGACCGCGACGTTGATTTCCGCGTGGCGACGTTTCCCACGCCGCTCGGCGAGAAGGTCGCGATCCGCGTTCTTGACCCGACTATGGGACTCAAAAGCTTTGAAAGTCTTCCGTTTCGCTACGGCAATCTTGAGGCCATAAAGGCGGGACTTGAAAAACCGTTCGGAATGGTGCTCATCACGGGTCCGACCGGCTCGGGAAAAACCACGACGCTCTACGCTTTCCTCCAGGCGCTGAACCAGGAAAATGTGAACATCGTAAGCCTGGAAGATCCGGTGGAATATTTCATCGCGGGCGTCAACCAATCTCAGGTGCGTCCGGAGATCGGTTATGATTTCGCGTCGGGCTTGCGCCAGATTCTGCGGCAGGATCCGGACATTATCATGGTGGGCGAGATCCGCGACAACGAGACGGCAGGGCTCGCGGTACAGGCGGCGCTTACCGGCCACGTCGTACTCTCCACGCTTCACACGAATAATGCTGCGGGCGTGATTCCCCGGCTTATTGACATGAAGGTTGAACCGTTCCTTCTCCCGGTTTCCCTCAATGTGATGATGGCGCAGCGCTTGGTGGGGGAACTCTGCCCCGATTGCAAGTTCCAGGAGGAAGCGTTGCCGGAACTGCAGAAAGTCATCCGGCGGGCGTTGGAAAGCGTGCGCCCGGAGTTCAAGGCGAAATATTCGGAGCCGTACAAGATTTGGCATACGAAAGGATGCGCCACCTGCAAGGGCAAGGGCATCGTGGGGAGAACCCCGATCTACGAAGTTTTCCGGATGACGCCGGCGCTTGAAGAAATCATTGCGAGCGGCGCTACTACCCAGAAGATTGCGAAGGAAGCGAAGGATCAGGGGATGGTCACGTTGCGCGAGGACGGCGTCATGAAGGCGCTTGACGGGATAACGTCCATGGAGCAAGTGATACGGGAAACGGAAGAGGCATAGCTCCGCCTGCGGCAATTATGTTTTCTTGAACCCGCTTCAGCTCGGGCGCTCTCCTCGCTCGCTTACGAAAATTTGCCACCCTCTCGCCTTCGGCGGGGGTCCCGTCAAATTTTCTACTCACTTGGAGAGCGCTCTTTCCTCGCCTCCGCTAGGTTCTTCGAAAACATATCTGCCGCAGGCGGGGCTACATCCATTTTATCTTGCAGTTCCGACGCAATCTGAGGCGTTCGAATCCTGGCCTGTGCACTAAGAAGTTGCCGCTTTCGGCAACTTTTCCATCCTAGAAATGTCCATATAATGGCCATTTTTTGTTTGCGTGGAATGGGGTTCGATCCAAATTGACGTGCGAGGGGAGTGGATTCGAACTAAGGAAGGATAGATAAATTGAGTACTTTTACGATAGCATGGTCGGCAAAGGTCGAATCATTATGATTTCAACCCCACCCGTGAGGGTGGGGTTCTTCATGCAAGAGTTGTCGCCGCATAGCATTCTTCGATTTTTTGGTTGCGTTCTGGGCACAAACTTATTGCAGAGATGGCGAGCTGATGTCGGCAGTTTCGCTTGTGACCCAAACAGTACCGTCACTTTCCTTATTCACGTGGATGAAATACGAGTTGAATGATCGGTTAACCAAACAGGTCAATGTCCAGTTCGCCGAAAGCGGTTGCGGTGGGAGCGGCGAACAATTTACCTGATGGTTAGTAAAGTAATTTATGTATGCATTGTATAACTGTTGATCATCCAATGATGGTTTGAACTGGACAGAATATAAGGGTTCGTCCGGCTGATACTCTGACTGTATGATGACCGCGCCTGGATCTAATAACAGAGCCTTAGGGAAACTATCAATGAGTGAGGGCCTGATGTCTATCGTGAGCCTGGTTTGATTGCCGGACACATCCTCAAGTATGATGTCTATAGTCTTGTTGTCTTTTTGGTCAACTCCATAGAACTCGCTCAGATATCCACCGCCCAAAAGGTCATATAGATAGTACCCTTCGTTTTTAAAATAACTCTGGTAGAGGTCTTGTAGGTCGCTCAAGCTTCGCGTGCTCACGAATATAACTGCCGAACCCTGCCCGCTGGCATCAGAACCGGCATTTATCAGCTGGAACGCGCTATCCAAAATAAGAGCCTTGGGGAAATCTGCCGGCAGCACTGCTTGTTGGCTGGGAATCAACCCCTCATTTTGTGAGAGCGTCCGAGAGAGGGAATAAGACAGGGTTAAATTTGCGCCAATCCCAATGAGGCCGATGATGAAGCAAATTAATCCTCCTTTTGCCCATTTCTTTTGAGTACTCTGAAATGTTGCAACGTCCAGCCAATGCTTCTTTTGCCATGCCCAATGATTGCCATAATGGCCGGAGACAAGGGCGATGATCAATTCCAAGACAACAAACAAAACAACCAGCATGATTTCGGTGGTGCCGGAGGCCATCCGGTAAGCAAGTTGTATACCCACCACAGGCAAAACCGCGAGCAAGGGGAACCAAACCCTGTGTGCGATGCCCCACAGCGCAGTAAGAAAAAAAGCTCCCCAATTCCACCGATTGATTTCCGGAGGTTCCACCGCAGGTGGTGGCGTTTGGATGGTTAAATCTTGTTCCACACGTTTATTATATTGTAACAAATTACTCAAATTCGTCGAGAAGCCGCCCCCACGGCAAATAACCCTACCTTTTCAAACTGAGTTCTGAGAGTAAGATAGTAACAATCCCGCTCAGTGGGCAAGGGATATTTCAGGCAGGCATGAGATCTCTATCAAGGGTTCCGTCCTGAAAAAAGTTCGAACGTCGCGGATAGTGGTGCACATTGTAGTGCAAAGGGGCGGACAGCAGTTTGGGAGATCGGGATGGTCGCGATTGGTTTTGCGTTTGCTTGCCCTGTGGATTGCTCGTCCTTGCGCGCGTTTTGATGTTGTATAATGAGAGCATGGTTCAGGACCAGCTTGTTGAGTACATTTTGTCACAGATGAAGCTTGGGGTTTCGCGCGAGACGATCAAGGCGGCGCTCATCGGTGCCGGATGGGCGGTAGCGGACGTGGAGGATACCTTTAAAAAGGTGGAGGGCGCGGGCAAGCCCACCGTGATTGCAAGTACGACACCTGCGACTGCAACGCCGTCAAGCGTGATATCAACGGGGACTTCGCCAAAGCCGATGTCATCTACCACCCCGGCCGGCCTTTCCCCGTCTGTGGCGGGCGGCGGTGCGGCGAAGGGTGTGGAGCCGCAGACTATACGAATGAGCGATTTGGTTTCCGCGAGCGTGAGTGCGGCCACGATTCCTGCCGCCCGCTCGACGAAGAGTGCCGTTCAGAAAAATTCCCCGATTGATCCCACGCGCACCGGAGGAGTGTCCAAAAGCGGTCGCGTTATCGTTATGATGATCATCGGCATAATCATCATCGTTGTCCTCGGCGCCCTCGCGGGATATCTTTACTTCCAAAACAATGGTCTTGCGGCGCAGGTTGCATCGCTTGGTGCTCAAAGTGCCGATGTGGCATCGCGCATTTCTTCTTTGAATGCCCAGGTTCAAACGTTTGACGCCTCAAACACCGCGCTCACGGCGCAGGTGGCGTCGCTCACGGGAGAGAACGCCAACCTCCTCACCAATCTTTCGTTCGCCGCGGTGCCACCGCTTTCTTCCAGCACGCCCGCGAGTGAGACCGTTTCAGTGAGCGGTACGCTCACGGGAGGAAAATCATCATATGCTCTTACGACGCAGTACGGCGTTGTCGTCTATGTGAAAAATGCGACAGATGCTAATGTTACCGCGGCGCTGAAGCCGCTCCTTAACGGTACGAGTACGGTGTCACTCGTGGGAACCCATGTGCCTGGTTCGCCATATATGACAGTGACTGCGGTCAATGGTTCCGCCATCGTCACAGTGAACACCAGCACTACCACCACAAGCAGTTCCACCGCCCCTTAGCGCCCCGTATTCGCGCCCCCGCGTAGCGGTAAGCATCAACTTCTTTCGTAAAGCTGGCCGAGGCCGAGGATGTCTTCCTCGCGCCATTTTTTTCCAATAAGTTGGAAGCCGATCGGCAGTTCTTTTGATGGATCGGGGTACGGATAGGGCTTGACGGGCATCGAGAGGCTGGGGAGTCCCGCCAAGTTCACGGGAACGGTGAAAATATCCGAAAGATACATGGTGAGGGGATCATCAACTTTTTCGCCGATTTTGAACGCTGGCGTCGGAGCGACCGGAGTAAGAATGACATCCACTGTCTTGAATGCTTCATCAAAATCCTGCTTGATGAGCGTCCGCACTCTTTGGGCTTTCTCGTAGTAGGCGTCGTAGTATCCCGAGGAGAGCACGAAAGTTCCGAGAATGATCCGTCGTTTGGCTTCTGGCCCGAAGCCCATTCCCTTTTGTCGGAGATAAAGTTCATTCAAGGATTCTTCTTTCGCGCCAGCGTTTTTTACGCTCCGGGCATAGCGGATGCCGTCAAAACGCGCGAGGTTGGAACTCACCTCGGCGGGGCAAATGATGTAATAGCACGCCAGGCCGTATTTTGTGTACGGGAGAGAAATATTTTTGAATTGCAGACCAAGGCCCTTCAGTTTTTGAATGGCGGATTCCATCGCGCGGCGCACTTCCGGCGAAATGCCGCCTACGAAATATTCATCCGGCAGTCCGATCGTGAGCGATTTTATTTTTTCAAAGTTCGGATGCGTGAGTTCGTCGCCGTACCGGACGGGGGCACTCGTGGCGTCCATCGGATCTTGGCCCGCGATTGCCTTAAAGAGGGTTGCAGCATCTTCTACGGTCTTTGCGAGCGGCCCGATTTGGTCCAGACTTGAGGTCATCGCCATAAGACCGGAGCGCGAGACAGTGCCATAAGTTGGTTTGAGACCCACGACGCCGCAGAACGAGGCGGGCTGCCGGATGGAACCACCGGTGTCGGACCCGAGCGCAGCTATGGCAAGATGCGCTGCGACCGCCGCCGCGGAGCCGCCGGAAGAGCCTCCCGGGACGCGTTCGAGATCGTGCGGGTTATGGGTGATCTGGAACGCGGAATTTTCGGTGGAGGCCCCCATCGCAAATTCATCCAGATTTGTTTTTCCGAGGAACACTACCCGTTCTTTTTTTAATTTTTGAACGACGCCCGCGTCGTAAGAGGCTACGTAATTTTCAAGGATCTTTGATGCCGCGGTCGCCGGTTGGCCCTTGATCAAAATGACGTCTTTGATTGCGAGAGGGACGCCCGCGAGCGCGCCAAACTCCTCGTTCTTTGCGAGTGCGATATCCGCCGCTTCCGCCTGCCGCAGCGCCGATTCTTCCGCCAAGCTCAGATAGGCGCCGATCTTTTTGTCCCGCTCTTTGATCTGCTTGAGGTACGCTTGCGTGATTTCAAGCGCGGAAAATTCTTTATTGAGCAACCCTTCGTGGAATTTTTTGATGGTGAGATCGCGGAGGAGTTCCATGGCGTAATTGGCTGTGCTATTCAAACACTGGCGGCACTTTGAGGTAGCCGTCTTTTTTCTCGGGGAACGCCTCCGTGCCCGCACCGCGGTTTGTGTTCTCGCGCTCCTTGTCGTCGCGGAACACGTTGCGCAGATCCGTCCCGCCGGTCATTGGCGCGACGTTCGCTGTGTCAAGCTCCTGCAGTTCTTTGAAATAATCCAGGATCCTGCCCAGGTCTTTCAAAAGTTTTTCCTCTTCCCTCGGATCAAGCGATAGGCGTGCGAGCTTCGCCAAGTGTTCCAGTTCGCGCTTGGTAATTGCGGATGCCATGCTTTGCATTCTAGCCCGAACGCAGGATTATTTCAATTTTCGGACGAGCGTTTTAAATTGTTCGCCGCGGTCGGCATAATTCGCGAATTGGTCAAAGCTCGCTGCGCCGGGAGAGAAAAGAACAACCGGCGATTTGTCGGTGCGAGGCATTGATCGGGCTGCATGATAGGCGATGCGTACGGCAGCGCGAAGACTCGGCGCGAGCCCGACATTTGCGGCGCGGATGGCGTGCCGTATCTTTTTCTTGTTTTCTCCGAAAAGCACCGCGCGAACCACGTGCGCTTTCTTGAGCGCATGCGCAAGGGGTGCATAGTCCAGATTTTTGTCCTTCCCGCCCGCAATGAGAACCGCGGGCTGGCCGGGGAATGCGCGCACGGCGGCGGCGGTCGTTTGCGGGTTCGTTGAGGCGGAATCGTTATAGAACGCGATGCCATTGACCTTTCGCACAAATTCAAGGCGGTGCTCGTTGCCCGGGAACGATTTTACAATGTGCGTGATTGCGCGGTTCGGGACGCCGAGGGCGCGTGCGATGATTGCCGCCATTACGGCGTTTTTGAAATTATGGTAGCCGGGCATCGCAAGGTCTTCCGGTGCGAAAAGCTTGAAACGCTTTTCGTCCACGGCGGTCTTTTTGCCGCGCCCATGGCGCGCCGTCCACGCACTCATACGGTCGTTCTTGAAGAAAAAAATTCTGTCACGCGGCGACTGGAATCGCGCAATGTTGGTCTTCGCCTCGTAATATTCCTTGAGATTTTTGTGTGCATCCTGATGGTCGGGGAACACGTCAAGAATAACGGCGATGGGCGGGGAAATTTTTAGGTCCTGAAGCTGGAAGCTGGAAAGTTCAAGGATGACAAGTGAAGTTTTTTTAAGCTTCGGCAGGACGAGAAGCGCCGGCGTGCCCACGTTGCCTGCAAGATAGGCATCGCGGCGGGCGGCTTTGAGTATTTTATAGAGCAGCGTCGCCGCGGTGCCCTTGCCCTTGGTCCCCGTGATGCTGATGATCTTCGCCGGGCAGTATTTAAAAAAGAGCGCCGTCAAGCTGGAAAGCGGCACGCCCATTCGCCGCGCACGCACGAGCGCGGGGAGCATATAGGGGACGCCCGGAGAGCGCAACACAAGGTCAAAATCCTCAAGGTGCGCAAGATAATTCCTGCCGAGCCGCGCGTGAACTCCCTTCGGAACCTTCGTGGCTTTGTTCCGGTCCAGCACCCAAATTTCTGCGCCGTGGAACCCGCGCTTGGCTTTTATAAACTTCAAGAGCGATTGTCCCTCACGGCCAAAACCAAGAAGCCCAACCTTCATTATTGTTATCATCACACCCTTCGCCTTTTTTGACAATGTATTAAAAAGTTATTTAGAATTGGTTGACGGGCGTTTTGTGTCAATCGCGCGGGAGGGTTGGGAATGGTTTTCCGGGGAGCCCCATAAGCTCCCGAAGCCGGTCCGATTCCGGCCCCCGCAACAAGCTACGGTCTTCCTCCCGAAAGGGACGGCGTCGCTCGCTCCGGCGGGCGAGCGACGCCTCGCTCTCGCCACGGCAGGCGACCTGAAGGTCGCCTCAAGCCGCCGTGGCTCCGAGATGCCCTTGAGAAAAGAAAACCTTCGCATTATAGTAGTGCTTGAGCCGGCGTAGCTCAGTGGCAGAGCGAGGCTTTCATAAGGCCGAGGTCGCAGGTTCGAATCCTGCCGCCGGCACAAAAATCTAGAATAGATACATTTGAGTTCATCTTTAAATTCAGTTAGAATCAAAACTATGAAAATCAAGGTTTTTACGGCTGGCGGCACAATCGATAAGATCTATTCAGAAGAAAAGGGCACGCTTAACTTTTCATTTGGGAAGCAAGCGATACGGGTCATGGGCGAGGAGAAGGTCAAATTGAACTTCGAGTATGATATTGAGCGGCTTTTGGCAAAAGATAGCTTAGACATGAATGACGAGGATAGGCAGCTTATCAAGAGGGCTTGCGAAGGATCCATCGCCGATAAAATTCTGATCACGCATGGGACGGACACTATGATCGAAACAGCAAAAGCATTGAGCGATATTCGTGACAAGGCGATCGTGCTAACTGGTGCTTCTCAACCATTCCGCTTCAAGGATTCAGACGCGGAATTTAACATCGGCGTAGCGATCGGTGCGCTGAATGTTTTGAATAAGGGTGTTTACATTGCTATGAACGGCAGGGTTTATGAATGGGATAAGTGCCAGAAACGAGCAGACGGACGGTTTGTTGAGAAATAGTCTCGCGGAAGCATCGTTCGAAGATCGTCCAGGCCCGCGCACAGATTAAAAAGTTATCATTCGTTTTGGTTGCACGGGTTTTGCAATCTTGCTACCATCAGAAGAATGGAACTTGTTATCGCGGCACCGGAGGAAAAGCGGCTCCGCGCGGAGATAGAAAAACGGAGCGACGCGGAAGCGGCGCGCATGCTGCGGTTCATGCGGATGCCGGACCTTTCGCGTACGAAGGGGAGCCCGATTTATGAGATTGTGCGGCGCATCGTGGCGCTCCCGGATTTCAAGGCGTTTGACGTTGTGCAGGTGCCGGAGATCGTGCCGGCGCGGGAGAGTTTTGACCTTTTTAATTTCCCGCCCGACCATCCCGCCCGCAGCCGCTCCGATACGTACTACGTGAACGACGACTACATTTTGCGCACGCACACCACGATCATGTGGTACTACTGGCTCGGCCTTTCTGCGGTGAAAGAAAAAATACGGCAGGGGAAAGCGGTTGGCGCGCTGTGCTATGGCAAGGTGTACCGCAAGGATGAAATAGACCGCGAGCACATGAACGTATTCCACCAGATGGATGGTTGGTATCTTTGCCGCCGGGAGGAAAAAGAAATCGGCTTGGAAGATCTGAAAGCCGTTTTGGTAACAATCGCGCAGGCGATTTACGGGCCGGGCATCAAGTATCGTTTCAATAAAGATACGTTCCCGTACACGGACCCGAGCTTGGAGATGGTGATAGAAGTAGGCGGGCGCTGGGTGGAGGTCTTGGGAAGCGGCGTCGTGCAATCAAAAGTTTTGGATAACTTCGGTATTGATTCGCGCATCTGGAACGGTTGGGCGTTCGGCTTTGGCCTGGAGCGGCTCGCAATCTTGAGCATGCAGCTTCCCGACATCCGGCTTTTGTGGTCTGCGGATTCGCGCGTGACGCGCCAGCTCCGCTTAGGCAATGCTTATAAAGAAGTAAGCAAGTACCCGCCTGTCACTCGCGACATCTCTTTTGTCGTCGGTGCGGACTTTGTGCCGAACAATTATTTTGACGTGATCCGCGATATCGGCGGCGACCTTGTGGAGGAGGTTGCATTGCTTGATAAGTATGAAAATCCGGAAAAGTTCGGCGCGGGGAAAACAAGCTACACCTTCCGCGTGGTCTATCGGAGCAACGAGCGGACGCTTACAAACGCAGAGGTGGACGTGATGCATCACGCGCTTGAAAAAAAGACTGCCGGGGAGTTCGGCGGAACGGTGCGGTAGTAATTCCGTTATAGTTAAGGAGATGGCAAAACTTCTCGTACCAAAGGAAGTTTCCGAAGTCGCCTTGGCGCTCGCAAAGGCGGGATTTGAAGCGTATTTGGTGGGCGGTTGCGTGCGGGACATGCTTTTGGGCCGGGAGCCAAAAGATTGGGACATTGCGACGAGCGCGTTGCCAGAGGATATCCAGAAATTTTTTCCGGAGAGCGTGTATGAAAATGCGTTCGGCACGGTGGGAGTGAAAACCGAATCGGAGGATCCGAAGCTGAAAGTGATTGAAGTGACCACGTACCGGATTGAAGGGAGGTATACGGATAAGCGGCATCCGGACGAAGTGAAATTCGCCAAAACGATTCAGGAAGATTTGTCCCGCCGGGATTTTACGGTGAACGCGCTCGCGATGAACCTGAAAGGGGAAGTGTATGATCCGTTTGGGGGTAAGGGTGATTTGGAGAAAAAGGTGATTCGCACCGTGGGGAGTCCCGCGGAACGGTTCAGCGAAGACGCATTGCGCCTTATGCGGGCGGTGCGGTTTGCGGTGGAATTGGATTTTGAGATTGAAATGGACACGCGCCGCGCGATAGAAAAGCTTTCGCACGAGCTTGAAATGATCGCAAAAGAGCGCGTCCGTGACGAGCTTGTAAAGATATTGGAGACACCGCAGGCGGCGAAGGGGATGATTCTTTTGGAAGAACTTGGTTTGCTGCAGTACGTTTTGCCGGAACTGCGCGAGGGACTGGGCGTCGGGCAGAATCTCCATCATATTTATACCGTGTTTGAGCACAGCGTTCGGTCGCTGGACTATGCTGCGAAGCAGGATTATCCGCTCGTGATCCGCATGGCGGCGCTCTTGCATGATGTCGGGAAGCCGCGTGCGAAACAGGGCGAGGGCCGCAACTCCACGTTCTATCAGCACGAATTCATCAGTGCGAAGATGACAACAAAAGCACTGGATCGCTTGCGGTTCTCAAAGGAATTCATAGAACAAGTGACCCATCTCGTGCGCTACCATATGTTCTATTACAACGTGGGCGAGGTCTCCGAGCGCGGCGTGCGGCGGTTCCTCGCGCGCGTGGGACCGGAAACCGTGCCGGATCTTTTCAAAGTGCGCGAGGCAGACCGTATCGGCTCCGGTGCGCCGAAAGCAACGCCATATAAGAACCGCCACCTGATGTTCATGATTGAGAAAGTGAAGAACGATCCGGTCTCGCCGAAGATGCTCAAAGTGAACGGCGACGATGTGATGGAAATTTTAAAAATCCCGCCCGGACAGCGCGTGGGGTGGGTGCTTGCCATATTGCTTGAAGAGGTGCTGGATGATCCTAAAAAGAATGTTAAAGAAAACTTGACAGTGCGCGTCACGGAGTTGGGGAAACTCTCCGACGCGGCGTTGAAAAAGCTTGCCGAAAAAGCCCGCACTACAAAAGACGAATTTGAGGAAGGACTGGAAGAAGAGATAAAAAAGAAGTATTTTGTGAAGTAATGAAAGCTTTCAGCGGCGAGCAGCTATGGAGCACCCTTTGCACGTCATGGACCGTCGTTTTTATGGTCTTCGTGGTCGCGAACTTTTTCTTATTCAACCGGTACGAGCCGTTTATTCTTCCTTTGAGCGCGGTGTACGCCGGCGTCCTTACCCTCTACGCGGGCACGAAGGAGTTTGACCGTTGGTATGACATCCACGACAGCCGCCACCCTGGCGAACTTTTTATCATTGCATGGACCGTGCTCATTTTTGTGCTTGCCATTGTCGCCCTTTTCTTCGGCGGCAGGGGCTACGTCCTTGATTCCGAGGTCGTTGCGGATTACATCATGGTGCTTTCCGTTTTTGCCATCACGCAAAAATCAAAACAGCTTCACCGGAGGCGGCGGAGGGGGTAGGTTGAATTATTTCCGGAAAGAAGGTTAAATACTTTAGATAACGGGCCGTCGTATAGTGGCAGTATACACGCTTCGGGTGCGTGCGGTCTGGGTTCGATTCCCAGCGGCCCGACAAAGAATGTAAGCAGGGGTTTACAGCGCCAGAATAAAATTCTTCCTGCGAGAATTTTTTCTTGTCGCTCGCCCCGATTGCCGAAATGCACGCAATGGCATTTCGGACCTAGCCAATCGGGGCTGCGCGGTCCGCTGTAAACCCCTGCTTACATTCTTTTTGATTAGGGAATTGAACAGGGAAGTGGTCAGGAAAACGGCACTTGACATGCTTTTGGGCCTGCGTATAATGGACTGATACGAATGGACAAGGCATTAAATCTTTCAAATCACAGCGGCTGAACCGCGCGTTTTTGCGCACTGGATAAGCCGCCGTGTGCGGCTGATTTTTTACTTGGGATTCGTATGAAAAGAGCAATTTAACATCATTCGCCTGGATGAACTATCGGGCGGCTCCGAATTGTAGAGTCGGAGGTGCGTAATAGCAGAAGCTCTGCGTCACATCTTAACCCCAGCGCGAGTTGGGATCCCCGGAAAATATAATCGCATTTTTAAATTTTGTTTTCCGTGGCAATTTCTCGTGGCGAGCAGAGTATGTCTTATTGAGACTGAGAGAAGGAATGTTATGCTGGCCCGTCGTCTTAGCGGCTAAGACGTCACCCGTTCAAGGTGGAAACACGGGTTCGAATCCCGTCGGGCCAGCCAGCCTTCGAAAGGTTCTTTTTTCTCATGAGTCGTGAGCGCGAGTAACTCAGCGGTAGAGTGCTGCCTTGCCAAGGCAGAAGTCGCGGGTTCAAATCCCGTCTCGCGCTCCAAACTCAGGCTCAGGAGAACAACATATTGAAAGTAGCGGAGGAATGGTAACCATCACCAAACTTTTCCGCTCCTTCTCTCAGTCTCAATAAGTAAAAGTCAGCATTGGGATGGTTGGCATTTCCGTCGCAAGACGGATCTCAATAAGGGCGAATGGTGGATGCCTTGACTAGAAAAGGCGATGAAGGACGTGGCGTAGCGACGATACGCCTCGGGGAGGTGCGTAGCAACCTGTGATCCGGGGATGTCCGAATGGGGAAACCTAATTACGTAAACCGTAATTGTTTCGGCGCAAGCCGATTCGCGTACTTGGCGAAGTAAAACATTTCAGTAGCCAAAGGAACATAGAACAAATCAGTTTATTCCCTTAGTATCGGCGAGAGAACAGGGAAGAGCCTAAACTAAGGTTCTGATCGCAAGATCGGACCTTGGGGTTATAAGAGAGAGACGCTGTTTTACTGGTCGCCGAGTTTCCGGGCACGTCCCGGGGATTCGGCGATTGGTGAAATAAGGAGGAGTAAAAAAATCGTTGGTTAGCCGAAGCCGCCTGGAAAGGCGGGGCCAAAGAGGGTGATAGTCCCGTAGGCGAAAACTTACGATCTCCTTAGTTTTTCAACTTGAGTACTTCGGGGTAAATAAGTCCCGAAGGAATTTGCCTGTACTATCAGGTAAGGCTAAATACTTTTCTAGATCGATAGTGAACAAGTACCGTGAGGGAAAGGTGAAAAGCAGGCCGGTGAGGCCGTTGAAATAGAACCTGAAACCATTTGTCTACAAGGAATTGAAGCACTAAGCGTGGACGCAGCAATGTGTCCGCGCGGTGCGACAATGTGCCTATTGAAGAATGAGCCAACGACTTATCTTGTGTTGCTTGTCTAAACGCGCATAGCGTGCAGGCATAGCGAAAGCGAGTCTTAATAGGGCGTACATCCCACTCAATTTATTGAGTGGGATCGCAGCACAAGGTAGACCCGAAGCCGGATGAGCTTGCCTTGGCCAGGGTGAACCTTCGAGAAATCGAAGGGGAGGCCCGAACTGGTGAGTTGTTCAAAACTCTCGGATGAGCTGAGGTAAGGAGTGAAAAGCTAATCGAATTCGGTAATAGCTGGTTCTCTCCGAAATAGTTTTAGGACTAGCGGTGCGGAAAATCCTGCGGGGGTAGAGCACTGGATGATCGGTAAAGGCCGAAAGGCCGATCGATCAATCAAACTCCGAATACCGCAGGCGGATCCCGCACTAGTCAGACTGCGGGGGCTAAGCTCCGTGGTCGCGAGGGGAAGAGCCCAGACCGTTATCTAAGGTCCCCAAATCCATGCTAAGTGTTAAAGGTAGTCATCACCCATAGACAGATAGGAGGTTGGCTTAGAGGTAGCCATCCTTTAAAGAGTGTGTAACAACTCACTATTCGACGGGTGGTGGCGCCGAAAATGTACCGGGGCTAAGCATGGTACCGAAGATACGGATTCGCCGATCCTTCGGGATCGGTGAGTGGTAGGAGAGCATTCGTATTGCAGTGAAGCCCGACCCGTGAGGGCGAGTGGAGCGATACGAAGAGAAAATGTTGGTATGAGTAACCACAATCCCAATGAGAAATTGGAACCCCGAAAATCCAAGGTTTCCGTGGCACTGGCAATCAACCACGGGTTAGGCGATCCTAAGGCGATGGCGAAAGCCGCAGCTGATGGAATGCTGGTTAATATTCCAGCCCTCCTTTGTGATTATCCGTCGTGTGCGAAGGAAATAGGTGCGTATGCCTTATTGGTTTGGTATCGCTGGTCCGAAGTTCAACAAGGATCGGCGGAAGGTGAGGAATTTACCTCATCAACACGCACGAAGAGCCTTCCGAGAAAAGCGCGGCGGTTACGTTGCAAAGGATCCGTACCGTAAACCGACACAGGTGGATAGGGCGAGAAGCCCAAGGGGAACGAGTGATTTGCCTCTAAGGAACTCGGCAAAAAAGCGGCCGTACGTTAGCAATATGGCCTGCTCTATCGGGGCTGAAAGAAGGAAACGGCATATCGGGTGGTGCGCGGTTTCACTGCAAGTAGGAATGAAGAGATTAGGCTCTCCTTGTTTTTACTGCGTCGTGCACCGCCCGGCCAAATTATTCTTCAGGGAGGATCCCCTCCCTTCCTTCTTTCAGTCTCGATGGAGCCGCAGCGAAAGTTTCTCTGGCGACTGTTTACCAAAAACACAGCTCCCTGCTAACTCGCAAGAGGATGTATAGGGGGTGACGCCTGACCGATGCGAGAAGGTCAAGGTTGGGGGTGATATGTAGTAATATGTATTGCTCACTGACTCAAGCCCTCGTCAATGTCAGCGATAACTATAATCGTTCTAAGGTCGCCCGCGTCTTTATTTATTAAAGGTGCTGGCGAGGATTGGAACGATTATGGCTTTGGTACAACAAAATAAAAGCGCAGCCTATTCTGCCCTGCAGAATATCCTTTAATCGGCTATATGCTGGAACATCTGAGCATCCGACATTACTGTATTTCATGAAAACTTTAGAGAAATTTAATGTTTCATGAGTATAGTGAAAATATGATCGGTGCAGACAATCAGCAGGAAAGACTAAAAACGGCAAGTTGGATATCTGGATTTACCGACGGCGAAGGTAGCTTCGTTATTTCGGTGATCAAAAATTCAACCACTCGATTCGGAAAGCAACTATTCCCGGAATTTGTTATCACGCAAGGCGCAAAAAGTTTAAACGCCCTCGTAGCGATAAAAGAGTTCTTCGGGTGTGGCAGTATCGTCCTTAATAAACGATGCGATAATCACAACGAACATCTTTATCGATACTGCGTGAGATCAATTTCGGAATTGAAAGAAATAATTATTCCATTTTTTGATCAATTTCCATTAAAGACCTATAAGCAAAACGATTTTGTTTTGTTCAAAAAGGTAGTGGAAATGATGAGTAAAAAACTCCATCTCAAAGAAGATGGATGGAATAAAATTCTTACCATTGCTTCAAAAACGAATCGAAAGAAAATCCGTTTCTAGAATCCTCAGAGACCATATGCCGAACCCGCATCGCGGGAAGATATGGTCCGAACTGCATGGCGACATGCAGATTAACACAATTGAGCGCAATTCCTTTTCGGGTAAGGAAACTTGCCCCTTGATCAAGTGATTGATCTTGAAGCACTTGCTGTATCGGTGAAACCTACGTTTGCACAGGCAAATAGGGCAATACCGAGGGAACCCCGATTCGATCAGGGACTCCGTAGAGACTACACGCAAGCTCCCGCATGGGCGGGATGAATATATAGTCCGACACTTCGAGAAATCGAAGACAACAGGAATGAAGTTCCGAAGCGCACGAAAGGCGTAACGACTGGAGAACTGTCTCAGAGGCAAGCTCGGTGAAAATGCGATTCCCGTGAAGACGCGGGATACCTGCAGCGGGACGAAAAGACCCCGGAAGCTTTACTGCAGCTTGGTATTGATTTTAGAGTTTTACTGCGTAGCGTAGTGGTGAGGATTTGAAGCGGTGCTCTCGGGCATCGTGGATCCGACAATGAAACAGCCATCTTTAAAACTTTAACGTCTAACCGATTGGGGAGTGCGCAAGCATAAACCCGACCGAGACAGTGCTTGGTAGGCAGTTTAAATGGGGCGTTTTCCTCCAAAAGAGTAACGGAGGAGTTTATTAAGGTCGGCTTAGCCCGGATGGAAATCGGGCAGGACGTGCAAACGCAAAAGCCGGCTTGACTGCGAGTCCTACAAGACGAGCAGGTGCGAAAGCAGAAGTTAGTGACCCGACGGCATTCTTGATAGAAAGGCCGGAGACACCGGATAAAAGCTACTCCGGGGATAACAGGCTGGTGAAGTCCGAGAGTTCCTATCGACGACTTCGCTCGGCACCTCGATGTCGGCTCGGGCTAGCGCGGGGGTGAAGAAGCTCCCAAGCGTATGGCTGTTCGCCATTTAAAAGCCCACGTGAGCTGGGTTCAGACCGTCAACGAAAGAACCCTTTACGATGATCGAACACGGCGGCTTTTCGCAGTAATGCGGATTGAAAAAAATTGACTCATATCGGTGAAGTCCTATCGTCCATGACCTGTGGACGTGCATACCATAATGACCATTAAAAATATATTAAAAAGTATTTTGATGCGCTGAATGGTTATAGGATAATACCGAGGGAAGTCATGTGTAAAAGTCTTTCGTCAGCACAAAAAGCATATATTGCAGGATTTCTGGAAAGAACTGAAAAAGTTCGAGCAGATTTGTTCTCTTATTGATCTCGGATATATCCGAGAGAGAAATGACGGCATGGTTGAATATACCATCGCGAGAGAAGACGCTATCCGCGCATTCCTCGTAATGGTCCAGCCATATCTCATTTTGAAAAAGGAACAGGCAATGCTTATGCTGGAAATCTTAGATAAGAAAGCTGAGGTGAAAGATCGAAACGATTTTCACCTGCTGATGAAGACCGTAGATCGTTTCAGAGAATTAAATCATTCAAAGAAGCGAAAATTATATACATTGACCCCGTAGAGACTCAATCTAAAAGATTGGATGGAAGAAAAATTCCATAAAACGTCGATTATCTCGATGCGGATCGAGATAGTGGTATAGTCCAAACCGTCAGTAATGACGTGAAGTAATATATTGCGTGAGACAGGTCGGTCTCTATCTGCTGCAGGCGTTTACACTTGAGGGGAGTTGGCATTAGTACGAGAGGACTTTGCTGAACCTACCTCTGGTCTACCGGCTTTGGTACCAACTGAACTGCCGGGTAGCTATGTAGGGAAGGGATAAGCGCTGAAAGCATCTAAGCGCGAAGCCTACCCCAAGATTAGGTGTGTGTGATTTCGTGGAAGACTACCACGTTGATAGGCTCCAGGTGTAAGGCCCGCGAGGGTTTCAGCCGAGGAGTACTAATAATCCCGCCAACCATCCCAATGCTGACTTCGTGCTTGCAAAATAGCTTTTGTCCGAGAGTACTCGGAAGGGCTCTCGTCCAAAAGCTATTTTGCAAGCGCTCGTTCCATTTTCTACAAATGGAGTTGAACATGGTGAGTGTGCGTTTTGCAGACGGCCCTTCTGAGTACTGTCTGCAAAATGCACGCTCATCATGCAAAACGACCTTTTGATGTCGGTGCTCTATCCGGGCGTGTCCCACCTCTTCCCATTCCGAACAGAGAAGTGAAAGCGCCCCGATCCCATGATACTTGCGGGTTCGCCTGCGGGGAAAGTAGGATGTGCCGACATCAAAGGGCCGTTTTTTTGCAGCATATTTGTAACCTTGGATAAGATTTGGTATGTTGGAGTCAATGAGCAAAGAGGAACTGCCTGAACGCGTTCCGGGCGAGCCGGAGAACATGGGCACGCCGGAAAAGAAAGAAATTGAAATGGTGGAAGCCGTAAGGATTCGGACGGTTTTTACGGACCAGAAGGCGTTGGAAAAAATTGCTGACGAGTTGCATTCAAAAGGATTTGTTAGTGGGTTCAGCATAGAGCCCATTGAGGCTGGCTATTTTCACCATGGGAGGCGGGTCAAGGAGCGCCAATATGCGTTGGATCTTTTGATCGATCCCAGCGAGACCGAAGAGCGTCGGCAAACCATCATCCAGGTTATAAACTCGGAGATAGGGAAAAGGTGGGAAACACCAGATATCACCGAAGAAAAAGTTCAGATCAATAAGGATCTTCTGGGATTTATAAAAAGAGCTGAGACCGAACACGGGAGGTATAAAAAAGAAAGACGTATGCGTCTTTCGCTCACCCTGGCCTTGCTTATGAGTATTTCTGGATTGATAGGTGCTGTTTCAAAAAGATATGTCGAACGCAGAGAGGAAAAAGCGGTAGCCGCAGAACGTGAGAAAGAGTTTGAGCGCCTTAATAAGATTGATCAAAAGATTCAATTACAGATTTCTAATATCGAGTTGAAATTGCAAATGGGTCAGCAGCTAGAAAAAAAACCAGGGGTTGAATTTGGGGGTGATTATTATCCAGAGATTCATCAAATTGAAAAGACGGTTGAAGAAGGAGTTGATGAAATCATGAAACTGATGGAGCTTGAAAAGGGAAAGGAGCGAGACAATCGCTGAAGCTCATCTGTCTGCACGTAACAACGAAAAGGCGGTACAATAGATGCATGGCCTCGCGGAGGACGAAACAGGCGGTTTACGGCGTGGCATATCTCATTGTTTTCATCGGCATTATCGCCGGCGTTTATTTTGCGTTCATACGGAAGGCACCGTCTTGTTTTGACAACATCCAAAACCAGGGAGAGGCCGGTATTGACTGCGGCGGCCCGTGCGCCAAGGTATGCATCCCCGCGGGTACCGACGGCCTTATCACGGACAATGTCTCCGTATTTATCCCGAATCCCGGGTACTATACATTTCTTGCGCAGATAGAAAATCACAATACCGGCTTCGCGGCAGGCTACTTTGACTACTCATTTGATCTTTACGATGCGTCGGGGACACTTCTCCAATCGTTTCCGGACCATTCCTTCGTCTATGCGGGCGAGGTGAAATATCTATTGCTCGCCAATGTCGCGGAGACGACGACCGTGGACCACGCGGTGCTCGCGGCGAAGAATCCGGACTGGGTAACCGCCTCGGCGATGGGTCTTGCGCCGCGGTTCGGGAATCCGCTGCCGGTCACGGGGAGCGAGATGTCCTCAAGCACCATTACGGTCATGGGACGCCTCACGAACGGAGAGGTGGCGTCGTTCAGCCACGTGCTCATTGTCGCCATTTTTTACAGCGTTGCGGGAGAACCAGTCGGGGCTTCGCAGACCGTGATTGATACCATTGCGCCGAACCAAACGGTGGATTTCTCCGTCATGTATCCTGCGACGCCCGGCGTCACGATTGAGCCAGCTCTCACGAAAATGTTTGCCTACGCGCTTCGGTCGTAGCCCGTGGCGCATTTCTTGCATGCTTGCACTTTTCATTCCTCTCGGCATTTTGATCGCGGCGGGCCTCACGCTTCTTTCCGCCGTTTCACCCCACCTTTTTTATTTTCAAATCGCCTGGGTTGCAATAGGCGCAGGGCTTGTCGCCCTGTTTCTTTACGTGGATTGGCGGATGGTGTTCAATGCGCGATGGGTCGTGTGGGCGATTTATCTTCTTGCGCTTTTCCTCATTGTTTTTACGTATTTATTTAGCCCTGCCATAAGAAACGTGAAGAGTTGGATTTTCGTAGGTCCGTTCAGCTTCCAACCGGTTGAGCTGATGAAAGTGGCCCTTATTTTCCTTTATGCGTGGTATTTCAGCCGAAGACATTTGGCGGTCGCGCGGTGGAGGCATATTATCACCTCTTTCGTGTTTTTTCTGATCCCCGCGGCCATAGCGGTACGCCTGCCGGACATGGGTTCGGCGGTCATCTTTTTTGCAATCTGGTTCGGATTTCTTCTTCTCTCCGGCCTTCCGCTCCGGCGCCTCGCGGTCGCGGTGCTCGTATTTGCGCTCGCCGCCACTGCGGTGTGGTTCTACGTTCTCAAGGATTATCACCGCGCACGGATCGTCGGATTCCTCTATCCTGCGCAGGACCTCCTGGGGATCAATTACAGTTCCACACAAGCGAAGATAGCCGTGGGTTCGGCGGGATTTTTCGGCAAGGGCTACGGGCAGGGGACGCAGACGGAGCTCGGATTCCTGTCGGAGCCTTCGCAGGATTTCATCTTTGCGGGCATCGTGGAGGAATGGGGGGTTGCGGGAGGGCTCGTCGTCATCGGCGCCATGTTCTTTTTGGTGTTCCAGATTTTGAAGGTCGGCTCGCTCGCTGACGAGAATTTTGAGAAATTCATCTGCCTCGGCACCGCGATGATGCTCGGGGTGCAGTTTCTCCTGAATGCGGGGTCGGCGACGGGGCTTACGCCGGTCGTGGGCGTCACGCTCCCTTTCGTAAGCTACGGCGGTTCCAGTATGTTCGCGAATTTTTTCCTGCTGGCCGTGGTAAATTCCATCCGCAAGCGATCCTAGTTCTGAAACATGCCGCCATTTCTCACCAAAAAATTTTTTATTGGCTCACTTGCGCTTTTCTTCCTCGTCGCCGCACTGGGATTTTTCTTGTACGAGCTGCGGCCAGCGAGCGCTGCTCACGGCACGGTCGTTTTTGAAATAAAGCCCGGAGAAGGGTTCCGCACGATCATCGGGCGGCTTCACGATGCAGGCGTCGTGCGGTCGGCGTTTGCGACCGAAGCGTTTTCTCTCCTCAATGGTTCGGCGCTTTCCATGCAGCCGGGCTTGTATAAATTGGATACGGGGATGTCGGCGCCGGAAATTCTTCGCGAGATCGCGATCGGGTCAGGAAGGGAAACAACGGTCACTATTCCTGAAGGATCAAATCTTTATCAAATTGATGCGGTCCTCGGCAATGCGCTTGTGATCCATCGCGGCGATCTCATTGCGTTCGCGCGCGGGAAGGATTTGGAAGGAACATTGTTCCCCGACACCTACCGCTTTTATACCGATGCCGAGGTGAGCGATGTGGTGCAGAAAATGACCGATGATTTTAACGTGAAAGCCGCGCCGCTCCTCCAGGGGGACGAAGCGAATGCAACGAGCGATCTTATTGTGGCGTCTATCGTAGAAAAAGAAGTGGCAGACCCCGCCGATCAAAAGATTGTGGCGGGAATTCTTTGGAAGCGCCTTGAGGCCCACATGCCGCTCCAGGCCGACGCGACAGCGTGCTACGCGTTGCAGGCCGCAGAACCGTTTACTGCTCCGGACTGCGCCGCCCTTGACTTGAAAATTGATTCCCCCTATAATACCTACTTATACAAGGGGCTCCCCCCCGGCCCCATTGGAAATCCCGGCATTTCGGCGATCCAAGCAGCGCTCACGCCCACAAGCTCTCCCTATTGGTTTTATATAAGCGACCCGAAGACGGGGAAAACCATCTTTGCGCGTACCATTGACGAACAACACCAAAATACAGTTAAATATTTAGAACAGTGAGCCAACGGGACCTCTTGGAATAAAGAGTGGCACCGTTTTTGTGTGTAATGCCAAAATTCACTTCAACAAAAGATTTTTCGAAATCAAAACCTCTTATTGCGCCGTTCAATTTGAACGAAGTGCAGTTGAAGTCGTACCAGTGGTTTTTGGAAAAAGGGTTGCACGAACTTCTCCGCGAGATATCTCCGATTCGCGACCACACGGGAAAAGAATTTGAATTATATTTCTCCCATTATCGTTTTGACGAACCGAAATATGATGAGGCAACCGCGCGGTACAAGGAAACAACCTTTGAGGCGCCCCTCCGGTGCACGTTGACGCTCGTGAATAAACGGACGGGAAAGACGCACGAGCAGGAAGTGTACTTCGGCGATTTCCCCATCATGACGACAAGAGGAACATTCATCGTGAACGGCGTGGAACGCGTCGTTGTTTCGCAACTTGTCCGCTCGGCGGGCGTGTACTTTACGGCGACGCCGTACCGCGGCCGGAAGCTTTTCGGCGCGAAGATCATCCCTTCGCGCGGCGCGTGGCTTGAATTTGAAACCGACGTGAGCGGTGAAATCGGTGTGAAGATTGACCGCCGGCGGAAGGTTCCGGTAACCGACATCCTCCGCATCTTCGGCATGGGTAACGAGGAAGTGGAAAAGGAGTTCGCGGGCGCGGATCGCGGGACGGTGCGCTACCTCACGGCGACGCTTAAGAAAGATGTCGCGAAGAATGCGGCGGAATCGTACGTGGAGATCTACCGCCGCCTCCGGCCGGGCGATCCAGCAAGCGCCGAGACCGCAAAAGGCCTTATTGACGCGATGTTCCAGCGTACCGACCGCTACGACCTTTCCGAGGTCGGCCGCTACAAGATGAACCAGCGCCTCGGGCTGGACCGCAAGAAAGAAAGCAAACTTTTGGATAAGGAAGACATTGTGGGCATCGTGAAGGAAATCATAGCGCTCAACAATAATTCCGAAGCGGAGGAAGACGACATTGACCACTTGGGCAACCGCCGCTTGAAGGCGGTCGGCGAACTCTTGCAGGGACGGTTGCGCATCGGCTTGGCGCGGCTCCGAAGAATTATCCAGGACCGGATGTCCACCGAAGACAAAGAAAATTTGATGCCGGCGCAGCTCGTGAATTTCCGCCCAATCGCCGCGGTCATCAAGGAATTTTTCGCATCATCGCAGCTTTCGCAGTTTATGGATCAGGTGAATCCACTTGCCGAGTTGGAGCACAAGCGGAGGATATCGGCCTTGGGTCCTGGCGGGCTCACGCGCGAGCGCGCGAGTTTTGAAGTGCGCGACGTACACCGCTCGCACTACGGCCGTATTTGTCCGATCCAGACGCCGGAGGGCTCCAACATTGGCTTGATCAACTATCTCGCAAGCTACACGCGCATCAATGATTTTGGATTTCTGGAAGCGCCGTACGCAAAGGTGGTGAGCGGCCTCGTGACGAAAGAAATCGTGTGGCTGGATGCTTCGGAAGAGGAAAAATACAAGATCACGCACGCCGGCACGCCACGGGACGAAAACGGGCGGCTCAAAGGTACGGCAGTGGAAGCGCGCATCAAAGGGGAGCCAGGGACGTGCGCACCAGAGGAGATTGATTTGATTGATGTTGCGCCCCATGAATTTGTGTCCGTCGCGACCGCGTTAATCCCCTTTCTTCAGCACGACGACGCGAATCGGGCGCTTATGGGCTCCAACATGCAGCGGCAGGCCGTCGTTTCCGTAAGGCCAGATGCGCCCTATGTTGCCACGGGCGAGGAGGAAAAGGTGGCGCTTGATTCGGGATATGTGGTGGTTGCGGAAGAGAACGGGACGGTACTTGAAACCGACGGCACGCACATCAAAGTGAAGTACGGGAGGACAACCAAGAACTATCTTCTTGAAAAGTTCAAACGATCAAACCAGTTCACCTGCATTTCGCAACGGCCGCTCGTCGTCGCGGGTGCGAAGGTGAAGAAAGGAGAAATCCTCGCCGACGGCCCATCTATTGCGAACGGCGTCCTTGCGCTCGGCCAGAATCTGCTCGTCGCCTTCGTGTCATGGGAGGGTGCGAATTTTGAAGATGCCATCATTCTTTCCGAGCGGGTGGTCCGCGACGACCTTTTCACCTCCATCCACATTGACAGCTATGAGCATGATGTCCGCGATACGAAGCTCGGCCCCGAGGTTACGACCTACGATATTCCAAACGTTTCGGAAGATAAATTAAGGAATCTTGACGAAGAGGGGATCATCCGCATCGGCGCCGAGGTCAAAGCGGGCGACATTTTGGTCGGGAAAATTTCTCCCAAGGGCGAGTCGGAACTCACATCCGAAGAGCGCCTCTTGCGCGCAATCTTCGGCGAGAAGGCGCGCGACGTGAAGGACACGTCGCTCACGCTTCCGCACGGGAAGATCGGGCGCGTGGTGAACGTGAAAATCTTTGACCGCGAGCGCGGCGACAAATTGGAGCCGGGCATTATCCGCCGCATCCAAGTGGAGATTGCGGAACTGCGCAAGGTTCAGGCGGGCGACAAGCTTGCCGGCCGGCACGGCAACAAGGGCGTCATCTCGCAAGTGCGCGCCGTGGAGGACATGCCGTATTTGGAAGACGGCACACCGGTGGACATCATTCTCAATCCATTGGGCGTCGTCTCGCGCATGAACTTGGGGCAAATTTTGGAGACCCACCTCGGCTGGGCGGCCGCAAAATTGGGCTATCGCGCGATCACGCCGGGGCTGGATTCCGCGACCGAAGAACAGATCCGCGCGGAACTGCGCGCAGCGGGGCTTCCCGAAGACGGCAAAGCGAGGCTCTATGACGGCCGCACCGGCTTGCCGTTTGAGAGCCGCGTGACGGTCGGGCAGATTTACATGATGAAGCTGAATCATTTGGTGGAGGATAAGGCGCACATGAGGTCCATCGGCCCGTATTCGCTCATCACGCAGCAGCCGTTGGGCGGGAAGGCGCAGTTCGGCGGCCAGCGCTTCGGCGAAATGGAAGTGTGGGCGTTGGAAGGCTACGGCGCGCGGCACACGCTCCAGGAAATGCTTACCATAAAATCGGATGACGTCTTGGGCCGCGCGGCGGCATACGAATCCATCATCCGCGGTGAAACAATCAAAGAGCCGAATGTGCCGGCGTCATTCAACGTGCTCGTGAATGAACTGAAATCGCTCGGGTTTAACATCCAGCCGCTCTATGAAACGGAATCCGAGCGGAAGGATAATTTCTCGGCATTGAAAATAAGCGTGGCGTCGCCCGAGGATATTTTGAAGTGGTCGCATGGCGAGGTGATAAAGCCCGAAACGATCAACTACCGCACCCAGCGGCCGGAGAAGGACGGCTTATTCTCCGAACGCATTTTCGGACCCACGAAAGACTATGAATGTTATTGCGGCCGATACCGCCGTATCCGCTACAAAGGCGTCGTGTGCGACAAGTGCGGCGTGGAGGTCACGCGCGCGGCCGTGCGCCGCGAGCGCCTTGGCCACATTGTGCTTGCCGCGCCCGTGGGTCACATCTGGTTCTTAAAGAGCATTCCCTCGCGCTTGGCGCTCGCCCTTGACGTTTCTTCGCAGAAGCTGGAGCGCGTCATATACTACTCGGCATACATCATCACGGAAATAAAAGAAGAGAACCGGAAAGCGGCGCTTGCGGAGCTCAATCGCGAGTTGAAGGGCAAGCTGAAAACCATAGGCAATAAAGACAAAACCGTGAAGGGAGAGATTCTTGAGGCGGCGGACACGACAAAGGAATATTTGGAGCGCCTGCGCGTCGGCCAGATTCTTTCCGAGAACGAGTATTTCACGCTCTCGCGCAAATTCGGGAATATCTTTCGGGCGGGAAGCGGGGCGGAGGCAGTGAAACAGATTCTGGAGACAATGGATCTTCGGAAGGCAGTGCAAGCGATTGAGACGGAACTTGAGGGCGCGAAAGATCCTTTGGCGCAAAGCAAGCTCTTGCGGCGCCTCAAGATGTTCAAGTCAATGATTCGGAACGGCTCGCGGCCGGAGTGGATGGTGATGACAGTGCTCCCCGTCCTCCCTCCCGACCTTCGCCCGATGGTAGCCTTGGACGGCGGCCGCTACGCGACGTCCGATTTGAACGATCTCTACCGCCGCGTCATTAACCGAAACAACCGCTTGAAGAAACTCTTGGAGATCAAAGCGCCGGATGTGATTATCCGCAACGAAAAACGGATGCTCCAGGAAGCGGTGGACGCATTGATAGACAATTCGGCCCGTTTCGGCACGCAGCAGCTCTCCGCGCAGCGGCGTCCTTTGCGCTCCTTGGCCGACATGTTGAAAGGAAAGCAGGGCCGGTTCCGGCAAAATCTCTTGGGCAAACGCGTGGACTATTCCGGCCGCTCCGTGATCGTGGTCGGTCCGAACCTGAAGCTTGACGAGTGCGGCTTGCCGAAGCGGATGGCGTTGGAGCTTTTCCGGCCGTTCGTGTTGAGCGAGATCATCAAGCGTGGCTTGGCGCACAATATCCGCAGCGCCTCGCGCTACATCGAAGAGCATACCTCGGAGGTGCTCGGGATTTTGGAAGAGATTATCAAAGACAAGCGCGTGCTTTTGAACCGTGCGCCGACCTTGCACCGGCTTTCCGTGCAGGCCTTCCGCCCGCTCCTTGTGGAAGGACTCGCGATAAAGATCCCGCCCTTGGTCTGCACTGCATTTAATGCCGACTTTGACGGCGACCAGATGGCGGTCCATCTGCCGCTCTCCGATCTCGCGCAGAAGGAAGCCGTGGAAATCATGTCAGCGGGCAAGGGGCTGTTGAAGCCCGCGACCGGCGAGCTCATTGCTGCGCCCACGAAGGATATAGTCCTGGGCGTTTATTATCTCACCCGTCCTTCATCGCAACATGCGGCGCCGAAGCCGATGACGAGCATCCGGGAGGCGCTCCTTGCCTACGAGTTTGGTGCAATCACGCTCCACACGGCGATCCGTGTTGACGGAGTGGCGACGACGCTCGGGCGCCTCGTCTTTAACGAGGCGCTTCGCGGGAAACTGGAATTTGTGAATGAAACCGTGACGAGCAGGAAACTAAAAAAAATGATAGAGAAGATTCTTGACGTGCATGGCATGGATACCGCGCGTGCGGTCCTTGATGAGGTAAAACTCCTTGGATTCAGGATTGCGACGATCTCGGGCATCACGTGGGCAATGGCGGACCTGATCATTCCCGCGGAGAAGCAGGAGATTATGGGAAAGGCGGACAAGGAAGTGAACCTGATTCAGGAACAGCACCGCGAAGGATTACTCACTTCCGCAGAGCGCAAAGCGCGCGTGATCAGCGTGTGGGATGAAGCAAAGAACAGCCTCGCTAAATTGGTTTCGGGCGTCCTGCCCGCGGATAACTCTATCTATCAGATGGTGGATTCCGGATCGCGCGGCTCGTGGTCGCAGCCGATCCAGATGATGGGCATGAAGGGACTCGTGCAAAACCCGAAGGGGGAAACGATTGAACTTCCCGTGAGGTCCTCTTTGAAAGAAGGGCTCTCGGTTTTGGAATACTTCATCTCTACGCACGGTGCGCGGAAAGGCACGACGGACACGGCACTGAAGACCGCGCAGGCGGGGTATCTTACGCGGCGCCTTGTGGACGTGGCGCAGGACCTTACCGTCCGCGAAGAGGATTGCAGGACGAAGGAGGGGATTCTGATCTTGCGGGCGGACGGGAAGGAGTTCAATCAAAGCTTCTCTTCAAAGCTGTTTTCGCGCACGGCGCTCTACGACGTGCGGATCGGACACAAAGTTGTCGTACGGGCAGGGGAAATCATTGACAAGGCGGCGGCTGAAGCCATCGAACAATCCAAGCTTGATGCGGTCGCCGTGCGTTCGCCCATTGCCTGTAAGGCACTGTATGGCATTTGTGCGACGTGCTACGGGTATGACCTCGGCGTGAACGCGAGAGTGTTGCTTGGCGCCGCGGCGGGGGTGCTCGCGGCGCAATCCATCGGCGAGCCGGGAACGCAGCTCACGATGCGTACATTCCACGCGGGAGGCGTGGCGGGCGCCGACATAACGCATGGTCTGCCGCGCGTGGAAGAAATCTTTGAAGCGCGCTCACCGAAGGGCCGCGCAGTGCTCGCGCCGTTCGACGGGACAGTGCAAAACGTGGAGGACAAAGGCCCGCAGAAGGTCATCCGCCTCATTTCGGAGGCCAAGAAGGCGAAAGCGCAGGAGATCGCCGTGCCGCGGGGCACCGTCCTCTACGTCAAGGCAGGCGAAAAAATCAAGAAGGGCGACCAGCTTTCCGAAGGGAATCTGGACCTCCACGAGCTCTACGAACATAGGGGCGTGCTTGAGGTCGCGCGCTATATCGTGAACGAGGTGCAAAAGATCTATCTTTCCGAGGGCGCTACCATTAACAACAAGCACATTGAAATGATCGTGCGTCAGATGTTCTCGCGCGTGAAGATCCGCGACGCCGGGGACGCGCCGGACTTCGTGATGGGCGAGATTGCCGAGAAGTCAAAGTTCTTGGAAGTGAACCGCGGGTTGAGAAAGCAGGGCGGCAGTCCCGCGAAGGCGGATGAGGTGCTTTTGGGCATCACGCGCATCGCACTCTCGTCAGAAAGTTTCCTTTCGGCGGCGTCGTTCCAGGACACGGCGCGCGTGCTTGTGAAAGCCGCCATTGAGGCGAAGGTGGACCGGCTCCGCGGTCTGAAGGAGAATGTCATCATCGGGCGTCTTATTCCCGCGGGCACCAAGGAGTCGGTGCGCGCGGTACTCTACGAAACCGAAGCAGAGGAAGAACCGGCGATCGGGGTCCGGTCCTAACTGGACAGACCACAGCGCTTCCATTATACTGACCACGCCATGGACGACGCAGAAATGGAAACGGATACAAAGACCTATGAGCTTGCGCTTCTCCTCAAAAGCGAGGACGACGCTGCGCGCATGATGGAGCTTGTCCGTCAGCATAACGGCGAGGTAGTCGCGGAACCGCGCGCAAAAAAAATAGCGCTTGCATACAAGATTAAAGGAAACATGGAGGCAGTCTTTGTTTCCTGTGTATTTGCGGCGTTGGGGGAAGACGCAAAAAACCTTGAACATGACCTCCGCACGCAGCCAGACGTGATTCGTTCAATGATTACCGTGGCATCTCCCGTCGCCGTACAGCGGGAACCCACCGCCATGCCTTCGTTCCCGTTCCGCGCGCCAAAACGCGGGAGAGCACTTTCTGAACCTCGGCCTTCGGCGGCGCCCCGCCCGCTTTCTAACGAAGCGCTGGAGAAGAAGATAGAAGAAATCTTGGGGTGACCGAGGGTGCGCTACTCGTGTTTGGGTTCCTGCGAAGACGAAGTCGCCCAAACACGAGTAGCGCACCCAGGCCGCTGTCAAGTTTTCTTTAAGATGTTTTTAATGGCACGTGTGGTAGAATACGGGTATGGATTTAAACAAAGTAATTATCGTGGGGAGGGTGACGGCCGATCCGCAATTGCGGACGACGCCTGGCGGGCAGTCCGTGACGACGCTTGGCGTGGCGACGAACCGCGTGTGGACCGATAAGAACGGCCAAAAACAGGAAGAGACCGAATTCCATAATGCGGTGCTTTGGGGGCGCCAGGCGGAGATTGCGAGCCAGTTTCTTACGAAAGGCGCCACGGTTTTGATTGAAGGCCGTCTCCGCACGCGGAGCTGGACCGACAAGCAGGGCGGGCAGCGGCGGACGACGGAAATCATGGCGGAGCGCATGCAGCTGGGACCCCGACCATATGGCGGCGGCCAGGGCGGTGGCGCGCGTGGGGCGGGCGGCAAGGGCGGTACGGCTCAAGGTGCCGTGCCGGGGGATGTAAAAGAGGTGGCGACGCCCCCACAGGAAGAAATTCCCATCATTAACCTTGAAGAGGGGGAAGTTAAACCAGAGGATATTCCGTTCTAGGAATACTCGCCTATTCGTTGTGTTCTCTTCGTGCGGTATTTTTGTATCGCGAGGACGAACCACGCAATACCTACGAGGAGCGAGCCGAAAGCCGAATTCCAAAGGTGGAGGGTAGTGAACGTAAAAGCGAAGACAATAAGTATAGTGCCGGTGAGCAGACTTGAAGAAAGAGCAGGTTTGTCCCTACTGAAGATTGAAGGGAGAAGGGCAATGAAGAAGATATAATCTCCCGCACCGATAACAACATCTTGCCACACCATGGATATGCTTATCATACCACATTTGATTTTTATGGGATAGTTTTGTATTCTATTTCTCACATGGCCAAGAAGATCAAAACAACTTTGAAGCTGCAGCTTCCGGCGGGAGCGGCGAATCCGGCGCCTCCGGTGGGCACGGTGTTGGGCCCGCAGGGCATCAATCTGCAAGAATTCTGCAAGCAGTTCAACGACGCGACCAAGGACATGAAGGGAGATGTCGTGCCGGCGCTTATTACCATTTATGAAGACCGCAGCTTCAAGTTTATTTTAAAAACCCCGCCGGCCGCAGCGCTCTTGAAAAAAGCTGCCGGCATTGAAAAGGGTTCCGGGAATCCGCTTACGACGAAAGTGGGAAAGGTGACAAAAGCAGACGTGCGGAAGATTGCAGAAAAGAAGCTGCCGGACTTGAACACCGACAACTTGGACGCGGCGGAAAAAATTATCCGCGGCACCGCGCGGAACATGGGAATTGAGGTGGTAGAGTGACTGCATTGCTATTGTGAGCGGCGGGGCCTGGAGAAATGTTTTCAGGGCGAAAAGGTATATAATGAGGTGAATCGCCATGGCGGCAAGGGGCAAATTCATCGTGATAGAGGGAACGGACGGCTCGGGGAAGACCGTGCAGTTTGAGCGGCTGGTGCTCGCGTTGCCAGAAGGCACGAAGCTGGGGACGCTGGACTTCCCGCAGTACGGCGAGCCGTCTTCCTATTTCGTGGAGAAATATCTCACCGGGAAATACGGCGGTGAGCTCGGACCGCATGCGGCGTCTATCCTTTTCGCCGTGGATCGCTTTGACGTCAAATTGAAAATCCTTCAGTGGTTGGGAGAGGAAAGGATCATTCTCGCGAACCGCTACGTCGCATCCAACATGGCGTATCAAGGAGCAAAGATTGCTCACAGGGGAGAGCGCGAAAAATTTTACCGTTGGCTCCATGAGCTGGAATTTGGAACCTTCGGCGTTCCAAAGCCGGACATGACTATCGTGCTCCATGTGCCCGCGGAAATTTCCTACAAGCTTGCGGGAAAAAGTCATGTGCGGGAGCACCGAGGAGGTGGGAACGAAGCACGCGACCTCCACGAGGCGGACTTCGCGTACCAGAAGCGTGCGGAGGAAGTATACCTGGAAATCGCCGCGCTTTTTCCCGCGGAATTTGAAGTGATTGAATGCGCGCCGGGAGGCGTCCTTCTTTCACCGGACGAGATCCATGCCCTTGTGTGGCAAGTCGTCCAAAAAGTTTTGGGTTGACATGCATCGCGCGAATTGTGGATAATCAAGCCAATGGCAGGGCATCAACCGACCATTGGCTTGGAGATCCACGCGGAATTGAAAACGCGGACGAAGATGTTCTGCGATTCACTGAATAATCCCGGGGAAAAGCGTCCAAACACGAACGTCTGCCCGGTGTGCCTCGGGCATCCGGGGACATTGCCTGTTCCAAACAAACAAGCGATAGCGTACGTGCTGAAAACCGGACTCGCGCTTGGCGGACACGTGAACGCGGTTACCAAGTTTGACCGCAAAAATTATTTCTATCCCGACCTCCCGAAGGGTTATCAGATTTCGCAGTACGACAGGCCGCTCATCCACGGCGGCGAATTGATGGGCGTCCGCATCCGGCGGGTCCACCTGGAAGAAGACACGGGGACGCTCGTGCACGCGGAGGGTGCCTCGCTCGTGGATTACAACCGTTCCGGCGTGCCTTTGATGGAACTTGTGACGGAGCCGGACTTGCATAGTGCGGACGACACGGCTGCTTTCGCGCGTGAGCTTCAGCTCATAGTGCGCTATCTTGGCGTTTCGGACGCCGACATGGAAAAAGGGGAGATGCGCATTGAGGTGAACGTGAGCCTGGATATGGGCACGAAAGTGGAGCTCAAAAACATTAATTCGTTCAAGGCGGTGCATGATGCGGTGGAATATGAACTCGCACGGCAGGAAGAGGTGCTCGTGCGCGGGGAGAAGTTGACGCAAGAAACGCGCGGGTGGGACGATACGAAACAAAAAACCGCGTCACAGCGATCAAAAGAGGAGGCGCACGATTACCGCTATTTCCCCGAGCCGGATATCCCGCCGTTTGAGACGGCTGCGTTTGAGCCCGAAAGGTTGCGCGAGACGCTGCCCGAACTTCCCGCGCAAAAGCGAGTGCGATTCGCGCATGAATACGGCCTCGCTGCGCCGCAGGTGGAAATTTTGGTCTCTGACCTTTTCGCCGCAAATTATTTTGAAGAAGCGGCGTCGGAGCTTCGCGAGCAGTTGCCGGGTGAACGTTTGTCCGCCACCGCCGTTGCGACGCTCTATAATTATCTTACGAGCGACTTGCGCGGTTTGATGAACGAGGATAATGTGGCATTCTCGGAATTGAAAGTGGCACCGGAGCACCTCGCGCACCTCGCGGCGCTCATTGAAGAAAAGAAAATAACAAGTCGCCAGGCGAAGGATATGCTCGCGAAAATGTTTGCGACCGGCGATGATCCGGAGGAGATCGCCGCAAGCGAGGGCATTGGCGTGGTCTCTGATGAGGGCGAGATAGCGGCGGTCGTGCGCGCGGTCGTTGCGGAAAATCCAACCGCCGTTGCCGACTATAAAAAGGGCAAGACCGCCAGTCTGCAGTTTCTGATCGGCAAGGCGATGGGGAAATTGAAGGGCCGCGCGCAGCCCACGACGCTCAAAGAACTTTTTGAACGGCACCTGAATGGCGCTTGAAGGACACTATGGCCTCGCGAGGTTGCCGGATCCAGTGAAGGTCTTTATCTTTCCCGAACCACGTTAACTGGCGTTTGGCGTAGCGCCACGTGTTGATTTTGATGCGCGCCACCGCATCTTTGAGGGAAATTTTTCCTTGGAGGTGGTTTACAAGCTCGCGGTAGCCGATGGCGCTCAACGCCTCGCAATCGGCACTATATTTTTTCAAGAGATGCTTGACTTCCGTGAGGAGTCCGGCGCGCATCATCCGGTCCACGCGGGCGTTGATGCGCTTGCGGAGTTCGTCTGGCGGGGGATCGAGGCCGATTTTGAGCGTGTCAAAAAGCGGCGGGCGCATTTTGCGCTGGGCGGTGAATGGTTTCCCGGTCGCGAGCGCGACCTCAAGCGCCCGCACGACGCGCCGCGGATTTTTCAGATCTACGATGTCCGCTGCTTCGGGATCAAGCGCCACAAGTTTTTTCGCGACTGCGGCGAGCCCTTTTTTCTTGATTTCGCCTTCAATCGCGGCGCGTAGCGTTGGGTCCGCGCTTACTTTTGGGATGTCAAGGTTGTCCAGTACCGCCCTTACGTACAGTCCCGTGCCGCCGACAAGAATGGGCAGTTTTTTTCTCCGCAAAATGTTTTTGATCGCGGCAATGGCATCCGCCTTGTACTCTGCGACCGTATAATGCTCGTCCGGATTTTTTATATCAATAAGATGATGGGGGACGGCGCGCCGCTCCTGCTTTGTCGGCTTTGCCGTACCGATGTCCATCCCGCGGTAGATCTGTCGCGAATCGGCGGAGACGATTTCACTATTGAACTTTTTGGCTAGGGCGGCCGCGAGGGTGGTTTTTCCGCTTGCTGTTGGGCCAACGATAGCCACTAATTTCAAGCGAGGGCGTGCACTTGACAGCGGTTTCATAAGATGGTATTATTCCTTCTAGGTAAGTTTCCCCGCCTGAGTATCATGGTTAGCCATCCGAGGATGGACCCCTCGGATCTTTCAGCCTGGAGAGTATTGTGGCCTATCGCACCCTTGCGCTCACCCGGACCCACCCGACCACATGCCATCCAGGCTTCTTTCCTTTTTACAGCTTTTTTCTCTCAATATTTTCTCTGATATTCTTCAGAAAATCATCCAAATTCTGCGAGCCCTCGTCTCCTTTTCTTGTCCGTGCGGCCACCGTGCCGTTTTTTTGTTCTTTCTCGCCAACCACGAGCACGTAGGGAATCTTCATGAGTTCGGCCTCGCGGATGCGCTTGCTGAGCGATTCGTTCGCTTCGGAAAGTTCGGCGCGGACGCCGGCAGTCGTAAGTTTTTCATAAACCTCGTGCGCATATCCCGAAAATTTTTCGCTTATGGGGAGTACGGTTGCCTGCACGGGCGCGAGCCAGACCGGAAATGCGCCGGCAAAATGTTCGATAAGCACGCCGAGGAACCGTTCAATGGAGCCCATGATGGCGGCGTGGATCATTACGATCCGCTCGCGTTCGCCTTTCTCGTTTACGCAGAAAAGGTCAAAACGCTCCGGCATGTTCATATCTAGTTGGATGGTCGCCACTTGGTGTTCACGGCCGAGCGCGTCCTTTGCCATGAAGTCCAGTTTCGGGCCGTAGAACGCCGCCTCGCCAGCGCCCTCGAACGCGGCCGCTTTTTTCTCCGCAGCGATCTCGCGGAGCATGGTTTCCGCCCGTTTCCAATGCTTCGCGTCGCCAAGGTATTTTTCGGGATGCATGGGATCGTGGAGCGAGAGCCGCACGCGAAGCGAAAAACCGAACACGCCGTAGAACTCGTGCACAATATCCCAGATTTTCCCGAATTCCTCTTTGGCCTGCGACTCGCGGCAGAACACGTGCGCATCGTCTTGCGTGATTGCGAGCACGCGCGTGATTCCCGCGAGTTCTCCCGACTGCTCGTCGCGATACACTTTGGTCGTCGTGGCATACCGCTGGGGGAGTTCACGGTAGCTCCATTGCCGCCGCGCGTAGATCTGTGCGTGATGCGGGCAGTTCATCGGCTTCATCGCGAAGAGGTGCCCCTCGCGCGTCGTTATCTTGAAAAGATCGTCTTTGAATTTTTCCCAGTGGCCGCTTGTTTCATAAAGTTCTTTTTTCGCGAGGTGGGGAATGTCCACCTGCACATAGCCGCGCTTTTTACGGAGTTCCCAAACAAAGTCGTCCAAGAGATTGCGGAGGAGCGTGCCCTTCGGGGTCCAAAGAGGAAGTCCCGGCCCCACGAGGTCAGAAAACGTAAAAAGATCCAGCCGCTCACCGAGCTTTTTGTGGTCGCGCTTCTCGGCTTCCTCGCGGAGCTTCAAAAAGTCGTCCAATTCTTTTTTGCTTCCGAACGCGAGGCCGTAGATACGCTGGAGCATCGGATTTTTCTCGTCGCCGCGCCAGTAAGCGCCCGCAATTTTGTCCAGCTTGAATCCATCAAGCGGGATTTCCTTCGTGTTCGTGACGTGGCCACCGCGGCAGAGATCCAGAAAAACCTCGCCCGTGCGGTAGATACCGATCTTCTCATGGGCATCCGCGAGTTCCTTGATAAGCTCCAGTTTAAATGGTTGTTTTGCAAATAATTTCTTTGCTTCGGCAGCAGAAATTTCCTCGCCCGCAAACGGCAGGTTCTTTTTCGCGAGCTCGCGCATTGCTTTTTCAAGTGTCTTCAAGTCGTCCGGTATGAGCGTCCGTGGAAGGAGAAAGTCATAATAAAAGCCGTTCTCGATCGTGGGGCCGATGCCGAGTTTCGCCTCCGGGAATTCTTTCAAAACCGCCGCCGCGAGCAAGTGCGCGAGCGAGTGGCGGATGGCGTCAAGCGGAACAGATTCGGATTTACCCATATATACATATTGTAAGCCGAAAGTCACGCATTTTCAAGATTTCATTGAAATAAAAATCCTCCGCGGAGGCGCCGGCGCTGGCCGTGAACGCTCCGCGGAGGTGCTTGCAAGGATTGCCGATCAATGCAGAAGGTTGTCTTTGTGTCCTATTCTCCCGACATGTACTTTTCCATGGTTTATGAGCCGCCTCCCCATCCTTTTCAACTTCTTTTGGTTGGGGACTTTTTTCTGGACCATCGGCGGCAGCCCTTCTTTTGCGATCACAACGGTTTGTCCATTCACCATTATTCCGCCATTCGCGCTTGCAAACAGCGGTAGAAAGGAGAATAGAACAAATAGCAACAATAATACCGTGAACGCGGCTCGTTTCATTCCCGCCCTCCTTTGTGACAAATTGCTATCCATAAAAAGCATACCACGCTTCACCTTTCGCGTTCAATGGTATAGAATGAAAATCAATATGTTGGACATCAAATTTATCCGCGAGAATGCGGAACTTCTGAAGGACGTTGCGGCGAAAAAGAATTTGGATCCGAAGGTGATCGACGAGCTTCTCCGCGTGGACAAGGCGCGGCGGGAGCGCATCCAGGCCGCGGAGGGATTGCGCGCGAAGCAAAAGGCGACCAAGGATCGCGACGAGGCAAAAAAATTAAAAGAGCAGTTCAAGAGTGAAGAAGAGGAACTGAAAACAAGAGAGCGGGAGTTCAATGAACTGATGGCGCTCGTGCCGAACATCATTTCTCCCGATACGCCAGTTGGAAAGAGCGGCGAGGACAACCCCGAGATCTATCGTTGGGGGAAGCAAAAGGAATTTGATTTCACGCCGAAAGACCACATAGAGCTCGGCACGGCGCTCAACATTCTGGATTTTGAGCGGGGGACGAAGGTCGCGGGCTTTCGCGGCTATTACGTGAAGGGCGACGGGGCGCTTTTGATGATGGGCATTATGATGTACGCGCTCCAAAAAATGGTGGAGAAGGGATACAAGCCGATGATCCCGCCAACGCTCGTGAAGGGCTCCGCGCTCTTCGGCAGCGGTTATTTCAAGGGATTTGAATATGACCCCGCGGTGGATGAAATTTACCAGATAGCAACCTCGGACAGGGAGGCAAGCGGAGAATTGAGCCACGAGAAAAAGTTTCTTGTGGGGACGGCGGAACCGTCACTCCTCGCATACTTTGCCGACGAGACGCTCAAGGTGGAAGATCTTCCGATAAAAATATGCGGTTACAGCCAGTGCTACCGGAGCGAGATAGGCAGTTATGGGAAGGATGTGAAAGGAATGTACCGTGTTCACGAATTTATGAAAGTAGAGCAGGTGGTGGTTGCCGAAGCCGATATTTCAAAGGCGAACAAGCTACAGGATGAGATGACGGCGATTTCCGGTGAGATGCACGAGGAGCTTGGGCTGCCCTATCGGCGCATACAGCTCTGTTCGGGCGACATGAGTCCGGGGAAGTATCGCGCATTTGATCTGGAAGCATGGCTTCCAGTGGGGAAGCGCTGGGCGGAAACCGGTTCTGCGAGCGACTTTTTGGACTGGCAGGCGCGTCGGCTGAATGTGAAGTATGTTGATGCTGCGGGAAATAAAAAGTTTGTGTATCTACTGAATAACACTGCGCTCCCGAGCCCGCGGATCTTCATGGCGATTTTGGAAAACTACCAGACGAAGGATGGGAAGATTGAAGTGCCGAAGGTGTTACAGAAGTATGTTGGTAAGAACGTGATTGGATGAAGATCGGGGTATTTGACTCGGGCCTCGGCGGATTGTTCATCATGCGGGCTTTGGCGCGCGAGCTTCCGCGATATGATTACGTCTATCTCGGCGACACGCAACGGGTGCCGTATGGCAATCGTTCGCCGGAGACGGTACATCAATTTTTAAAAGAGGCAGTGGGATATCTTTTCCGCGAAAAAAATTGCGGGCTTATTGTCGTTGCGTGCAACACGGCTTCCGCGGAGGCGCTCCGGAAGATTCAGCGGCAACATCTCCCCCATCATTATCCAAAGCGGCGAGTCCTCGGCGTGATAATCCCGACCGTAGAAGAAGCGCTCGCGGTTGGCGGTAAGGGCAATATCAGGCATGCCCCAGAGATAAAGCGGCTCGGCGTGCTCGCCACCAACGGCACGGTCCGGTCGGGGACATATGTACGCGAGACGCACAAGCTGAACCCGCACGTGAAAGTTTTCCAAAGTGCCGCGCCACTACTCGTTCCCCTAATTGAGAATGACGGACTGCGCTGGGCAGAGCCCATCGTGCGGGCGTATCTCGCGCCGCTTGCCAAGAAAAAAGTAGAAAAAATAATCCTCGGGTGCACCCATTATCCAGCACTCAAAACAATGATTAGAAAAATCTCAGGCGTTGCCGTCATTTCGCAGGACGAGATCATCCCTCACAAGTTAAAAGATTATTTAAAGCGACACCCGGAGATAAATTCGCAGTTGAGCAGGAAGCGCAAAAGGGAATTCCTTGTTACGGACATCACGCCGGCGTATGTGCGGTTGTCCCACAGGTGGTTTGGGAAAGCCGCAAAATTGAAGAGGGTTGCGTTGTGAAATATAAGCTATTACTTTCGAAAAGTCACCGATCTGGTTTAGTATCGTAAAATCTGCACAAGGAAGTTATCTTTCCGTATCCTTCAGATGACGATTAACGGAACATACATCTCCTCTTTGCTTATACCTCCATGCCGGCCGATATGATTTTTCTTTTCTGCGCCGGGAACATGGTCTTGAATGATATAGTTTTCCTTCATGATGATGGTGTAATCTCCAACTCTGTCCTTTAACTTTTTATGTGGTTTGTATAAGCCGAAAAAACCTCTTTCTATAAGATCATCGCTCTTGTAAAGTTCACAGAACTTTCTAAGCTTCGTTTTCACGTACTTCTCAAATTGTTTTGTTGCGTCTGGCCTTACGTAACAATAGACGGTGCGGGCATCCCCGGTGAGCGGCACGACAAGCATGTCTTGGAGTTTGGGATGATTTTTCAAATCGATGATTTTGTCCTTGCTGCGATTAACCAATCCATGATCTGCCGTCACGATGATGGTTGTATTGGTATCTTTTAGCGATTTCGCCAGTTCAGATATTTTCTTGTCCAACTCTCTGAAATGTCGGATTGTGCGTTCGCTTTCCGTTCCTTCGGCATGGCTTAAAGCATCCAGTCGGTCCCAATAGGCTGAAATAAACTTTCTACCTCTCGCTTTCGCAGTCTTGCCGATTTTCCTGAAAAAATCATCGAGGTCAGAAAATGGAATTATTTCCGCTCCTTTTCCTAGCGAAGTAGCATGCTCAGAATTGTAATACTGTTTGCTCAAAAGCTGATATGAAGGAGTTCCCAATTCCTCGTAGAAGGTCTTGGAATCGAAAATATCGTTATAGGTTATGTTTCCTTTATCCAATTTGAATTTTCCTGCTCGGGAAACGAAGGGTAAAATCGCCGAAACTATTCCGATTTCTTTCAAATATACGAACCATCCGGTCAGAGTATGTTGTTGGGGAGCGACTCCCGTGTTAAAGGCGGTCAACGCGCTTGCGGTCGTTGGCGGGAATACCGATGTTATTTTCCGTAAGCAGTGCTGGTACAAAAACGAGTTTTTCTTGTGTTTGGTCAGAAACTCATATCCCAAGCCGTCGACAATAATGAGAACTATGTTTTTACAAAACTTGGACGTGTCGAAATCTTTTAGGGGCGCATAAAGAGATTTTCCTCCGTAGGATTTCTTTATGGAGCTCATTAAATTCACGATGCTACCGTTTTTATAATTTGGTAAATTCATTTAGGGGTTCGAATCGAAGACATCTTGAACGCGTGGCGATCTTAGAATTATATAATTTAAAAAACGCTATGGACAAACCACTCGCCGGATCTGCGCGGGGAAGCGGATGAATATTTCGTAGGGAATCGTCCCGCAGAGCTTTGCCATGGCCTCTACGGAATTCGGCGCGCCGTGCTCGGCGCTCACGACGAGCACCTCGGCATCTATCTGAGAGTGGGGAACTCGCGAAACGTCGATAGAGGTCATGTTCATGTTGATGCGGCCGACATAGGGGCAGAGGACGCCGGCCACGGTAGCCACGCCGCGGTTTGAAAGCCGGCGGTCAATGCCTTCCGCGTAGCCGACGGGTATCGTGGCGACGGGCATTGCGCGTTTTGCTTTAAAGGCCGCGTTGTAACCGACGTATTCTCCACGCTTGATGTCGCGCACCGACGTGATGCGCGTTTTCATTTCAAGCGCGGGCAGGAGGTCCATGGCGCGGTCCAGGCTCGTGTTTATGCCATAGAGGCCGATGCCGAGGCGCATCATGTTTGCGTCAATCTCGCGGGAGTAGTGGCTTCCCGCGGTGTTCGCCAAGTGGAAGAAACGCACACTCACGGCCTCGCGGACTTCGCGCACGGCGGTATTCCATCGCTTGATTTGCGCCTTTGTGAGCGCCGATTTTGGAGTGTCGGCATCAGCAAGGTGGGAGTACACTCCTTCAAGCGTGATGTGCTCGCTACGGCCCACGATGCGGAGCGCCTCTCCCAGTTCTTCAAGCAGGACGCCCTGCCGGTGCATGCCGGTGTCAATTTTAAGATGGATCACGATGGGACGCCGTTGCACAAGGGAAAGCCGCTGCAGTTCGGGGAGACTCGTGACGGTGAACGACACGTTTTTCAACGCGCTCCGCAGGATGTTTGGGAGCGGCGTATAGCCGAGGATGAGCAGCGGCGTGCGCACGCCCTCGTTTCTCAAAATGAGTGCTTCCACATACGAATCCACGCATAAGAAGGGGAGCTCACCGTTGCGATTTGCATCGTCAAGGATCTTTGCGACTTGGACAAGGCCGTGGCCGTACGCGTTGCTTTTGAGCACGGGGGCGATTGCGACGCCCGGATTCGCCACCTGAAATTGCCGGAGGTTGTGGATGATCCGGTCGCGATGGACGGCAATGATGATGAGCGGCTCGTAGCGGAACCGCAGGCCTCTCAATTTTCGGAACAGAGTTCTCATAGAGTGTTATTATCATTATATAGGCATATGGAACTTGACGCATACCTCTCCGACAAACAAAAAAAGCGCAAAAAGCGGCGGCGGTATCTCTATGTTTTCCTTGCGCTCCTTGTGGTGTATATGGTGCTCGTGGGGACGGCTTGGATTGCGTTTCGCTCGCCATGGCTTCGCATAAAAAACATCACAGTAGAGGGAAATAACACGGTGTCTTCCGACAGCGTGACGACGCTGCTCCAGTCGAGCGTGCTCCGTGATCATAATTTTTTGAAGTCGCTCCTCGGCATCAATAATATGCTCATCTGGCCGAGCACGCTCGCGACGAGCGATCTCGCGTTCATCCCGCAGCTTGCGTCGGTCACGCTCGCAAAGGATTATCTTTCACGTACGATCACCATAGAGGTGACGGAGCGCGCGCCGTTCGGGATATGGTGCTTCGTCTCCGGTATTGCCGGACCGCTCGCGCCCGCGGCGGTCGCATCCGACACTACGGCATTAGAAAACGAGAACTGTTATTGGTTTGACAGTCAAGGAGTTCTTTTTGCGAGGACATTTGATACGCAGGGGAGTCAGATGTTCTCCGTCCACGATTATTCCCAAAGCGGCCGCGGTCTCGGGAACAAGATCTTGCCGGATGAGTTCGTGCCGAATCTCGTCTCCATCGTGAACGTGATCCGGACGAGCGGCATTCAGGTAGACGACGTGGCGCTCAAAGACATCGGCCTCCAAGAAATTGATGTCACAACCTACGACGGCCCCACGCTCTATTTCAGCTTGCGCTTTCCGGCGGACGAGGACCTCGCCGTGCTCCAAAATTTGATGGCCAAGCCCGGTTTTAATACGCTGCAATACATTGACTTCACAGTGGAGAACCGCGCGTATTACAAGTAAACGAACCCTTCTTTTTTTATTTTCCGCTCACGCTACGAACTCGAGAAATCTAGCTCGCTCATGTACGAAAATCCGCCACCCTGGTCGCCGCTCCCGGGTGCCCGGCGGATTTTCTATTCGCTCGCTGATTTCTACCTCGTTCTCCGCTACGAGCGGAAAATACAAAAGAAGGGCTCCATGTTTTTGGTGAGAACCGGACACGTTTTTAAAAGTTATTCGAATCCTGTGCACCTATTCTTAAATGATCTCAGGCTCCGATCCTGATGTGGACCAGAGCCTGATTTAGGGGGCGCCGACTTTGGGGAGGGAGAGTCATATCTTCTTCAGCGAGTAGGTGTAGAAGTACCCAAGTTTGGTTCGGCGAGGGGAAACTTCCACTTCGTACTTCGCGCCAATCTCGAGTGGTGCAGTGTAGGTTTCGACTAACTTCTCGCTGCCGTCGGTGGCACGAAACACTGCCACCTTACCGTTCTTCCAAAGCAGTTGTTGGGTTTGGCCGCTCAGAAAAGCGACGTTTGCCGGTGAACCGGCTTGGGTTCGCAAGACTAAACCGCACGTGATGCTTGCGAACAAGAGGAAAACAACAAAGAAGGTTGCTACTGTCTTAGCGGAATCCATCGTTCCTCCTCGTCTTCGATTAATCGGCCCGTAAGGACCAGCCACATTGTATCGTACTTAGGCCATATAGTCAATAATAAGAAAATATTGAATCAAAATCGTTCGAAGATCGTCCAGGCCTGCGTGTCAAGAATCTTTTAATAAGGTTTTAATGTGCGTTATGGTAGATTGTTCACATGAACAATACTAACTTACTCTTGTCGTTATTGGGCGTCGCGTTCGCGATCATCGGATATTTTCTGAAAAAGATTCTGGATAATGTGGAGGGTTTATCCGATAAATTGGATGAGCTGTGGAAAGACCTTCACGACATGAAGCCGAGGCTGGATTTCCTTTGGGAAAACCGGAAAAACTAAATCAGCTTCTTATCAAAGATGGTAAATGAAGATTGAGGTGCCGGCGCGGTAGTCCGGTGCGGGGACTGTGCCCATATTCGGCGCGATGAAATCGCCGAAAAACGGCGTATTCGTATCTGCAGGACGGAGTGCCGTGAGCCACGAATAGGTGTCGGAGGCGTTGCGGACCTGGCCGGAAGCGAGCGGCTGAATCGCGCCCTCAAGTGTGTTTACGGAGACAGCGAGCCAGTGGATGCCCTGGTCGGCAGGATTGCCCTTGGAAGACGACCAATCCACTTCTTTAGTCCCTAAATAATAGTGCGGATTCCCGCCGCCGAAGTAGTCCACGGCGATCTTATCCACATCGGGATGCGCAGCGACCCACGCCTGGAGCCGCAGGAGATCCTGCCCCCAGTCGTAGTTGGAATCGGTCACATAGTGATATCCGTTCCAAATGCCGCCGCCGAGTTCGTTGAAATATGACAGGAAATACGGCGCGGCGAAGAGCGTTTCCAAAATGAGCCAGACGAGCAGGACGATGAGGATAAGATATTTGATGCTTGCGCGCACGAAAGATTTCGCCGCGGCGCTTAGGAAAGCAGCGATGGATGTGCCGAGCGAAGCCATGGTAACGCCGCCCGTGGGCGGAGTGCGGAAAGAGATATTTGCGATCCACTTTTTCCAGACGCCTGCGGCAAGTATGTAGATGAAAGGAAGCGTGGGCATGAGGTGGCGAAACCCGATGTTCAGTGAACTTTGCATGCTGTAGCCCCAATAGAGCACGATGAACGACGCCATGGAGAATTCCGGAAGGTTCACGCCGATGTAATCCAGAATACGTTGCCCCCGGCGCCGGCCAAGGTGCGAATCGCGCCGGATCATCCACCAGACGGCGAGCACGAGCGCCGCGAACACGACGATGAGCGTGGGGATGGGTTCTTTAAGGAGGAAAAGAAGAGGGAAGTAGGTCCAGCCGCCACTGCCTGCCACCCGCCCCCAGAAGTAGATGGTGTTGCCGCCGGCGGATCGCTGGAACACCATAAGGACGCCGAGCATATACTGTGCGATCGGCCGCAGCACCGGATTTTTTGCCATCCAGATATCAAGGTCGGCGAGGCAGCGCATGCCCGCGCAATGTGCCCCCGTGGGCGTCGGGCCGTTCGCGAAGGAACCCAGAATAAACTGCGTATCGGAGACCTGTTTTGTGATGGGATAATTGACAGTGAAAAGGAAATAGATCGGGTAGACGATGAATACATAGCCGATCGCGAAAATGAGAACGAGGCGCCATAGCCACCGCAGGCCGCGCATGAAAAACGTTTTTAGCCGCCGCGAGCGTTCCATTGAGGGCCATTCGGTGATGACGTTGCGCAGCCAGAGCACGAAGGCGAGAAAGATGAACAGCGGCACGAGGAACGGCGTGGAGAATTTCGTGATCTGCGCGACGCCGAAAGAAAGTCCGGCGTACCAAAGATGTTTCGTGGATGGCGATTCAACGAACTTCAGAAAGTAATAGGTGGCAAAGATGACGCCGAAGGCGGCGCCCACATCCGTCGTCACATAATGGCCATGGGCGAGCACGGTGGGATCAAGCGCGAAAAGCGCGGCTGGCAGGAGCGCCCACCAGTTGCCCATGAGCCCGCGCGCGAGGAGATAAATAAAGAGAATAACAAGAAGCGTGATCAAGATCGGGAAAATACGCCCGGTTTGGATGATCGCGTTCGCGTCATTGCCCGATTGATAGAGAAATTGCGCGCCGACGTCCCACTGCGCGTTCACTTGGTTCTGCCATGCGTCGCTTTGCACGGGGAACGTGGGATTTAGAAAAAGTACCGGCAACATGGCGAGCGCTTTTATGAGCGGCGGGTGCTCGGGATTCAGGCGGTAATCAAAATTGTGCACATAGCCGTAGCCCGCCGGAATGTGCGCGAGCTCGTCCATGATGGCCGAGTCGGTGCGCGAGCCCCAGAGCATGAGTGAGAAAGAGGCGAGGCAGACGAGGGCGAGCGTCCACCACGCAAGACAAGAAGAAGTTTTCTTGAACATTGCTTTTATTATAGCGTAGAACCCATCTCACATGAAACTGGCCGGAAGAGACAAATATCCTACATATGAGATGGGCTCCAAAGAGATGATGGTACAATACAACCATGCCAGGTACCGTTCCGCCGCCGCGCAAAGACGAGGAAATTCGTTCCAGCGACCTCGTGAAAGTTATCAAACAGGAGCCTAAGGACGAGGCGTTGGAGAAAAAAAGACTGCTGCCCCGCGGGCCCCGCCTCCCGAAAGGTATTGTATGGGGGATTGCGGGGCTTGTCGTGCTTTTTGTCGGCGGCTCAATCGTTTCTTTTTACCTCGTCCGCGCCAAGGTGGCTTCTTCGTTCTCAATGAGCCTTGGGACGCTTCGCTTGGGCGTGGAAGACCTTCAAAATTTTGATCCCCAGTCTGCCAAACAGAAATTTTCTTCTTTGCAGGGTCTTTCCTCGGGGGATCTTGGCGCCGCCGTGAAAGCATTCGGGTCTCTTTTGGGAGGAGGGGGCGGGGCCGTCACGTCGCTCGTCAACCTTTCCAATCAGCTCACGCTTTTTGCGCAAGAAGCGAGCGACGTGGCGTCAAGCTCGTACGGGTTCTTTACGACCGGACGGGGAGGGCCTTTCATCGCCGACCTCGGCCGCATGCGCGATACGTTGGGTACGATTGATGCCGCAAGCGATCAACTAACTGGCGCGGCATCGTTCCTTGGAGGGCTTTCTTCGTTCGGGGGCAACGATTTTTATCTTTCGCTCAAGACGCAGATTAAGAGCACGGAGAACGCGCTCACCGTTCTTTTGCCCTGGCTCTCCGATCCGCGTCCCCATCACTTCCTTGTGCTTTTGGAAAATCCTTCGGAGATGCGTCCCGCGGGAGGATTTCTTGGAAGTTATGCGGACGTTACGATTGCGAGCGGCACCATAACTGATATCGCCATTCATGATGTTGCGGATGTTGACGCGACATTCAATCGCAACATCATTCCCCCGAAGCCGCTGCAGCTTGAGGTGAAAGGATGGCGGCCGGCAGATGCGAACTGGTTTTTTGATTTCCCCACCTCTGCCTCAAAAACGATCGCTTTTTTTGAGGAATCGGCCCTTTACGCAAATGCTTCCACGACATTTGACGGTGCCGTTGCGGTCTCGCCGAAGGTAATCGGGGATCTCTTGGCCATCACGGGTCCGATCGTGACAGGGAAGCCGACGACGACCTTCACGGCGGATAATTTTCTCATCCAGATCCAAAAGATCGTCCAAAGCGGCCAGTCGTCGTCCGCCACCTATCCCAAAAAGGTCATCGGCGATCTTTCAAAAGCGATTTTTGCGGCGCTTGCCTCTTCAACTGCGGACGGGCATGACGCGCTGTTCGCTGCGGCGCTTGATTGGATAACGAAGAAAGACGTGATGGTGTATTTCAAGGATCCGGCGGCGGAAGCCATTGCGGACGCGAACGGCGCTTCGGGCGCGGTGTATGCGTTGCCGCAGCAATTCAATGGCGATTATCTTGCGGTCGTGGATGCGAACGTAAACGGCGGGAAATCGGACTTATATGTCTCAAGCACGATCGCCTATACCGCGCAAATAAATCCGGACGGCACGATGACGGGGCACCTTGTCGTAACGCGGAAGCACAACGGCGTGAAAAGTCCGTATTGGTGGTACCAAACAACAAATCAAGATTACGCGCAGATCTTCGTTCCGGAGGGTGCGACGCTCGCGAATGTTTCCGGCACCGTTTTGAAAAAAATTACGCCGCCGATCAACTATGCAAAAAAAGGTTACGAAACCGACCCCACCGTTTCTGCGATTGAATCAACGGAACAGACCCTCTTTGCGTATCCGGGCGTCGCGTGGCACGAGGAGTCCGGGAAGGAAGTGTTTACGACGTGGTCCGTCGTGAAAGCAGGGGCTTCCACACAGTTCTCGCTTGACTACACGTACCCTGCGTCCCTTCCTCCCGCGGACGGCGTGGCATATCAGTTTGTTTTTGAAAAACAGGCGGGCACGCATCGGTCGTATGAATATGATATTGATGCGCCGCTTGGATATGTTTTTGTTGAAAACGGCGGCCTCGCGACGTACTCGTATCAATCCGACGATCCGCCCGGGCGGCTTATCTTCAATTTGACGTTGCAGAAACTTTAGTAGGAGAACCGCGATGGCATGAATTTATGAACAATATCCGAAACTTTGTTATCATTGCCCATATTGATTCCGGGAAGTCAACGCTCGCAGACCGTTTTTTGGAGATCACGGGAACGGTGCCCATGCGCTCCATGCGTGCGCAGTATTTGGACCGCTTGCCTTTGGAGCGCGAGCGGGGGATCACGATCAAGATGGCGCCGGTGCGGATGGTATATGGTGTGGACGGCGCGGAGTACGTTCTGAATCTTATTGACACGCCGGGGCACTCGGATTTTTCGTATGAGGTTTCTCGCGCGCTCGCGGCGGTGGAAGGGGCAATACTTTTGATTGACGGTACGAGGGGGATACAAGCGCAGACGCTGTCCAATTTGCGCGCGGCGCAGAACGCGGGGCTCACGATCATCCCCGCCGTGAACAAGATTGACCTCGCACTGCCGCAGATCGGAAAGATAGTGGAATCGGTCGCCGAACTCTTGCATGTGCCGAAGGAGGGCGTACGTCGGGTTTCCGCAAAGACCGGTGAGGGAGTGAGGGAGCTGTTGGACACGGTAGTGCGGGAAGTGCCGCCCCCCCGCGACGTTCCCGCGGATGCAAAATCCTCTCTGAACGCGAACCGCGGCGCCCATGGCGCCGGAAAAGCTCTTATCTTTGATTCGCTCTACGATGATCACAAGGGCATCATCGCTTTCATACGCGTGTTTGGCGGCGAGTTCAAAACCGAGCACATGCGGTTTATGGCAACGGGCGTTGCGTTCAAGCCGAAGGAGGTAGGCTATTTCACGCCGGACCCCGTGGCATCGCCTGCGATCATAAACGGCGAGATCGGCTATCTTGCGACAGGGCTCAAGGAACCGTCGCGTGTGAAAATCGGGGACACGGTGCTTACGACCCGCCACGGAGAAGGGGGGACCGGCGCGGATGCGTTGCCCGGCTATCGTGAACCGGCACCCGTCGTTTTCATTTCGTTCTACCCCGACCACGATACGAAGTTTGACGACCTCAAACGCGCGTTTGAAAAGTTACGACTGAACGACGCGGCGCTTTCTTTTGAACCGGATGCGAACGAAGCGCTCGGCCGCGGCCTCAAGGTTGGCTTCCTTGGACAGCTTCATTTTGAGATCACCGCGAGCCGCTTGGAACGGGAATATAACCTACAATTTTTAACGAGTTTTCCTACGATCGCGTATCGCGTACAGGATCGCGGCGTCGTGCGCGTGATCAAGCAACCGCAGGATTTTCCCGACAAACCGGAAAAAGTGTGGGAGCCAATCGTGGATTTGGAAATTCTCACGCCGCAAAAATATTTGAGCGCGGTCGTAAATCTGCAAACTGTGTTTGACTTATCGGTCATGCACGTGCAAACGATCGGCGAGAATCTTTTGGTCAGGGCGTTGATGCCTTTGCGCGAGCTGATTCGCGACTTTGACGACCGGCTGAAGTCGGCTTCGCAAGGATATGCATCGTTTACCTACGAGCTTGCCGGGGAGCAGGAAGCAGAGGTGGAGAAATTGGAAATTCTAGTTGTAGACGAAGTGGTGCCCGCGCTCACGCGTATCGTTCCCAAAAAAGATCTTGAGCGCGAGGGGAGGCAGACCGTGGAGCGGCTGAAGGAACTTTTGCCGAAGGAGCAGTTCGCGCAGGCGATCCAGGCGAAGGCGCTCGGCCGCATCATCGCGCGCGAAACGATCCCGGCGATGAAGAAGTTGTTGGGCAATTTTGGGAAGACCGGCGGCGACCGCACGCGGAAGATGAAACTTTGGAAAAAGCAGAAACGCGGAAAGGAAAAACTCGCGGGCATGGCCCGCGTGGAGCTCACGCCGGAGGTGTTTCGCGAGATACTGAAAAAGTAGCACAAGACGGCAGTAAGGGTTTTAGGGAGACGCGGTTCGCGCGCTCCTGCGGCGCGCGCCCGCTGGCTCTCGCGCCGATGGGTCCGTCTCCGACGGACACCGAGCCCATCGGCGCTCCGAGATCCTCCTCAAAACCCTTACTGCTGTCTTGTGTGTTTCTTTTTGGGAATCTACACTGAGGGAATGAGGATCGTAGGAGCGGTCATTCTCTTTGTTGTTCTTGTTTCGGCGGGCGCGCGGGTGTATGCGTTTTTTGCGCAGGAAAAGCAATTGAGTGCGGACCTTGCGGACATCCAGACGCGGCTTACGAAGGCGCAATACGACGAGGCAAGTTTGCAATCGGAGGCGCAATACCTCGCAAATCCGCTCAACTTGGAGAAAGAGCTCCGCGCGCGTTTCAATTACAAAAAGCCCGGCGAGACGATGATTATCATCGTGCCCGCGCAAAGTTCAACAGCGACGACGACCGGTGGATGAAGAATACCAAAAGCTGATAGAAGATTTGATTAAGGAGGGATATTTGAAGACGCCCGCCATCATCCAGGCGTTCCGGGCGATTGACCGTAAGGATTTCGTGCTGCCGGAATACGCCGGGGAGGCGTACGGAAATTATCCGTTGCCGATCGGGTTCGGACAGACCGTTTCCCAACCGCTTACCGTTGCGTTTATGCTGGAGCTCCTCGTCCCGCACGCGGGAGAAAACGTTTTGGACATCGGCTCGGGGTCGGGCTGGCAAACCGCGCTTTTGGCGCACGTGGTAAGCGGAAGAGGAAATGCGCATGGCCGCGTGACGGCGATAGAGCGGATTCCTGAACTCCAAATGATGACAGAGCGCAACATTGAGAAACACGGTTTTGTGAAAGGAGGCGTTGTGTACGCGGTCTTGGGCGACGGCTCAAAGGGATACGCGCCGGATGCGCCGTACGATAAGATCATCGCCGCGGCGGCGGGCGAAGACATTCCTCCCGCGTGGAGGGAACAGCTTCGCGCGGGCGGGAGGATTGTGGCGCCGATAATGGATAGCGTCGTCGCCATGGATAAAACCAAAAAAGGAGATTTCAAAATACGGGAATATCACGGATTCAGCTTCGTGCCGCTTGTGGAAGATTGAAAATTGCTCTAGCCATTGAGCGGCGCCACGCGCGGTGGTACAATCCCTGTGTTGCGGGTGTAGTACAGTGGCAGTACGGTAGCTTCCCAAGCTATAGACGAGGGTTCAATTCCCTTCACCCGCTCTGGCGGTCTGTCCAATACTAAAAACGGTTGCTCCGCGTGCCGTTCTCGCTATTCTTTCTTCTTGAACAAGCTAAGAACGAATAGCGCGGCGGCCGTGACGACGATGGTTGGTCCTTGATCAAGTCCGTACCGGGCGGAGAGGTAGAATCCGATGAGTATCGCGGTGACGGAGAGGGCCATGGAGGTTATGAGGAACATGCCGAGCGAGTGGGTGAGCTGGCGCGCGGCGGAGGCGGGGATGATGATGAGGGAACCGACCAAGAGCGCGCCGAGGAAGCGCAGCGAAACAAGGATGGCGAGGCCAAAGACGAGCAGGAACCAAAGGTTTACGGTATTCACATTGATGCCAGCGGAAGTGGCGAGTTCCGGGGAAAAGAGGGCAATGATCAATTTGTTGCGCAGCGCCCAGAGTGTCCCAATGACGATTATGCTCACTGCCATCCCAAAGATGAATCCGCCGGCGGAGAGGTTTCCGAACCCGCCGAAGAGCGCATCAATAAGATCTTCGGTGGAATGGATAAGAAGCGCGCCCAAGGCCACGGAGCTTGCAAAGATGACGCCGATCGCGGCCTCGGCGGAAAGTTCGGTTGATTTTTGAAGATGCCAGATGAGGAGGATGCCGGCGAGGAGCGTGAGCCCGCCGCCCGCGAGGGGATTGATCTTCCAGACGATGGCGAGGCCCAATCCCGGGATCGCGATGTGCGACATCACGTCGCCTGCGAGGATCGTCCGCTTCATCAGCGCAAAGGCGCCGACGAGGCCTGCAGCTGCGGCGGCAAAAATAGCGAGCGTGATGGAATAAATATCAGTGAGGGTCATGGAGGTGGTGGAAGTGGTGGAAATATTTGTGCGGTCCGTAAAGTTTTTCCAATACGTCTTTGGTGAGGGCTTCGTCGGGCGGGCCAAAGCAGAGCTCGGACGTGCGGAGACAAAGCACTTTCGTGGCGTACTGGTACACGAAGTTAAGGTCGTGTGAGACGAGGATGGTTGTCATATCGTATTGGTCTTGAAGTCGGTGGACGAGTTCATAAACTTGCTCTTCGCCGGACTCGTCAATGCTTGCGGTCGGTTCATCAAGGAGCAGTACGCTCGGTTCGCCCAGCCGCGCTTCGTCATGCGAAGTGCTGCTCGGTAAGCCAAGGAGCGCGAATGCAATAAGCGCGCGCTGGAACTGTCCGCCCGAAAGGTGCCCCACGGGCGTTTCAAGTATTTTTTTTGTGATGCCGACGGCATCCGCGACGGCGCCCGCTTCGGCTTTCGCGAGCCGAAGCGTTGCTGATTTTGCCGCAAGAAGGTTATGAAAATTGATCGGGAGATGGCGGTCGGCGTCTATTTTTTGCGGCACATAGCCGATCCGCGTGCCGGGGGCCCACGCAATTGTGCCGCGGTAGGGAATCATGCCGAGGAGTGCGCGCAAGAGGACACTCTTGCCCGCACCGTTAGGGCCGATGACCGCGAGTGCGTCCCCTTTTTCAAGTTTAAAACTGATATCCCGCAGCGCGGTCTTTCCGCCAAATGTTACGTTCAAACCAGAAACGGTAAGCGCGTCCGCCATTGTGAGTATTGTAACGTAGCGGCGGCGGGCGGGGAAGAGGCCGGACCGGAATGATAGAATGAAGATATGCGGCAGCCGTCTAAAGGAAAGCTTCGGAATCGGATCTTTCTCGTGATTCTCGTCGGGCTTGTCCCTATCGCGGTCGTTGCGGGGCTTGGTATCTACGCCGTGAACAGTTCGCACCGAGAGGACGTGGCGCGGCTTGAATCGGCGGTGCTTACAGAGAAGGCGCAGGAAGTAGAAAGTTATGTAAACGAGGAAGTTTTGAGCCACCCCCGGATCGTATCGCCCCAAGGGACAAACATTGCACAATCAACGGCGACGCAGGAGTTCGCCCTTAGCCAGACGATGAATGTGCTTACCTTTTTGAACGCAGAATCTTTTGTCAATTTGAACGGAGAAGAATTGGTGCGCCTTGATCGCACCCATCCCGACGGTTATCCCGCGGATGCGTTACGCGACATGAGCGCCACGCCGGAGTTCCTCGCCGCCCGCGCGGGCAACTATTATATCGGTCCCGTTTCTTATGCTTCGTCTACGCCATCGGTCATTTTTTCATCTCCCGTGGAGGACGATGCAAAAAATGTGACGGGGGTGCTCGTGGGAGAAGCGAACCTTACGGAGCTGCAGACGATTGTGGCGGAAGCGAAGATCGGTACCGCCGGGTACCTGTATCTCGTGGACAGACAGGGGAACATAATCGGCGGGGGAGGGCCGATGAGCGAAACAATAGGGCAAGAGCCGGCCGCGAACGGAGCCGGCTTTCCAACGGTTCAGGCGGCGCTCGCCGGGGAAGATCTTCTTACCGCTGACACGCAAGCGACCTATGCGAACATCACAGGAGAAACGGTGGTCGCCGCGGAAAAATATATTCCGGAATTCGGCTGGGGGCTTGTCGTGGAATGGCCGACAAGCGAGGCGAACGCCGTGATCAATACGCTTTTCTTCCGCAACGCCATCACATTCGCCATCGTGTTGCTCATCGCGTTCGCCGCCTCGCTCCTTCTCGCCGCCTACGTGGTGCGCCCGGTGCGGAAGTTGCAGGAGGGCGCGGCGCGGGTGGCGCAGGGAAAGTTTGATGAAGGGGTTTATATCGCAACCGGCGACGAATTGGAAGCCCTCGGCGACTCGTTCAATAACATGGTGCGGGGGTTGAAGCAGTTGGAACAACTGAAAGACGAGTTCGTCTTCATTGCGGCGCACGAGCTGCGAACGCCGGTGGCTGCAATGAAGGGATATCTCTCCCTCATTCTTGACGGTACGACGGGCGCTATCACTGACGGCACCAAGGCGTATGTGGAAAAAGTGATCGCATCGGACAACCGCCTTGTCCAGTTGGTGAACGACCTTCTTGAGGTTGCTCGTTCGGAGGCGGGCCGGCTCACGATCAAGGTGTCGCCGATTGACATGGCGCCGCTCGTCCGCGCGGTGCTTGACGAACTCAAAGCGCTCGCTGATGAGAAGTCGGTAACGATGGCCTACGAACCGCCCGCGGATTTGCCGAAGGCGATGGGCGACGCGGACCACGTGAAGGAGGTGATGGTCAATCTCGTAGGCAATGCGATCAAATATATGGGCGGTGCGGGGACGGTGACCGTTTTGCACGAAGTGGAGGAAGGCGCGCTCGTGACGCGCGTCGCGGATACCGGGATCGGCATTGCAAAGGAAGCGCAGGAAAAATTATTCCAAAAATTCTACCGCGTGCAGACGGAAAAGACCCGCGACATCACGGGCACCGGGCTCGGCCTTTTCATCGTGCGGGAGATCGTGGAAAAGATGGGTGGAAAAATCTGGGTTGAATCCGAAGAAGGGAAAGGGTCCACGTTCAGCGTTAGCCTCCCGCTCGCAAAAACGTAGCGTTTCACAGAAACTTTTTTCTGCCGAATTCGGCTTCGCGCGGGGCAGAACCTTGCTTTTATTGGTTTTTGTTCTATAATAAGCGGGCTCTTTGAAATAGATATTTTTTCGGCTCTTTTTAAATTTAATAACTTAAAGAGTCGAAAAAACTAACATACAGACAGAAATGAATAGATTGAATAGACTGAAAAAGATTACAGTGATTGGATTGGAGATTCTCTTGATCGGGAGCGCTTTGGTTCCGGCAATGACTGGTTCCGAAGGATTTACCGTCGCGCACGCCGACAGCATTGCAACAAGTACGGCGAGCACTGCTACGGATTCTACTGTGGGTGCAAGCGTGACTGGAAACGGGAGCGCGGGAAGCACAGATACGAGTGCAAACACGACGGATCCGAGTCCGGATGCGTCCTCAACCGTGTCGGTTACGATTGTTGCCCCTCCGGCAACGACGCCGCCACTCATGATCTCTCCGGCTACCTTGCCGGGCGGGACGGTGGGCACGGCATACAGTCAAATGCT